>Ga0307372_10014192_pt1 | contig 10224 bp, 5 predicted proteins | sample OX1MG_FD_202533 | JGI IMG/M metagenome (GOLD analysis project Ga0307372, IMG submission 202533) | Soil microbial communities from Risofladan, Vaasa, Finland - OX-1 | ecosystem: Environmental > Terrestrial > Soil > Coastal area > Acid sulfate soil | place: Finland: Risofladan, Vaasa | collected... | reverse complement strand
GGCCAAGACGATACACGCAGAATGCGTGGCAGGGCGGGAGCGACCCCATGAGACTTTGGGCGGCTGAAAGCCGAACTCATGGGGTCGCTCCCGCCCGAAGTGGAAGTCTTGGCCGCGTTCCGGTTTGTGCTTCGGGTTCGCGCATCTGCGTTATTTTTCTGCCGCTTCCTCCTGTTCTTCGGCGAAAGCTGGCCTGAAAGGTGAACTGAAAGTGCTGTCCGAGACTGCCTTCACCTTCATCACTGTTTCAGGATTGGTTTTTCTCTTTCGGTTTGCTTCAAACAGAGCGGCTTGTCCGTCCACCAATTCCATGTCGAAGGTGACTTTCCGTTGCGGGGCGAGATCGCGAAACTGGGAACGCACCATGTCGCTCGACACCTGTTCATCTCTCCATGCCGGGTATCTCTCTTGGCAAGGATGCTTGCCGAATCGCTGCGTCAATTCGTTCAAGCGCTCGATGTCGTCATTTGAAAAAAGGGCGTATTTTTTTGCTTCCCACGCTTCGCGCAGCCGGAAATACCCAAGCACTTCCTCACCTGGATCAACTTTCGGAGGACGGTCCACCATCGACAGAAACATCTTTCGGGCGAGTTCAAAATGGGTCGAGCGAGTCCCTACATAGGTCAGATGAACATCTTGAAGCACGCCAAACAAGCCGCTGTAAGCAAACAAATGATTCTCGAAACTGGCGAGACTGTCCCAGCCCGGATCAATGAATGTGAAATTCACCACGGCGGGACCAGGACGGAAGAACATGGGGAATTTGTCCACGAAATATCGTTCCGTCGCCTTCTTGTGGATCGCTCCGGTGTAGCGTTTTGTGGGCAAGAACTGCCTGGGAACACTCAATTGGTCGCAGAAGTAGTGAATTTTCCCCCGTTCAGTTTCGAGGTAGTTGTAATCGGGATGCCCGAGCACGAAATCGAGAATCATCAGCCGGGAGCGAATGTGCTCGATGCCATGCTCGCGGCGGTTGCGGAGGTTTTCACGTCCGATGGCGCGATACACAATACGCGAGAACAGGTGGTAGACACGTCCATTGCGGAGAAGCAGCCGGGCGATAGCATGGCCCTTGCCGAGTACCTTCTGAGTGAAAGCCATGCTCCTATGCCCGCTCTTGGCTCCGGTGAATTTGAGAAACTGGCGCGTCGAGAAATACCCGGAGTGCGTGGCGACAACATAGAGGAATCGCGCTTCATCCTCGGTATAGCCGAGGCCGCAAAGGTTTTCGATGCTGGTCTCAGGGAATCTCATGTTCAGAAGCTCAGAATGGCGGTGGTGATTTCTCGTTCATCGCGAGTGCGTCGCAAGCCAGAGGCGTCCTGCGAACGGGCATAGATTTGGAATCCTGCTTGAGCTTTCTCGGCGAGATGATTACCGTGATAGTGGCTGGTGGCGAGTTCGACATCGACGCGACTGCGATCACCGTCCTGGGTTTCGTACTCGATGCGCATGTCGGGCAGGACGACTTTGCCCTGAACCACAGGCAATTGAAGCTCACGGGCAAACACTTGTTTCTGCGAATCGAGGCGCTTATCGTTGCGCGCCTGCGCTTCGCCCAGCTTTCTGTAGAGCTTTTCTTTCAGTTCATAGTCGAGTGCGACGCGGAGCACACGTCCTCCCTTACGTTCGATGTCGCCATCAATTTTCTGATAGAGGCGATACAGATCGGCATCGTGATTGGCTTCCTTCGGCTTGACGAAACCGTGATAGAGAGTCTGGTCTTTAGGCAGAAGATTCTGCCGACGGATCAAACGGTGGCCCTTCTTGGCTAACGTGAGGACTTGGCGCGATTCGTTCTTCAGGATGCTGGTACCTCGCTCCTCGGCCAATCCTTGCCGGACGAGATTGCGGATGTCGCTCTCCATCCGGTCACGGTCCCCAGCGTAGGCAAACCTGGCGAGATCGTCGGTGTCCACGACGCGGAATTTGCCAACTTCAATGAGTGTGTGAATTTCGGAATTTCTCAGCGAGTAGGTGCGGCTTCGGCCGCGATACAGGTTACGAGTTGCATCGCGCAAATCACCGGCAGGAGAAGACTTCGGAAGTTCGCGATGCGCTTCGGAAGTCAAAGTTGCGCCCCCGCCACGATTAGGTTCCCGCTCTTCGGGATACTCGCGGCGCTGCGGTTTTTCACGTGAAGGCAGAAAATCCCGAAAATCGTCCAAATCGAAAGAGTCGAATCCGCGCGACATGGAGGCTGGCTCCAAACGAGATCTGCGGGCGGCCTTACTTCAGACTGCGGCTGCCCGTGTGCGGAATGAGTCGGACGCAGGGACCGTCTTCAAATGGTAGGGACTCGTCCGGCATGCCTCAGAACCCTGAAGGCGAGAATCTGGAGTACTCCTGTTCTCGCAATTTGGCTTCGTTGGTTCGTGTGTGGCCCGGAGAGCTGAGAGACGGATTTATAGGTGCGTCGCAAGGCGCTCACCCCATCTGTTTGCTAGACGCAAGAGGGTACCCAAAGGTTTCCTGGCGATTGAAAAATAATTTGAGACCCACTACAACGAATCTTGCGTGATGGTAGAGGATTTGTGATCTTGCAGGACGGTTCTGCACCGTGTCGCACGGTATTCGGCAGTAGAATTTCGTCTCAATACAGAAATAAGGACCGCTCAACCGGCGCGCTTGAGTGATCTTGTGGCCTTGCAGGTCTCCGCGTTCTCTTAAAAACTTGAGATTTAACCCCGCATTGTTGCCCTTGCCAGATCGCATTCGTTGACCAGCAAAGTACCAAGAAGAACATTTCCTATTGACAGACCTACACGCGAAGTATACAAGGTGTTCAATTTTGCTCACGGGAGGGTGTCCGATGCGTGTATGTCGGCATGTCATGCGCTTTGCGCTTTTGGGGTACTTTTTGATGTTCCCCATACTCGCCTTGGCCCAGACCACACCTGAGCTTGAGCAGGGGATGAAGCCATACGGCTCGTTTCAAGGCGGCAGCATCGACTCTGTGAGCATGACGAACGGCAATCTCTTCCTTCATGTGCCGTTTTATTCCCTCCCTCAACGAGGCGGCAAACTTACGATGGCTTTTCCGATCATTTACAATAACAACGGCTTCAAGGTCATAACCCAGAGTTGTCAGCCTCCGCCTAATCAAGCAAAATGCGCCTACATTGTTCAGTGGAAGGGTAGCGGTGTTCAATCGGTCTACGACCAGGAATTTGCAGTGAAGCTAGAGCAATATGACACCGGTCAAGTAGATGGCAATGGAAATGAGGTGTACGAGGACGGTTACACGCTAACTACAGCAGACGGATCGGTCCATCAATTCGGTCAACTTTCCACTACCAGCCAACTTTACGAAACTATTGACGGCACGGGCTACAAATACGACGCAAGCACCGGCTATGTTACCGATCCCAATGGCGTACGTGCTTACACCGGGACACCTCCTCCCGGAGACTTGGATAGTCCTGATTACGCGTCTAGTTGGGAAGACTCGAATGGCAACAAGATTTCAATTGCCAGCGGAACCTACGTGGACACTCTAGGCCGGAATGTTGGCACTACCACGTCTGGAAATGTAAGCAGTTGCCCGCAACTTAATTACCCCTACCAGCCTGTAAGCAGTGCGTCCATTTGGAGCTTGCCAGCCCCGAATGGCGGAAGCATGCCGGTCACCTTTTGTTACGCCAACGTTTATCTGCGCACGAGCTTTCTAGGAGGCCTGATTAATTATCCCGGGAGCAGCGAGTTTAGTGGTTACGTGGGGATGCTGCAAAGCATTGTCCTGCCTAATGGAAATGCATGGACATTTGAATATAGTGCTGCAAACCCAAGTGACAATTCATCGTACGCTTACGGGGACCTGCTCAAGGTAACATTCCCGACCGGTGGATCGATATCCTATACTTGGGCTTCGGCAATAAAATGTTCCGGCGACCTCGGAGTAAACACGGGCCGCTCTGTGACTTCTCGGACTGTCAATGCCAATGACGGAAGCGGACCTCATACGTGGAACTATTCATGGGGAAGCGGCTCGCCGATTCAAAACATAGCGACTGATCCACTGTCGAACGACACCGTCTATACCATTACCGACAGTTGCTCTCAATACGTCACGCAGGAGCAACGCTACCAAGGTTCACACACTTCGGGGTCCCTTCTAAAGACCGTAAGCACTCAGTACGCGTTTGGAGCAAATCCGTTCGTGATTCAGGCCGGACTCGTGGGGAGCGCACTTCCAACGCAGATAACCACGACTTGGCCTAACGGGCAGGTCGCTCAGATCCAGAAAAGTTACGACTCCGGGTTCACCTTCCTGGACCCCACATGGAACATACAGAGCACCTGCCCCACTTGCTACGTCAATGGCGGACCGTATCCGGGCACTTATGGAAAGCCTACTTCAGTCAGTAAATACGATTACGGCAACGGCGCACCAGGCCCATTACTTCAGCAAACAAAGTTTGCATACCTCTGGCAGTCGAATTCAAATTATCAGAATTTCAATTTGCTTGATCTGGTGAGCAATGTCTCGGTTTATGACGGTTCCAACAACCTCAAGGCTTCCACAAATTTCGTTTATGACGGAACTTCTCGGACAACTTCAGGCGTCGCGACACAGCATGATTCTTCGCCCGTGAATGCCCCTTATTATGGCAATCAAACTTCAGTCAGTCGCTGGCTCAACACGACGGGCACTTATCTGACGACGACAAATACGCTCTTTGACACAGGGATGCTCCAGAAGACGACCGACCCAAAACTGAACACCACCACTTATACATATTCCTCAAGCTTTGCCGGGGCCTACGCGACAGAGATTCAGTACCCCACCACCGGGTCAGTCCAACATATTCTGTACCGAAATTATGACTCGAACACGGGCTTACTCGTCAGTTCCACGGACGAGAACGGCAACGCAACGACCTACTCGTATGACAACATGCTGCGACTGACGGGAATAACTTATCCCAAGGACCCGCAAAACGGGCAGCAGGAAACGATCGCGATCACTCGCAACGAAACGAGCTACCCGTTCAGTACAGTAGAGACAAAGAATATCAGTTCTTCCCAGAACGTGATAACCACGGATGTCTTCGATGGTTTGGGAAGAGTCACGCAAACCCAACTCAATTCTGCGCCCGGCGGCCCGATTCTCGTTGACACGACATATGATGCCTTGGGGCGCGCCATTACAGTATCGAATCCTCACACGAGCACAAGACAGGCGACCGACGGACTTACGAGCTATGCCTACGATGCACTGAACCGCAAAACGCGGGTGACCGAGCAGGACGGGTCGGCAGCCACTACCATTTATTCAGGCAATTCCACCACGGTGACGGATGAGGCTGGCAACCAGCGGCGGTCGCTTACGGACGGTATCGGGCGTCTGGTTGAGGTGGATGAGCCAGGAGAAATTCCCAGCGTGCCCGCTACGCCGGGGACCGGCTCCGTCACAATTACGGGCAGCGAACAGAGCACCGTGATCAACATCTGCCAGTCGCCGACTCGTTCTGGCGTCTCTCCCAACAACGTGTGCCTCCAGACGGTGTACGATAGCGGTACGGTTAACATCACCGTCAATGGGGTGGGAATCGGAGTCGGCTATGGTAGAGGAAGTACTGCCGCGTCCATTGCTTCCGCTCTCGCCGGTGCCATCAACGGCGACTCCAGTTATCCGGTGACCGCGACAGCATCGAGCGGCACGGTGAATTTGACGAGCAAGGCAACCGGAACGGCCTCCAATTACTCACTCTCCGCTTCCTACACGTACGACTCGACAGATTTTTCAGCCCCTTCCTTTACGCCGTCACCTTCCGGTTCCACTCTCACGGGAGGTGCCAACGGCACGTCGGGAACGAACACATTTTCGATGAGCACGCCGTATCAAACATTTTACTCATACGATGCACTTGGAAACCTCCAGCAAGTTCAGCAGCACGGCAATGATTCAAATTCCGCGCACTGGCGCACACGGTCGTTTATTTATGACTCGCTTTCGCGGTTGACAAGTTCGACGAATCCCGAAGCGGGTAGCGTCACGTACACGTACGATAATGACGGCAACGTGGCCACCAAGAAAGACGGTCGAAGCATCACAACTACATATAGCTACGACGCGCTGAATCGCGCGCTTGGGATGACGTATTCGAACGGCGACCCATCGGTCAGTTATTCTTACGATGGAAGTAGCTGCCTCGGCCAGTCGGCTTGTTACAACATCGGCTCCCGAACGGGAATGACGGACGCGGCAGGGTCGGAATCCTGGAGCTACAGCATAATGGACCGCATGGAGGCCGACCAGCGGACCACAAATAGCGTGACGAAAACAACCACTTACGCCTACAACGCGGACGGGTCGCTTCTGACGCTAACGTATCCGACCGGACGCACCGTCACCTACGCCTATGACAACGCTGGCAGACCACAGTCGGGCATTGACCAAGCAAACAGCATCAATTACGCAGAGGCTGCAACGTATGCGCCGCAAGGAGCTCTTGCGAGCATGGTATTAGGCCAGGGTGGAAGTTTCGCGGGCATTAATTTGAGCGAGAGTTACACTGATCGTCTACAGCCGAACGAATTGAAAGCGTCCTCATCAGCAGGGACGGTGCTCGATTTATCCTATTGTTTCTATGCCCTGGTCAGCGGTGCGTGTCCAACCAATGCGACGAATGACAATGGCAACGTGATGGCGATCTTCAACAATCTGAACAGCGGCCGAACGCAGACGTTCACTTACGACGCGCTGAACCGGATTTCAACAGCGCAGACGCAGGGGACTACAGGAAGCAATTGCTTTGGTTTCCAGTTCACTTATGACGGGTGGGCCAATTTGACGGCGACAAGCATTCTGAGCGGCTATACATCATGCGGTGCGACCACTCCCGATGCGTTTGGCATCTCCGTGGACGGAAATAATCATCTCACGACCTCGGGGTTCACCTACGATTCTTCGGGGAATGTATTGACTGACGGAGTCAACACCTACGCCTGGAACGCGGAGAGCGAGACGAAGACCGCCCAAGGCGTTACCTACACCTACGATGGCCTAGGGAACCGGGTGGAGAAGTCGAATGGGACGCTCTATTGGTACGGGCCGGGCGGCGAAGTGCTGGACGAAACAAGTCTGACCGGGAGCCTGACGAACGAATACGTGTTCTTCGCCGGGAAGCGCGTGGCGCGGCGGGATGCGAGCGGGAACATCTACTACTACGCCGAGGATTTCATTGGCTCCTCGCGGGTGATCACGCAGTCGAACGGGACGCTGTGTAGCGACGCGGACTTTCTCCCGTTCGGCCAGGAAGTGGACTTCACGAGCGCGTGCGGGCAGAACTATAAGTTCGAAGGCAAGGAACGGGACATCGAGACCGGCAATGATAATTTCGGGGCGCGGTATTACCGTTCGGCGCTGGGGCGGTGGATGTCGCCGGACTGGTCGGCCATTCCCGAACCGGTACCGTATGCAAATCTGACGAATCCGCAGACGCTGAACCTGTACGCGATGACGAGCGATAACCCGGAAGCCTTCGCCGACCTCGACGGCCACACGGGAGGAATTCTGGAGATGATCGCGGAGGAAGGCGGCTTTGGCCCGGATATCATAACGGGCAGCGACGCTTACACCGATGGAACCGATACCGTAATCAGTCTCGATGGCTCTCCCCCACCCGTGCCCATTCTGCGGACAACTCCCCCGCAGAGCCCGACAGGCGTTACGGCGCAACAGCAGCAAATGAGACAGTACGTCACTGACGAAGCAAAGGCGTACGGCGTTCCGACAAATATCGCCCTCGCGACGGTACAGCAGGAAAGCTCCTTCAACCCAAAGGCAGTCCACAAGAACGGAACTACCACAGATTACGGCCTCATGCAGGTGAACAGTGGGAATTTCGGGCACGAGGTAACAGGTGCGAGCGGGAAGCAATTCACCGTAAACGGCTCCAAGGTAGAATCCGACTGGAAGTACAACGTCGTCGTCGGCATGTCCATACTCAAGAGTGCGTATAGCTTTGCCAGTGCGCACGCGCCAAACGCAGTGGCGGCGGCGACGTATGCCAGATACAACGTGTACAGCAAGTGGAATCTCTACAATAGGCCGGGAACACAGGTTTATCGTGACACTCAGGATTTTCTTAAGAAGTACAACGCCTTAAGTGGCGGCCCATAAAGGAGGGAATTCACGGATGTTTTTTCGACAAAAATCTTGTGTATATTACTTGCTCTTTGCAGCGTTTTCCCTCTTATTGATGGTGTTTCCATCAAGGCTGTCGGCACAAAGCGTCAGCCTAATAAGGCGATTCTCGACAATCAATGGCACCGTTGACTTTCTTCCAGGGGCGTGGGTAAACGTCTGGGAGAACGGCCGTTCAACATACTACAGGTTTCAGGACGGTCGATTTGTCCAGGCACCTAGGCTCCCGGATCTGATTCGCCGATGGAGGTCCTTCGGTTGGGGGAGCGTCGATTTTTTGAATCAAATAGCAATCCAGAACTATGATCCGGGCATAGACCAGTTGCTACCTAAACAGAAACGCGTCAAGAAAGTGGAGGAAACGCCCCTACCAGCGCACGGCGAAGATTTGGTGCTCGCATGCTACACGCAGGAAACCACCGAGCAGTTCGCAGAGCCAGGAGACACGGATATTTACCTATCGGCCCTTCTGGGAAAGAAGGGGAGTTCCGGCACGACTTATAAGCTGCTTTGGACACGGAAAATCGAGACAGACGCGTCGTATGGTGACCTCGAACTCCAGGAGATTCCTGGTCTCGGTCGGTTCGTTGTGCTCTATTGGGGCGATATGGGCGGCAGCGGAGGTCAGGACGCGTTGGATGTCTATCGGCTGACAAAATAGTAGGCGCAACAGCAGAAGCCCTCGCTCTGGCAGCGAATAAAGGGTGCATTCCACGCAGTCGGAACAGCCCGTGCCAAGGAACAAGCGTGGTTGGGAACCCGGGGACAGACGGGACGTTTTCTGATATCGTTTCCCGGTGATGGCACGTTTAGCCCGTATTACTGTCGTTAATGTTCCGCACCACGTCACGCAACGTGGCAACGCCCGGCAGTTCCTTCGTCTGTCCCCCAGTTCCCCGAACTCCCGACGACCGGCGCAACGTTGGAGAACCGAAGGTGGTGGGAGTCTCAATAGGGCGTTGGCAAGGGAGGATGAATGTATGGTGAACCAATGGAGCAGAGTCTGTTTCGCCGTTCTCGGTGCCATGTTCCTTGTGACTCTAACTGGGGCGACTCAGGGCCGGGGCGGGCCGCACACGGCGGCGGGAAGGATTCAGGGAACAGTGCTGGACGATCACAACTTGCCGCTAGCCCGCGCCAAAGTTGAGGCCCTGCCCCCAGTTCTGGGAGGGGTGCCGCCCATGGCTTGGACGGACGCCGGTGGGCACTTCGTGATCGGGCACCTAGCGTGGGGCAAATACAAGGTGTTCGCTATGAAGGAATCGGCGGGTTATCCGGACACAACGACAGGGTTCTACAGCGGTGGCTTCGTCACGGCGACACTCTCTTCTGCCGCGCCTAACGCCAACCTACGCCTTCGCCTGGGGCCGAAAGCCGCGGTTATACGCGGCAGCGTGACCAACGCACTTACTCGGGCCCCGATCCGTACCGCCAATTCTAAGCTTGTGCGGGTCTCTTCGCCCCATGACTGGATCATGACCAGCCCACCGTCGAAGTACCGTGTGCTCCTACCTCCATCCACAGCCGTCAACCTGGACGTTTCGGCTCCAGGCTACCTACCGAAGCACTATGAGAAACTGGAGTTCGCCTCGGGAACGGAAACGAGGCTGGACATCCGCCTCGTGCCGAAAGAACACGCCAGCTCGAAAAGGTGAGGCTGGGGCAAAACGCGCTAGGCCCTGCTTCTGGCGCTAGCTATGAAGTGAGCGATTGGCGGCGGGTTGCTGGCGGTTAACGTAGAGCGCCGGAGAGCGCCCGAAGGACCATGCCTTCGGCATGGGGAGTAGGGGGGACACGCCACCCCAAGTTGGGTGCTGCACAGCAACCTTGGTTGCTGTAGAGGAACCATCGCGGAATCAGCGACTTAATAAATTTCCGGCGCTGGCGGTTAACTTCCGGGCGCTCTTGGTTAACGTGTTGAAAACAAAAGGCGGCAGCTAAAGAGAGAAAACGCTAGCCGACGTGGGCCAAATCGAAGTAGCGAAATCGTTGCCGCCCCGCAGCGAATTCAATTTGTGGCACGGCTGCCACGAAATCAGTGAGAAAAGTTCTAAAGTCGTCGCTCCGGGCGC
>Ga0307372_10014191_pt1 | contig 10224 bp, 8 predicted proteins | sample OX1MG_FD_202533 | JGI IMG/M metagenome (GOLD analysis project Ga0307372, IMG submission 202533) | Soil microbial communities from Risofladan, Vaasa, Finland - OX-1 | ecosystem: Environmental > Terrestrial > Soil > Coastal area > Acid sulfate soil | place: Finland: Risofladan, Vaasa | collected... | reverse complement strand
GGGTGTGTGAGAAAAGTCGCCCAAGGTAATCGCGGGATGCGGCGCAGGCGGCCTTTGAGGTTTGATTTTCCGAAGGTTGTGATCCGCGGCGCCCACCAGCCAGACTCGGGGCGCGCGACGGAAAGCCTCAAGAGGCGACAACGCGCACAGGTTAAGGGCCGGTGCCGGCGCAGTTCAAGAGCCGATGAAAAATTCGCCATTGGGCTGAAGGTAGCCGTAGGCCATGTTGGGGGTGTTAAACGCGGCGGCGGCGCGGCCGAGGCGATCGAGAAGAATTAAGCCTCCGGTTCCGTGCGTGCGACGATCAAGCATGCGAATGCATTCGCTCGCGACGGCGTCCGGCGCGGAGCCATGGCGGAGAAGATCCGCCGCCATTTTCGCCATGACGATTTTCATGATTGCTTCGCCGTGACCCGTGCAGGAGACGCCGCCCGCCTCGGCGTCGGCATAGCAGCCGCAACCGATGAGCGGCGAATCGCCGACGCGTCCCGGAAATTTGCAGCAGGTACCTCCGGTGGAAGTGGCCGCGACGATGCGTCCCTCGGAATCGCGCGCCACGGCCCCGACCGTGCCGTGTTTGCGGCCGAAGTGAAATTCCGAGGAGTGATTCCCTTCGCGGCACTGCCGCCAAGCGATGCGCTCGCGGTCCACAACAAGCTCGGAAGGATCGCACAGGGCGAGGCCGCTCTCTTCCGCAAATAATTCGGCACCCTCGCCGACGAGCATCATGTGCTCGCTCGATTCCAGAACTTTGCGCGCAAGGAGAATCGGATTCTTGACGCGCTCAACGGCGGCCACTGCGCCGGCCCGGAGGGTTGCGCCGTCCATGACGATGGCGTCGAGCTGGACGCGGCCGTCGCGATTGAGGTGCGCGCCCGTGCCCGCGTCAAACGTGATGTCGTCTTCGAGGACGATGATGGCGGCTTCGACAGCGTCCATGGCCGCGCCGCCGCAGGCCAGGACGTCACGCCCCGCTTCGAGCGCATGACGAATGCCGGCGCGACAATCGGGAATCGCGGCGTCGGGAATGTCCCACGCGCCGCCGTGAACGATTAACGAAAAATTCGAAGGATTCACGTCAGAAGCCGACGCCCAGGCCCAGGAAGATGAGAACCGACCCGGCGAGAACAGCGAGGATACCGGCAAGCGCCCGGGGACGATGCACGATCAGGCGCCTCGCTTTGCGGTGCGTGCCAGCAAGTCACGCAAAGTTGCCTTCGTGGGAAGTTCAGCGTCAGGTTCCGTCGCGGGCGAGGATGCGTGCGGCTCGAATGAGCCGGCCGGTTGGGCCGCAAGCTCGGCGGCGCGGCGGCGGCCGTCGGTTTCGCTCCATGTGTGCCAGATGCGATGGATGACGGTGAAATTCGGGCCGATGGCGAGAATGATGAGCGCCAGCGGGATGCGATGGACGAGCGCGCCAAGAATCATCAAGCCAAGACGCTCGGGGCGCTCCCAAAACCCCACGCGACACCGTTCGATGAGCGATTCCGCGCGCGCCTGCGAATAGCTGACCATCACCGCGCCGGCCATCGCGAAGCCGGTGACGAGCGCGTAGAGAAAGCGATTCACGCTGGAATAGTAGACCAGCAGCCCGAGGAACATGGCGAGATCGGCGTAGCGGTGCAGGACGGATTTGAGGAACGCGCCGAAGAAGTCCGTGCGCGGCTGGCGATGGGCGAGCGGCCGCGCCAGCAAATCGCACACGGCGGCGGGAATCATCGCAAGCCCAGCCGTGGTAAAGCGGCCGGCGCCGAAAAAGATTCCGGCGACCAGACAAAATACAAAGCTGGCGAGAGTCAGCAGACTCGCCGGCACGCGGGCCTTCGCAAGGGCGGCTACTGCCCCGTCGAGCAGCCAACGAAAGGGCCGGCCGAACGTTTCCATCCGCATGTGGCGGCGCTCACCCTTCTTCTATACTTCGTCGTAGATGGTCGAAAGACGCGTGATTTCAAATTCCTTCGCGCCCGCCGGCGTTTGCACCTGGATTTCGTCGCCGACTTTCTTGCCAAGGACCGCGCGGCCAATGGGCGAAGAAGTGGAAATCATTCCCTTGGCCACGTCCGCTTCCTCGGCGGTGACAAGTTTGTATTCTGTTTCCTGCGATTTGCTGAGATCGCGCAAGCGCACCGTCGAGCCGTATGCGGCGCGGTCGCGCGGGAGATTCTCCAGCTTGAGCATGGAAATCTCGGCCATGCGGGAATGCAACTGGCCCAGTCGGGCCGAGACGAACGACTGCCGCTCCTTGGCGTATTTGTATTCCGCGTTCTCGGAGAGGTCGCCATGGGCGCGAGCCTTCATCAGCTCTTTCGGCAGCTCGTCGTGCAATTCGTGTTCGAGGTGCGCGATTTCTTCCTGAAGCTTTTTTTTGATTCGCTCGGCGACGTCGGTCATTCGTTTTACGCTTGAACGGGAGCCCCGGGACACCAGGGCTTTCGGACGCGATGTTGGCTTTCTTCGCAAGGCTCCGGAAAAATTCCCGTTTCCGTTTGGATTATAGAGGATATCGCGTCGAAGCCGCAATGCGCAGAATTGCAGCGCGGCTCGCTTTGCGCAAAACCGGCGTTTCCAGGGCCCGCCTTGTCGATTCAATTGCGCGCCCGGCGGAGTAAAAATTTACATTTTCGCCATGCGGAACTGGTTTAACGCACTTACCCGTGGCGAGACCGCGTCGAGCCGAGAAGAGGAAGGCGTTGGCAACAACGGAAGGCATGGGAAATTCGTTGTGTTCAGGGCCGGAGAATCATACGATGCGCGAGACAGAGGTCCAAATCGGAAATCCGTGACAAATCCCCGCATGAACGCTCTCATGATCCGTTTTTTGAAAACGATCGCAGCGCTCGCGCTGTTGTCCGCTTGGCCCGCAAGCACCCTGCTGGGCCAATCTTCGCAGGCTTCGTCAATCGCGGCGCCTCCCGCTCCGCCGAGCACCTCTGCCGAACTGGCTGCGGCAGCCGAGCGCGTGGCGCAAATGGAGCGGACGCTCGCCGACTGGCCCGATCTCGCGAAATACCGCGCTGCCGACGCCGCGCTGCCGACGCCCGAGCCCTCCGAAAAGCGTGTCGTATTCATGGGCGATTCGATCACTGAAATTTGGCGCAGCGTGGATCCGCAATTCTTCTCCGCGCATCCTTCCTATATCGATCGCGGGATTTCCGGGCAGACAACGCCGCAAATGCTGATCCGCTTCCGCCAGGACGTGATCGCGCTGCGGCCCGCCGTCGTTGTGATTCTCGCCGGAACCAACGACATTGCCGAGAACACCGGCCCCACGACGCTGGAAGAGATCGAAGGCAATTTGGAGTCCATGGCGGAGCTTGCCAGGGCCAGCGGTATTCGCGTGGTGCTTTCTTCGGTGCTTCCGGCGCTCGACTACCCCTGGCATCCGGGACTTCATCCGGCACCGAAAATCGCGGCGCTGAATTCATGGATGAAGGGCTACTGCGCGAAGGAAGGGTGCGTCTATCTCGATTATTTTTCGGCCATGGCTGATGCGAGGAAAGGCCTGCCGGCCGCTCTGAGCCGCGACGGCGTGCATCCGAACCACGCCGGCTTCGCGATCATGGATCCGCTTGCGGAGAAGGCCATCGCTCAGGCGCTCGCTCAAAAATGAGCCGCCGCTTTGCAGAGTCGCTTCGCGCGCGGCGGCTCTGATTTTCGGCGTGTGGAAACGAAAAGCCCCATGCTCGATTTGTGAGCGTGGTTTTTTTCCTGACTATTGCTTTCCCCGAGGAGCGGAGGATCATTCATCTCTGCGTTCCTCTGCGCCTCTGCGGTAGGTTGCTGCCTTTCGACTCTCGACTACCAACTACCGACTCATTTTCACCGGTTATTTTTCCGAATCGATGATTTTCGGAAGTGCGGAGCGTTGCGGAAGCCCAACCGGCACCGAGGGATCGTTCGCGGACGCGACACCCGCTTCCACTCACGCCACGCGCGTCAGCAGCACCGCCGCCGCGCCCAGGCCCGGCGCCGCAATACGGGCAGACTGAACGAGCCACTTCGACGCCTTGATTTTTCAGCGCTAGTTCGCGCGTTTTTTTTCTCATGGCTTCGGAGCCGGTACCGTCGCCGCCATGAAGGATCTGCGGAATGAGGGGCCATGCCGTGAATCGGCTTCCAATCATCGCGAGAGACTCCCTTCACCAACTTTTGGCCATAGTCTATCCAACTGCGGAGCCAGCGCAACAGTCGGTCCGAAGAAATGTAGTAATAGAGAACGGAAGAGGATCGAGGATCAATGTTCAGCGGAGGATCAATGTTCAGCGGCGGACTGAATTTTCTGTTGAACTTTCTTGATGTCTTCATCGAGCGCGGCGGCTTCCGCTTTCCATCGGTTCCGTTTGCGCAGCGGCACATTTTCCGCGAGTATCTGGCGTTCGACGCGCGCGCGCTCGTCCTGGAGATGCGCCAGCCATTGGCGATCGTCGGTATACAGCGCGCCGATGGCTTGCTCGACGGCGCGCCGCGCCGCGATCCGGTCGTCTCGTCCCTTGTTTCGGCGTCGCCGCATCCGGCAATGATGCCACAAACCATCTGGTATCTCGCGGCGTATGCGGAGGGGAACGAACGGAGCGCGAGGGGGAAGGTGGCTTGTCCAGCGATTGGCGGCGGAGATAGAACTTGCATTTTCCATATATGATTATTCGTATATCACTCGAAAAGAACTCAAGGAATCTTATTAAGTACCGTATTTTCAGTTTGGAATTTGTAGGTTTCATGGTACTTGGATTGCTTTGGGGAGTGAGGGATTGTGTTAGATTTCGGACATCGGGTTGACTTGTTTTGGGAGAGTCGCCGTTGACATTGGGGTCTGCCAAGTACTAAATTTCGGCGCGCGGTTTTGATTTTGGGGTGTATTCGGGGAAACGCGGGACTTTCGGCTGCAGTTGAGTTCTAGGGTTGAGACTGCAAATTCAGGTTTTTTGATTCTGACCACTAAATTCGCGCCGTTAGATTACAAGTCGCGGGAGCAGCCGGAAACGGCCTTGATACTATCTTCGCTGGCCGCACCATTGCTAACTGGAGAAGGTTTGCGGGTTACGCTTGAGACCAAAATCGATTTCACTTTTTGGGGGTGACTATGAAGCCTTTTAGCGGATGGAGCAACTGGAAATCATTTGCGGCGCTGATGGTCGCATTCGCGCTGGCGTTTTGCTTCCTGTTTACGAGCGTGGCTTCGGCACAAACCACGATCGGCTCGGGCAGCATCTCCGGATTGGTGACGGACCCGAGCGGCGCGGCAGTGCCCGGTGCCAAGGTGACGATCACGAACACAGAGACCGGGCAGGTCGCGAATCTCCAGACCACTTCGACCGGAACCTACTCCTCCGGCGCTTTGAGCCCCGGCAATTACATGGTGCGCGTCTCGGCCACAGGCTTCAAGACGACGCAGACGCCCGTGACCGTGCAGGTCGGCGTCACTTCCACAGGGAATGTGAAACTGCAAGTCGGTGTGTCCAGCACGGTGGTGGAGGTCAGCGGCCAGGCGGTGGCGGTCAATACCGAGCAGGCCACGATTCAGGGCGTGCTGACGTCACAGCAGATTAAGAATCTCCCCATCAATGGGCGGAACTTCCTGGACCTGGCGCAGCTCGAACCGGGCGTGCAGATTCAGGACGGCAGCAACTTCGACCCTACAAAAGTCGGCTTCTCCTCGATTTCGTTCGGCGGGCAGTTCGGCCGCACGGCGCGCATCGAGGTGGACGGTGTTGACGTCAGCGATGAAACCGTGGGAACCACGACCGAGGACATTCCATCGATCGCCATTTCCGAGTTCCAGACGGAGCAATCGACGCTTGATCCTTCCACCGAGCTCACGTCTTCGGGCGCGGTGAACGTAGTCACGAAGTCCGGGACGAACGGATTCCATGGCGACGCGGACGGCCTGTTCCGCGGCAATCAGATCGCCGCAGCGCTGCCCTCGCCCGTGGGTTTTCCGACGACATTTCAGCGCAATTTTTTTGACGGCGATTTCGGCGGCCCGATTGTGAAGAATAAGCTGTTTTTCTACGCTTCCGGCGAGCGCATCATCCAGCACGAGAATGCCGGCGTTCCGCAGGCTGCACCCTTTACGTCCATCGCGGGCTATGCCCCGCTGCCGTTCAAAGAGGGCGATACCACAGACAAGCTCGATTGGACAGGTCCGCACGGAATGCATCTGTTCTACCGCTTCAGCTATTTCAAGAATTTGGTGAACTCGGCATTCGGCGCGGTCAGTTATCAGATTTATCAGAACGAGGACATTACGCGGGACCACGACATTGGCCTGGATTTCAGCACTGGCGCGTTTACGCATAGCTTCCGCTTCAGCTACTTGAAATTCCAAAACAACATCGAGGACGCGGTGCGCGGGAGTAACCTGCCGTACGCCAATTACCCCGTGAGCATGAATCTTGGGAACTTCTTTACCGGGCCAAACTTGCTCGCGCCCCAGGAAACACCGCAGAGCGACCGTCAAGTCAAATACGATGGAAGCTGGATTCACGGGAACCACATTATCCGCTACGGCATGGATTACAACCGCATTCAGGGCGGCGGATACGCGAAGTTCTTTGGCATCGACCCGAGCGTCTTCGGCCTTCTGCAGGGTAGCGACTACGGCGCTGCTCTCGCGAATTGTCCCAGCAGTCCCACCGAAAACGTACCAGGGATCGGCCTTGCTCCGACGGATCCGACCTGCTATCCGGCCGATGAGGTAATCATCGGCAATGGCCAGGGTTTTTCCACGGAGAAGCCGGCCTTCGGTTTCCCCTCGGGTGGTCTTGGCCCGGATAACCGGCTGGGCCTCTATATCGGGGATAACTGGAAGGTTGCGCCGACGTTCACTTTGACTGCAGGCCTCCGGTATGATCGCGACACGGGCCGCACGGACAGCGACATCAATACCGCCACCGATTGCAACACAGCTACTCCGCCCCTGTGCTTTGGGTCGGCTGTGAACGCGGTGCTGCCGGGCTTGGGAAATTCAGTGCAGCCGGCGAACAAGAACTTTGGACCGCAACTGGGCTTTGCCTGGGACGTGGGAGGCCACGGGACCACGGTGATTCGCGGTGGTGCCGGCGTTTTCTACGAAAACGTGATTTATAACAACGTTCTCTTCGACCGTCCGCTGCGTTTGGCTACCGGACAGTTTCTACAATTCCCGGTTGCCTGCTTCTTCGGTACCGCGTTCCCGGTTTCATTCGGACCTGGCGGCCCGAATGGCGGACAGACCCTTACAATTGACCAGTTCTTCAACAACACTTCGGGATCGAGCATCTGCAGTAGTTCCATCGGCGCGGGAGCGGCGGATTTTGCGGCATTCCAAACGGCCTATCAGGCCAGCGTAAACGCTCCAGGCCCGAATCCATCCTTTCTGCCGTCTCTTCTTGCCAGTGGCTCGGCGATTCCGTCAGGGCTTTTCGCTCCGGATTACAAGACGCCGCGCTCGTACCAATTCAATATCGGCATTCAGCGCCAACTGATGCGCGGCATGGTCCTCAGCGTGGACTACGTGCGCAACATTGGAGACCACTACACGCTGGGCGTTGACCAGAACCATTCTGGTGATATCCGTTACTTCAATCTTGCCGCAGCCCAATCAGCAGTCTCCGCAACCAACAACAGTTTCCGTTGCGGAACGGGCTACGATCTCGCTTCGACCGACTGCGCAATTGCGAACGGCGCTAGCATTTACAATTATGCCGGCAATGGCCTCGATTCGCCGGGAGACCTGGGCGCGCAGCAATGCAACAACGCCTATGGGTTCAGTTGTGCGTTTCCGGGAATCAATCCGGCAGCGGGACAGTTCCCGATGTTGCAGCCGATTGGGCGGTCCGTTTACAACGGGTTGCAGATGAAGCTCAAGACTCAGGTGGTGAAGCCATTCCGTGGCCTCAACAATGTCAACTTCCAGATCGCATACGCATTGTCGCGGTTCACGAGTTGCGGCAGCACCAGCCCCACCGGGCCGGGTTCGGGCGACCAGGCCTTCGTCCTGACGGCCATCAGCAATGCGGATCCGTGCGGCTTTAGCGGACCCGAAGCGCTCGACCGCACGCACCAGCTTTCGTTCGGCGGGTATTTCGACCTTCCGGGCGGGCTTGAGCTGGGCACGGTGGCGCACTTCGATTCGCCCTTGCCGAACTCGCTCGTCGTGCCGAGCGGCCAGACCGGGGCAATCTTCCAGACCGACTTCACTGGCGACGGCACGCCGAACGGCCAGCTTGTACCCGGAACGCACATCGGCGAATTCGACCGAGGCATCTCCGCGGGCCAGCTCAACAACGTGATCAACAACTACAACCTGACGGTGGCAAATCAGCCGACCCCCGCGGGCCAGGTGCTCATCCAGAATGGATTGTTCACGGCTCAGCAGCTTCAGCAGTTGGGCGGTGTCGCACCCCCGCTGCCGCTCGCACCGCTCGGCCAAGCCAATATGTCTTGGTTGCGGACCTTCGACATGAGCCTATCGTGGAACCGCAAAGTGCACATTGCCGGGGACACGTACCTCAGCATCAAGCCGAGCATGTCTATTTACAACCTGTTCAACTTCGCCAACTTTGATCCTACGGTTTCGCCGATGAGCGGTCTGCTCACCGGTTCGCCGTGCCAGATCAATGGTACGGTGCGGCAGCCGGACAACTGCCCGTCCGACCGCGTTGGCCTTGGGACCGGCGTGTACGCCCTGGGCGCGCCGCGCACGTTGGAGTTCGGGTTGGGCCTTAGCTTCTAATCCGGGCGGCTGTTTTGTAAAGCTGCACGGCTTCAACTTCGCCAACTTTGATCCTACGGTTTCGCCGATGAGCGGTCTGCTCACCGGTTCGCCGTGCCAGATCAATGGTACGGTGCGGCAGCCGGACAACTGCCCGTCCGACCGCGTTGGCCTTGGGACCGGCGTGTACGCCCTGGGCGCGCCGCGCACGTTGGAGTTCGGGTTGGGCCTTAGCTTCTAATCCGGGCGGCTGTTTTGTAAAGCTGCACGGCTAACACTCGAGCCGCTGGCTCCTTGAAAGAGGGGCCAGCGGCTTTTACTTTCTACGCGGCAATACTTCCGTAGCCACAGAAGCGTGGCGACCTGGTGCAGCCGTGTTTGTGTTCCAGTTCCTGATTACGCGGCAGAACGAAGCGGGATTCACGATTGCAGAGAAACTACTGCGCGCTCTTCACTGATAGTCTCCGAGTAAATGGAGGAAGGGCGGGTACAGGAGTGAGAGTGCCCGGTCCGGGGTTGCCGGACCGGCCGCTGCAAGAGGCAAAGTTGCGACACGACGCTGCGACGTTAGCTTAGTCGGAGGAAGTGGCGACGGTTTTTGTTGCGCTGATCGGCGTGCTGGCGCCAGCGCTGCGCGAGTAGGTTTTGTCGGCGCTGCCGGAGGCGTCGCCGCTTTTGTCGATCTCGATGGAGCCTTTGAAATAGGCGCCGTCCTCGATCATGATGCGGGCGGTGGTCAAATCGCCGACGACCGAGCCGTCTTTCTTGATTTCGATGCGGTCGCGGGCGCGCAGATTGCCCTTGACGTTGCCGTAGACGACAACTTCGCGGGCGATGATGTCGGCGGTGACCTTGGCGCTGGCGCCGACGGTGAGCTTGCGATCTTCGAGCTGAATCAGCCCTTCGACGCTGCCGTCAACGCTCAAATCCTCGTTGCCGGTGATCTCACCCTTGACGTGCAGGCTGGCGCCCAGTCGCGCCGCAGCGCCGCTGGACGGTGTTGAGGAATGCATGGGCTCGTTCGAGTTCATTGCCATTGATTTTGCCTCCCAGTTTGGCGGTTCGGTTTTCGCCGGAAATGCTGCCGATTTCTCCGGCACCGCGGGTCTTGCGGGCGGTTCCGGTCGCTTATCGTTAGTGCCCCACATATGGCCCCTCCTAGGGTTCCGAAGGCGTACACGAATACCAGCGAAGTGTGCTTCGGGCTGAGGGACTCTGAATCTAGTCGTTGCACAAGAATGAGGCAAGGGGAAACTTATGGCGAAGTGTCGGGCAGGGCAACGGGGGTCAGTGCTGAGTGACGAGCGATGAGAGAAGATGCCGAAGCCGGCAATCCTCACGCGCGGCGGATTGCAATGCGAAGCGCCGTTCGGCGTTGCAAAGGGCGAAACAGCGCTACGCCGCGGCTAACCGATTTTTCGCAGTTGGGCATCTTTGAGCCGGCTAAGTGCTGTGGAATCAGCCTAGGCTAGTAAAAGGTCTTCACCACAAACGGCCCTCCTACCGGACAGCCTGGACCCCGATTTCGTTAC
>Ga0307372_10014190_pt1 | contig 10225 bp, 9 predicted proteins | sample OX1MG_FD_202533 | JGI IMG/M metagenome (GOLD analysis project Ga0307372, IMG submission 202533) | Soil microbial communities from Risofladan, Vaasa, Finland - OX-1 | ecosystem: Environmental > Terrestrial > Soil > Coastal area > Acid sulfate soil | place: Finland: Risofladan, Vaasa | collected... | reverse complement strand
GGAGGATGTCCGGATCGTCGTAGAACTTCGGCGGCGGTCCGTTGACGATCACACGGTAACGAGCTGAGCGACCTCCTGACGACCGGCATGCGGTTTCGCGGCGAGCAGGGCGTGACGCTCGATCGCGACGACGAGCTCGGCGAGGTCACGATAGCCGATGATCCGCCGGAACTGCTGCTCGGCAACGAGCATGCCGGCGGCGGTCCAGCGGCGGCGCATGTCACCGTCGCGCCAACGCTTCACGTTGCGCCGGATGTGGCGGACGATCTCGATCATGCTCTCGCAGGGGTTGGTCGAGCCGAGCGTCTTGGCGAGCTGGCCATCGATCCCGAGCCGGATCAGCAACCGCTTTACACACTGGCGCGCAAGCTCCACAGCGAGAAGCAGATCACAAAGAAAGGCACCGGCTACTCAGGCAAGTCTCAGTAGCTGGTCGAGCACGGTGCCAGCTGGCGCTAGCTTTCGTTGTAGCTGGCCGGGTAGCTTTGGATCTGACGAAAGCGTGGGCGCCTATCCGCCCTGACCGCAAGCCGTGAATCCGTACTTCTTTAGGGCCACACCGACCTTCCCTCCAACCTTCGTGAGCTTCACGTAGGCGGCCCTGTAGGCATTGAGGTTGCCACTCAGGGCCGCCTGCCGCCGCGATCGGGTTTTCGCGAGCGGTGCCCGAGGCGTTGAGGCCATGCCTCAATCCTGACGCAAGCGCACTTCAATCCTCAGCCGAAATCACTTCCTCGATCCCGATCAGGCGGAGTCGGTCGCTCTCCTGCGCGGCCTTCTTCAGTCCGTCAGTGAACCCACTGCGCGAGAAGAGGACGATCGAAGGCCCCCCCTTCTTAATCTTGATGCCGCCCTGCGCGAGTGCCGGCAGCTTGTACTTCTCGATCTCTCCTAGCAGGGAGACGGAGATCGGCTTGGACGTCCACTTGCACTCGGCAACGAGGGAGACACGACCACGGTGGAGGCCGACTACATCGATCTCCTCGGTCTCTCGCTCATGTTTGGCACGCAGCTCATTAAGGGCCGGCCCCCACCAACTGCCAACCCGGCTAGCCTCGCTGCCGAGATTCGCTCGCACCCAGCGCCGGCAAAGAACCTCGAAGGCCGGCGCGATGTGTTCGGGGAATGCCGGCTCCACCTCCGCGGTCCACAAGTCGGCGGGCTTGAGTCCGGCTTCCAGCTCGGAGGCGTAGGGCCGGACGAAGCGGAACCAGAAACGGAAGAAGCCGTCAGTCAGGCGGTAGCGGTATCCAGTCGAATTCTCCTTGCTCGTGATCGGCAGTTCGCGGTCGATGATCCGCATCTCCTGGAGAGTGCGCAGGTACTCGGTTAAAGACGTGCTCGGCGTGCCCAGGGCATTGGAGAGGTCACGGAGAGCTTGAGGGCCCGAGGCGATCTCGTCGAGGATCGAGAAGTAGATAGCCGGCCGTCGTAGCTCCTGCTGGAGGACGTAACGCGGCTCCTCAAAGAGGATGCCAAGGTGGCTAAGGACGTTCTCGCCGAGCAGCTCCTTGAGGGAACCGCCACGCCCAAGCTCGTCCAGGTACATCGGCATGCCGCCACTCACCGAGAAGCGCTCGACCCAATCGCGGGCGCTGTCGGCCTCGATGAATGGCACGCACTCATCGGGGCCGAGCGGGGAGACGAAGAAGCGGTAGAGGCGGCCATGAAGGGGACTCTCCTCAGCCAGAAGCCTCTCCATCGAGCTGATCTGGGAGCCGCAGAGGATGAACTTGGTCTGGGAGGAATCCTGCTCCTCCTCGATCACGGCCTGGATCGCGGTCAGCATCTCTCGGCGCTCTTTCTGCGCGCTCGGCATGAGGTGTGGGAACTCGTCGATGACCGCAAGAGTCTTCTTTTCGCGACCGAGCCGGTAGAGGGCTCGGAAGAGATCCGGCACGTCGGCAAGGTCGGGGCGCAGGCCCAATGGCTCCTCGAGCGCCCTCGCGAGCTTCGTCAGCTGAGCCCCGCGAGCGCCCTCCTCGGCAACCAAAACGATGGCGGGCTTCTCATGAGCGAAGGCGCGAAATAGCCACGACTTGCCGACGCGGCGCCGGCCATACATCGCGACGACCCGCCTGTTCCTCTCCCTCCACCAGCGGCCGAGCTGCGCGAGCTCCGCCTCGCGGTTCAGAAACTCGCTTGCTAAAGGCCATTTGAAGGTCTGTATCGCCATATAACCTGGATTATTATAGCCGAGATTATACGAGCGCTTCTCAGTCAACCCGCCGGGCTGGGAAGCTTTAGTCGCTGGCTGCGCACCAGCCGCGCCTCGACGAGGGGGTCACCAACGAACTCGATCTCAACGCGCCCGGCTCTACCAGTGCCGACCCGCAAACCAGGTGGGCTATCCGTCAAAGTTCTCGCTCCTGTCGCGCTGGGGCGCTACCCTGAGGTCACTGTGAAGCACTCGGTCCTGAGCACCACCCCCACCGCCGAGAAGCCGGCACTGAGCGATGAGCAGCGCGCCGAGCGACTGCGGCTGCTCGCCGAGCGGCTGCGCAGGCCAGACGGGTTTGATCGCGACACGCTCAGACACATCGAGAAGCTGACCGGCGCCGAGCGGTAGCCGCCGCGGTGGACGCCGTCGAGCTGCTGCGCAGCGACGCCCCGTTCATCGCCGACACCTCGGCATGGTGGCGCGTCGCGTCGCTCCCCAGCGAGCTCGGCGCCCTCCTTCAAGCAGCGGTCATCGACGACCGACTGTGGATCACGCCGATCGTGCGGATGGAGATCCTCTACTCCGCGCGCAGCACCTCCGAGTACGTCGCGCTGGAGACCGAGCTCGACGCGCTACGGATCATCCGCAACGATCGCTCTGTGACCGACGCCGCGATGCAGGCGATCGGTGAGTTGGCCGAACACAGTGACGGATACCACCGCGTGCCGCCTACCACCGCGTGCCGCCTACCGACGCGCTGATCTCCGCCGCCGCGGCCGAGCACGGCGGTATTGCGGTGCTCCACCGCGACGCGCACTTCGACAGGCTCGCCGAGGTCCTAACGTTCCAGGGCGTCCAACTCCCAGGATCCTGACCTTCGCTCGCCGGTCCCCCTCCGCGCAGAAGTCGAGGGTCAACCCACGAGACGCCCGAGCATCGTCCAACTCAGAAGTCTGGTGCGGCGTCATCGGGACGCTCGCATTCCGAAGGCAGCGGGGCTTGGCCCCCCGAGCGGTCACCGCAGTGGAGCCGCGCCGCGTAGACAGAACGCGTACTGTCGTCAGAGCCCCATCGCGCGGCCGACCAGCCTGTCCATCGCGCGGGTCGGTAAAAGTCGCGTGAGGAACAGGCGCATTTTGGCGTCGCGTCCCACGACATAGCGGGGTTTGGGTCGGCTCGCGGTCAGGGCGTGCTCCACGACCCGGGCGACCTCGAGCGGCGCTATGCCCGTGCGCTCACCAAGAGCGATGAACTTGGAGATCGCCGCCACCCCGGCACCGTAGAGCTGCAGTGCTTCAGCCGGCATGTTCGTCGTCGCCTGCTCGGCGCTGGCGCGGCCCTTCTCCCAGATCGGCGTAGCTACGGCCCCCGGCTCGATCGCTGCGACCTCGATGCCGAACTGGCGCAGTTCGAGTCTCAGCGCGTCGGTGACCGCCTCCAGCGCGTACTTCGACGCGTTGTATGGCCCGAGGAACGGGCTGGCCAGGCGCCCGCCGATTGAGGTCATGTTCACGATTCGCCCCCGCGCCTCGCGCAGCGCGGGCAGGGCCGCTTGGGTGAGAGCGACCTGGCCGAGGAAGTTGACCTCGAGCTGGCGGCGCCAGTCGTCGATCGGCACGAACTCGAGCGGTCCTCCCACCGAGATCCCGGCGTTGTTGACGAGTCCGACAAGCCCGGCGGGGGAAGCCTCATCGACGGTCCGCATCGCGGCGGCGATCGACGCGCTGTCGGTGACGTCGAGCATCAGCGGCCGTGTGCGCCCAGATCCGGCGCCCAGCAACGAGTCGGCGTCTGACTGCTTGCGCACGCCGGCAAAGACCGTGAAGCCCAGGCTGTCGAGGTGTTCGGCGCAGGCTCGCCCGATGCCTGTCGAGGCGCCGCTGATCAATACCGTGCCTCGGCTCGGGTCATCTGCCACAGCGGCGCGATCCTATACGGCACGTCTGCTGGTGGTTCCACGATCGACCTCGCCCGCCAAGCGCCGGGACTTCGCGCAAGGCCACCTGCGGAGCAGCGGTCAGCGCCATTCAGATGCCGCGCCCTTGGTGCGGCGCTCACGGAGCCGAGGTTTGTATTGCGGCCTCGGAAGGCGCTATGAGCCCGATGGAGTGGCCACGAAGACTGGAATGATCCGGCTGGTCTTCGTTTGGTAGTCCGCATAGCTGGGATAGGCGTCGACGGCGCGCTCCCACCACAACGCTCGCTCCTCGCCCTGGACCTCTCGTGCGACGAAGTCGTGCGGCTCCGCGCCGTCTTGGATCATCAACGCGGTGGGGTCGGCGATCAGGTTGCCGTACCAGGTCGGGTTGTTCGGAGCGCCTCCCAACGAAGCGACGAGCGCGTACTCACCTTCGTGCTCGACCCGCATCAGCGGAAACTTGCGGGTCTTGCCGCTCTTTCGCCCCCGCGTGGTGACAACTACCACGGGAAGGCCCGTATCCCGGAGAGTGTTGGCACGCCGGCCGTTGCTTGCCTCGTACTCTTCGACCTGCTCGCGCACCCAGTCCCAAGAGCTCGGCTCGTACTCACCTTGTAGCGGCATTTCCACTCCTTAGATGATTCAGTCTCGACAGCGGCTCGTGATGCTCCACGCCTAATTGGCGAAGACGCGGCGCTGCCAGCCCAACCTCGTCCGCGTGCCCGCCAGACACCGTGGCAGCAGCTCTCACAACAGCGTAGTCTGCCACGAGACCTGATTTGCCCGACCGAAGCAGTCGCTGCCAGTCGCTTCGGCGTCACAACCGAGATTCGTCCAATTGCGGTCAACAAATCAGCAGTCCGGCTGGCTCCCGCTCGTGGAGGCAAGCAGGCGCCGCCAGCCCTGCTTTCCGCGCGAAGCAAGGCCGCGGGTCGCTGCGTCGGGAGGTACCTCTCGAAGCAAAAGCAGATCCCGACAGACGACTGGACGCCTGGCAACGCGATCGTGATCTCTGACGTCGGGCGCGTTAGGCATGTGGTCAGCGTGTGCCGGTACAGCGCAGGTCGGCGTCGAGCGGGCCGATCCGGTACTGCGCGAGGTTCGGAGCCACGCCGGTGAAGCCACCGCTCGTGCAGTTCTGCCGCGCCTGCGTGAGTGTTGCACCGGTTCCGGCCACCCAGTCGGGCAGCTGGCCGTTGAAGGCCGTCGGTGTTGTCTGCGCCGTCAGCCCCGTGATCTCCTTCCATTGGGCGCTGGTGGAGTAGATCCCGATCGGTCCGGTCGCGCCGGCGTTGTGCAGGCCGGCGATGAAACCCTGCAGCGCGGCGACATTGAGCTGGTAAGTCCCAGCCCAGCTCGACATCAGCTCGACGTCCAGCCACCACGGCGCGGTCTTGGCCGCGACCGGGTCGAGCGCGTCGACGAGCCGGTAGGAGTGGGCGGCGCGCTGCTCGCCGTAAATGTAGGAGCAGGAGTTGGTCAGCAGGCCGTTACAAGCACCGTAGGCCCCCGCGGTGCCGACGCTAGGCCAGTCCGCAACGTGATGACCGCCAGGGTTACCCGTGTCGATATACAACGATAGGGGCGGCTGCTTCGGCCTCTTCTGGCCCGGCGCGCCGCGGGCCCAGTGCAGCTCGCCGCTGATACACGGGTTTGCGTTCTTCGCCAGCCCGCCATTGACACCGACGATCCCGAACAGCGGATTCGACGGGTAGGAACCCGAGCACTGCGGATAGGAGACGTCATAAGCGGTGGTCGGCGACGAGCTGCCGCTCGCCGCGATGACCAGCACCACAACGACGATGAAGGAGAGCGCCACCACCGGCATCCATCGCGCTCGGTACCGGGAACGACTGGCAGGCGGCACGGCCGCCAAGCTACCACGGGGCGGGGCACGCGCCGGTCGTCAGCGGGCGCCAGCAGAGTCACGCCGAACCGCGAGAGCGTTAGCAGCGTGCGCCGACGCGCTCGCAACCACGTGAAGGGGCGCCCGGCCACCGGGCCGTTCCCCGGCCCGCTCAGTGGGCCTCCTCGACCGCGCCTTGGTGGGTGCCGAGCAGCCACCGCTTTGCGAGCGAGGAAACCGTGTGCACGCCCGGGTCCGGCTCAGGCCCTCGACCTCGAGCAGAAGCGCCTCCTGCAGGCGGGGAGCGGCTGCGTAGGGCTGAACATCTTCGGCGCTACGAGCGGCGCTGAGCTAAGACGCCCACAGGCTTCCAAGCCGGTGGGCGTCTTAGGGCGTCCCGTGGGTTCGAATCCCACCCCCTCCGCTAAATCGCTTGTTAGAGCGGTTTCGGCCCCCACCCTCGCATTGTGCAAAGACTCCCAAGCTCTCTCCATGACTCCACGGTGCCTCGAAAATTGCATCCAGAAGTGCATCGGCCACGGTCTATGTGCATTCCAACGCCGCTCACGGCGAGCAGTCGGTTGCGGTCGCCCCCCTTGGTACTCGCGCGACGGATCCTCAGACGTCAGGTGGCTCCGACGCGGCCCAGCTCCAGTCGAGCACCCGGGTCAAATCCGGGCGCCCCGATTGCCAGGAACCCGCTTCCTAGAGCGGGTTCCGGCGTTTTCAGGAGCGGCCAAGGTACCAATGAGGTACCAATTTGAGGAGGCGCCTGCCCACGCGACCCCCGGGGGGGCAAAGCTCGAGGACGCTTCCGCTTCGGTTGAAGGTTTAACTTTGTTAAAGCTGGGTATGGCTCTTTCAAGATGCTTGCAGGCGGCGCATCGCCCAATTGGAGAGCGGCAACGCTAGGGGCCAGCCTTGTGCTCGCGCTGTTTTTTTCCGCGTTCGGTCCGGCCTTCGCGACGGGAGCTGCCGCCAAACCGATCATCGAAGAACAGCACGAACCGCACACGTCCTCCGACGGCTGGCAGGCCGGCACCTGCACCTCAGATGCACCGACTAAATGCTCGGTCGACACCCCGGCACAGTTCTTCGAACAGGCAGCCGGTCATCCACCGGTGGGGTTTACCCAGTTCATCATCAAGCACACGACCACGAGCCCGGGCGTTGCCGAAGAACCTTCAGGACTTATCAAAGACCTCCGTGTTGATTTGCCGGTGGGGCTGAGCGTCAACCCAGGCGCCACCAAACAGTGTGAACTGGCGACGTTCAAAGCGGGCGCCAGCGGCTGCCCACTGGGCTCAGCTGTCGGCGAAAGCCAGATCACCTCAACCGCCGCAGGTCTTGTCTCGCCTACTCCCCTGACGGCCACGGTCTACAACCTCGTCCCCTCCCCCGGCGAACCGGCGCGTTTTGGCTTCAATCTGTTGAGCAACAACATCTACCTGCGCGCTGGGCTTGACTCAGAAGGCCCCTACCGTGAGTGGAAGGGCGATTTCCACGAGTACTTCACAATCGAAGCCCCAGAACCGCCCTCCGGGACGAAGATCCTGAAGAACCGCTTGGTCTTCAACGGCCGCGCCGGTGATGGCACGTTCATCACCACGCCCAGCACTTGCCACAACCCCGAGGCGGCCCCCTTCGAAGGGATCTACTCGACCTGGCTTCGCGCCGACTCCTACGAAGAAGAAGAAGCCGGCTTTCCGAGCGGCTCTTCCTTCATCGAATCGCCAATCCCGAAAGGCACGATGCCGCGCGAATGCGGATCGATCCCATTCGAGCCCTCGCTAGGGGTCAATCCGAACACGACCCAAACGGACTCCCCGGCGGGGGCGAGCGTCGAAGTTGCGCTGCCGCAGATAGAAAAAGGCGAAAGCCAGGACACCTCTAACCTGCGAAACGCGAGCATCACCTTGCCCTCGGGAATGGGGCTTGACCCCTCGGCCGCCTCCGGCCTTGCTGCCTGCACCGACGCACAGCTCGGGAAGGGGAGCTCCAGCCCGGTGAGCTGCCCGGCGAGCTCGAAGATCGGGACGGTCGAGATCGAATCCCCCCCGATCTCCGGGCAGCTCCATGGCGAACCGCTGAGCGGCACTGTCTATCTGGGGCAACAGCTGAGCCGCGACCCGGCCTCAGGCGAGGAGTACCGGGTCTTCGTCGACGTCGAGTCCCCGCGCTACGGCATCTCGGTGCGCCTGATCGGAAATGTCAGCGCCGATCCGCAGACCGGCCAGCTGACCGCGACCTTCAGCGAAAACCCCCAGGTGCCGTTCACCTCCTTCAAGATGACCTTAGACGGCGGCCCAAAGGCAACGCTGACCAGCCCGCCGACCTGTGGCCCCAACCAAACCAGCGGCCAGATCGCGCCATGGTCGGGGAACCCCGACGCGGCGCCGAACACCGCCTTCACCCTGACCGGCGCGCCTGGAGGCGGGCCATGCGCGAAGTCGCTTGCCGCCCGGCCCTTCTCGCCTGGCTTTTCGGCGAAGACGACGAACCCCCAGGCGGGGGCCTTCTCCAAATTCGACACTAGCGTGGAGCGCGAAAATGGAAGCCAGGAGCTAAAAGGCGTCGCCCTCTTGCTGCCGCCTGGCCTCACCGCGAAGCTTGCCGGAGTCAGCTATTGCCCCGAGGAGGCCCTTGCCGCCGCTGCTGGCGCCTCCGCTCTCACCGAGACAGAACACCCCAGCTGCCCGCAGAGCAGCCTCATCGGCGCCGCTACTGTCGAAGCGGGCTCGGGAACACCGATTCCCATCGTCGGGAACGCCTATCTCGCCGGCCCTTACGAGGGGGCGCCGCTTTCGATGGCGGTAATCACGCCCGCCAGCGCCGGACCTTTTGACCTCGGCACGAATGTGGTCCGTATCGCTCTCCACCTAAACCCCGAAACAGCCCAGATTGAAGCTGCCTCGGACCAAATACCCCATGTGTTCGGCGGCGCCCTGCTTGACATCCGCAAGGTCGAGGTGCAGGTAAACCGCCCCAGCTTCGTGCTCAACCCGACCAACTGCTCGCAGATGGCGGTGGACGCGACGCTGCGCGGCGGGGGCTCAAATCCAATCGATCCAGCTTCGTTTAGCACCACATCTGTCTCGGCGCCCTTCCAGGTCAGCGAATGTGGAAAGCTCGGCTTTGCCCCAAAGCTCTACCTCCGACTCTTTGGCGGCACTCACCGGGCACGGAGCCCGAAATTCCGAGCGGTGCTCGAGGCCCACTCCGGCGAAGCAAACGTCGCTCGCGCCGCAGTTACGCTGCCGCGTGCCCTTTTCCTGAAGCAGGAAAGCCTCAGTAAGATTTGCACCCGCGTCCAGTTTGCAGCTGGCGCTTGCCCTCCGGAATCTATTTACGGATACGCCCGCGCCGAAACCCCGCTTCTCGACAAACCCCTCGAAGGGCCGGTCTACTTGCGCTCCTCAAGCCACGAACTCCCTGACCTCGTCGCTGCGCTCAACGGTCAGGTCGACGTCGTCCTCGATGGGCGGATCGACAGCGTCAATGGCCGCATTCGCAACACCTTCGAAACGGTCCCGGACGTGCCGGTATCGAGGTTCGTGCTGACAGTCCCGGGCGGGGCAAAAGGCCTTCTGGTCAATTCGGTCAACCTCTGCCGCACTGCGGTAAAAGCCACCGTCAGGCTTACCGGCCAGAACGGTAAGACGGCCAACAGCAAGTCTAAGCTCCGTACTCCCTGCAGGCGCCACCGGCGCCACAAAGCCAAACACCGGCATCGGCGCCGATGAGAAAGTGAGCCAATCTCGCATTGTCGTTACAAAATGCCCTGATGCGAAGCTGGCTTTGAGCGGCCTCGGTGGAGACAACGCAGAGCACGCGGCGCCGCCCGAACTGGAGCGCGGAGCGGCCGACGTTGCGCGCGAGTCGGCCAAGGTATCAAGGACGCGCCAGCCAGGGGAGCTTGACTGCATGATCAGCTCGCGCAGCAGCGGGACGGGATTCTCGGCCGTGTAGCCGCGCACTCGCGGGTAGCGGCGGACGTTGGCAAAGCTCCTGCCCGTTGGCAAAGCTCCTGCCTTCAGGGAGGAGCGGCCAGCTCTTCTCACTCCAGCAGATCAGCTCGTACTGGGCACGCCGCCAGGCACCACCAAGCCAGCACCCGGTGGAGCTCGGCGAAGATCGGCGGCCACTCATCATCGCTCAACATCTCGAACCATTTGCCCCGGCCCCGGTTCACCGGACACTTGGGTGAACAAAACGATCATGGCACGATTTCCTGAGCGAGCGAAACGAGGTGTTCCCGCGCTTCGATCGGGGTGCGGTAGCCATGGCGCTCCAGTAGCCA
>Ga0307372_10014189_pt1 | contig 10225 bp, 5 predicted proteins | sample OX1MG_FD_202533 | JGI IMG/M metagenome (GOLD analysis project Ga0307372, IMG submission 202533) | Soil microbial communities from Risofladan, Vaasa, Finland - OX-1 | ecosystem: Environmental > Terrestrial > Soil > Coastal area > Acid sulfate soil | place: Finland: Risofladan, Vaasa | collected... | reverse complement strand
TTCCTTCTCGCTCGTCGGCGCGGCCCTGGTGATCCTGCTCATCGCCGGACTCGTCGCGCACCGGGTGCACGCGATCAGGAAGGAGTCCGCGCACGGCCCCGAAGCGCGGGCGGACGAGGATACCGCCACGGCGCGAGTCGGCACCGGCCGGACCGGCGGAGCACACCGCAGCGGCCGCGGCTAATCCGGAACTCCCCCTAATCCGTCAGCGCCTGGTAGACGAGCTGGCGTAGCTGCGACCTGATCGGATGGGCACTCGACGGCAGCAACTGGGTGAAGAACGAAACCGTCAGGCCCGTCGCCGGGTCTACGAAGAACGCCGTGCTCGCAGCGCCGCCCCAGGAGAACTCACCCGCACTGCCGACTACCCGGCCAGGTACCGGGTCGACCATGACGGCGAAGCCGAGCCCGAAGCCGACGCCGCGGAACGGCGCCTCAGCATGCAACGGACGGCCGAAGGCCTCCAGATCGGCGCCGCCTGGCAGGTGGTTGCGCGTCATGTACCCGACGGTGCGCGGGCTCAGCACAGTCGCACCATCGAGCTGGCCAGCCGGGCTTTCCGGCGTCGACAGCAGCATCGAGGCGAACCTGTGGTAGTCGGCGGCCGTCGATACCAGGGCGCCGCCGCCGCCGAGAAAGGACGGCCGGTGCCGCGGCACGCCGCCGATGGCGTCCAGCCGGGAGGCCTTGCCGCCGTGACCGATCGTGTACAAGGCGGCCAGCCGGTCCCGGTCCTCCTCGGCAAGCCAGAAGCCGGTCTCGGTCATCCCGAGCGGCTGGAAGATCCGGTGCTCGAAGAACTCGTCAAGGCCGGAACCGGAGGCGACCTCGACCACGCGCCCGAGGACGTCGGTCGCGACCGAATAGTTCCACTCACTGCCTGGCTGGAAGAGCAGCGGCAGGCCGGCCCACATGTCGCAGCAGGCAGCCAGGTCTGCCTTCCTCGGCGTGCCCCACTCGAACCCCAGCCCCCGGTACTGGCTGTCCACCGGGTGCGCACGGTGGAATCCGTAGGTCAGGCCCGCGGTATGGGTCAGCAGATGCCAGATCCGCACTGGCTCGGTCGCCGGTACCGTTACCGACCGCAGGTCTGATCCGCCCGTGAAGACCCGCACGTCGGCGAAGGACGGGATGAACTTGCTCACCGGGTCGGTGAGCTCGAACGCGCCCTCCTCGTACAAGATCATCGCGGCGACCGAGGTAATCGGCTTGCTCATCGAGTAGATGCGCCAGATCGTGTCCGTCTCCACCGGCAGGCCAGCCTCGATGTCACGCTGACCGCGGGCGGCTACGTACGCGAGCTTGCCATGGCGACTCACCGTGATCAGCCAGCCCGGCAGCCTCCCGTCGGCTACGTACTCGCCGAAGTGCCGATCAAGACGCCCGAGCCGACCTGAATCGAGCCCTACGTCCGCTGGGTCTACCTCAGCGCTCAGTCCGCCCACGGGTCAGCCTCCTACCCCGATTGCCGCTATGTCCCATTCAGCCAGACCTAGCCGCTCGGGGCAACAATTTCCTGGCCAGAAAGCGCCTTCCTGGCCGAACGCCCGCCGCGAGCCTGCTAGCCCGCCGCGCGGTGTGCCTCGAACGGCTGCGGCCAGCCGAGCCGGCCATCGGACCAGGCGACATACAGCGTGTTACCGACAAAAGGCCAGCTACCGGTCGCCGATACCACGGCGTCGATGTAGTCGCCGAAGTTCGGCGAGAGGTCCGAGTTGTCGTACAGCCAGTTCGATACCTGGTTGGTGATCCGGACGTTCGCCGGTGTGGCAGTCGCCGCCGGACTGACACCGATCGCCGCCACGACGGATGTATCGGCGGTCAGTACCGAGGAACGCGAGTACCAGGCAACGTCCAGCCGACCGTCCGCGCCCGCGACCCGCAACGCCGGCAGCATGCTCAGCCCGCCGTGATGCGGCACGTCCAGCGTCGTCGGGAACCGCTGCACCCGGCGCAGCGACCCCAGCTTGAAACTCTGCAGCATGATGTCGCCGTATCCGTGGTGCCGCGTGTCGTTCCAGACCATGCTCACATCACCGAACCGGTCGCTGACCGCGATCCGCGGGAAGTCGCTGACCGGGGACCTGTTGTATCCGATGATCGATGCCGCCTCCAGCGAGAAGACCGCGACCCCGGCCAGGTTCGCCGGGCGAGCGCAGGCGGCGACCGCCGTCAGACGCAGGCAGCCCAGCGGAGTCCGGGTCACGATGTCCCTGATCTTGGCACGGAACCCCTGGCAGTTCGTCGACGCGATGCTGGAGAACCAGTTGAATTCGTAGGCCACGTAGACAGCACCGGTGGCCACGTTGACCGCCGGGTACGTGCCCTCTACCTCGCAGCCGCGGAACCCTATGCCCGCGACGGTGAAGTACGGCTTGCCCGCGAAGAGGGCGGCGCCCGGGCCGATCTGCGGCTGAGCCTGCTTGAACAGCGGTGAACCCAGGCGGCAGACGGGGTGCGCCGGAGTTCCGCCTGCCCGGCCCGCTCTCCCGGCGGCGGTACCGATGTCGCAGGCCGACATTTCCGCGGTATCGCTGCTACCGATCACGGGGAACTCGCTGAAGGCGACGTAGAGCCGGCCGCGAGCCGGGTCGATCGCCATGAAGTCCTTGTCGAGGAAGCTGCAGAACTGCGGGACGTTGCCGAACTCGATGCACTGCCGGCTAGACGCGGCGATCACCGGCCGCCCGCAGCGCAGCGCAGCGGCCGCCCCGGTACCGGTGGCCTGGCAGGCGTCCAGCCCGATAAAGGAGACGCCCGAGCCGCTCGGGGAGTCGAGCAGGCTGGAGATATAGAAGAACGTCCGCCTGCCGACCCGGTAGGCGACGACGCTCGGGTCCCCTTCGTACACGTTGAAGCGGCAGCCCGGATTCGGCAGCCCGCCCAGGTCGGTGAACGACCGCCCGCCGTTAGCCGAGAAGCCCAGCCCGGTGGCCTCCTCCTTGAAGTGCCGCGCCCCGCACCGCGAGGCGAAGGCGGTGGCATCGTTCCAGGCCTCCACGACATAGCGGCCAGCCGCGGCGATCGACGTCTCCGACTGCCCGTACAAGCGGACCAGAGCCGGGGTCACGTCCTCGGCGGGGCTGGCCGCGTCCACGTTCGCCAGGGTGCCGCTCATCGCCGGCCGTGCCGACGGGGGCGGCGTCGCGGGAGCGATCTTGTGCTGTGACCCGAAGCAGAACAGCTGCGCGGCCGCTGAAGCCTGATAGCGCTTGCCCAGCGACTCGCAGAACGGGTTGCCCGCTGCCAGTCCGGTCGTCCTGCTGTGGCCGACCGCTGACAGCCTGCTTGCCGTTCCCTGCGAAGCACCGCTGGCGTCGGCCGCGGTGGCGATCCCCGCGAGCACGGCAGCGATCAGTGACACGCCCCCCGCTGTCTTGACCCATGTTCTGTGCCGCATCCGCAGCCTCCGTTTTCCTCGGTCGTGCAGAGATCAGGACCAGCCGATAAAACTGCCCTGATAACAGCACGTTAGTTCATTTCGGTATCTGTGCGGCTTCTTTTTATTCCGCGAACTGGGCACTTTCTGCGTCATGACACCTCGCTCAGTAAGCGACGGCACAGGAATCGCGGGCCAGCCGGGCGCGGTCCCCTATAGTGAGCGGCGGAATGAGGGGCTGTCTTGGGCGAGGAACGCGAACGGGTGGCCGGATTCGGCCGGCTGGAATACGGCCTGCGTCAGGCCGGTGACTGGTACCGCTGGGGACCGTACGTCAGCGAGCGGCAGTGGGGTACTGTCCGCGAGGACTACAGCGCCGACGGGCAGGCGTGGGACTACCTGCCGCACGATCACGCGAGATCACGCGCTTACCGCTGGGGCGAGGACGGGCTCGCCGGATTCTGCGACGTCGAGCAGCGCCTGTGCCTGGGCCTGGCCTTGTGGAACGGCAAGGACCCGATACTGAAGGAACGGCTGTTCGGCCTGACCGGCACGCAGGGCAACCACGGCGAGGACGTCAAGGAATACTGGTGGTACCTCGACGCCGTTCCCAGCCACGCCTGGAATCGGTGGCGCTATCACTACCCGCAGGCCGAGTTCCCCTATGCGGATCTGGTCAGGGAGAACGGATCGCGGGACCGTACCGAACCCGAGTACGAACTGCTCGACACCGGGACCTTCGACGACGGCAGGTTCTGGATCGTCGAGGTCGACTATGCCAAGGGCGACCCGGACGACCTGCTGATGCGTGTGCGGCTGACCAACGCCGGACCGGACCAGGCGACGCTGCACGTGCTGCCGACCGCCTGGTTCCGTAATACCTGGGCCTGGGCGGAAGGCGCAGCGAAACCGAGGATGACCGCCTTGCCGCAGCCCTCCGGCCGGTCGCCGCACGCCAGCGTCGGCATCGCCCATCCCTTCGCCGGCGAGCTCGAACTGCTGGCCGGCCCTGGGCCGGACGGCACCTTGCCGGAACTGCTTTTCTGTGACAACGAAACCAACACCGCGCTGTTGTTCGGCGCCCGGCCGGTCACCCGGTATCCCAAGGACGGGATCGGCGATCACGTGGTCCGCGGCGCCGCGACGGTCAACCCGGCTCTGGATGGCACCAAGTGCTCTGCCTGGTACCGGCTGACCCTGGCCGGCGGGCAGGCGGCAGAACTACGGCTGCGGCTGCGGCCGCGGCCGCGGCCGGCGGCGGACCGGGCGGACCCAGCAGACCCAGCGGACGCCGCGCTGACCACGGACTTCGACCGGGTACTCCGGCAACGCCAGGCTGAGGCTGACGAGTTCTACCGCGAGCTGACTCCGGCCGGTGCCAGCACCGACGAGGCCATGATCATGCGCCAGGCCTTCGCCGGGCTGCTCTGGGGCAAGCAGTTCTTCTACTACGACGTCGCCCGGTGGCTGGACGGCGATCCGGCCCAGCCGCCGCCACCGCGCCAGCGGCTCACCGGCCGGAACTGCCGCTGGCGCGGATTCGACGCGTTCGACATCATGTCCATGCCGGACAAGTGGGAGTACCCCTGGTTCGCCGCCTGGGACCTGGCGTTCCACTGTGTCGCGCTGGCGCACCTGGACCCGGCGTTCGCCAAGTACCAGCTGATCCTGCTCTGCCGGGAGTGGTTCCAGCATCCCAACGGCGCGCTGCCCGCCTACGAGTGGGACTTCGGCGACGTGAACCCGCCGGTGCAGGCGTGGGCGGCGCTCGAAGTATTCGCCGTCGACGGCGGGCGCGACATCGACTTCCTCAGCCGGGTTTTCGACAAGCTGCTTGTCAACTTCACCTGGTGGGTCAACCGCGAGGACGCCGAGGGCAACAACCTGTTCGAGGGCGGCTTCCTCGGCCTGGACAACATCGGCCCGATCGACCGCTCGCACCTGCCGGTCGGCGGCATCCTGGAGCAGTCGGACGCGACCGGCTGGATGGGCTTCTACGCGATGGCGATGGCGACGATCGCCCTGGTCCTGCACCGGTCAGGGCAGCGGCCTGGCACCGACCTGGTGCTGAAATTCCTCGAGCACTTCGCCGCGATCAGGAAGGCGCTGGACGACCTCGGGCTGTGGGACGAGACCGACGGCATGTACTACGACCGGCTGATCACCCCGGCCGGCCAGGCCGTACCGGTCCGGGTCCGCTCGGTGGCCGGACTGATCCCGGCCCTGGCGCTCGGCGTGGTCGACGAGGGCTCGCTGGAAAGCTCGATGGCGGTGGGCAAGCGGTTCGCCGACTTCCTGGCCGGCCCGCACGCTGCCGACGGCGGTCCGCTCAGGGGCGAGCCAGGCCGCCGACACCTGCTGCTCAGCCTGTCCGGGCCAGACAAGCTCAGCCGGATGCTCGGCAGGCTCTTCGACGAGGCCGAGTTCCTGTCCCCGCACGGCCTGCGCGCCCTGTCCGCCTGGCACAGGGAGCACCCCTACACGATCGACATAGCGGGTTTCCGTGCCTCGATCGACTACGAGCCAGCCGAGTCCAGCACGCCGTTGTTCGGCGGCAATTCCAACTGGCGCGGCCCCGTCTGGTTCCCGGTGAACTACCTGGTGATCAGCGCGCTCGAGCGGTACCACAAGTTCTTCGGCGCCGACCTGTCCATCGAGTACCCGACCGGTTCGGGGCGCAGGCTCACCCTGGACCTGATCGCGGCCGACCTGTCCGACCGGCTGATCTCGATCTTCGTCCGCGACGGCAGTGGCAAGCGGCCGTGCTTCGGCGGGACGGAGCCGCTGCGGTCCGATCCGGCCTGGCGCGACAACCTGCTTTTCAGCGAGTATTTCCACGGCGACAACGGGGCCGGTCTCGGTGCCTGCCACCAGACCGGCTGGACTGGCCTGGTGGCCGATCTGATCCGGCGCAAGTACGGCGCCGTCCCCAGCACCGGCGACATCATCGCCGACCTGGCGGTGCGCTCGCCAGGTGACTGACGGCCGGTCAGCCTTGTGACCGCGGGCACACCACGCGCTGTGGCGATAATTGGTCGGTTATTCACTAGTTAAGTGAACATCGCGGCAAACCGAAAGTGCCACACATCCTGCTCCAGATCGTTATGGTCTGTCACATGACCGCCAGAGAATCCGCATTGCGCGCTGGTCCCTACCGGAGGTGACTGGCAAAGGTGAACAGCGGAGTCTTTGTCCCGAACCCGGCGGGGTCATCAGGCAGCGGCGTCAGCTGGCCGGCCCGCTGCGGCATCGTGCCTCCGCTGACCGAAGGATTCATCGTGCGGACGGAGTCACTCCCCGGTGCCCTCCAGCCGCTGGCACCTGGCGAGACCCTGGCGCTGATCCCTGGCAAGGTGACGGCGTCCGGGTCGGCGGACTGGCAGGGGTCGGGCGGCAAGACCCAGCTCGCGGTATTCCTGGCTGAGTCGCTGTGGAAGGCCCGCGAACTTGACCTGCTGGTCTGGATCACCGCGGCCAGCCGCGCCTGCATCTTGTCCGGTTACGTGGCCGCCGCGGCCGCCGTCACCGGAATCGACCCGGCGGGCGACGCCGATTCCGCCGCCGCTCGCTTCCTGACCTGGCTCGCGGAGACCAGCCGGGCCTGGCTGGTCGTGCTCGATAGCCTGACCGCTCCGTCCGACCTGGACGGGTTGTGGCCTGGCGGGCCCGCTGGCCGGACCCTGATCTCAGTCGCGGACGGCTCGGTCTCCTTCGACACGTCCCGGGTACGGACCTTGCCGGTCGGCGGCTTCACCCGCAGGGAAGCACTGAGCTACCTGATGGACCGCCTCAGCGAAGACCGGGGTCAGCGAAGCGGGGCTATCGACCTAGTCGACCACCTCGGCGGTGAGCCGCTGGCGCTGCTCCAGGCAAGCGCGGTGATCGAAAGCTCGGCGCTATCCTGCCGGGATTACCAGGAATTGTTCGTCAGAAGGCTCGGCCAGCTGTCGGGATCGGGCCAGCCAGCCGCCGCCGCGATCTGCTGGATCCTGTCGGTGGAGCATGCCGACCGGCTGTCCGCTGACGGACCCGTGCAGCCGACGCTCATTCTCGCCGCATTGCTCGACGGGCGCGGCATCCCTGGAACGGTCTTCACCACGCTGGCCGCACGCGCTTACCTGAACGCTGGCCGCCGCCCCGAGCCAGCGAGCCTCGACCAAGCGTGGCAGGCGGTGCTCTGCCTGCAGCAGGCGGGCCTGCTCACCGCCGATTCCGCGCAGAATCCGCCGGTCGTCCGGATCGCCTCGGCTATCCAGCGTGCCGTCAGGTCGGCAACTCCTGCCGACACGGCCGATCACGCGGCCAGCGTAGCCGCTAGCGCGCTGGTCGAGGCCTGGACGGACAGCGAACCGCATTCCTGGCATGCCCAGGCGCTGCGGTCGTGCGCGGCCAGAGTGGCCGAGCTGGCCGGTGACCAGCTCTGGACCGCCGACGGTTACCGGCTGCTGTTCCGTCTCGGCCAGAGCCTGGACACCGCACGGCTGCACGGGCTCGCCGCCGTGCACTGGAGCCAGGTCGCGACGGCTAGCGACAAGTTCCTCGGGCCAGCTCACCCGGATTCCCTCGCGGCCAGCGACCAGCTCGCCTCGGCATTCATCGCGGCAGGACGCGCCGCCGAGGCGCTGCCGTGGTTCCAGCGCGTCCTGACCGACCGGAAAAACCAGCTCGGGCAGAGCCATCCGGCCACCACCAGATTCGAGGCGCGCCTCGGCGGCGCGCTGCTGGCGGCGGGCCGGCCCAAGGACGCGATGGTGGCACTGGAGCACGCGATCCGCGAGAACGAGCTTGCGGGCCGCACCGACCATCTCGACACCCTGGACGCGTTCGACACGCTGGCCCAGTGTTACCGGGTCGCCGGGCAGTTCGCCGATGCCATCCGGCTGTACCGGCGCGTGCTGTCCGACCGCGAGCGACTTCAGGGCGAAACCCATCCGCAGGCGATGGCGAGCGGCCTGAAGCTGGGCGACGCCCAGTTCGCCGCCGGACAGTTCAAGGACGCGCTGGCCCGGTACAAGCTGGTCGCCCAGGGCCTGGAGCGAACGCTGGGCGCGGATCACCCGCAGACGATGCTGGCGCGTGGCCGGCTCGCGGATGCTTCCCGCTCGGCCGGGAAGATCGCCGGGGCGCTGCTCCGGCGGCGCCCCTCAGCCCGGTGACCGCCGCCGGCCTGCTCTAGCTGGCGGTCAGGCTGGCCAGGGCCACGGCAACCCGCACCGGGCTGAGCATGCTGGTCGCATCCCCGACCGAGAGTTCTACCCGCTGCACCCGCGGGTCGGCGGTGGTCATGGCGCGGGGCCAGGCCCAGATCCCGTCGTCGGCAGCCAGCTTGCGTACGGCCGTGCTGAACTGCTGCTGAGTCACGGCTAGCAGCAGGTGCATCATCGGCGTCTGCGGCGGATCAGGGATGACCCGTATTCCTGGGACCTCGCTCAGCGCCGCCGCGATCGCACGGGCGTGATCCAGGTACTCGGTCATCCTCGGCAGCCTCGTCGCCAGGCATGCCAGCGCGGACGCCGCGTTCGGCCACAGCCCGAACATGGTGCCGCCCATCCGCTGCCGCCACTCGCGTACCTCCTCGACGATGTCCGCCGGCCCGGCGACGCAGCACCCGGGCAGTGCCCCGATGCCCTTGTAGAACGAGACGTACACGGTGTCGAAGAGCCCGGCGATCTGGTCCAGCGGCCGGCCGTAGCCGGCCGCGGACTCCCACAGCCTGGCGCCGTCGAGGTGCGTGGCCGCTCCGGAATCCGCCGCCCACGCGCACTGCGCTACGAGGTCATCCCAGGACGGCTGCTGCCCGCCGATGTCACGTTGCGGCAGTTCGAGCAGCAGCGCGCCGGCCGGTTCGGCGATAGCGGTCAGGTCCCCGAGCGTGATCAGCCGATCCTGATCACCGGCGGGCCGGCCGGTGAGACCGTGCAGCCGCTGGTAGGCCTTTCCCTCGTGCCGCTCAAGGTGGCACATCGGATGGAACACGACGGTACGGCGCTGCCGGCGGTCCGCGTGCACGCGGAGCACCGCCTGCTGCGCCATCGTGCCGCTCGGCAGGAACACCGCACCCGGCTTGCCGAGCAGCCCGCCGATCCGTTGTTCCAGCGCGGCGACGACGCCGCCGTCGCCGTACCTGTCGACTTCGGTGTCGGCCGGGATGGTGGCAAGCAGATCGGCGGCGACGACCTGCCCGTGCCCGTGCAGGAACCTGGTGCACCGCGCCCGCAGCGCGGAAAGCTCGGCATCGTCAGCGGTCATAGTCCCCATTGTGCCGCCAGCGGCCGGCCCGGCTCGGCGCCCAGGGAACCTACTGGCTGACGCCGAGCCGGCTCAGCACGAACGCGTGCACCTCCGCCTCATAGCCGACCTGGGCGAACCGCCCCGACGGCCCGGTATGAGCGCCAGCACCCAGCTCCACCCGGAACAAGATCGTCGAGCCGTCGTCCCCCGCCGCGGTCGCGCGCAGCCTGGCTACCCACTTAGCCGGCTCGTGCACGGCCACCCGGGGATCATGCAGCGCGCCCGTCACCAGCAGCGGCGGCCGCGGCCCGGGCGGCGGGTTGTCGTACGGCGAATACGACCTGATGCGGGCGTAGTCGGCCGGTTCACGCGGGTCGCCCCACTCGTCCCGCTCGTTGACCGTCAGCGGGATGGACTCGTCCAGCATCGTGGTGACGCAATCCACGAACGGCACCTCGGCGACCACGGCACGCCACCGGTCCGGGCGCGTCGAGTAGACCGCGCCTTGCAGCAGGCCGCCCGCCGACAGCCCGCGCGAGGCGATCCGGTCCCCGTCGACAAGCGCGGCGCCGCCGCGCCCGGCACGTCCGCCATCGCCGGCCAGCCAGTCGGCGA
>Ga0307372_10014188_pt1 | contig 10225 bp, 9 predicted proteins | sample OX1MG_FD_202533 | JGI IMG/M metagenome (GOLD analysis project Ga0307372, IMG submission 202533) | Soil microbial communities from Risofladan, Vaasa, Finland - OX-1 | ecosystem: Environmental > Terrestrial > Soil > Coastal area > Acid sulfate soil | place: Finland: Risofladan, Vaasa | collected... | reverse complement strand
GCGCCGACCAGCGCCGCGAGCGTGAGGATCATCGACAGGATCTCCTCGACCGAGCGCTGGTTGAAGATCAGCACGTTGAGCCCGGCCCTGGCGAGCTCGCGCGCGATGTCGGCCTGCAGGTCCGAAAAACCGAGCACCAGGTCAGGCTTGAGCGCGAGGATCTTGTCGGTGCGGGCCGACAGGAACGCCGAGATCCTCGGCTTCTCGTGCCGCGCCTGCGGCGGCCGAACGGTGTAGCCGGAGATGCCGACGACGCGCTGCTGCTCGCCGAGCAGGTACAGGGTCTCGGTGGTCTCTTCGGTGAGGCAGACGATACGGCTGGGATAGCGGGCGGGCATGTCACGCTCGGGCGGCGCCGCTGCAGGATATCATTCACCCCATGGGCCCACTTGCCGGCATCCGCGTCATCGAGTTCGAGGCGATCGGTCCCGGCCCGTTCGCGGGCATGCTACTCGCCGACATGGGCGCCGACGTGCTGCTCATCGACCGTCCGGCGTCGTCCGGCCTCGGCCTCGAGCGCGAGCGCTGGTACGACGTCATGCTGCGCGGCCGGCGCTCGGTCACGCTGAACCTCAAGTCCGAGGGCGGGCGCGAAGCGGCGCTCGAGCTCGCCGCGCGCGCCGACGCGCTGATCGAGGGCTTTCGCCCCGGCGTGATGGAGCGGCTCGGGCTCGGCCCCGATGTGGCGCTTGCGCGCAATCCGCGCCTGGTGTACGGGCGCATGACCGGATGGGGCCAGTACGGGCCGCTCGCGCCGCGCGCCGGGCACGACATCAACTACATCGCGCTCGCTGGCGTGCTGCACGCCTTCGGCCGCAAGGGCGAAGCGCCGGTGCCGCCGCTCAATCTGGTGGGCGATTTCGGCGGCGGCGGCATGCTGCTCGGCTTCGGCATCGTCTGCGCGCTGCTCGATGCGCAGCGCTCGGGCAAAGGCCAGGTCGTCGACGCCGCAATGGTCGACGGCGCCTCGCTCCTGGCCGCCATGTTCTCGGGCTTTCTCGCCGCCGGGCGCTGGAGAGAGGCGCGCGGTGAAAATATCCTCGACACCGGGGCGCCGTGGTACGAGGTCTACGAGACTGCAGACGGCAAGCATGTCTCGATCGGCGCGATCGAGCCGCGCTTCTACGAGGAGCTGCTCGAGCGCCTAGGGCTCGCCGAGGAACCGCTGCCCGCGCAGCACGAGCGCGCGCGCTGGCCCGAGTTGCGCGCGCGCTTCGCCGCAGCGTTCAGGAGCCGGACGCGCGACCAGTGGTGCGCGGCGTTCGAAGGCTCGGATGCCTGCTTCGCGCCGGTGCTCAGCTTCAGCGAGGCGAGGCGCCACCCGCACAGCGTGGCGCGCGGCGGCTACGTCCGGGTCGGCGGGGTCGAGCAGCCCGCCCCGGCACCGCGCTTTTCGCGCTCGTCGGTCGCCGTGCGCGGCGCGCCGCCGGAGCGTGGCCAGGGAGGGAGCCAGGCGCTCACCGACTGGGGCTTCGACGAGGCCGGGATCGCGCGCCTGCGATCGCTCGGGCTCGGGTTCGACGGGCCGCTCGCTACCTGAACGGCTTCAGGGACTTTCGGCGGCGCGCGCGTTCTCGTCCTCCTGCAGCTTTCTCCAGAAGATCTTGCCGGTGCCGGTCCTGGGCAGCTCGCTCACGAACTCCACCACGCGCGGCACCTTGAACGCCGACATGCGCTCGCGTGCCCAGGCGATGATGTCCTCCGCCGAGACCCGGCCGCGCGCGGCGGGCTTGAGCACGATGCACGCCTTCACGGTCTCGCCGCGGTAGCTGTCGCGCGCGGCGATGATGCACGCCTCCTGGATGCCCGGGTGCGCGTACAGCATCGCCTCGACCTCGGCCGGCCAGACCTTGAAGCCCGAGGCGTTGATCATGCGCTTGAGCCGGTCGGTGATGAAGAAGTAGCCCTCCTCGTCGTAGTAGCCGAGGTCGCCGGAACGGAAAAAGCGCTCGCCGTCGTGCTCGATGAAGGCCTCGGTCGTCTTCTGCGGGTCGTTCCAGTAGCCCTTGAAGACCTGCGGCCCGCGCATCACGATTTCGCCGACCTCGTTCGGGCCGCATTCGCGCAGAGTCTCGGGATCGAGCACGCGCGAGTCGGTGCCGAAGATCGGAACGCCGGCGCACTGCCTCTTCGGCCGCTGCGGCGGGTTGGTGTGGCTCGGCGCCATGGTCTCGGTCAGGCCATAGCCCTCGATGAACTCCAGCCCCAGGGTGTGGGAGAGCTTCTGCGCCAGGGCCTCGGGCATCGCCGCGCCGCCCCCGCCGAGCGTGGTGAGCGAGGACAGGTCGTACTGGCCCAGCTTCGGGTTGCCGAGGAAGTCCACCATCATGGTGGTGATGGCGGTGAACGAAGTCACGCCGGCGCGCTCGATCTGCATCGCGGCGCACTCCCGGTCCCAGCGCGACAGCACTACCGCGGTGGCGCCGGCCTGCAGGGGCGTATTCATTCCGCCCTGCATTCCGGTGACGTGGAACATCGGCAGCACCGCGAGCACCACCGCGCCGCTGCTCGCGCCGCGCCAGTGGCAACCCGCGGTGCTGGTAGCGAGCACCGTGGAGTGGGTGTGCATGCAGCCCTTGGGCTTGCCGGTGGTGCCCGAGGTGTAGGGCATCACCGCGAGGTCGCCCGCGCCCGCCAGGTGCTCGCCCGGCCGCAGGCCCGCGGCGAGCGCCTGGTGCCACGGCGCCGCCGCCGCGCCCGGCTGCGGCAGGCGCGGCGCGCGCACGTACTCCGGCACCGGCAGATCGGTCGGCGCGCCGAGGTAGTCCGAATAGGCGCCGAGCACCACGTGGCGCAGCTCGCCCGGGCCGAGGCGCTGCGCGATCTCGGGCCAAAGTTCCTGGGTGGCGATCATCACCGAGACCCGGGCGTCGCCGATGTAGTGGCGCAGCTCCTCGCTCTTGGTCATCGGGTTCACCGGCACGACCACGGCGTCGGCGCGCAGGATGGCGTAATAGCCGATCACGAACTGCGGGCTGTTCTGCGTATAGAGCAGAACGCGATCGCCCTTCGCCACCGCGCAGCGCTGCTGCAGGAAGCCCGCGAGCGCATCCACCTGGCGCTTGAGCTCCGCATACGACAGGCGGCTGCCGTAGTAGTCGAGCGCGCACTTGTCCGGGTAGCGGTTCGCGCTCACCTCGAGGTTGTAGTACAGGCTCGTCTGCGGGATCGCCAGCGTCCTGGGCAGGCCCGGGGGCCAGTGCTTGAAGTGGCGGGTGAATGTGCTCATAGCGCGTAGCGTTTGACGGCTTTCTCGTTCCATCGCATGCCGAGTCCCGGGCGCTCTGGCACCAGCACGTGGCCGACGCGGTGCTCGATCGGGTCCTCGAGCACCGGGTCGGCCCAGTCGACGTACTCGAGCCAGTGGCAGGTAGGCGTGACCGCAAGCAGGTGCGCGCTCGCCTCGGGGAACAGGTGGCTCGACATCTCGAGGCCGGAGGCCTGCGCGAGCGCCGCCGCGCGCATCCAGCCGGTGACGCCGCCGATGCGCTGCGCGTCGGGCATCACGAAGTCGCAGGCGCTCGCCGCCAGCGCCTGCGCCATCTGCTCCGGTCCCATGAAGTTCTCGCCGAGCTGGATTGGGGTCGCGATCTCGCGCGCCACGCGCGCGCAGCCGGCGAAGTCGTCGGCGCGCACCGGCTCCTCGATCCAGCACACTCCGCCCTCGTCGTCGAGCATGCGGCCGCGTTTGATGGCCTCGTTGACGCTCAGCGCCTGATTGAAGTCGACCATGAGGGTGATGTTCCCGCCGACCGCCTTCTTGACCGCGCGCACCGCGTCCAGGTCGTCCTCGGCGCGCGGGCGCCCCAGGCGCAGCTTGACCGCCCAGTAGCCCTCCTTGACCAGCTCCTCGGCCTCGCGCGCGAGCTTGCGCAGCGGCAGGATGCCGAGCCCCTTCGAGTTGTACGCCGGCACCGGGCGCGGGGCACCGCCAAGCAGGCGCACCAGCGGCTGGCCGAACGCCTGGCCGAGCGCATCCCACGCGGCCATGTCGATCCCCGCCATGGCGAACAACACGATGTTGTGCACGCCAAGCAGCGTGTAGCGGGTGCGCAACTTCTTCTCGATCTCGAAAGGGGCGACCGCGTCACCCTTGAGCATGTCGGCCATCGCCTCGACCAGCGCCTTGAGGGGCGCAAGGTTGTTGCGGGCGATGCCGAACAGATACGAGCGCCCGACGATTCCCGCGTCGGTCTGCAGGTCGATCAGCAGCAGCGGCGCCACCGACACCGCGCCCGTGCTGGTGGCGAGCGGCCGCTGCATCGGCGCGGCGACCGCGCGCGCCCGCACGCCGCGAACCACGAGCCTCGATATCGTCATGCTCCCTCCTCGCCGCTCAGGGCTTGCCGCCCGGGCCGTAGACGGACGCCACCGGCGCGCGCGCATCGCGCGCCGTCCAGCGACCGGCTTCGACCTGGTGGAAGAAGTCCTCGATCAGCCGGTTGAACACCGCCGGCTCCTCCATGTTGAGAAGGTGGCCGCTCCTCGGCAGCACCGCGAGCGCGGCCATCGGGTTGGCGCGCTTCACGAGTAGCGATGCCTCCAGGGTCGGATCGTCCTCGTCGCCGGCCACGATCAGGGTCGGCGACGCGATGCGCGCCATGCGCTCCACCAGGTCGTACAACGAGGGGCGGCGCGCCTGGTAGCCGAGCATGGTATTCGCCGAGCCCCGCGCCGAGTGCTCCGAGAAGTGGGCGATGAAATCGGCGAACTGGCGCGGATTCTTCACCTGAAGTTGCACGCGCGCGGGGCCGTGCCCGTAGGTGGGGGCGAGCTTCGCCATGCCCCCGGCGAGCATCGCCTCGGCGAGCTGGCGCGCCTCCTGCTGGAACCGGGCGCGCTGCGCCGGATGCGCCCCGTAGCCGCAGCCGGCGACCACCAGCGACAGCGCGCGCGAGCGCTCGCCCAGCCCCTGGGCGGCGTACTGCATGCCGAAGTGCAACGTCGCGAAGGCGCCCATCGACAGGCCGACCACGTGCGCTCGGACGATGCCGAGCGCATCGAGCACGCAGCGAATGTCCTCGCGCGCGCGGTCCTGCGAATAGCGCTCGAGGTCCTCGGGAACATCCGACGGCGGATAGCCGCGCGCGTTGTAGGCGATGCAGCGGTAGCGGCGCGCGAAGTGGCGCAGCTGCGGCTCCCAGCTGCGCCAGTCGCCCGCGAACTCGTGCACGAACACGATCGGCGTGCCGCTGCCGGCTTCTTCGTAGTACAGCTTGACGCCGTCGTCGGTGGTGAGCGTTGGCATGGTCGCGCGTTTCGCAGGCGCCGTTGTATCGGACGCGGGAGGCTGCAAGACTAGCGCAAAAGCGAATCTTTCATCGAGGGGCGTTTTATGGATCTGGGCTTACGCGGCAAACGGGTGTTGGTGACGGGCGGCTCCAAGGGCATCGGGCGGGCCTGCGCGGCGGCGCTCGCCGCCGAGGGCTGCATCGTGGTGATCGCCGCGCGCGAGGCGGCCGCACTCCAGAGCGCAGCGACCGAAATCCGCGCTCGCCACGGCGCGCAGGTGGACTGCAAACCGATCGACCTGTCGCAGCCGGGCGCCCCCGAGGCGCTCGCGGCCTGGGCGGGCGAACTCGACATCCTGGTAAACAACGCGGGCGCCATCCCCGGCGGCGACCTGCTCAAGGTGGACGAGGCGACCTGGCGCCGCGCCTGGGACCTGAAGGTCTTCGGCTACATCAACCTCACGCGCCAGGTGTACGGCAGGATGAAAGACGCCGGCCGCGGCGTCGTCCTCAACATCATCGGAGCCGCCGGGGAGAAAATGGACGCGTCGTACGTCGCCGGCAGCACAGCGAACGCGGGGCTGATGGCGTTCACCCGCGCGCTCGGCGGTGCCTCGCATGCCGACGGCATCCGCGTGCTAGGCATCAATCCCGGACCGGTCTCGACCGACCGCCTGACAAGTCTGTACCGGCAGCGCGCCGAGGCGCGCCTGGGCGAGCCGGGGCGCTACCAGGAACTGTTCGCCGGAATGTCCTTCGGCCGTCCTGCCGCGCCCGAGGAGATCGCTTGGGCGGCGGCCTTCCTGGTGTCGGAGCGCTCGGCCTACACCAGCGGCTGCATCCTCACCATCGACGGCGGCGCCGCGGCGCGCTCGGGCTGAGCGCGGGCTATCATGCCGCCTGCGTTTTCAGCGAGAAGCCGATGAAGGCAGTCCTATGCAGGCAGTTCGGGCCACCCGAGACCCTGGTGGTCGAGGAACTGCCCTCGCCGCGCCCCGGGCCCGGCGAGGCGGTGGTGAGCGTCAAGGCGGCGAGCGTCAATTTTCCGGACGTGCTCATCATCCAGAACAAGTATCAGGTGAAGCCGCCCTTGCCGTTCTCTCCCGGCAGCGAGCTGGCCGGCGCGGTGAAGGAGGTCGGCGAAGGCGTCACCCACGTGAAGCCGGGGGACCGCGTCATCGCCTTCACCAGCTACGGGGCGTTCGCCGAAGAGTGCCTGGTGCCGGCAGCGCGCTTGGTGCCGCTGCCCGAGGGCATGGATTTCAGGACCGGGGCGGCGTTCCTGCTCACCTACGGCACCTCGCACCACGCGCTGCGCAACCGGGTCGCATCCGCCCCCGGTGAAACGCTGCTGGTGCTCGGCGCGGCCGGCGGGGTCGGCATCGCGGCCATCGAGATCGGCAAGCTCCTGGGCCTGCACGTCATTGCCTGCGCTTCGAGCGAGGACAAGCTCGCGGTGTGCCGCGCGCACGGCGCCGACCAGGCCATCAACTACGTGGCGGAGGACCTGCGCGAGCGCCTCAAGGCGCTCACCGGCGGCCGGGGCGTCGACCTGATCTACGACCCGGTTGGCGGGCCGTACACCGAGGCGGCGCTGCGCTCCTCGGCGTGGCGCGCCCGGCTGCTGGTGATCGGGTTCGCCGGCGGCGACATCCCGAAGATCCCGCTCAACCTGCCGCTGCTGATGGAGCGCTCGATCATCGGCGTGTACTGGGGCGAGTGGACGCGCCGCGCGCCGCACGAGTTCGCCGCGGCAGTGCAGGAGCTCGGCGCCTGGTACGCGCAGGGCAGGCTCAGGCCGCACGTGTCCTCGACCTACCCGCTCGAGCGCGCGCCCGAGGCGCTGCGCGAGATGGCCGAGCGCAGGGTCATGGGCAAGGTAGTGCTGGTGACCGGCGATGGCTGACGGACCCGTCCGGGTCCTGGTGCTTGGCGCCGGCGCGATCGGCGCGTTCTACGGCGGCGTGCTGGCGCGCGCGGGGTGCGAGGTGTCGGTCCTCGCGCGCTCGGACTACGACGCCGTGGCCGCGGAAGGCTATCGCATCGAGAGCGCCCTCGGCGACCTGTCGTTCCGCCCCGCACGGACGCTGCGCTCGGTGGCGGACTACGCCGGCGCGGCCGACTATCTGCTGGTCGCGCTCAAGCTGGTGCGCGGCGTCGATCGCGTGGCATTGATCCGGTCGGCCCTCGGGCCGAAGAGCGTCATCGTGCTGGTGCAGAACGGCATCGACATCGAGGAGGAGGTCGCGCGTGCCTTTCCGGACCATGAGCTGCTTTCCGGCGTCGCCTACGCGGCGGTGAGCCGCGAAGGGCCGGGGCGCATGCGCCACCATTCGGCCTTTACGCGCCTGGTGCTCGGGCGCTATCCGCGCGGCGCCGGCGGCGCCTCGGAGCGCCTCGCGGCACTGCTCAAGGCGGGCGGCACGAGCGCGCAGGTCACCGAGGACATCGTCACGGCGCGCTGGCAGAAGTGCGCCTGGAATACGGTCTTCAATCCGGTTTCGGCGCTCGGCGGTGGCCTCGGCACGCGCGACATCCTCGGCAGCGACACCACCACGCGCTTCGTCGCGCAAGCGATCGCAGAGGTGTGCGCGCTCGCGGGCGCCGCAGGGCATCCGCTCGCCGGGGACACGGTCGACAAGCAGATCGCCGGCACGCTGCGCATGCCGAACTACGTCTCGAGCATGGGACAGGACCTGATGGCCGGCCGACCGCTGGAAACCGAGGCGCTGCTTGGCAACGCAGTACGCGCCGCGCAGCGTCTCGGCGTTGCGGCACCCAAGCTTGAGGCGCTGTACGCGTTGCTCATGATGATCGAGCAGCGCGCGCCGTGATCGACGCGCTGCTTGCGATCGCGGGCTGGCCGCAGCTCGCGTTCTGCGTGCTGGTGGTCTTCGGCGCCTACACGTTGCGCGCCGTGGCCGGCTTCGGCGCCGGCGTCATGGCGATCCCGCTGCTCCTGCTGGTATTGCCGTTGCGCGCGGTGATTCCGGTCATCACCACGCTCGGCCTGGCAGCCTCGCTCAGCCAGTCGGTGCGCGAGTTTCGGCACGTGGACTGGCGCGGCCTGCGCCGCCTGGTGCTGCCCACGCTCGCCGGAGTCGGCGCAGGGCTGTGGCTGTTCAGCTCGGTGCATCCCCATGTGCTGCTCAAGGCATTCGGCGCGTTCATCATCGGCTACGCGCTGTGGTCGTTTACGCCGCGGCGCGCCGGCACGGCGGCCCCCGCCAGGCTGCTCGCGCCGGCCGCTGGCGGGCTCGGCGCGCTGGTCGCCACCGTGTTCGGCGGCATGGCGGGGCCGTTCTATGTCGTCTATCTGAACGCGCTCGGGCTGGACAAAACGCGCTTCCGCGCCTCGGTCTCGGTGGTGCTGTTCGGGCTCGGCGTGCTGCGCGCGGCCGGCTATGGCGGACTGGGGCTGTACGATCGTGAGGTGCTGGAGCTGCTCGCCCTGATGTTTCCGGTGATGGGCCTTGCCATGCTCGCGGGCAACCATCTGCACCGACGCCTCGACGAGCGGACCTTCAAGCGCATCGTCGCCACGTTGCTGATCGGAAGCGGCCTGCTCCTGCTGTTCAAGTGATCGGGCCTTAGCGGCCGATCGATCTCGCCGATGCGGCCGTGCCGGGCGGCGCGTGAGCCTGCGGCAAAACGACATATGACTTGCGCCTCCCCGCAGCACGCATACCGGCAAGCCGCGCCGATCCCCGTCGTCGATGAATACCCTGCCGCGCCTGCACCGGCTCTGAATCCGCCCGCTCGATCGCCTGCGGCCGTCCGAAACCCATACGATACTGGTGCGTGCGGTGGCGATCGGCTTCATCGGCGCGGTCGCGGCGATCGCCTTCCGCGAGGCGATCGCCGGCCTGCAGTGGCTGTTCGTCGGCCGCAGCAGCAGCTTTGTGGACATGGCCGAGTCCGTGCCCTGGTACGGGCGCATCGTGCTTCCCGCGCTGGGCGGCGTGGTCGCCGGGCTGCTGCTGCAGCTCAGCCGGCGCTTCGGTCCGGACGGCGCGGCCTCGGATTACATGGAGGCGATCGCGATGCGGCGACGGCCGCATCGCGGTGGGTCGGGGCCTGGCGCGCAGCGCCTCGTCGCTGTTCACGGTCGCCTCGGGCGGATCGATCGGCCTTGAGGGCTCGATGGTCCACCTGACCGCGATGTGCGCGTCGTTCACGGGCCGCCTGGTGCGCCCCAACCCGTCGCGGCCGCGCCTGCTGGTCGCCTGCGGCGCCGCTGCCGGTATCACCGCAGCCGACAGCGCGCCGATCGCGGGTTCGCTGTTCGTATCGAAAATCGTGCTCAGTTCGAACGCCATGGAGAGCTTCGGACCGCTGGTGGTCGCCTCCGTGGTCTCCAATATCACGATGCGCGAGCTGACCAGCTACCGGCCGCCCTACCAGATGCCGGCTTTCCGCAGCGTCTTCGGCCGCGAAATGCTGCTGTTCGTCCTGCTGGGCCTGCTTGCCGGCGCGCTGGCACCGCAGGTCCTGCGCGCTCTGGACGGCGCCAAGGCGGGTTTCAGGCCGGTTGCGCTGCCGCTGCCGGCGAAGCTGGGGCTCGGCGGGCTGATCGGGGGAACGATCTCGGCGTGGCGGCCCGAGGTCCGGGGCAACGGCTATTCGGTCGTCAATGAGCTGCTGCGCCAGGACTGGCTATGGTGGATGGTGCTTGCTCGTGCTGGTGGCCAAGATCGCCGCGACCGCGGCCACGACCGTATCGGGCGGGATCGGCGGGGTGTTCACGCCCACGCTGTTCGTCGGCGCGTCCGCCGGGATGCCTGTTCGGCTAGGGCGCGCACATGCTCTGGCCGAACGCCACGTCGATGCCGTTCGCGTACGCGATCGTCCGCGTGGGCGCGTTCCTCGCCGGCGCGACGCAGGCGCCGCTGATGGCGATCCTGATGATCTTCGAGATGACGCTCAGCTATTCGGTCGTGCTGCCGCTGATGCTCGCCTGCGTGGCGGCCTACTTCATGGCGCGCAGCGTGGGC
>Ga0307372_10014186_pt1 | contig 10226 bp, 8 predicted proteins | sample OX1MG_FD_202533 | JGI IMG/M metagenome (GOLD analysis project Ga0307372, IMG submission 202533) | Soil microbial communities from Risofladan, Vaasa, Finland - OX-1 | ecosystem: Environmental > Terrestrial > Soil > Coastal area > Acid sulfate soil | place: Finland: Risofladan, Vaasa | collected... | reverse complement strand
CCGCCTGTGGCTGGAAAGCCATAGGGCACCCGCCGCCGCCCGTGTTGCGCCCGCCGGCAGCGGCGGCCTGGAACGGCTGATGGTGAGGAAGCTCAACCGCGAGTTCATCCTCAACACCGCCGACATCGACCGCATCGAGGCGGACGGCAACTATGTGACTATCCACGCGCAGGGCAACGCTTACCCGCTGCGCGAGTCCCTCGCCTCGCTGGAAAGGAAGCTGGACCCGCGGCGCTTCGTACGGGTGCACCGCGGCCACATCGTGAATATTGACCGCATCCGTGAGATCCAGCCCTGGGACAGCGGCGACTACCGCATCCTGCTCAAGGACGGCCATTTCGTAAACTTCAGCCGCCGCTACCGCAGCCGCCTGCCGCAGCTTTTCAATTCCTGAGCATGCATCCGTCCCTGCCGCGGCGCCGCTCGTCACCCGCCTGCGCCGCTGGCCACGCCGGGCATTGCACGCCCGGGTGCACCGGCCTACCTTCCCCGGCACTGAACCGGAGGTGGAGCATGCAAACGATTTTCCGATGCGCGCGGCTGGCGCTGCTGCTGACGGGTTTGGCGGTGGCCGGCTGCGGCGGCCGGCCGGCGCCGGTGGCAGCCAGCCCCGATGGCGGCTGGCCGGTGTACGGCGGCGACCCGGGCGGTACGCACTACTCGGCGCTGGCCCAAATCACGCCCGCCAACGTGGCGCAGCTCAAGGTCGTCTGGATCTACCGCACCGGCGACACCGGGGCCGGCTTTCCGGGCGATGAGTGGAAGTCGCACATGGCTTTCGAGACCACGCCCATTCTCTACGACGGCACCCTGTACTTCACCACCCCCTCAACCAATGTGGTGGCGGTCAACGCCGCCACCGGCAGACTGCGCTGGCGCTACGACGCGCAGGTGAAGAAGCTCTGGTATTCCGATGCCGCGTCCCGGGGCGTGTCCCTGTGGGTGGACGCCAAATCGCAGCCGGGCGCGCCCTGTCATGCGCGCATTTTCGCGCCCACGCTCGACGGCCGTCTGCTGGCGCTGGATGCCGTCACCGGCAGGCTGTGCGCGGATTTCGGCGACCGGGGGGTACTGGATCTCACCCGCGGCATGCGCCTTCAGCATCCGCAAGGCGAATACCGCAATTATCTGGACACCTCGCCGCCGGCGGTGCTCGGCGACAAGCTGATCGTGGGCTCGTCCGTCGGCGACAACCGCTCCACGGACGAGGAACTCGGGGTGGTGCGCGCCTTCGACGCCCGCAGCGGGAAACTCCTGTGGAGCTGGGATCCCATTCCCCGGGATGCCTCTAACTCCGTGTACCAGCAGTGGGATCCAAAAGTGGTCGCCACCGCCGGTCCCGGCAACGTGTGGTCGGTCATCTCCGTGGATACCCAGCGCAATCGGGTGTACCTGCCCACCACCTCGGCGGACCCGGACATGTTCGGCGGCGAGCGTCCCGGCGATGACCGCTGGACCGATTCCCTGGTGGCTCTCGACGGCAACACCGGCAAGCGGGTGTGGGCGCACCAACTGGTGCATCACGATCTCTGGGATTACGACCTGCCGGCGGAACCGGTGCTGGTGAACCTGCAGCACGACGGCGCGGAGGTGCCGGCGGTGATCCAGCCCACCAAGATGGGCCTGTTGTTCACCTTCAACCGGCTGACCGGCAATCCCCTGTTTCCCATGGTGGAAAAGCCAGTGCCCACGGACGGAGTGCCCGGCGAGCAGCCGTCCCCCACCCAGCCGTTTCCGGTCGCGCCGCCGCCGCTGGTGCGCACCGGGCCGGTGACACCGGCCGACGCCTGGGGCCTGACCTTCTGGGACGAGGGCGTGTGCCGGCGGGAAATCCGCAAATACCATTCGCAGGGCATTTACACGCCGCCGAGCTTCCAGGGCAGCATCGAGCAGCCGGGCTATGGCGGAGGGATTGAATGGGGCGGCCTCGCCTTCGATCCCGTGCACCAGACCGCGTTCGTCAACACCAACGACGTTCCCATGGTGGTGGCGCTGATACCGCGTGCCCAGTACCAGGCCGAGCGCCATTCCAGCAAGTACCAGGACTGGGATTTCTCGCGCATGCAGGGCACACCCTACGGCATGCGCCGCAAGGCGCTGCTGTCGCCGCTGCACATTCCCTGCGTCAAGCCACCCTGGGGTCAACTGGCGGCGGTGGATATGGAAAGTGGAAAAATCAAATGGCAGGTGCCCTTCGGCAACGCGCTGCTCAACCACTGGAATTTGGGGGTACCCAACATGGGCGGCCCCATCGTGACCGCGGGCGGACTCGTGTTTGTCGCGGCGACCGCGGACGACGACATCCGCGCCTTCGATAGCAACACAGGCCGGGTGCTGTGGCAGTACAAACTGCCGGCCGGCGGTCAGGCGACGCCCATGACCTATGCGCTCAATGGCAAACAATATGTGGTGATCGCCGCCGGCGGCCACGGCCCGCTCGGCACCCAGCGCGGGGATTACGTGATGGCGTTTGCCTTGCCACGATGAGTCGGGATCTTTGGAATCGCGGCGGAGACCGCCACTCCCACAATAAATGTAGTTGTAGGAGCGGTCGTCCCGACCGCGATTTTTTTGTTCTGGCCTGGGTGAGTTTCTGTCTGGTGGCCGGTTTTTTGCAGGTGGCACGGGCGGATGACAACAGCGTGCAACTGGGTCAGGTGGTGGTGACTGACACGGGCGCACCAGTGCCGGTACGGATCCTGCCGGACAACACCGTGCGTGTGGATGGCAGCACACTCACCCTGATCGGCGCCACGCAACCGGCGCAACTGCTGGCCACGGTACCCGGCGCCTGGATCACCGCCGGCAGCGGCCAGGAGAATTTGCTGGCGCTGCGCTCGCCGCTGTTCACCGGCGCCGGCGCCTGCGGCGCGTTCCTGCTGCTGGAAGACGGCGTGCCGATCCAGCCGGCGGGTTTCTGCGACGTGAACGCCTTGTTCGAGATCAACACCGAACAAGCCGCTGCGATTGAAGTGGTACGCGGCCCCGGCTCGGTGCTGTACGGTTCCAATGCCCTGAACGGCATCGTCAACGTGTTGAGCCGCGGGCCGGAATCTCAGCCGCAGAGCAGCGCGAGTCTCGAACGTGGCTCCAACGATTACACCCGCGCGCAAGCCAGTGTCGGGAACTGGAACGGCAGTGACGGATTCCGCGTGAGCGTCAATGCCGCACACGACCGGGGTTTCCGCGCCGATTCCGGTTACTCTCAGCAGAAACTCACGCTGCGCCTGGAGCATGACGATCCTGTGCTTAGCCACGAGACTTTGCTGGAAGCCACTAACCTCAACCAGAAAACCGCCGGTTATATTTATGGCCTGGATGCGTATGAGAATCCGGCGCTGCGCTATTCCAATCCCACGCCCGGCGCGTTCCGGGATGCACGCAGCCTGCGGGTGTTGCAGAAATGGCGGTTGCACCTGACGGACGGTCGCGAGCTCGACATCACGCCGTACGCACGTCGCAACTGGACGAGCTTCACGGAACACTACCTGCCGGGTGAACCCATCGAAACGGCCGCCGCCAATAGCGGCGGCGTGCAGGTGAAACTGCGCGATACCCTGTCACCCACCACATCGGTGATCTACGGCAGCGATGCGGAATACGCCCACGGTAGCGTGATGGAGTTCCAGCCGGGTCCGGTGACCACGCTGCCGCCGCCGCAGGCCGCCATCCGCCCGCAGGGTTTGCATTACGACTATGCCGCCGACAGCCGCACCCTGGCCGCGTATGTGGACCTGACCCATTACTGGAATCCGCGGTGGCTGTTTTCCGGAGGCGTGCGCCTGGAGGGAGTGCGCTACACTTATGTGAATTTCCTTCCCGTGGGCAACACGCAGGACAACGGCATTCCCTGCCCGTTCGGCGGCTGTTTGTTCAACCGGCCCGCGGACCGCTCCGATCAGTTCGTGAATGTGCTGCCGAAGTTCGGCATGAGCTATCTCGCGACTGCCTCACAGACGCTTTATTTCAACATCGGCCGCGGCGCCCGCGCGCCCCAGACCACCGAACTTTACGAGCTGCAGCGCCAACAGTCCGTGGCCGACCTGCATTCGGAAACGCTGAATGCCTTTGAACTCGGCTGGCGCGGACAGGCGGGCCGGTTCGGCTGGGACACGGATGCCTATTACCAGCTCAAGAACCATTTCATCTTTCGCGACGCCAACGGGTTCAACGTGAGCGATGGCCGCATCCGCTCGCGCGGCGTGGAGTTCAGCCTCAACTACGCCCTGACTTCGTCCCTCGCCGTGCTCCTGGATGGCACCTATGCGGTACACAGCTATGCTTTCAGCCAGAACCTCGGCCAGGGAAACTACATCACCGCCGGCAACGACGTGAAATATGCGCCCCGCAGTCTCGGCAGCGTGCGCCTGCGCTGGCGTCCCGCGGACACCACACAGCTCGAATTGGCCTGGATGCATGTGGGCGGTTATTGGCTGGATGAATCCAACCAGCACCGTTACGGCGGCCAGGATCTATTGAACGTGTACGCGGAGAAATCCCTGGTGCGCGGCTGGTCATTGGCGCTGCGCGTCACCAATCTCACCAACAAGGCGTATGCGGAGCGCGCCGACTACAGTTTCGGCAATTACCGCTATTTCCCCGGCGACGGCCGTGAGACGTTTATCGAGTTGCAGAAGGCGTTTTGAGGCGGGCGCCGGGGATCTAGCGGGTCAGCCAGGATTTGGCGCGCACCGTGAGCACCGCATAGGGAAAAATCCAGAACAGCGCAAAGGCGGAATAATAGGAATAGAAAATGCCGTACACGAAATCCCAGGAGCGTTCGCTGCGCAAGTAGTAGAGCATGTTGAAGGAAGCCATGATGCCGATAACGCAAAGGAAACGCACCAGCGTAGCCGGGTGCCAGATGATGATGGCCACCAGCAGCACCAGCGCCGCCCAACTTACCGGATAGCGCAGATTGGTTACGATGGCGTCGGTAACGGCGATGGCGCGTGCCGCCGGCGGACGTGTCCACACGATGCGTGCGAAGCGGATTTCCTCGCGCACGTAGCTCCGGTCCCAGCGCAGAAACATCTTGCAGAGCCGCGCATAGGTGAGCGGCACCACGGTGTGCACCACGGCCGCGCGCTGGTAGACGGTGTCGTACCCCTGGGCGAGGATGTAATTGGTCATGGAGCGGTCCTCGCCGTAGGTGCAGGCCACGCCCATGAATTTCTGATTCACCCAGCGATCCAGCACCGCGCGCACCACACTGGCACGGTAGCCCGCGAGCGCCCCGGGGCAGCAATACACCGTGCCATAGGTGGATTGCACCGCGCGCAGATAATCGAAACTGAGGGCGTAGCGTACTTTGAGCATGCGCGGGATCAAGCCGTCACCCCGGTTATAAACCGAAACCCGGCCGGCCACCGCGCCGATTTTCGGGTTGCGGAAAGGTCCGGCCATGGCCAGCAAGGTGTCGCGTTCGATGACGCTGTCGGAATCGATCGTCACGATGATGTCGCCGCGGGCGTGACGGAAACCGGCTTCCAAGGCCGCGCGTTTGCCGCGGTTCTGGGGAAAGCGCAGGGTGGTGACCAGCCCCGGATGACGCTGGGCGGCCGCCTCGATGTGTTCCCAAGTGTCGTCGCGGCTGCCATCGTCCACCACGAAAATCTCCAGCCGTCCGTAGGGGTAGTGGGCAACGGCCACCGAATCGATGGACTGGGAGACCATGGGGCCTTCGTTATAGGCCGGGATGATCACCGTCAGCGTGGGGGCATCGCTGAAACCGGCGACCGGCGGGGTGCGGTAACGGAACCACAACAGCGTACGGAAAAACAGCATCGAAAAACCCATCAGCATCCACAGGATGCTGGGATGCACGATGAAGCGCGTCCAGTGATGTTCCTGGGCGGCGTGCAGCAACGGCTGGAATAAGCGCCCGTGGATACTCAGGAAAACCGCGGCCATGAGGCCCGCGATGATCGCCGCCCGGAACAACGAATCCCAGGGCTTAAGGTGCAGGTGTTGTTGTGCGGCGCGTTCTTGCAGGCCGAGGCGGGGGATGGCGTCAAAAGGCGACATGGGTGATGGCGATCATCCTTGAGGGGGGTGAAGTGTAAAGGAACCGCCGGCGTTTACCAGCCCCCTGTTGGCAAGCGCCGCGCTTGGGCTTATAACTTGAGCTTTTGTTGACGGCACCAGATACCGGGGGAGATAAAATGATTAACGTTAACCGCAAAATCGCGTTGACTGCCGCCTTGGGGATAACCTTGGGGCTGGCGATTTCCACCGTCCAGGCGGACGTGACAGTGCAAACCATGACCCATTTCGGGGGTATTGCCGGCATGGGCGCCAGCGATATCAGCGACACCAGCTATCTGCAGGGACACACGAAACGCACCGACACCCGCATCAAGTTCACCGGCGCGGTGCTCGGCACCCTGCAGAAATGGATGGCGCACGGTCCGCAGGGCGGCGATGACATCACTATCTATCGGGTGGATCAAAACACGCAGATTGAACTTCATCCCGACAAGCACACCTACAGCGAACGTCCCATCTATACGCCGCCGTCCGCTGAGAAGCCATCCGGCGGCGCATCCAGCCCGCCGCGCCGGCAGCAAAGCGATGTGCGCGTGGTGAAGAGCGAATTGAAGGTGCGCGATACCGGCAAAACCCAGGCTATCAACGGCTTCAATACCCACAACTATGAGGTAACCTGGGACGTGGAAACCGAGAATCTCAAAACCCACGAACGCAGCCGCAGCCTCATGACCACGGAGTTATGGAATTCCGACGATCCGCGTTTTCAGCAGCTGCGGCGCGAGCAGAACGCCTATTCCCAGGCTTACCTGCGGCTGCTGCACCTTCCGGAGATGTACGCCAGCGTGAACAGCAGGCAATTGGGCCTGGAGCGCATGCCGTTCGCCAGCGAGCAGGGCCAGAAGGAATTGTTCGGCAAACTGCAGCAGATCAAGGGTTATCCGGTGGTCACCGATGTTACCTGGGCGGGCGGCTGCATCAGTAGCTGCGGCGCTGACAATCAGCCGCAGACGCAAACCCAGCAAAGTTCCGCGCCCTCGTCGGGCCTGGGCGGGATGTTGAGCGGGCTGCTCGCCAAGACCACCGAAAAGCACGCACACAACCCGCCGCAGCAGAACCCCGGTGGTCTGAGCGTGATCTTTACCTCGCATACCGAGTTGAAAAGCCTGGATATCGGCAGCCTTTCCGGCTCGGTGTTCGAGGTACCGGCGGGTTATACCAAGCACTGAGCCAGCGCCATCGTCGGCAAAACACCGGGGCCTCACGGCCCCGGTGTTTGCGCATTCAGCCATTGGCTATTTCTTGAGAGCCGCTTCTTCCTGCTGCACCAGGAATTGCACGCACTTGACGATTTCCGGATACGGCATCTGATAGCCGGCGCCGGTCATCCACTTGCCGTCGATGATGAAGGTGGGTACGCCCTGCAGTCCGTAGCGTTGTTCGGTCTGCAGTGCCTGATTCACCTTGAGCTGTACCCCGAAGGAATTCCAGGTGGAATCGAATTGCTGCTTGCTGACGCCGTAATTGGCGAAGAACTTCTGCAGGGCGCTCTGGCTGCTGGTCAGGTCGTACTGGTTTTGCAGATGGATGGCGTTGAACAGCGGCTCATGGATTTTTTCACCGATGCCGAGGGCCTGGGCGGTGTAAAACGCCTTGGCATCAACATCCCAATGCTCACCGCCCGTGAAGGCACCGGGAATACGCTTGAAGACCACATTCGCGGGCTTGTGTTTTAACCAGGCTTCCACATAAGGCTCCACGCCGAAGCAATGTGGACACCCGTACCAGAAAAACTCGATCACTTCGATCTGGCCAGGCCGCACCGTGGTGGGTTGGGCCGGTGAAATCGGCACGTAATTCACGCCTTCCTGAAAGCTGGAGGCGCTGGCGGCCAGCGCCGCTGCGCTCACCGCCAGCGCGCCGATAGCCAGCAGTCCCATAGTCAGGGCCTTAAGTTTTTTCATCGCGATCCTCCCGCAATTCGCCGAGACGGCGAAGGGTTAAAAAAGCAGTTTTCAAGGTGTCCCCGACGGCAGCAGCGCTTGTTCCCGCTGTACCAGCCAATTCACAGCGCCAATCATCTGTGCACCGCTCAAGTGGAAGCCAATGCCGGTGAGCCATTTGCCATTCACCGTGAAGGCCGGAACTTTGTTGATGCCGTAGCGCTGTGCCAGCACCTTGGCCTGGGAAATCTGCGCGTCCACCGCCAGCGAATTCCAGGCAGTTTCGAACTGCTTCGCATCAACGCCAAGCTGGCTGGTGAACAGGTTCTGATAGTCCGCGGCGCTCGCGAGGTCGCGGTGGCTGATATGGATGGCGGCATAGATGACGGCATTTGCTTGGTCACCGAGGTTCAATTGCAGAGCGGTGTAATAGGCGCGCGCCGCCAGATCCCATTGCGGATTGAGGGCGGCCGGTACCCGGATCAGCACCACATTCGCGGCCTTGCCCTTGTCCCAGGATTGCAGGTAGGGCTCCAGCGCGAAACATTGCGGGCTGCCGTACCAGAAAAATTCCAGTACCTCGATCTGGCCCGGATTGACGCTCACGGGCTGGGCCGGCATCACCGGGATGTAGTTGACGCCCTCCTTATAGGGTTCGGGCGCGCTGGCAGCGATGCTGGCGCCGGCCGCAAGAGCGAGCGCCAGCATGGCGGCAAGCCTGAATCTGTTTATACGTTTCTCCGTAACGCTACTCCGCTCAAGGTGACGTGCAGCCATTCAGAGGGTGTGGCACGCCAAAAGTTCAGCCGTGTCAGGGTTGAATCGGGGTGCTGTGCAGACCCTGGATATAGGAGGCCACGGCTTGCATCTGCGCCGGCGTGAGCCGTGAAGCGATGGGGTCCATCATGGGTGATTTGCGGGCACCAGCGGCGAATGCCTGCAACTGAGTCACCACGTAATCCGCGTGCTGGCCGGCGAGTGCCGGAATCGGCATCGGCGCGTTGCCGGCGCCATCCGGGCCATGACAAGCGAGGCAGGCCGGAATACCGGAAGCCTGGTCGCCGCCGCGGTAAAGCGTTTCGCCGGCTTTCACCAGGCCCGGGTCCGCTTCACCGGTCTTCACCGCCTGGCTGGAGAACCAGGCCGCCAGGTTCTGCATGTCCTGTGCGCTCAGGCCTGCGGCCATGCCCGCCATGATGGGGTTTTTGCGCGCACCGGACTTGAAGCGTTCGAGTTCCTGCACGATGTAACCCGCGTTCTGACCGGCGAGCTTGGGGAATTGGGGGCTGACGCTGTTGCCGTCGGCGCCATGACAGGCGGCACACATCGCGGCTTTAGCCTGGCCGGCAGCGGCGTTGCCATCGGCGTTTACCTTGCCAACGAGCGCAAAAACACTGACCGCAGCGGCCATCATTACAAACTTGTTCATGGGCCACAGCTCCTTACGGAAAAGCACACGGCACGGCGGTCATGGGATATGCTCGTGGGAACGCAGCCCCGGGCGAGTCCGCCGTAAATGAGGGCTGGATTTTACACCAGGCTCTCGAGCCTGCTCCACCGGAAACGCCCCCATGGCTGCTGATTTTCGTCATACCCGCTTTTTGAAAAGCGCCGCCAGCCTGGGGGATTTGCCGCCGGATACCGGCCGTGAAGTGGCTTTCGCCGGGCGTTCCAATTCCGGCAAATCCAGCGCCTTGAATGCCATCACCGGGGTCAAGGGTTTGGCGCGCGTGAGCAAAACACCCGGCCGCACCCAGTTGATCAATTTCTTCGCGGTCTCAGAGGCACGTTATTTGGTGGACCTGCCGGGGTATGGCTATGCGCGCGTGCCGTTGGCGGTGCAACGTCAGTGGGGGCGGCTACTGGAGGATTATTTCACCGCTCGCGGTGCGCTCGTGGGCTTGGTGTTGGTGATGGATGCGCGGCATCCCCTCACGGAATTCGACACCCGCTTGCTTGCCTGGACAACCCCCTTGCAGCTGCCGGTGCTGGTGTTGCTCAGCAAGGCCGACAAGCTTTCCCGCAGCGCGGCGTCGGCGGTGCAGCGCCAGGTGGCGCAACGGCTGCAAGTTCAGGTGCAGGTGCAGGTATTCTCGGCGGTTTCCAAAAGCGGAGTCGGCGATGCCCGCCGGGTAATCACCCATTGGCTGTCAAGTCCCTGAGCCGTAAAGAAAAAAGAAACCCCGGCGCTAAAGGGGAAAACGCCGGGGTTAATTACTCCACTCGGCTTGGGGGAGACCGGGTGGCTTTTCCCGCTCAGGGAGGTGAGCGGGAGCGAGCGCTATTGCGGCGCTC
>Ga0307372_10014185_pt1 | contig 10227 bp, 8 predicted proteins | sample OX1MG_FD_202533 | JGI IMG/M metagenome (GOLD analysis project Ga0307372, IMG submission 202533) | Soil microbial communities from Risofladan, Vaasa, Finland - OX-1 | ecosystem: Environmental > Terrestrial > Soil > Coastal area > Acid sulfate soil | place: Finland: Risofladan, Vaasa | collected... | reverse complement strand
GGCCGCGTCCGTACTCGGTCGGCCTTCGAGCAGGAGGGAGAGGGCATTGACCCCGTCCGCGTTCAATGTGATCAACCGACCCGGATGGCCTCCCACCAGAACCGTCCCCCCGCGGAAGGTTCGAACCGAGCGGTCGAGGACCAGTCGGGGCGCCACCCGCGGCGGCGTCACAACGAGAGGCCGCCGTCCACCGGAATGACGGCTCCGGTCATGGCGCCGCTTTCGGTGCCGGCCAACCAGACCAGCACCGAGGCCACCTCTTCGGAGGTCAACAGGCGTCCGACCGGCTGCTGACGAGCGAACGAGGCGGTGTCGTCCAGGCCGTACAGACGGGCGCTCTCCGAGAGCATGGCCGTGTCGGTCGAGCCCGGGCTGATGGCGTTGGCGGTGACCCCGGTATCGGCCAGTTCGACGGCCAGGCCGCGGATGAGGCCGGCCACACCTGCTTTGGCCGCCCCGTAGGCGGTCAGCGTGGGCAGGCCACGGCTGGCGGCGGCCGACGCCACCGCCAGAAATCGCCCCTGCCGTGGCGAGGGCCGACGGAGCAGGGCGGGGATGCCGACACGGGCTGCGGTGATCGGACCACCGAGATCCACATCCAGCACCGCGGCGAGCTGGTCCTCGCGCATCTCCCACAGTGGGACACCCCCGGCGATCACACCGGCCACCGCCAGCATGGCATCGAGTCCGCCGAACTCCTGCTCGGCCCGCGCGACCGCGGCTCCGAGTGCATCTGGTTCGGTGGTGTCGGCCTGGTACGCCACCACCTGCGCTCCGCCCGTTGCTGACTCCGGCGCCGGAGAGGCGGCCAGCGCCGATGCCACAACCGCGTCGAGCTCAGCACCGGTGCCCATGGGGTAGGGGAGCCGGGGGTCGTCCGACCCCCGATCCACGGCCACGACCGACCACCCGGCCGCAGCCAAGCCCCGTACCGTGGCGGCACCGATTCCCCGGGCTGCTCCGGTCACCACGGCTACCCGGCTCATCGGCTGACCTCCACGATCGGTGCTGCACGAAGCGTCTCGATGCCGCGGGCCAGATCCTGTACCGCTGCGGCCAGCAGCCGGCGCCCCTCGTCGACGCTGGCACCGGCCGGATCGCCGAGCACGCCATTGGGACTGACGGACCCTACGCCCCGGCGCTGCAGCAGTGGGAGGAGCTCGGCGATCGTTCGGCGGTCTCCGACCTCGGCCCGCTCGAGCCGCACCCGGTCGGGGTCGATCGCCAGCATGATCGAGGTCTCGGTCCGGCCGGCGTGGAGGTCTCCACCCCACGACGGGGACCACGCCGCGATGCGACGACCTTCATGAACGAGGCGGGATATGGCCCTGGCCACCGGCACCGCGTTGCCGCCGTGCGCCGACACCACCATGGTTAAGGCGAAATGGATACCGGCCGACCGCCCCAACTCGAGCAGGACCAATTCCGTGACGTCCTGACCGATGGAGAGCGTTCCCGCGAATGCCTGGTGCTCCCCGCTCGACCCGTAGCTCACGGGCGGTGCCACCGCCAGCCGGTCGTCGTGCTCAGCAGCGGCCATGGCGATGGCCACGGCGATGTCGGTGTCCGTGGTCACCGGCAGATGGGGACCATGCTGCTCCGTCGAACCCCAGGGGACGACCAGCACCGCTCCGGACCCGGAGCGGTGGGCGAGCTCCGGCCAGGTGGAGGCATCGAAGCTGGTCATCAGCCGTCTCCTCTGCTGATGGGGTGGTCGGGTGACGACGGATCCAGGTAGCCGTGGCGGGCGAGAAATCCGAGCAGCTCATCGGCGGCCTCGACCGGCCCGACCGGACCGACGATGGTCGGAGGGTCGTGGGCGACCAACGCGCCGGTCAACGCCAGCAGGCGCAACCGGGGGTCGCTGCTGTCCGGTCCCGGTTCGACGCGGGTGCGGGGACGGAAGGCCCTTGTCGCCCCGACTCGCACCGGGGCCAGGCCTGAGGATCCGGCGCGCGAGGCAAACGAGGCCCGGTCGACGGCGATGTCGGTGGCCTCGGCGGCCAGGGTCCCCTGTAACGAGGCCCGTCGTAGCCTGACCCCCGCCCCCTCCACCGAGCAGACCGCCGGAGCCGCCACCGTGAGGCGTTCACGCCATCCGCCGTCGAGCCGCCGCTCGCCGATCAGCGTCCGGCCATCGTCCTGACCGGGTGCCGCGATGTCCAGAGCGACGAGGCCCAGCGCCTGTGCCGCGCCCAACTCGTGGGCCAGAAACGCCGGCAGCGCGCCGGTGCCCTGGTCGGCTGACCGATCGCCGCAGAGCACCAGCGCCGGTGACCCCATCGGGTCGAGGGCGGCAGCGATGACCCGGGCCAGGCCCTGCTCGTCGGCGGCCAATTCGGCGGAATGATCGTGTTCGGATCCGGGGAGGTCGCTGGCGATCCGCAATGCCGACGCGCCCAGGGCCACGGCATCGCGGAGCACGCGATCGATCGTCGGCGTCCCCACCGCGACGGCCAGCACCCGACCCGACCACGCGTCGGCAATGCGGAGCGCGTGCTCGAGCGCGGCCGCATCGGCCGCCGAGAGCCCGATCCCCCAGGGGTCCGACGAGGCCACCCCGGTGAGCGGGTCCACCTCGGGGCGAAGATCGGTGATCCGTAGGCATGCCACCACCAGGGGTCCGCCCTCGGTGCTCGGGTCGGCGCTCATCCGTGGTGGAAGACGACGCCCTGGCCGCCGTCGGGGTAGGTCCAGGTGATGGCGCCATCCTGATCACAGACCATGTAGCACGTGCCACACTCGAAGCACTCCTCGTAGTTGAAGAGGATGCCGCCGTCCGAGGTGGGGGCGAAGAGATTGGCCGGGCACGCCGTCACACAGGCGCGGGTGGTGCACGATCGGCACACGTCGGAGTCCACCGAGATGTGGGCTCGCGCTCCCACCCTGAAGTCGACCGACGCCATCCGATCCTCGAAGGACACGCCGCGCCACCTCACGGTCTCGTCGGCACCGGTCGGCTCGGGCTGGTTCATCCGAAGATCCTCAGGCCGCGCACGGTATCGGCGGCCAGTTGGCGGAGCTTCACACCATGCTTGGCGGCGGCGGTCCGGGTGATCCGGAGCCCCCCCGGCTTGGGAGTCGGATTGGTGACCGTGAACATCCCCTCGGCCAGGTCGCACAGGAGCCCCGGGTATCGATGCTGCACGCGGTCCGACAACACGAGGGACGGAGCCTTCCGCAACCGCTTGTGATCGGCTAGGACGAACTGTTCCTCGAGGGCGGCCCGGTAGGAGCCGAGGCCCGACGCCGAGTAGTCCCCCGCGGCGAGGGCCCGGTCGACGGCCTGTCCCGCGGCGTAGCCCGAGCCGATGGCGAAGTTGACGCCCTCCAACCACAGTCCAGCGGCGAGGGTCATGGCCGCGGCATCGCCGCACACCACCATGCCGTCGGCGGCAAGGGCGGGCATGGTGTCGTACCCCCCTTCGGGGATGAGATGGGCGGCGTACTCGCGCAAGGTCGAGCCGCGCAGGTAGGGGGCGATGGAAGGGTGCTCCTTGAGGTCGGCGATCAATTCCTCGGGGCGGACCTTGGCGTCGGCCAGGTGGGGGAGGGACACCACGACGCCGACACTCACACTGTCGGCGTTGGTGTAGAGGAAGCCGCCCCCGGGGATGCCTCGGGTGCATCCGAGCATTTCGATGTCCACTCCTTCGTGCCCGCGCACCCCGAACCGATCATCGATCACCTCGCGAGGGAGCGCCAGCACCTCCTTGACCCCCAGGGTGTAGTGGGAGGCCTCGGCGCGGGGCAGCAGTCCTGCTTCTTTGGCCAGGAGCGAGTTCACCCCGTCGCAGGCGATGACCACGTGGGCACGGATGTCGCCACCCTCGCGATCGGTGTGCACGCCGACCACCCGCCCGGCCTCATCCCGCACCAGGCCGGTGGCCACCGTCGAGGTGATCAGCCTGGCCCCCGAATCGGTGGCCTTGGCGGCCAGCCACGAGTCGAAGTGGGAGCGCAACGTGGTCATCCCGTTGAAGGGAGCCTTTCCCCAGGCCTCCGACCGATAGTCGACCGACAGGGACTGCGACCCGGTCACCATCATGGTGGATCGGCGGACCACCCATCGCTCCACGGGGACTTCGTCCCACCAGTCGGGGAGGATGTCGTCGAGCACCCGTCCGTAGACCACCCCGCCGTAGACATTCTTCGATCCCGGAAACGGGCCCCGCTCCACCATCACCACCGACCGTCCTGCTCGGGCCAGGGCCAGCGCCGCGGCCGAGCCGGCCGGCCCGGCTCCCACCACGATGGCGTCGAAGGTGGCCGGCTCTGCTCCGTCGGGCCGGGCGGTGGCAGTCCCGGGTGACTCAGGCATGCTCGGGCTCCGGGCCTCGGGTCGGGAGCTTGGGGTGCTCCGGCTCGCCGCGTGAGGGCAGCGTCAGGCCGAATCGCCGGCCCAGCTCGAACAGCAGCGCCTGGGCGTCGGTGACCAGCCCGAGGTCGGCCATGGCGGTCATCGGGGCTGACGCGTCGGTATTCACGCTGACGATGTGCCGGGGAGTCCCGAGCCCGCCGACATGCTGGACCGCCCCCGACACCCCGAAGGCGATGTACAGCTCGGGGTCGATGGTGACACCGGTGGTCCCGATCTGACGTTGATAGCCGATCCAACCGGCGTCGGTGGCGACCCGGGTGGCTCCGACGGCACCGCCGAGGGATGCGGCCATCTGGGCCAGCAGTTCGAACACCTCCTCGGCGGCACGGTCGTCGTCACCGGTCACCAGGCCGGCTCCACCGGTCACCACCCGGGTGGCGTCGGCCAGGTCCATGGTGTGGAGGTCGGGCGGGACCACTGCTTGCACGTCGGGGTCGGGTCGGTGTACCGCGGTGACGACGCTCCGTGCGGCCAGGGGTTCGACTATGGCGGGACCACCGGCCGTCGACACCGTCCGGCTTCCCGGTATCAGGGTGGCAACGGCTGGACCATCGACGTCCACCGGAAGCAGCACGCGGTCATCCAGTCGCGACACGAGGGCATGCACACACGGGCTCCCCGCCGGTCGCCCATCCAACCGGCGGCACGCCACCGAAACGGCACGGGCCACGAGGGGCCGACCCAGTTCGGCCGCCAGCCGCGGTGCCAGGTCGCGACCGTCCGGTGACGCTGGCATCACCACCAACGGGGTCTGCTCCACCATCGGGGCGAGGGTGGCGGCCAACGTCGCCGGCTGGAGCCCCGTTCCGGTCTCGAGCCACCACACCCGGTCCGCGGCCGCCAGCTCGCCCCCACCGGCCTCGGCGCCGGACCCGACCACGATGACCATGCCTCCGGCCTCGGCCACGGTCTCATCGGCGCCGATCGGCAGTCGACCGTCGCGGGACACCACCACCGCCACCATGTCACCAAGGGCCTCGGTTCCGGGACCGTTCACAGTGACACCGCCACCCGGTGCCCCTCGATGACGGCGGCGTGGGCCCGGCGGGGAGCGAGGCAGTCCCCCACCCGGTGCACCGGGAAGGTGGCATCGCGGAGGGACCTCCACACGTCGTCGTCGGGCTCCTGATGGACGGCGCACACCACCCAGTCGCACCGACGCTCCTCGTCGCGACCGGTCGGATGATGTTGCAGCTTGAGCACCACCGCGCCGCCACCGGCGACGGCCACGTCGTCCTCGGTGGCCGGGTCACGGAGGCCCATGGGCACCAGGTCCACGCTCTGGCCGATGGCCTTGGCGTCGGCCTTGATGTTCCAGGTCTCCATGTCGAGGGTGATGCCGAGGTCTTGGGCCACGACCATCCCGTTGGTCACGATCTCGACGGTACAGCCGCGGTCGGCCAGGAGCTCGGCCGTGGAGGTGGCCTGATGGAAGCCGAGCTCGTCGACGACCACCACCTTTCCCTCGGGGTGGACTCGGCCCTCGAGCACGTCGCGCACGTCGACCACCCGGGGGTGGTCCCCGGCCCACCACGGCCGGGCCGGCCTGGCTCCGCTCGCCACGATGACGGCGTCGGGATGTTCGTCCCGCACCGAGTCGGCGCAGGCCTCGGTCCCCGTCCGCAGGTCCACACCCAGGCGCCGGGCCGCCACGATCAGGTTGCGGGTGATGTCCAGAAACTCAGCCCGGCTGGGCACGGAGGCCGCCACTCTGACCTGTCCTCCCAACCGGTCGAGGCGTTCGAACACGATGACGGAGTGGCCGCGTTCCGCGGCGGTGACCGCGGCCTGGAGCCCGCCGGGACCACCACCGACCACCACCACCTTTCGGCGCCTCGACGGCAGGGGAAGAGCGGTGGACTCGCGCCCGGTCCTCGGGTTCTCGATGCAGCCGAGCCAGCGGTTGAGCCCCATTCGACCGACGCACTCCTGATTGCAGGACAGGCAGGTGCGGATGTCCGTGGCGTGCCCGGACCGGGCCTTGGCCGCGAAGTCGGGGTCGGCGATCTGACCACGGACCACGCCCACCAGGTCGCACAGCCCTTGCTGAAGGGCCCGGTCGGCCTGGAGGGGGTCCTTGAACCGCCCGACACCCACCACCGGCACGTCCACCACCTCGCGGATGGCGCTGGGGATGAACATGGCGTATCCCGGTGGGACCTGCATGCTGGCCTCGATCATGTAGAGGGTGGCCGTGGCCACGCCGATGGAGGTGTTGATGTAGTCGACCTGGCCGGTGGCATCCACCAACCGGGCCACCTCCACGGCGTCCTCGATGCCGGTGCCGCCCTCGATCAGCTCGTCGCCGCAGAGTCGGACACCGAGTGCACGGTCGGATCCGATGGTCGCTCGCACCGCGCCGACGATCTCGAGGAGGAGCCGGGCCCGGCGGGCCAACGTCCCTCCGTACCCGTCGTCCCTGGTGTTGGTGGCGGGCGACAGGAATCCCCGAACGATGGAGGAGTGGGAGCACTGCAGTTCGATGCCGTCGAAGCCCCCGTCCATGCAGTGGCCGGCGACCAGGGCGTAGCCGGCGATGATCTCGGCGATCTCGTGGGGCTCGACAGCCTTGGGCACCTCACGGAACAGCGGGTCGGGTACCGGGCTCGGTGCCCACACGGGTCGGCGCGAGTACATGCTCGAGGCTTGGCCACCGTTGTGGTTGATCTGAGCGAAGATCGGAACGTCATGGGCGTGCACGGCGTCGGTGATCCGCCGGTAGCCGCCGATCACCTCGGGGTCGAACCCGTGGATGAGCTTCTCGTAGGGCCAGTCGGTGGGGTGGGTGGAGTGCTCCTCGGTGACGATCAGTCCGGCACCCCCGACCGCCCGCGCCGCGTAGTAGGCCACGTGCTGATCGGTGGGAAGTCCATCGGTGGCGTAGTTGGTCAGATGCGCAGAGAACACGATCCGGTTCGCCACGGTGACCGGACCGAGGCGGAGCGGTGTGAACAGGTGCCGGTAACGCGCTCCCGAGCTCATTGGGTCATTCCGCGCTCAACGGGCCGACGAGCCGGCATCGACGGTGAGGGTGAGCCCGGTCGTGAACCGCGACTCGTCCGAAGCCAGGTGGAGCACGGCGTCGCTGACGTCATCAGGTTCCAGGACGTCGATGGGCAGGGAGTTGAGGAAGAGCGATCCGACGTCAGGGCTGGCTTCGATACGCGACGTCAATCCGGACAAGCCCACCAGCATGGGCGTGTCGACCCCGGTCGGGTGCACCGAGTTGACCCGGATGTGATGGACGGCGAGCTCGTTGGCCAGCATGCGCATCACCCCGACCATCCCGTGCTTGGCCGCCACGTAGGGGGCGAAGAACGGTTGGCCTTTGAGGCCGGCCACCGAACTGATCAGGATGAGCGATCCGCCGCCGGCTTCGGCCAGATGGGGGATCGAGGCCACACAGGTGTTCCAGGCCCCGGTCAGATTGATGCCGACGACCGTATCCCACACCTGTGGGGTCACTTCGTCCCACCGTTGTACGGTGCAGACCCCGGCGTTGGCCACCGCGATGTTCAGACGACCGAGCCGCTCCACGCCGTCGATGACCACGGCGGCCATGGCATCGGGATCGCGTACGTCCACCTCGGCCGTGACCACGCGACCCCCGGCCTGCTCGACCAGTCGGGCCGTCTCGGCGAGATCCGCACTGGTGCCGAGGGGGTAGGGGATCGACTCGAGATCGGCGCAGAGGTCCACGGCGATGATGTCCGCTCCCTCGCGGGCCAGCCGGACGGCGTGGTTGCGTCCCTGGCCTCGTGCCGCGCCAGTGATCAGCGCCACCTTTCCGCTCACCCGCCCCTCTCGCTCGTCCACTCGGTCCGGTATGGCGTTCACGAGGCCAGACCCACGGTGACGGGCGACCGACCGGCGCCGGCGGCGATGTCGAGGGCTCGCCGGCGGCCTTCGAGCACCGCATCGAGCACGCCGCGAGGGGCGACGCAGTCGCCGGCCCGCGGCGTGCCCGGTCGAGCGTCGTAGAGGGCCTCCTCCGGCAGTCGGTGGCCGCAGTCGATCAGCACACCGCACTCGATGGTTCGAGCTTTACCGGTCCAGACGTCCTCGAGCACGGCCCGACCTGCTTCGATCCGGCGCAACACCGCCCGTAGTTCACGCCGCACCCCGGCTCGTTGCAGGCGGGTGTTGGCATCGGCCAGGTCTCCGGTGAGGGAGAGCAGGGTGCCTGCCACCTGGTCCGCGGTCACCAGCGTGACGTCACGGCCGCATTCGGCCAGCCATTCGGCCATCCCGACGGCGATCGGACCTCCGACGGTGTCGTAGACCACCACCGGCCCCGGGGCCATGAGGTCGATGCCGTCCTCCAACACAGCTACGGCGTCGACCACCGGGCACGATCCGTCGGTCGGTGGGGCGAACGGCGCGGGACGGGATCCTGTGGCGAGCACCACGTCGACGTTGTCGGCCCGCGCCGCGTCGAGATCGGCTGTCGTCGCCTCGACCCCTGTCTCCAGAGTCACCCCTTGGCGCCGGCACTCGCTGATCAGCCACTCGGCCAGCTCGACCAGGTGGCCTCGACCCGGTCCCTTCGCCGCGGTCCGGAGCACCCCGCCGGCTCGTTCGGACCGCTCGAGTACTCGCACCCGGTGACCCCGGGCCGACAGGACCCGTGCGCATTCGAGCCCGGCCACACCGGCCCCGATCACCAGCACCTGTCTCGTGCGGTCATCGATTCCTTCGGTGGCGGGCTCCACCGTCTCGTGTCCGCTGCGGGGCTCACCGATGCAGCTCACGATGGGGTTCCGGTTGTCACGCACGCGGCAGGCCTGATTGCAGAGGATGCACGGGCGGGCCCTGGCGGCATCGCCGGCGCGGACCAGCCCCACCAGGCGGGGCTCGGCAATCTGGGCCCTGGTCATCTCCACCAGGTCGCAGGCGCCGGAGTCGAGGGCGCTCTGGGCTGCCGCGGGATCGGTCACACTTCCCTGCAGCACCACTGCCGCCCGGCCCTGAGCCGCCCGGCGCATCGATCGGCACAGTTCGAGGTTGAACACCGCCGGGGTGTGGGCGTCGGGGCGATAGGCCGACGCCGAATACGGACCGCCCCGGACCACGACCACCAGGTCCACGAGGTCGGCGAGGAGGTCCACCTGCTCAGCGGCGTGGTCGGGGGTGATGCCGGCCCACGGCGCAAGTTCGTCGCAGCACAGCCGGAGCATCACCAGGCGATCCGGACCGACGACGCGCCGCACCGCGGCGAGGACGTCCGTGGTCAGTGCCAGCCGGTCGACCCCGTACCGATCGGACCGCTGATTGGTGAGCGCCGAGTGGAACTGCCGGAGCAACGAGGTGTAGCCGGCGTCGATCTCCACCCCGTCGAGCCCTGCGCCCACCGCCAGGTGGGCGGCACCCGCGAAGCTGTCGACCAGGGTGTCGATGTCCGACTGCTCCATCTCCACCGGCATCTCGCGGTTGACCACATCGGCCACCCGCGACGGGGCCCACATCACCGACTGGGAGTAGGCACTGGAGCCCTGCCCGCCGCTGTGACCCAGACCGGCGACGACCAGTGCACCGTACGGTCCACACGCCTCGGCCACATCGGTCCACCCCGGCTGGCAGGAGGCGGCCAACGGAGCGCGTTCGTACGGCCAGTCGGACGGGTGCACCGAGGCGGTCTCGGTGACCACGATGCCGGCGCCACCGGCAGCGCGCTCCCGGTAGTAGGCGGTATGGCGATCGCTGATGGATCGGCCGCGGGCCAGGTTGGTCTCGTGAGGGCCGAACACCACTCTCGACGGCGCGGTCCGACCAGCTACCACGATGGGATCGACCAGGCGTGCCACGAGATCAGCCGGGTGGGTGGTCGAGCTCGAACATGGAGAGCG
>Ga0307372_10014182_pt1 | contig 10228 bp, 9 predicted proteins | sample OX1MG_FD_202533 | JGI IMG/M metagenome (GOLD analysis project Ga0307372, IMG submission 202533) | Soil microbial communities from Risofladan, Vaasa, Finland - OX-1 | ecosystem: Environmental > Terrestrial > Soil > Coastal area > Acid sulfate soil | place: Finland: Risofladan, Vaasa | collected... | reverse complement strand
GCCCGTGACCGGGTAGCCCGCCGCCAGCAGACGTTGCGTGACCCGGCCCCCCATTGCGCCAAGGCCGACGAAACCAAGTGAGACCATAGTGCGAACCTCTCTACTGGCGCCGCCGCGCCGTGGCATAGAAACGCTAGGCGGGAACCGGCCCAACGCTTTCACGAATGATCAACGAGACTGGCAAGATGATCGGCTCGGTCGGCGTCTGCTCGCCGAGCGCTTGCGCCAACAGCCGTTCAGCCGCCAGCGCCCCCATCTCGTGCAGCGGGAGGCGCATCGTGGTCAGTTGGGGCGACGTCTGAGTGGCGATGGTTAGATCGTTGAAACCGATAATGGAAACCTGTTCCGGTGAACGAACACCCGCCTCGCGCATCGCGCGCAACGCGCCAAGCGCCGCCAGATCGTTGACGGCGAAGACGGCGGTGGGTGGCGATTCCAGTTGGAGCAGACGCCGCATGGCTTCGTAGCCGCCCGACTCGCGGTAATTACCTTCGACGAGCAACGCGGGATCGTGGGCGACGTGATGGCGCTGCAACGCCGTCAGATACCCCGCCTGCCGCGCATAGCCCGTGGAGACGGCGTCGGACCCGGCGATATGCGCGATACGCCGATGCCCCAACGAGAGCAGGTGCTCAACCGCCGTGACGGCCCCACCGAAGTCATCCGGCGCCACCACATTGGGGGTGATCGGCTCAGTATGCCGGTTGACCAGCACGAAGGGCGTCCCCAACGCCGCCAACGCCTCGATGGCGGGGTCGCAGCGGCGGGCAGTCGCCAGGATCAGGCCGTCCACCTGGCGACCCTGCATCATTGCCAGCCCATTGGCCTCGCGCTCCGGTTGATCGTCGGTGTTGGCGAGGATGACGGTGAAGTCGCGTTTGGCGAGGGCGTCTTCGATGCCGCGAAACACCAGCGCGAAGAAGGGATTGGCGATGTCGGGGATCAGCGCGCCGACGACTGCGCTACGCTTGGTGCGCAACGAGCGAGCGATGCGGTTGGGCTGGTAGTGATGTTCCGCCGCCAGCTTCAAGATGCGCTGGCGCACCTCCGCGCTGACGCGCTGATCGGGGTCGCCGTTGAGCACGCGCGCAACCGTGGAGGCATGGACGCCCGCCAGCGCGCCAAGCTGCTTGAGTGTGAGCGCCATCGCATCATACCGTCCCATCACCCAGCGGGCGCAGAAACCGCCGGGCAAAGCCTGTGTGAACAATCGATTGCCTAAACTATACCATGCGCGTCTAGCCCTGTCAACAGATCAAATGCTGGCGACGCGCACAAAACTCGAAATCAAAAGTAGATCAAAAGTAACCCCTTGACAAAGCGCACAGTGGATGGTATTGTGTTGAGCAATCGATTGTCCTTCTGTTTTCCCATTTGGCTCGTTGCGCAATCGATTGTTCTAGCATCCTGGTCTGCCGTCTGTTGCTCGAGACGGTGAGCCTCTGCGCGACAGGGACGTATGTCTTGTATGCGCGCTCAGTGTCGCCCGCAAATGGCGGGGGCGCGGCGCAACGTCTCGCAATGTAGGGCATGCGGTCGCCATGCTGCTTTGTCGGCGACCGCATATGAAGGGCGCACGTAATGTCGCGTGCAGCCTGTATGGAGTGGAGCAGTCGCCGGGCGCCTGTTCTGGGTACCACGACTGGTACCGCTCGCGTAGGGGAGGACGAACGGGTGGCGAAAGACGAGCAGGTACGCGACGCCATCGCCCATTGGGCGCCGCGCTTCATCGCCAATGGCGTTGACTACAACGACTTCCTGCGGGTGACGCAGCAGCTCGAACGCTGGGATGACTGGCTGGACGGCTGGGCGGCGTGTGGCGCACAGTATGCGCAGATGGGCGACGCGGCGGAGGCCGAGGGCCATACCCTCTCCGCCGGGCAGCACTACCTGCGCGCGGCGATGGCGTATCACTTCGGCAAGTTCCTGTTCGTTCACGCGCCCGATCAGTTGCGCGCGGCCCACGACCAAACCGTGCGTCGCTACCGTCAGGCGCTGCCGTCGCTCAATCGCATCGGCGACAGCGTCAGCGAGGCGGTCGCCATCCCTTACGAAGACGGCGCCGTCATGCGTGGTATCCTACGGAAGCCTGCGCATGCGCAACGCCCCGCCGTTGTGATCCTGATCCCCGGGCTGGACTCCGTGAAAGAGGAGTTGCACGCCTATACCGACGACTTCCTGCGGCGGGGCATGGCGACGCTGGCAATCGATGGGCCGGGGCAGGGGGAGATGGAGTTCAGCCATCCGATGCGGTTCGACTATGAGGCGCCCATTCGTGCGGCGATTGACTACCTGGAGTCGCGCGACGATGTGGACGCCAACCAGGTCGGGCTGATGGGCGTCAGCCTGGGTGGCTACTATGCGCCACGCGCAGCGGCCTTCGAGCCGCGCGTGCGGGCAGTGATTGCCAACTGCGGGCCTTACGATGTCGCCGAGGAGTTCGCCACGATGCCATCGCTGACGCGGTCCGCGTTCATCGCGCGGCTACACGTCGGCGACGCCGCAGTGGCGCTGGAACGCCTGCGCGCGTTCACCCTGCATGGGGTCATCGCGCAGGTGAAATCGCCGTTGCTGATCATCATGGGGCGGCTGGACCGGGTGGTCTCGCCGCAGTCAGCCGAGCAGATGGCGCGTGACGCCGCCGAAGCGCACGGCGACGCGACGCTCTGGATGTTTGACAACGGCAATCACGTTTGCAACAATATCCCCTACCACCACCGGCCCCAGCAGGCCGACTGGATGCAAGCCAGGCTCACTGTTTGAGCTGCTTGACGCGAGCGCATTGAGAGCGCATTGAGTAGGTGACACCGTGACAGGGGTTGTTTCCCGTGTCAGTGTCAATATCAGAGTTGATTTGGGAGAAGAGAAATGACTGGACACCACCCAACGTGGCAGCGTACCGTCCTTGGCTCCATCACGCTCGCACTCATCGCAATGGTCGCTGTGGCGGCTCTCTCCGGGTGCAGTACCACCAACGGCGCAAACACCGGACCGATCAACATCGGCATCTCGCTCTCGCTCTCGGGGGACTTCTCCGCCGACGGTCAGGCGTTTCAACAGGGCTACCAACTGTGGGCGCATGACATCAACGCGAAGGGCGGTCTGTTGGGTCGCCAGGTGAAACTGGACATCGTCTCCGACGCCAGCAGCCCCACCCAGGTGGCGACCAACTACCAGAAGCTGATCACGGTTGACAAGGACCAACTGGTTTTTGGTCCGTTCTCCTCGTTGCTGACCAAACCCGCCTCGGTGGTCGCCCATCGCTACGGCTATGCATTCCCAGAAGGCGCAGGCGGTGGCCCATCAGTCTTCACGCAGGGGCTAAACAACCTCTTCGACGTGTCGCTGCCGGTCGCCAACAACCTGAACAGCTTCGCCAACTACATCCTGTCGCTGCCCGCGTCGCAGCGCCCGACGACAGCGGCCTACGCGACCGAGGATGATCCCTTCACCCAGCCGCAGATCGATACCGCCAGGAAACTCCTCGAAGCCGGTGGTGTGAAGACTGTTTACTACAAGGTCTACCCCTCAGAGACGACCGACTATACGCCAATCGCGACCGGCATCATCCAGTCCGGCGCGCAGATTGTCATCGCGGGCACACTGCTGCCCGACATCTCGGCCTTCATGCAAGACTTCAAGACGCAGCACTACAACCCGCAGGCGCTGATCGCCACGGCAGGGCCGGACCAGGGGACGCAGTTCTTGAACGCGGTCGGTGGCACGGCTGACGCCGAGGCCGTCTTCGTTCCGAACGGCTGGTACCCGCAGCTCAACACCTTCCAAAACAGCCAGATGGTCTCGGAGTATCTCGCCAAGTATGGCGGCGACGCCAGCGCCATCAGTTCGGATGTCGCCGAGGCGTATGCGGTCGGTCAGGTGGTGGCGCAGGCCGTCACCAAGGACGGCAACCTCGACAACACGGAACTGATCTCCACGCTGCACTCCGGTACCTTCAACAGTGTGCAGGGTCCGGTGAAGTTCGATTCGACCGGCCAGAACACTGCCGCCGCTGCCTTCCTGTTCCAGTGGCAGAGCGGCCAGCTCATCCCGGTCTTCCCGGCGGACCAGGCCAAAGCGGCGCCGGAATTCCCCAAGCCCAACTGGCCATAACGGTCCTACACGATGACCCTCAGCGTTGATTGTTCGCTCACCCGTGTTCCGCCGGGCCTGGCCCGGCGGGGCGTGGGCGCCAGACCCGGCGCGGGGAGAACACGCTCCCCACGCCGTCACCCATCGAAGACATTCCCGGCTAGACATTCTCGGCTAGACATTCCTGGCTCGCTCCTCAGGAGGCGCTTCAGTGACGCTCATCTCGCAAGCAATCGTAGACGGCCTCCTCACCGGCGGCATCTACGCTCTCATGGCGTCGGGACTCACTCTGGTCTTCGGCGTCATGGACATCATCAACATTGCGCAGGGCGCGCTCGTCGTACTGGGCGCCTATCTGAGTTTCGTCCTTCAGACCCACCTGCACATCGATCTTTTCGTTGGCCTGCTCATCACTATGCCCGCGATGTTTTTGCTGGGCCTGGTGATCGAATGGGCGTTCGTCCGTCCGTTGAAGCGTGACCGCACGCAACTCTCGATTCTGGTGACGTTCGCCGTCGCACTGATCATCGAGGGCCTGCTGGGCAACGTCTTCACCACCGACTACCAACAGCTTCACGCCTGGTACACTGAGCAGTCGTTGCACCTCCTGGGCTTCTACCTGCCGTACATCTACGTCTTCGCCTTCCTGCTGAGCGTCGTGCTGCTGGGTGGCCTGTATCTGTTGCTCTATCGCACCACATTTGGCCGCAGCCTGCGCGCGACGATGGAGAACCGCACGGCGGCGCAGCTGATCGGCATCGATGTCGAGCGCGTCTCCGCCGTCACGTTTGGCATCGGTGTTGCGCTGACGGCGGCGGGCGGCATGGCATTTGGCGCGACCACCAGCTTCAACCCCGGCAGCTCGTATGACCTGATCTCGCGCCTGCTCGTCATCATCATCCTGGGTGGGATGGGCAGCCTCAGCGGCGCGCTCATCGCTTCACTCAGCATGCTGGTGATTGAAGACATCGTCGCCGTCGTCTGGTCGCCGGTCTGGTCCAGCACTATCTTCTTCGCGCTGCTTGTTGTGCTGTTGCTCATTCGCCCACAGGGTCTCCTGGGGAAACTGGCGACCCGCAGCCAGTAAGAGAAAGGACGCTGACCGCATGACAAGCCTACAGACCCTGAACAAGTTCAGGATTCCCGCCTTGTTGGCCGTGCTAGTGGTGTTTATCGTGTTCCCGTTGGTGTTCTCCAACCCGGCAGTCACCTCGATCGCGATCTTCACACTGATCTTCGCCGCCGCCGGGACCGCCTGGAACATCTTCTCCGGCTACACGGGGTATATTGCGCTGGGGCACGCCGCGTACTTTGGCATCGGCTGCTACACCATCGCCATCCTCTGCCAGGACTGGCACATCCAGGGCGGCTGGGGGCCATTCTGGACCGTTCCCATCGCAGGGGTGCTCGCGGCGCTCGTCGCGATCCCGACCGGGGCTATTGCGCTGCGCACCCGCAAGCACACGTTTATTGTGATCACGATCGCCATCTTCTTCATTGCGCAGTTGATGGCGTATAACCTGCGCGGCCTCACCGGCGGCTCACAAGGGTTGAGCCTGCCCTTCCCGCTGTGGGACCCCGGCGTGTACAACCTGCCGTTCTACTACGTGATCCTGGCGATCCTGCTGGTCGCGCTGGCCGCCTCGTGGTGGGTGCGCAACTCGAAGTTTGGGCTGGGCCTGCTCGCCATCCGCGACGACGAAGACCGTGCGCGTGGCCTGGGCGTAAAGACCGTTCCCATGAAGCTGACCGCCTTCGTCATCTCGGCGTTCTTCGTCGGCATGTGTGGCGCCGTCTGGGCCTACTTCCTGGGGTCCATCTATCCGCCGTTCGCCTTCGACGCGCTCTTCGACGTGACCATCGCGCTGATGGCTTTTATGGGTGGCCTCGGCACGCTTTCCGGTCCGATCATCGGAGCGGTAATCCTCATCCCGGCGCAACAATACTTCACCCTGTACTACGGCCAGAACGGCTACTATCTGATCCTCTACGGCGCGCTGTTCCTGGTCGTCATTCTGCTGCTGCCACAGGGCATTGTGCCGTCGGTCAGCAGGCTCTGGGTGAAAGTGTTCACGCCGCGTGAGGCGCCCGCCATGCCACCCGCGCCCCAAATGCCTGCCTCTGGCGAATCGCCGGGGTCGGGTGGATCGCAGGGTTTCAAGACGAAGAACGGCGCGAATGGCAAACCTCCTACGTCCGGCGCAGCGACATACCCCGCGCCCCAGACGCCAGCGACGCAGCAAAGGTAGGGCGCGAACCATGAGTATGCTTGAAGCGCACGGCGTCTCGAAATCCTACGGCGGCATCCGCGCGCTCGACGCCTGTTCCATCAGCGTCGAGCAGGGGTCCATCACCGGGCTGATCGGCCCCAACGGTTCGGGCAAGACGACGCTGTTCAACGTGATGACCGGCTACGAAAAAGTGGACACCGGGACGGTGACGTTCAACGGCAAGCCAATCACCAATTCGACGCCCGACCGCGTGTTTGATCTGGGCGTCGGGCGCACCTTCCAGTTGACGCGCATCTTTGCCCGCCTGACCGTGATGGAGAACATGCACGTCGCGGCGCAACGCAAGGGACTGGGGTCGCTCTTCGCCCGCTGGAGCGCCACCCACGAGCAGCAACGCGCGCTGGACTTGCTCGAGTTCGTCGGCATCTCGCGGCTAAAAGACCTGCCCGCCGGGCAGCTCTCGTATGGGCAACGCAAGCTGCTGGAGTTCGCCTTCATCCTCATCGCCGAGCCACAGGTGATCCTGCTGGATGAGCCAGCCGGAGGCATCAACCCCACGCTGATCGCGCAGTTGGGCGACCGTATTCGCACGCTCAACCGTCAGGGGGTGACGTTCCTGGTGGTGGAACACAACATGGAGTTCGTCATGGGTCTGTGCGACAAGGTGATGGTGATGCGCCGTGGCTCGCTGCTGGCCGAGGGCGCGCCGCAAGAGGTGCGCGCGAACCCGGAGGTGCTGGAAGCATATCTGGGCGTGTAACCGGTGGCGCGCCCCCCACCCCCGGCCCCTCCCCCGCTACGGCGGGAGAGGGGAGAGCAGAGCAGACGGACGATCCCCTGCTACGGCGGGGGAGAGCAGAGCGGCGGGGCGATGAGGTGTTGTGACCGGTTATGACGCGGGAAAAGCGGGGATACGATATGCTGTTGGAATTGCGCAATGTGTATGCGGGTTATGGCGGCAGCGACGTGCTACGTGGCGTCTCGTTGTCGGTGGAGAAAGGCTCGATCACCTGTCTGGTTGGGCCGAACGGCGCGGGCAAATCCACCGTGCTGACGGCGATCAGCGGCCTGATCAAGCCGCGTGTGGGCGAGATCATCTTCAATGGCGAGCCGCTGGGTGGCCTCAGCCCCCGGCGTGTGCTGGCGAAGGGGGTGGCGCAGGTGCCACAAAACCACAGCCTGTTTCCCACGCTGACGGTGCGCGAAAATGTGGCGCTGGGCGGCTATATGCTGCGCGACGCGGCGCTCTCGCGGCGGCGGCTGGCCGAGATTGAGGATCTCTTCCCCACCGTCAAGGAGCGCGCCAACGACCGTGCGGGCAGCCTCTCCGGTGGGCAGCAGCGGCTCGTCGAGTTCGCGCGCTGCCTGATGCTGGATCCCAGCCTGATCCTGCTGGACGAGCCTTCGATGGGCCTGGACCCGAAGACGCTCAAAGACGTGTTCACCCAGGTGCGGACGATGCAGGCGTCGGGCCGAACGATCTTGCTGGTGGAGCAGAACGTGCGCGCGGGGCTAAACCTCGCCACGCACGGCGTTGTGATGGAGAGCGGCCAGGTGCGGCTCGACGGCCCCAGCCAGGCCGTGCTCAACAACCCGGAGATCGGCGCGCTGTATCTGGGCGGCGCGATGGCCGCGCGGGCCTAACCTGCCCCCACCCCCGGCCCCTCCCCCAAAGGGAGAGGGGAGGTTTGTGAGGTGGGCGGGGGTGGCGAATGGTGGGTCGTATTGGCTGTCTCTGCCGTACCGCTGGGCTCCAGCCCGGCGCGTCTCCCACTATGATGCGACAGATGGCGCCACTCATGGCAATCCTTGTGAACCGTCCGACACGCGCCGGTCGGGAGACCAGCGGTACGGCAATGGCGTCATTGCGTCAAGAACGCTCCATCGCAAGCTCAACGCGGCTAGTGATCCATGCCGTCCACTTCGACCAGGCCGGACGGCGTGTCGGGCTGGGCGGCAAACCAGCGCAGCGCCGCCGCGCCCAGGTACAGCGTCCCCGTGACGCAGACGAGATCGCGCGGACCCGCCAGCCGCAGCGCCGCCGCTAGCGCGGCGCCGTTCTCCGCCTCTACGCGCACATCCAGCCAGGGCGCGACCTGCCGTATCTGGTCGGCCAGTTGCGTGGGGTCGGCGCTACGCGGCGTCGGCGCCGAGGTGACGACGATGTGGCGCAGCCGCGCTGGCCCGCCACCAATGTCATCCACAGCGCCTGCTGCTTGCGCGTCATCACCCGCAACTGAAGTGGTGGGCGTAGCCGACGTAGCCGACGTAGCCGACGTGGCGGGCTGGGACGCCAGCGCAATCTCGCGCAGGATGCCAGCGGTGTCCTTATCGTTGAGCATGCCCATCACCAGAATCAGCCGCTCGTAGGGGAAGTGGCGGCGCAGGGCGACGAACAGTTTGGCGAACGAGTCGGCGTTGTGCGCGCCATCCACCACTCGCCAGGGAGCGCGCCCCACCAGTTGCAGACGCGCATCCCAGCGCACATCGCGCAGGCCCCGCCGAATCGCTGCCTCGTCCACCGACAGCCCCGCGTCGCGCAACACCTCCGCCGCCGCGATGGCCGCGGTTGCGTTCTCGATCTGCCCCTCGCCCAGCAAGTGTAGCTCCAGGTTGCGATAGACCCCGGTGGGCGTCCGTACGTCACAGAGCTGGTGGTCTTCGTAGGCGGCACCAACGGTGTAGGTGTAGGCGCAGTCAGCGGCGTCGGGCGCGTCGGCGGGGCCAATGCGCAGCAGCGGCGCGCCACGCTCGGCGGCGATGCGCGTGATGGTGGCCACGGCTTCGGGGGCGCGGGCCGACGTGACGAGGGGGACGCCAGGCTTGATGATGCCCGCCTTCTCGCCCGCGATCTCGGTCAGCGTATGCCCTAGCACGTTCATATGCTCGTAACTGATCGAGGTGATGACGCTGACCAGCGGCGCGACGACGTTGGTGGCGTCCAGCCGTCCGCCCAGGCCAACCTCGATCACGGCATGTTGCGCGCCCGCCTCACGAAACGCCAGGAAGGCCAGCGCCGTCGCCGCCTCGAACATGATGTAGCCAGGCAGAGAGGCGGAGACGCGCTCCAACGCCGCCTGAACCTGCGGCGTCAACTGCGCCAACTCGTCCTCCGAGATCGGGCGCCCATCCATGCGGATGCGTTCGCGGAAGGTATGCAGGTCAGGCGAGGAATAGAAGCCGGTGCGCACGCCCGCCGCTGTGAGGATGGCGGCCAGCGTGGCCGCCGTGGACCCCTTGCCCTTCGACCCGGCGATGTGGCTGACACCATACGCGCGCTGCGGATCGCTCAGCGCCGCCAGCAACGCGCGCTCCCGCGCCAGGTTGTCCTCGCGGTCGCGCACAAAAGCGCCTGTGCTCTCGGTGTTCGTCAGGCTATACAGCCACGCCAGCGCCTCACGATATGTCATAATCGCCCTACCCCTGATTGTTCCCCTTGACGCTTGGTAGCTTGCTCGTCTATTGTTGTACCCATGATCGCATGATACGGTAGTGTTTGCGCTGTCGCAAGGGCGGAGATAGGAACAGCAAAGGCGGGTGAGTCATGAGACATTTGGCCGTAGACTTCAATCGGGTGATCACTGATCCTGCGCGTAACCTGACCAACGCAGCGCCACTTGGCTATGAAAGTTTGGTCATCGAGACGCAAGACTTGCACGAAGGAGAAACCATTATCCTGGACATACCGGGTGAACTCTGGGCGGAGGCGCATGCCACCTCGCGTGATGACGAGCGTGGGCGCTACTGGTATGGGATCATCGAGCATGTACACTATTACGATGAAGACGGCGACCATCACACATACTGAAACGACGTAATCGGCTTCGTCGGGTAGATGGCGAGGGCGCCGAACTGCGCGCTGGTCGTGCGCCCGCTGACATAGAAGCCGATGGCGCCAGTGATGG
>Ga0307372_10014181_pt1 | contig 10228 bp, 7 predicted proteins | sample OX1MG_FD_202533 | JGI IMG/M metagenome (GOLD analysis project Ga0307372, IMG submission 202533) | Soil microbial communities from Risofladan, Vaasa, Finland - OX-1 | ecosystem: Environmental > Terrestrial > Soil > Coastal area > Acid sulfate soil | place: Finland: Risofladan, Vaasa | collected... | reverse complement strand
AGACCGACTCGGTCACGCCGTTCTGGTCGTACGGGATCACCTTTGTGAGGTCCTTGTTCATCACGATGCCGCGCGGCAGATAGAGCGAACTCACGTCGCGGATGTCGGTGTCGGGGAACTCGCCCACCGCCAGGTAGTTGCCCGTGCCGCCGCCGATCGCCGCCCAATCCTTGTAATAGCCGGCAATGGCCACGAGGTCGGGCCAGTACACTTCTTCCACGAACCGTTGGGCGCGCGTGATCATGTCTTTGATCTCGCTGAGCTTGGCGGCGTTGATCGTCGCCGTGCCCTCGAGATTGATGGCGCTCGCCATGCCGCCGACGAGGAAGTTCGGGTGCGGGTTCTTGCCGCCGAAGATGGTGTGCAGGCGAATGACGTCGCGCTGCCAGTCGAGCGCCTCGAGATAGTGTGCCACGGCGAGCAGGTTCACTTCGGGGGGCAGTTTGTACGCCGGGTGGCCCCAGTACCCATTGGCGAAGATGCCCAGCTGGCCGCTGCCCACGAAGGTCTTGAGACGTTCCTGCACTTCGCGGAAGTGGGTGGCGGAATTGTTGGGCCAGGGCGAGATGGACGCGGCGATCTTCGACGTCTGGGCCGGATCGGCCTTGAGTGCGCTCACCACGTCTACCCAGTCGAGCGCGTGCAGGTGGTAGAAGTGAATGACGTGGTCCTGAACGAACTGCATCCCATGCACGAGATTGCGAATGGTATTCGCATTGGGCGGGATGTGGATGTCGAGCGCGTCCTCCACGGCGCGGCACGACGCCACGGCGTGGACCACGGTGCACACGCCGCAGATGCGCTGGGTATACGCCCACGCGTCACGGGGATCCCGCCCCTCCATGATGATCTCGATCCCGCGGAACTGCGTGGAGCACGCCCACGCGTCGGCGATCTTGCCATTCTCGGCCTGGGCCTCGATACGCAGGTGGCCTTCGATGCGCGTGATCGGATCAACGACAACTTTAGTTCTCGCCATGGCTGTCCTCCCGGCCGGGTTCGCTCGTTGACTGGTCGGCCGCCTCATGAGGATGCCGCGAACGGATCTGATAGATGCCCGTCGCCGCGGCGTGCGCGGCAACGCCCGCGGCCGCGCCTATGGCAAGGGCAGCGCCGAGGATGTCGGCGGTGTGTTCCACGCCGACTCCGGCGACGTTCGGCATGCGATTATAGAACGGCGACATCGTGTCCCAGAAGTTCCGCTCCGTGCAGCCGAGGCAGGGATGGCCGGCGCCGATCGGGAAGTCGGTGTGCGAGTTCCACATGAAGATCGGGCACGGCGAGAAGGTCGCCGGTCCCTTGCACCCCACCTCGTACAAGCACCAGCCCTCGCGCGCGCCGGCGTCGTCGAACGTCCGCACGAACTGGCCGGCGTCGTAGTGGGCGCGGCGCGGGCACTGGTCGTGGATCCGATTGCCGTACGCGAACAGCGGACGCCCGTCGGAGTCGGTGGCGGGCAGCCGCCCGAAGGTGAGGAAGTGCACCACGGTCGCCGTGATGACGTCGGCGATCGGCGGGCACCCGGCGATGTTGAGCACCGGCTTGTCCTTGATGATGTCCGAGACCCCGACCGCCCCCGTGGGGTTGGGATGCGACGCCTGGACACTGCCCCAGTGGGCGCAGGCGCCGACGGCGATCACCGCCGCCGCATCCTTAGCAGTCTCCTCGAGCAGCGAACGCGCGGTCTTCCCGCCGATCATCGTGTAGATGCCGTTCTCGTGTGTGGGCACCGACCCGGTGACGATGAGCACGTACTTGCCGGCGTTCTTCTTGCGGGAATCGTCCAACGCTTTCTCGGCGGCGGTGCCCGAGGCGGCCATGAGCGTATCCATAAAATCGAGCGAGATGACGTCGAGCACCAAGTCGCCGATCGTCGGGTCCGACGAGCGAATGACGCTCTCGACGCATCCCGTGCATTCCTGCAGTTGCAGCCAGATGACGGTGGGCCGTTGGAGCGACTCCATGGCCTCGGCGATGCGCGGCACCGCCAGGCTGCTCAGTCCGAGGACCGCGGCCATCTGTCCGCAGAACTCGATGAAGTCGCGACGGCTGATGCCGCGCCGGCCAAGATATCCGCCCAGCGCCTCATCGTCTGACCACGCATGCGTGGTTGGCGTGAGCATGGCACAACCCCCTAGGTGGGTCTGTGGTCGCGTGGGCTCGCGACACCCGGCTCCCGGGCACCCGCCCCCGCGTGTATTGCGATCGCGTGCCATGATGATCAGACTTGGGGAAGGCGCCACACAGAAGCGAACCCCTGAATCCCCCAGGGGGTTGTACTGACACGATGGTCGGGAATCGCCCGACCCGTGTCGGGGAAAAGGTCCGGCTGCGTCTGCGGCGCCCGGTGGGCGATACTGCGGCGCAACGAGCAGTCACCCAGCACCGCCCACGTACCGAGGCCGTCATGTCCGAGTTTTCCCGTAGCGCCGTCCGCGCTCTCACGATCGTCGCCCTGCCGGCGCTGCTCGTCGCGGCGTGCAGCAAGCAAGCCGAGCCAGCCAAGCAGCCGCTGGGCCAGATGATGGCCCCGGCGGCCGACAGTCAGGCCAATCCCCACACCACGATGTCGCCGGAGGCACGCGCGGCGCTGGACAGCGGCAATGCACAATATCGCGCCGGCAAGTATGCCGATGCCCTGACGAGCTACCGGCAGTCCGCGAACCTGGCCCCGCTCAACGCCGCACCCTTCTTCGGCATCTACATGGCCGCCGAGAAGTTGGGCAACAAGGCGCTCGCCGACAGCGCCAGCGCCGAGATCAAGCGGCGAGAGAACAACACGACCGACATGCTCACGGACAGCGCGCTGCAGAACCTGCACTCCAAGGGGCCAGGGAAGTCCGCCAAGAACTGACCCGCGTTTGGGGGCTCAGCCACCACCCTTGAGCGGGTTGGTCAGATGGCACACCAGGCACATCTGCATGTTCTTCGATCCCATGCTCTCGGCGTTGAAGTTCGGCCCGTGCGGGTTGACGTGCATGCCGAGGCTCGAGTGGCAGCGCAGACAATCGCTCTGCTGATGGCAACTCGTGCACCCGGTGAGCCCCTGGCGGGCCGCCTGCCCGTGCTGCAGCAGCCATAGCGGCTGGCCGGTGTGAGCCGTTCCGCGCACCCCTCCGCTGTTGGCGATGCCACTCTTCTGATGGCACGACCGGCAGAAGGTCTCGACACGGTGGCAGGAGCTGCAGTTCTGCTCCTGCGAGTAGGCCGCAGTGGCGTGGCGCGCCATGAAGTCGGCCGGGTGAAAGTCCTGCCGCGGGGAGACACCGTCGTGACAGGCCGTGCAGTCACTCGGCTTATGGCACCCTTGGCAGTTGAGCAGCCCGCTGGCGGCGGCGGTCTTGTGGTTGGTCGCGAATCCGGCCGGGTGGACATGAGAACTCTGGCGCGTGGGGACCCCGTCGTGACAGGCCGCGCAATCGCTCGGCTTATGGCACCCCTGGCAGTCGAGCTGCCCAGTGGTCGCCGCGGTCTCATGATTGGTCGCGAATCCGGCGGGGTGGACGTGCACCACGGCGAGGCGCACCGTGTCTCTCGCAGTCGCCAGCAGTGTGGTGGCCGGTGCATTGGCAGCCGCCGTCACGGTGACCGATTGGCGCGGCGGCGTGCGGGGGGGCGCCACGAGCACGACGCCCGGCGCCTGGCCCGGCTTCGCCTCGGGAAGTTTGGCGATCACGCTGCTTCCGAGCGCGCCGATGTGACAGGTGCGGCAACTGGTCTGCGTGTGGCAGCTGCCGCAGGTCTGCGGATTGGCGCCCGCATCCTTGCCGTGCTCATAGGGCCAGCCCGCGGTGCGGTGGGAAGCGGGCGTGAAGTACACCGGCGCCACGTTGCGCACGAGCGAGGCGACGCGGACGTCGTTGGCCAGTGAGCGGATGGCGGGGAGTTGATCGGCGTTGGCATGGCACCGCGCGCAGCTCTCCCGGGCATGGCAAGTCGCGCACTGCGCCACCTGGGCGCCGGTGGTCGGCGCGTGCGCGGCCAGGAAGTCGGGGGCGTCGTGCGACGGCGGTTTCGGGAAATTCGCGATCGCCGAGGCGGTGAGCGCCGTGGCCTGCGTCAGCGGTTCATGGCACGTCGTGCACGTGGCGGTCGATGCCAGATGTGCGGGCGCCTGATGCGTGTGGCAGGCGATGCAGGCGTCGGGATTCGCGCCGGCCACGTGCATCCACGCCGTGTCGCGGCCCGCCTGCTGGCCGTGGCAGTTGGCGCACGCCGCCGGGTTGCCCGCCTGGGCCGACGTGGCCGCGTGGTCGGTGTGCGAGAACTTGAGGTTGGTGGCGTGCCAGGACGGGCCGCTCCATGCCACGAGCCGTTGGTCCGTACCGTTGTGGCACTGTGCGCACGCGTCCTTGGTGGGGAACATGCGCGCCGTATCGCCGTCCAGAATGCCGCTGTGGCACCCTTCGCAGGTGGGGAACAGCTTGGCATGTCGGGAATGCGGGAAGGTGCCGCGCGACTGTTGCTGCTGCACGGCCCACCCGGCCGTGGCCACGGCGAGCGCTAGCGGAACGATCAATCGCCGCAGGTTCATGGCTTCCTCAGCGGACCGACGGTCCAACCGCCTGGCTCGCCGCCCACGCGCCACTCCAGGCGGAGGCTGGCGCGCCGCTGGTCCCAGTTGGCGAGGTCGGGTTCGTTGCGGCCGGTGTGTTGGTAGACGGTGGCATCGGCGATGACCTGCAGATCGGGGCGCAGCCGGTAGCTGCCCTGGAGACCCGTGCCGAGGACCCGCCCCTCGCCGACCGTGAATTCGTAGATGTTCTGGAAGGCGGTGCCGTGCACGGAGAGCGAGCCGCGATCGCTGGGGGCCCATCGCAGGGCCACGTCGCCATCGGTGGTCGACGCGCCGAAGTTGATATCCATGTCATAGCTGCCCTGCACCGTCCACGCGCGGGCGACGTGCACGGCGCCGGTGGCTCCCACGCGCCATCCGCTCGTGCGCAGCGGGAGGAAGGCCACGCCGGTATATGTGTCTTCATATGTCCGGCGGCCGCCCGAGAGACCGAAGGCCAGGCGCGCGTTGGCCGAACTCCAGTTCAGGTTGGCCGTGGCCTCGTCGTACCCGATGGGGGAGAACGCCCCCCAGATGGTCCACAGGTCGAAATACGGCACGTAGTGCCGCACCTCCAGCCGCGAGCTGATGCCGCGCCAGGGGTTGAAGGCGACGTGCGCCGCCAGGTCATTGAACGTCTGGGTGGCCAGGTCCCGCGTCGCCTCGCCGCCGAACGACGCCCAGGGCGCCTGGAACTCGGCGTCCGCCGCCATGCGCTCGGAGTACAGGGCGCCCAGGTCGCTGCGCACTTCGCGCTGGTATTGCACGCGTACGGCGGCGAACGGGCTCGGGCGGATCTGCACCGAACCGCCCACGAGGAACGATCGGTCCACTGGCGGGATGTCTTCCACCGGCGACAGCGCCGCCGCATCGAGGGGACGATCGAGGCCCTGTACCAGGGTGCCGCCACCGTAGGCGTCGACGCTGACGATGGAAACCGGGTGCACCGTCAACGCCGCGCCGTCGAAGTTGAACATGCCGAGCCCCGTGGCCACCCACTGGCGCCCGAGCTTGGCCGAGAACGCCGAGCGGTCGAGTTCCAGATAGGCCGCGAGCACGTCGAACGACTGGGTGGCTTGCGGCCACAGGTCGCGGGCATCGCCCGTCGCGGCGCGGCCGCGCAGTTGCGCGTGCAGGCTGAGGCCCGTCCCGAGACCCCATGCCGTGACGTCCAGGTCCTGCATCATCGCGGTGAGGCTCGCCCTCGGTGCCGACTTGTAGAAGTAGCAGTACGGATCGCCGGTCGTGCAGGTCGTCACCACCCCGTTTTTCGTCACGCGAAACAGCGACGAGAGCGAGTCGGTGGCGCTGAACGGCACGCTGTCGGTGACGAGGGGCCGCATATCGAGGAACTGGGCGTAGCTCGATCCCTGGATGACCACGCCCTGGGCGCCGGCACTGGCCGCGGCCGCGACGGCGAGTGCCCCTGCGGCGACCATCGAACGAATCGTGTGAGCCCGCGTGACCCTCCGGGGCCCGAAGCCCCGCACGACCGCCGGCGTCACCATATGCCCGCCTCCGACTCCCCGCTCGGCGTCGCGCCGTGGTGGCGGTCCGCTGCTGCCATTGCTCTCTCCGCTCGGCCCGACTCGGGCCCGTTGGGGGCACCGGAGCGGCGCCCCGGTGCTGGTGCGGGCCGGGAAGGTGTTCATCCCCGACCCGCGCCGATGCTGCATTTCGAATTCGGCATCACCCGCTTACTGGTCTGACTTGGCCGTTGCGGGCAGGATGTTCGCCAGGTTCACGCTGATCGTAGGCGGAATGCCGTAGGTGAGTTGCACCTGCTTGATGCTCGCCGTGAGCAGCGCTTCCATGAGGAAAGGATTATGGACCACCGCGCCCGGCTCTTCGGCCAGTTGGAGGTTGAACTTGGCTCCCTTGGCCGTGGTGAGGACGCTGCTCGCCGCGAATTCGCTGGCCGGAATCTTGACCAGCTGGCTGTTGAGCGCCGAGTCGAGCAGCGCCAGCCGCGACGAAGCCGCCGTCATCGCCGACCGTGCGACCGATTCGCTGCCGTGGCAGCCGCTGGCGGTGCACGCACCGAACGTGCGCTGCGAGACGTCGCAGCTGGCCGTAGTCGGGAGCCCGTTCGCGTCGAGACACGGGATGGCGACGAACAGGTGTCCGGTGGCCTGGAACACCAAGCTGCCGGTGGCCGGATTGTTCACGGCGAAGCTGGATACGTGGCAGGTGACGCACAGTTCCGGGTTCGCAGACGAGCCGTGAGTCGCGACGATCGTATCGGTCAGGTCCGTGCCCGGGGGCCACCACCCGGCGGTGCCGAGCAGCGTTTCGCCTTCGGGCGAGTGCGGACCGCGCGTGTTGGTCGGATCGGCCGTCGCGTTCCGCTGATGGCACTTCATGCAGAGGTTCTGCGTGACATCTGCAACGTTGATCGGCCACCGCAACTGGGCCGGGTTGCTGCTGCCGTGCGGGTCATGACACGTGGCGCACACGATCGGCTGCGGGTTGCTGGCGAGTTGGCTCGCTTCGACGTAATTGGTGTTGACGTTCCACGCCGCGAGCGCGCCCTGCGCCGTGTGGCACGGCTGGCAGGTGGCGTTCCCCTTCGTGGGCGTTTCGACGCTGACGGCGTGCCGCGACTGCCGCCATTCATCGACGAACGGCTCGTGAACGCCGGTGTGGCATTCGCCGCAGCCATTGCCGAACGCGGTGCCGGTGTCGACCGCAATCGAGGCCAGCGGCCGGTTGCTCAGGGCGGGCGCCGAAACGTGCGCCAGCCCAGGCCCATGGCAGTTCTCGCACTGCACATCTTCGTACCGCGCGTCCTTGGTGGCCACATAGCCGACCAGCGTGTCGGTAACCGCATTGCCGTTCGCGCTGACGGTGTGGCAGGGGACACACGAGGCGCCGGCATGCCCGCTCGCCTGGAGATCCGCCCAGGCATTCGCGTGCTTGGTGGTCTCCCATTTCGTCTGCTGATCAACGTGACAGTTGCCGCACACCGTCTGTTTGGTGAGCGTGTCCGAGTACCCGACGAAATTCGCAGCAGCCGCAGGGGGCGCGGTGAAGCTCGGCTCGCTCCGGTAAACGATCTTTTCGCTGGTACACGACGAGGCGGCGACCGCGCCGATCACCACCGCGGCAAGCCGCGCCAGAACCGGACCCTTGGAACTTCTCATGCGATTATCCTCCGCACTCCGTGGGGGGCGTGGGACCTGCACCGATCTCGTGCTGTTTCGCATCGTGCGGCTGCCTCCCTCACGGCGGCAACCGCTGCGTGATGCAATGTGCGGGCGGCTAAGTAGCGTAACCGTCGGTGGATACCGGAGATTTGTGGGGGATACGCCTACATTAGTGTCATGCGTTTACCGGGGTGAATTCGAGTGCTCAGATCTGTCGGGTATCCCCTGATATCACACAACAGGTCTGGACCCGCAACCCGGACGACAGGCGGGGCCCCGGACGGCCGGGGGCCTCTGCGCACCGTTCTCCCTGGGCTCGAGACGCTGACGGGGGTCGGGAAGGTATCCATTCCCGACCCCCGCCAGCGCCCACGATCCGCTCAGTGGATGCCGATCAGCGGTTGTCCCGCGCCATCTGCGGAAGGATGTTCGCCAGGTTCACGCTGATCTTGGGCGCGATCCCATAGTCCAACTGGACCTGCTTGATGCTGCTCGTGAGGAGCGTTTCCATAAGGAACGGGTTGTGCTCGGCGCTCCCGACCTTTTCGGCCAGTTGAAGATTGAACGTCGCGCCGATGGCGGTATTCATCGTCGTCTTCTTCAATTCGGCGGCTGGGATCTGCACCAGCTGGCTGTTGAGCGCCGAATCAAGCAACGCGAGGCGGCCCTCCACGGCCACCATCGCCGAGCGCGCCGCCGCCGGACTGCCATGGCAGCCGCTGGTCGCGCAGGCGTCGAACGATCGCTGGGAGACGTCGCACGTGCCGGTGGTCGGGACGCCCTGGGCATCGAGACAGGGGGCCGCGGCGAACGTGTGGCCCATGTAGCTCGTGACGAACGCTCCGTTGGCGTCGTTCACCGTCATCTTGCCCATGTGGCAGGTCACGCAGAGGTTCGCATTGGCAGATGAGCCGTGCGTGCCGACGATGGTGTCGGGACCGGTGTAATTGGGAGGGAACCAGCCCGCGAAGCCGAGCAGCACCGGACCTTCCGGCGCCATCGGCGCGTGCGTGCTGGCGGGCGCCACCGGTTTACCGTTGCGCTGGTGGCACCGCATGCAGAGGTTGCCGGCGGTGTCGGCCACGTTGACGGGGTAGCGCAGCTGTGCGGTGTTCGGACCGCCGTGCGGGTCATGGCAGACCGCGCACGTCACCGTCATGGGGTTCGTGGCTTCCTGGGACGCTTCCACATAGTTGGTGTTCACGCCCCACTTGGCCAGCGCGTCCTGCCCGACATGGCAATACGTGCACGACGCGTTGCCCAACGCATGGGCCTCGACGTGCGCATGGCCGGCGTCGGCCGTCTGCATCCATTCATCGACGAACGGATCGTGCGTGCCGGTGTGGCACTCGCCGCACCCGTTGCCAAACGCCGTTCCGGTGTCGACGGCAATCGACGCCAGCGGACGATTGCTGAGCCCTGGAGCCGACACATGCGTGAGACCGGCGCCATGGCAGCTTTCGCACTGGACGTCCTCATAGCGGGCGCTCTTGGTGGCAACGTAGCCCACCAGGGTGTCGCTCGTCGCGTTCCCGTTCGGGCCGACGGTGTGGCACGGCACGCAGGACGCGCCGGCGTGCCCGCTCGCCTGCAGATCCGCCCAGGCGTTGGCATGCTTGGTCGTCACCCACTTGGCCTGCTGATCCACGTGACACGTTCCGCACACCGTCTCCTTGGTGGTGCTGTCCGCGTACCCGACGAAGTTCGCGGCCGCCGCCGGGGGCGCGCTGAACCTCGGCTCACTCCGATACGCGATCTTCTCGCTGGAACAAGCGGAGGCGACCACCGCGACGATAAACAACGCGGCCAGCCGCCTCGAAACCGGACTATTGAAATTTTTCATATGTACGATCTCCGCACTCCGTTGGGGGCGTGGTATCCAGGACTGTTGGTAGCTGATTCGTCGCATGGTGCCGATGTTCTGCTCCGTTGATACCCGTTGCTGCAGGGCTGAATGTGCCGACTCCCAAGGCGCGGAACCGTCGGCACATGCCGGAGTTTTGTAAGGCACGCGCCTACGCATCTGTGGTGTGATTGGCGTAAGGCCGGCGACACCGGCAGCACATCCGGGTTCCCCTTACATTCTTCACCGGGTCTGCTTACTGACACGCGCACGCGTCATTCCCAGCTTGGCGTAGCGTTCGAGATCCACCCGCTGCATCGGAGAGGGGAATTCCCATGTGCCTCGGCGTACCCGGCCGCGTGATCGCGGTCAACGGACAGACGGCTCAGGTCGATTTCTTCGGCGTACGTCGCGAGACCCGCCTCGACATCATCGACGAGCCGGTCGGGCCGGGCGACTACATCCTGAACCACGTGGGGTTCGCCATCCGACGCATCCCGGCCGACGAGATCCAGGAGACGCTCGCGCTGTACGAGGTGCTGCTGCGCGAAGCCGAGAATGACATGATGGCCGCCGACGTGCGCGGCGAGATCGACGCCGGCCAACGGCCGGCGAGTGCCACCTCCAATTCCAGCGCGAGCGCGACGCGTGGCTAGCCCTACCGCCGCCACGGCGGCGCTGCCC
>Ga0307372_10014178_pt1 | contig 10230 bp, 11 predicted proteins | sample OX1MG_FD_202533 | JGI IMG/M metagenome (GOLD analysis project Ga0307372, IMG submission 202533) | Soil microbial communities from Risofladan, Vaasa, Finland - OX-1 | ecosystem: Environmental > Terrestrial > Soil > Coastal area > Acid sulfate soil | place: Finland: Risofladan, Vaasa | collected... | reverse complement strand
CACGACGTCCATGCTGGTCGTTGTGCTCATCACGTGCGCTCCTCCCCGAGACCCCGGCAACTGCCGGCAGCCCCAGAGTCGGGCACCGAACTCACACACAGACGATTAGACACGCTCTACCACGATCTGTTCCGGGACATCCGCCGCGCCATCTACCGGCGTCGCCTGCCCCTGCGCAAGTGCACTCGGAAGCGGTCGCAACTTGGTGCGCACCACCTCGGGCGCGGTCTTCTCGAACAGGAAGCCATACTCGGCGTCGGCCGTAGCCACGGTCAGGTGGGTGTCCCGGCCGCTTTTCCTCGCGGCGAGGGCGAACACGCCTAACGTCATCGCACGCGCGGCCGTCACACGTCGCGTCGTCTCACCCTCGACGTCGACAGCCTCGATCTTCGCCCAGGGCATGACGACCTTAGGGCCGAGATTGGCCCGCCACTGCAGTCCCTCGTCAGTGATCTTGAGCGTTCCCATGCCCATCGACTTGGTCGGGGTTCGGACATTGAGGTAGCGGACGTTCACTCCGATCGTGCCCGTCGGAACCCCCGCCCACCATTGCCCGTCCACCCGGGCTGCGATCAAGGCCGCATTCGCTGCGTCTACTTGGGCGGCCTTCTCGCTGGCCTGCGCCGCCGCATTGGCTGCCTTGTGTTCAGCCCGCGTGGCTCGCGCGGCCGCCTGCTCGGCCCGGATCTCCTTGAACGTCTTGCGCTCGCGTCTTTCCACGCTCATGCGATGTACCTCTCTGCTTCCCAGATGCGCCGGTCGATCTCAGCGCGTTCAGTGTCGGTGAGTGAATCGAGGCGGGCCCGAACGGTGTCCACGTCGACCCATAGCTCCTCGGCCAGGTCATGCTCGTCACAGGATCGCCAGGAAGTACGGGGCGCACGCGGCGCCGTAGGATTCCGGGGTTTCCTTGAGTAGCTTCGTGGCCTCGCTGTAGAAGCGGTCGGGTTCCTCCCGGAAGCGACGCTCCCACTCGGTAAACGCGGCTGCGACGATCGCCTCGTCCATCACGACCCAACCCTTTCCGTTGCCCCACCTGTTGCGCCCATCATGGCGCCCGGGTGGGGGGCTGTCGCTGTTTTCGGGGGTGTTTCCGGTGTTGTGTGGTGTGTTTCCCCTGCGGATGGGGCATGATCGCGGGCGCCGATCGTGGTCGTCGAGCATCCGGAGGTCACGGTCATCTTGACCGCCGACTGGGCGGGAATCCTCAACGCGCTCCCCCAGGCGGGGACGTTTGAGGCGGGTGAGGAGATCGGGGCGCTCGTCTGGCGGGAGACACCCGACACGGTGAACGTGTTCGACTGCCAGCCGTTCATCTGGCTGGGGGCGGAGCGTCTGCTTCTGCCGACACTCCTTGAGGGTGTGACGGCGGGTGGCGGCCCGGGGTCGTTCTCTTACGACCCGACCGGGCAGCGCCCCGGTACTTCCCCTGGTCGCGCCCCTGCGGTGGTGTCCCCGGCACCCGCCGCAGGGGCGTTGCCATGTGCACGGGACGTGGGTCAGGTGTGGGTCACGAGGCTGTCAGACCAGGGCGGACGGTGGCGGCCCGTGGCGGGTAAAGGTGAGGCATCGCAACGATTCCCGCCCGCTGACCTGCACCATTGACGTGATTATGAGTCCCCTGCTCTAACCAGCTGAGCTACCGCCCCGGGCGACGCGGTTCCGTCTGAACTGTGTGGCCAATCGAACTACACCCATGGTTCCCGCAGGCGCATCGGGTCGGCCCGGCGCCGGTAGCGTGACGCCGTGGATCTGCCCGCCCGTGCCGAAGTGATCGTGATCGGCGCCGGGCACAACGGGCTCGTAGCCGCGGCCATCCTCGCCCGCGCCGGTTTGGATGTGCTGATCGTCGAGGCGGCCGACACCGTCGGAGGGGCAGCCCGCACCGAGGCGCCCTTCCGCTCCCTCCCCCAGCTGCGCCAATCCACCGGCGCTTATCTGCTCGGCCTGATGCCACCTGAGCTGCTTCAGCTCCTGGACGTCCGGCTACCTCTGCTCCGTCGCGATCCGCACTACTTCCTGCCGACGCTGTCCGGACGCAGGCTGCTCTTCGGACGTGATCGCGGCGCTGTGAAGGCACAGTTCGTGGAGTTCTTCTCGGCGGCCGACTGGGTCGCGGATGAAGCGCTGAACGCGGAACTCGCCGCCCTGCGACACGATCTCGCGCCTGCATGGCTCGCCGAGCCCCTCACGACCGAAGAGACCGCGGAGCGCTACATCCGGCCAGATCTCCGCGGGATCTTCGTCGAACTTTGCTGCGGCTCGGTGCTCGACTACCTCGAACGCTTCGGATTCCGCGACGAGTTGCTCATCGCGATGTACGCCGTGACCGACGGTCTCTCCGGCCTCGCCGGGGGAATCGATACACCGGGCTCGGGTCACAACTTTCTGGTGCACAACATGTGCCGGCTCCCCGACGCCGACGGCACCTGGATGATCGTCCGGGGCGGGATGGGAACCGTCACGCAGACCTTCGCAGATGTTGCCGCCCGAGCCGGCGCCGTCATCCGTACCGGTTTGACGGTGGCCCGGATCGACGTAACCGCCGGCTCAGCGGACGGTGTCACGCTCGCCGACGGGCGCAGCGTCCACGCCGATGCCGTCCTCGCCTGCGTGGACCCGTTCCGTCTCGACTCACTCGTCCGGCTGCCAGCGCCACTACGCAGCCGGGTGATGGAATTTGCCCGCCCCGGTTCGACACTCAAGGTGAACCTGGCCCTCTCCGGATTGCCGAGATTCAGCTGTCAAAGACCCGGCGACCGCAGCCCACTCGGCGCCACGATTCATCTGCTTCCCGAGGAGCGTCCGCTGGCGGCCGTGCGCCGGGTCTGGACCGACGTGTCGCAAGGCAAGCTCCCGGAATTCCCAACCATCGAGTGGTACGTCCATACGACGGTTGACCCGTCCCTCCAGGACCCGGGTGGCCACCATTCCGCAGCCCTTTTCGTGCAATCGGTTCCCTACCAGCCGGCCGGTTCGAGCTGGGTGAACGAGATCGACGGCTACGTCGAGCATCTGCTCGGAATCTGCGACCGGTTCGCGCCCGGAACATCAGAGCTCGTAGTCGACACATTCCCGCTCGCCCCACCGGACATCGAGCGCCATTTCGGCATAACCCACGGCCATATCCATCACGTCGACAACGGGGTGGCCTTCGCCGACCGAATGCCCTACGTCACCGGGATCGACGGTCTCTACGCCGGCGGCGCCGGGTGCCATCCCGCAGGCTCGGTGATCGGAGCGGCCGGCCACAACGCTGCCCAGCGCATCCTCGACGATCTAGGTCGAACCGGCCGCGGGGGCGCCGGCAGCTGAGATCCTCGCTGCCGAACCAGCCGGTCCCGCAGGTGGGCCGGCGACCAAACGAGCCTCAGCGGCGGCGCATCGTGCGTCGTTGCCGCATGATCCGGAGGAACCGGCGGATCAGCATGCCCATACGAGCAGTATCCCCCGAGCCGGTCGTCGCCAGGGGCCCGGGCGACCGGCAATCCGACGATCAGCCCTCCGAACGTGACCGCGGCTGCGGAATCAACCGGATTCCAGTCTCCTCCGGCGCCGGGTCTCGGACCAGGTCGCGTCGATCCCGAACCCGGAGCTCGCTCACCCGTCTTTGGGCAGGCACGCTGAGTCGACCCATCTGCGCGAGGCATACGAGTCGTCGGAGTTCGGCGTCCTCCACCTCGGACAGCCCAAGTGTCAGATGCACGGCTCACCCCCTGCGGTTCACTCCATCCTGACCGACCCGACGGCCTAGGGAACCGTCCGGCCGGCCCAATCGCGCGCGCCGCGGGTACCCCCGCCCGGACCTGCCAGCTAGCCAAACCGAACTAGTCCGCACGCATCTCCCACGGACACTCGGCGGCATCAGGGACCGAGTCGGCGCTGGTCCGGGAGGCCGATCTCGGCCGGCGTCGGGGATGACCGAACCGGCAAAATGCGGAGGACGCATTTCGCAGCGATCGCCCGCACGGATGTCGATGTGCCCGCGGAAGGGCCGGCGCGCGTCCTGGCGTTCGACCGCGCCGGCTTCTGCCACGCATGCGTCTGCGGATGCGGGATCGCCAGGGTGCCGCCGTCCGATGCCGGTTGGGTCCGACCGGACTTACCGCTCAAATGAAGGACAGCCTAGGCAACGGTTGCGTGCCCAGCGAGACGGACGCGTCCACCCCGAGAACCCGTTCGAGAACTGTGGCGTAGATCGAGCGAAAGTCGACCGACCATTTGAGGTTGCCCAGGTCTAGGTCGGTAAGGCTTGGCTGGCCACCGTAGAACCCGCCCCGGATGGACGGCCCAGCGACAAACACGTCGTTGGCCGTTCCGTGGTCGGTGCCCTGGCTCGCATTGGCCGCGACCCGGCGACCGAATTCGGTGTACGCGACGACGACCACGTCTTTGCCGTGCGGGACGTTCTCCAGCCCGTCGAGGAATTGCCCCATGGCTGAATCGAACTCCCCGATGAGCTGGGATTGGGTGCCTTTCTCGTCCGCGTGGGTGTCGAAGTTGCCCATGCTCACGGCGTAGACCCGGGTGGGGACGGAGGCAGCGATGCAGGCGCGGACCGCGGCGAGCGACCGTGCGAGCTCGCCGGACGCGTTCTCGCGGATCGGGCCGGTGACCGTCGCACCGGTCCGGCCCCCACCGTCCAGCGCGGCGAGCACCGGCCCCAGCCGGTCGGCCACGGTAAACAGGTCCGCTCCGGTCTGCGCGGCTCGGCCGAGCAATTCGGTCTCCCCGGGGTAGGGCTGCTCGACCGCGCGCAGCGCGGACCCGAGTGCGCCACCCGGCAGGATGATCGGCCCCGGATTCACCGTCGCGCCGGCAACCTTCGCGCCGGCGAGCAGCGGTGGCAGCGTCGGTCCCACCCCCACCGCGCGCAGCGGGTCCGTTCCGGTGGCGTCCAGCCAGCGACCGAGCCAACCCGTGGGTTCGGGCGTGCCGGGCGAGGCGGTCTGCCAAATAGCCATGGACCGAAAATGGCTCAGATCCGGGGACGGATAGGAGACGCCACGGACCACAGCGAGCCTCCCGGCACGCCACAGGTTCGCCAACGACGTCATCGACGGGTTGAGACCGAGTTGATCGTCGAGGTGCAGGACCTCAGCTTCGCTGTACGCGAGGTCAGGGCGCGCCGAGTGGTAAGCGGGATCGGCGTACGGGACGACCGTGCTCAGACCGTCGTTCCCCCCGTACAGGGTGACCAGAACGAGGATGCCGGACCCGGCCGCAAGTGGCGCCCGCGAGGCGGCCGCGAACAATGACGACCAGGGCACTTCGGTGGCGCCGGCGGCGAGCGCGGCAGCACCCACCACCCCGGATGCCGTGAGGAACTGTCGTCGCGACATCCTCGCCCGCTTGACCATCACGAGTTCCCTAGTTGAGGACGTACTCGGGTGCGATCAGCGCCAGCGTCATCAACCGCTGCGGGTCGTCGGCGACCCGACGCAGGGCCGCCGCCGAGGTCCGGCTCCATCCGTCGACGGACAGGACTTGGGCGGCTGCGTCCACCCGGCCGGCCACCGGTTCGTCGGCGACGGCCGAAAGGTCGGCTCGGGCCGCGGCGGTCGCGGCAAAACGCAACCGTTCGTAGCTCGAGCCGGTGCTGAGCCAGGACTCGTTTTCGGGCCAGCCGCCGACGTTCGGCGGCACGAATGGCAGCTCCCCGAGGGCGGTGAGTACCGGGATCAGTGCGGGCGAGTCGGCCGGTAAGCGCAGCGCCCGTAGGGTGCCGACCACGTACTCCAACGGCTGCTTTACCAGTCCGGACCGCACCGTCGGGGACAGGAAGTTCGGATGCAGCAGGATGGCCTTCAGCAGCGAGCCGATGTCGAGCGCGGACCCGTAGGCGGGCAGCAGTGCGGAGGTCATCTGGTCGTAGTGCGGGATCGGCATCGCGAACCGGCTCCACAGCCGTGAGATGACCCAGGCTTTCGACGCGTTGGTGTGCGTCAGACGCGCGATCAAGTCCGCGCCGTCGAAATGGCCAGTGAACCCCAGCACCGACTTGACCCCGTCGTCGTGCTGCGCGGGGAGTTCGGCGAACTGGTCCGTACGCCGGTTGTAGTGCCATCCGGTGAAACAGCGGGCGGCTTCGCGGACGTCCAGCTCCGAATAGGAGCCGTACCCCAACGTGAACAACTCCATCAGCTCACGCGAGAAGTTCTCGTTGGGATGGGCTTTGCGGTCTTGTGCCGCGTCGAGCCAGATCAGCATCGCCGGATCCCGCGCGACGGTCAGGGTGAGCGCGTCGAACCCGCCGGAGCCCATCGACCGGAAGATCTCGTTTTGACGCAGCATCAGCGCGGGCGAGCGAACCTTCTGGACCGACGTCGCGAAATGGGTGTGCCAGAACCAGGTCAGCTTCTCGGTGAGCGGATTGTCCACCGACGCCATCCGGTCCAGCCACCACATGGTGAGCTGCCGCTGCTGGCGCGCGAAGGCTAGCTGGAACCGCTTGCGGGCCGCAGAACCGGCCCGGGAGCCGGGCGGTTCCGGGAGAGCCAACGAGGGTGCCGGCGTCGCCGCGACGCCGGGGTCGGTCGGAACACGATCGAGGAGCCACGCCACCGTGCCGGCATACCCTCGCCGCTCGGCCAGGGCCAGCTCCTCGGGCCGGGCGCCGAAACCCGCCCTGCGGTACAGATGCGCGAGCGCGCTGCGGTTCGCGTCGGACACAGCGCAAAGCAACCAGCGCCATGTAAGGGCGGTGTTAGCCACCGTCCATGGTTTGGGCAAACCCGGGCGGCCTCAGGTCAAGCCGACCTCGTTCAGCAACCCGGCAATTCCCCGCACACCGCGCACCCGAAGGAACGTGATCCCGGCATTGGCCGGATCCTCGACAGCTGCGGCAAAACGCCGCCGATAGGCGTGGTGCTGTGACCACGACCAGGCAATGATCGACTTGTCCGGGTCGAGGCGCAGCAGATTGGTCCATCGCTCGCGGTTGCCGTTCCAGAGCTCGGTCCCCAAAACGACACGGCGCAACGTGCGTCGGATGATCCTGCGCATGACCAGCCAGCGGGGCGGATCCAGCCAGACGACCGTGTCGGCGCGGCCCCAGACCAGATCGCGGACTACGGAGTAGTTCCCATCGACGACCCATCGTTCGGCGGCAACGAAAGCGGCCACCCTCGCGCGGAAATCCTCGGACGGCAGCTCCCGCCAGTCAGGCTGGTGGAAGAGCGCGTCGAGTTCGAGGTGCGGCGCGCCGAGGCGCTCGGCCAGGGCCGCGGCGAACGTGGTCTTTCCGGCCCCGCTGTTGCCGACCACCGACACCCGGTTCACTAGGTCAGAGTATGGATGCGGCGGGACCGGGTCGGGTGATCGCGGGCTCCCGGGCCACCCGGCCGGATCCGGTCGGGTAAGAAGGACGGATGGATGAGGAGCGCGCATCGCAGGAGCTCGCAGATCAGCTGCGCCGAATCATCGGGCGGCTGGCCGTGGTCCGTCCGCAGGGTGACGAGTTGAGGCGAGCGGCCGAGGTGGCGGGGGCCTTCGCCGACCGGCTCGACCAGTTACCGGAGCGTGGACGGACCTGGGAGGTCAGCGAGGCGGGACTGCTTCCTCGGGAATTCCAGGCGTACAGCCCGCTGAGCGGCCCGCGGAATCCGCTGGCGCCGCCGGTCAGGTTCCACTTTCCAGATCAACAAACCGGCGAACGCCCAATCTTCGGCGAGGTTACGTTCGGCGCTGCCTACGAGGGGCCACCCGGTCATTGCCACGGTGGTTACGTCGCGGCGGTGTTCGACGAGCTTCTCGGCTTCGCCCAGTTCAGTCCCGGATTCACCGCGTACCTGCACGTCGACTACCGCAGGGTCACACCGCTGCACCGCCGGCTCGACCTCAAGGCCTGGGTCGAGCGGGTGGAGGGTCGCAAGCGCTACGTGCGCGGCGAGTGCCGCGACGGATCGGTCCTCCTGTCGGAAGCGGAGGGCCTGTTCATCGCGCCACGCGACGATGCCGAGTTCCTCTCGCGGCTGGACCAGCAGCGCTAACCGCGCGCCAAGGAGCCCCGGCCGGGCCAACGGCAGGAGATGACGACCGCCAGCGGCCAGAGCGCCTGGGCACCGGCCGCTGCACGCTCGGCAAGCCCCCGCTCGGCGCCGCCGAGCTCGGCCGCGAACCATCCCACCAAGCCAAGCAGAACCGTGGCGGCAGCGTAGGAGGCACGGCGGCTGAGCAAGCCGGCCGGAGATTCCTCGAGCCAGGCCCAGGCCGGCCAGAGGCCGAGCGCAGCGAACGAGGCGGTGGCGGCGACGGTATGTGCGATCGAGTCGCCGTGGGCGGGTTGCGGGAAGGCCGCGACGAGCACGGTCGCGACACCACCGGCGCCGAGGATGGCCCGGCCCACCCTACCCGCGGGTCGCAGGCCGGCGGCAGTGGTTACGTGGCAGACACCTAGTCCAGCGAGCGCGGCGGTCATCACCAATCGGTCGGTCGCGCCACGGGCCGCCAGCGCGCTGATCGTGTCTCTGATCGCGGAGTAGCTCGACGGCTGCCTCGACGCGGCCAACGTCCAGCCCCCGATGAGCAACACCGGTGCTGCCCCCGCCGACGCCACTGCCCAAGCCGGGATACGCCGCACGGAACGGACCCTATCCGCGGGGCAGGCATCGTGGATCGGACGGTGGGGTGGGAAGATCCCGGGAGGGTGCGAGAAGGGCAGGCACGTGAGCGCAGACCGTCTGGAAAGGGCGTTCGCCTCCACCGCCGCCGTACTGGCGAAGGTGAACGCTGAACAATTCGATGACCCGACGCCATGCGCGTCCTGGCGAGTACGCGACCTGATCAACCACGTGGTCGGAGGCACCACCTTCTTCGCGGTTACGGCCGAGACCGGGACCTCGCCGGGTCGCGGTAGCCAGCCAACCGACTTCACGGTTGGCGACTACCGCGCGAGCTACCAGCAGGGTGCCCAACGAGCCGTCACCGCGTTTCGAGCCGAGGGTGCGATGGACGCCCTGATGAGCGTGCCGTTCGGCCAGTTACCGGGATCGGTGTTCGTCAACATCGCCGCGACGGACGCCTTCGTGCACGGTTGGGATCTGGCAAAGGCGACCGGGCAATCCACCGACCTCGATCCGGAGTTGGCCGGGCAGCTCCTCGCCTCGGCGCAGCGGTCGTTCCCCGACACGATGCGGGGCGACGACGGCAAAGCGCCGTTCGGAGCTCCCGTCGAGGTCGCGGAATCAGCGGCCGCCGCAGACCGCCTGGCCGGTTTTCTCGGCCGTCAGCCCTGAGCTGCCGCCTGACCTGGTCCGGGTACCCGGGTCAGGTCAGGGTCCCCAACGGGACCTCGTCGAATCGCGCCAATGCCGAATGGGTCGCCTCGTCGACCGGCGTGTACGACACGATCCGCACCCCGGTTCGCGGTGCCAGCCACAGGTTGGTGAAGTTGAACTGCAGCAGCCCGAGTTCCGGATGCAGGAACCGCTTGGTGAGGTTCTCGGGGGCCGCCACATCGTGTCGACCCCACAGGGCAGCGAACTCCGGCGACGCCTCCTGGAGTCGTTTCACCATGCACTTCCAGGCCGGCTCGCCGACGTGCTCGGCCATCGCCGCACGATACTGCGCGACCATCCGCGCCCGCGTCTCGACCCGATCGACCAGGCACGAGCGCAGCCGGCTGCTGGTGAAGATCAGCCACAGCAAGTTGCGCTGGTCGAACGGCAGCGCATCCAGGTCCCCGGTCAGCACCTGGTAGGCGCGGTTGTAGGCCAACAGGTCATAGCGGCCGTTCGTGACGATCGCCGGGAACGGATGGAGCTTCGCGAGGATCGCGTGCGCCTGCGCCGACACCGCCTGGCATTCCGCCCCGATCTCCATCAGCGGAGAACCGGCACTGTTCGTCCTCGCGGTGCAAGCGACGATCGCCGTCGGCATCGCCGTCGGCAGCCGTGGGCTCCCCCACGGGGTGCCGCAGCACGGGCTCCCGCGACAGGACTCGAACCTGTAACATGCCGGGTTCTCGCAGCGTGTCCATCATCGTCCGTACAGGATCATGTCAATCCGGCGTTTCCGCAGGTCAGAAGGCCTTTTCGATCCAGGGACGTCCACCCGTCGTCCATGATCGTTCAGAGCGATTTCGGCCCCGCGTTGCTACAAACGGCTCATCCGGGAAGTCCGTGGGTTTGAGGGTAAAGCTGCAACCCGCCGAGGTGGAAGTAGATCGCGGTCTTGAAGTGCTCGCGATTGCGGTACCCCCGGGCTGAGACGCGGATCGCTTGGATGCGT
>Ga0307372_10014176_pt1 | contig 10231 bp, 6 predicted proteins | sample OX1MG_FD_202533 | JGI IMG/M metagenome (GOLD analysis project Ga0307372, IMG submission 202533) | Soil microbial communities from Risofladan, Vaasa, Finland - OX-1 | ecosystem: Environmental > Terrestrial > Soil > Coastal area > Acid sulfate soil | place: Finland: Risofladan, Vaasa | collected... | reverse complement strand
CGCTCGGCGCCGAACAGCGCACGCAAGGCGCCGCCGCCCTTGAGTACGAAGCCCTCGCCCTTCTTGTGGAACAGCGCCCGGGTCAGGCGCTCCAGGAATTGTTCGCGGAGGTTGTTCACCGGTGAATTCCATTAAGTCAGAAATGCCAATAATATTAGCATAATTAACTTAATAAAAAGCCCAAGCCCCAGGAACGGTCTAGCCTTCAGGGCAAGGCACCGCGTCCGACCTACTCCAACCACCATCCGCATCTGCCGCTGATGGATTTAGACTCGCGGAATTTCTTGGGGGGAATCCGGGCCGCTCCTTAATAAGAGCGGCCCTTTTTTGTGAAAGCGGGCTTCGACATTCCAGATCCGGATCAGCTCCGGGGCAGGTGTGAAGACCCATTATTCGTCATTCCTGCGAAGGCAGGAATCCAGTTCCATATAAATCCTGGATACCTCCCTTCGCCGGTGCGACGGTTAAAACCGCTCACGCAATATCCCAGCCCAAGTTTCAGTACGTCATGCCCGGCTGTTCCGGCTTTATTTTGCCACCCACCGGCGTGGGTTTTCCAGCGCCGCCAGCCAGCGCTTCAGGCCCTGGGATTTCAGCAGCAGGGCTTCGGCATGATAATCCCCCCGGATATAGGTACAACCGGCCACTCCCTGGTGAGTGGTAGATCAGCCAGCCATTGGGAGACTCCAGCAGTTTGGCGTCTGCCGGAACCCTCCATTCCGCCTTGGGCTCGTATGTGCGTGGCACATACGCGTCCAATGCTGCCGAGGCACATACGATGCATAGTACTACCTATTTATCCGTTCCTGGCGGAAAAAATGTAACAACAACAAACAACATAAGGCGGCCAGATCCCACCATCCCAGTTCGCCGCCGCCAGATCCGCTGGATGGTGGGGGCGGTAATGACCCGCTGCCAGCACTGGCAGCTTGAACTGTAATTGATTCAGTTGCTGTACCGGATACCCCACCTGCATTACTCGCAGAGAACATAAAACTATCTTTACCACTAAAACCATTATTGGGTACGTAGGTAAACGCTCCGGTACTGGCGTTCGTAAGATTCAGCTTTCCGCTGCTTGGTTGGGTAACGATCAAAAAGGTTATAGGGCCGGTGCCTGTGGCAGACAGTGTCCCACTTACAGACGTGTTTTCATTTATGGAGATGGAGCCATCGCTGACCACGGGGGGCGCGGGAGGCGCGGGTGAAACCGACATGGTCGCTGCAGAAGTATTATTGGAGGTATCCGGGTCATTGGCGGTCATGGGCAATATCTCTGCCGCCGCAATGAAGTCACTTACCGAATTTATGCTGCCCGAAAAATCAAGTGTTACCGGGGTTCCCACTGACAGCTGGCTCAGACTGCATTCGAATCCAGACGTAAGCTGTGTGCAGCTCGCCCCAGTGGATGTGAGCTGCACAGAATTGGCGTCAGGCGTATAATTGACGTGCACGTAAGCGCCATCGTTGGATGGTCCGTTATTGACAACCGTAACCGAGAACAGTGGACCCGAGTAAGGTTCTTGAAGCGCACTGCTGATGGTCGTTACGGTGACGGCAGTATCCGAAGATGTCGTCACCAGCTCATCCGCGACAGCATTGTCGAGCCAGTCCTGATCCCCCTGTCCACTGCCGACTTCTGCCTGTAATGCCCCCACTTGAAATGATGCGCTGGGCGTCAGCCCGATCGATACTTTCCAGCTGGAATTGTCGGCCAAGGTAGATAAATCACACACTGTTTCGCCAGGAGCCCCGTTGCCGTCCGCAGCGCAAGTGCCGCCATTCGCATTTTGTACCGAGAGCATGGTATTGGCCGGCGGTATGATGTCCAGGGCAACGGGTATGACTTGCAGTGCGCTGGGATTATTGACCGTAACGTCAAACTGACTCTCCGAGCCTGCAGGAATTATTGGCCCAGGCCCTGAGACCCCCACATTCAAATCCGGTGGGTTGGTCAGCGAGAACACGCTGGCATCCGTAGTTCCAGCATACATATACGCGGAATTCCATTTTGGATGATCGATGACATTGACACTATGATTTTCAAGACCAGGGTAAGGCGATGGGCTCCAAGTGCTTCCATTGTCTGTCGAGACAACCAGTCCAGCCGATGTTCCGCCATACACAGTTCCAGGCGCCGTGGGATCCGCATAAACCGTATTGACGCCACAGCTTAATCCGGGTTGGTATACCTTGGACCAGGAACTCCCACCATCCGTCGTTCGTGATATCGAATCACAGCCCGCGGCAAACAATGTCATGTCGTTCACCGGACTTGCTGCGAAGGCCGTGATCCATGAGTTCGATGCTATAGTGCCAGGCAGAAGCGTCCAGTTCAGGCCGCCATTGGTACTTTTGAACACGGGTGACAGTGGTACTTGGTATGCACTGTAAATCAGATTCGGTGTCAGGAAGCTCTGCGCGACGTATGCAGTGTTTGCTTCTGTAAGCACAACATCCGAGATTTCCTGCCACGTTGAACCGTGATCCGTAGATTTCAATACATAGAGATCACATATGCCGATAGCCGCACAATCCGGTCCGAACCCGGCGTACAACACGCCGGCCGAAAGCGGCGAGGCAGACACCATAGAAAAGCCATAATCACCTAGACAGACTGGATTCCATGACGTGGAGCCGGGCGACAGGGTATCCACCGTATCGGCCGTGCCGGCGTACACATAACCCTGGTTGAACCAATCCATGTCCATGGAGGTGACTGTTGAGTCAAAACAGTTCGTAGTACGCCCAGCAATGAAAGGATCCCAGTGAGCCCCGCCATCCTTCGATCGCAAAACAGTCCCGTATGCGTTATAGACGTTGGTACCCGCATAGATCGTCGGCGGATTGCTGTTATCGGCGACTACAGCGGTGATGCGATGTGCGGCCATACCTGTGTCCGATATCGCGAAGTGGTTGCCCCCATCCCAGGAGCTGTACACATCTTTGTCGACCGTTATCAGGTGGGAATTATTCATCGGATCAATGGCCAGCGTCGGATTTTGATATCTGAACGAAGGAGGAATATTGATCGTTGTCCAGGTTTGACCACCATCCGTGGATTTATCCATTACACCCCCCACTAAAAGCACATCCATCAAAACATATACTACGTCTGAGTTTTTCGGATCGACATAGATGCGAACATCAAAGTTATTTTGCGATTGTGGGAGTGCATAGACTTGTGTCGAGCTTGCACCCATGTCATCCGAGCGAAAGACTGCGCCTGTATTCGCTGAGTAAACCCGGTTTTGATTGGATGGACTTACGGCCAGGTATACCGCCGCACCGTTCATATTCTGCCAGGTGTTACCGTCATCCGTTGAACGATAACTGTAGCTGTTATAGTCACTGGAAAATACCAACCCCTGCACCAGGGGTGAAAATTGAATAAATCTGCCGCCACCTCCCGTTCCTTCCGGGTTGTAATTCCAAGTCACACCCCCATCCTGACTCTGAACTTCGCTCGACATATATTCAGTATCGCCGATGATCTGATATGTAAAACTCCCCGAAAGGATAATGTGCTGAGTATTGAACGGATCAATGGCGATGTAATTAATACGATCAAGCTGCCCTGGAACCGTATAAATGCTTTGCCAAGCATTTATACTGGCGTTTAACTTATATAAGAACTTTCCCGTAGTCATATACACAAGTTGTGGATTCAGAGGATCAAATCCTATGTCCGCAACAAAAATCGATTGTGAATCGAAAGCAGTGTTGAACGTTACCCCTGCGTTCTTCGGCGCCCACGTCACCCCATCATTGGTTGAGACAAACACACCCCCAAAAGCAGTGCCTGCATATACCAAGCCCTTAACCAAAGGTGAGTACCGGATAACCGTCAATGTGCCGCCAAACGGCCCTATTTCAGTCCACTGTGTATTGCCGCTCGCCGACACATTCGTAGTCGCCCATGGGAGCAGACAGAGGCATACAGCATATAGAACACGTGCTGATGATTTCATTTGGCCCTCTGTTATTTATTGCTGATGTTCTATTTTTACGTCTGTTTGTATAATTCAACTGTTACAGGATACGCCTACCCTGCCTATTAATCTTAGATCAATCTAATCATATTAAACTGGACCAGTGCCAGTGTTCACGATTTTCCAGCAGGTATTGTCCCGACCGCAGTTCCATAATCCGCATCGACAGTGGCCCAGTCGAGAGCGAGGTGCTGATGCAGGAACTGAAGGAACATCCGGCACCGGTGTATGCGCGTCCGCCCTATACCAACCATCATCCGCATCTGCCGCCTTTGGATTAGCGGCGCGCGATCTGCGGAAAACAAAAGACCGCTCCCTCACGGGAGCGGTCTTTTTATTGATGAGCCGTTTATCGCGGCGAAGGCAGATTGTTGCGCCTGCATTGCGGCATTTCCACCTTTCAAGCGGGCTTGTGGTCTGTGCAATCCCTGCTGCGACCACAAGTCCAGCCCGCACATCCCTGTGCGGGCGTTCGCGGCAATGCCGCTCACCCTGCCCTACCTGAAAGTCCAGGACATTCTTCCTTGCATGTCCGTTCGCGGCTGTCGCCACTCACCCCGGGTGGTCATCGCCGCTCCTACAACAAATTACAGGCCGAGGAAATCGCCTTTGCCGATGTCCACGCCGTTGTGCCGCAGGATAGCGTAGGCGGTGGTGACGTGGAAATAGAAGTTCGGATACACCCGGTTCAACAGATAATCCTGGCCCTTGAGCGTGATGGTCTTGTCGTGCATCGGCAGCTGCACAGTGCGCTCCTCGGAGCCGTCGATCTGCGCCGGCTTGACGCTGTTGAGAAACGCGATGGTCTTGTCAATGCGCGCGTACAGATCCGCGAAACTCTGTTCCTTGTCTTCGTAGGCCGGCGGTTCCATGCCCGCGAGCCGCGCGGCGCAGCCCTTAACCTGATCGCTGGCGATCTGAATCTGGCGCACCAGCGGCAGCATGTCGGGCGCCAGGCGCGCGCTAGTGAATACCGCGGGATCTATTTTCTTGCCCTGGGCGTGGGCTTCGCCCTTCTTGAGGATCGCGGACAGATTGGTGAGCATGCGCACAAACACCGGCACCGAAGCCTGGTACATGGACAGGGACATAAACAAACCTCCTGAAAATGGCTGCGACAGAATGCCGCGCGCGCAAGTTTACGCTTTTTTGCAGGCGCTTGCGGTCGCCGCTCAGGCTTTGAGCAGCGCGGAAAGATTTACCGCGGCGCCGAGTCCATCCGGAAACACCTGGGCGAGTCCGGCGTCCGCCAGGCGCAGATGGCGGCTGAGCAGCGTGCCGATCACCTGGCGGAAATCCGTGGTCACCGCCAAGTCGCGGTTCTGGTAAAGCTGATCGCCGGACAGACCCGGCCAGTCGCCATAGACCTTGCCACCGTTCACCTGGCCGCCCAACAGCCACATGACGTTGCCGTGACCGTGGTCGGTGCCGGCGTTGCCGTTCTCCCGGAAGGTGCGGCCGAATTCCGACATCACCAGGATGACGCTGTCCTGATACAGGCCGCCGAGTCCCTGGGTGAGCGCCGCGAGTCCCTGGCCGAGGGCCCGCAGATGATTGGCGAGCTGGCCCTGGGCGGAGCCCTCGCCCACATGGGTGTCCCAGCCGCCCACCGACAGGAATGCGAGACGGATGCTGGCGTCGCCCGCCATGAGTTTCGCCAACCGTTGGGTATCGTTGGCGAATCCAATGACCGAGGGCGCGCCGTTATAGGAAGCGGCCATGTCTTGTTGCAAATCCAGCATCAGTTCGCTGCGCGCCTGCTGGCCCTGATGAAAGACCTTGTCAACCATGGTATTGCCTTGGTAAAGCGCGTCGAATGCATCGGCGACACGCGGCCGGTCGATGGGCATGGGATGACCGGCGTTGCGACCCAGGGGCAGGTTCGAAACCGGGTTGGGACCGGTGAAGATGCGCGGCAGCGTGGTGCCGAGACTCAGGGCCTCGGTGGGTGCATGCGGACCGGGCAGCGCGCCCAGCAGGCGGTTCATCCAGCCGCTGCTGACGGCGGTGTCGCCGGGTGCGCCGGTTTCCATATAAGCCTGGGCCTCGAAATGCGAGCGGTTGGGATCCGGTGAACCGCTGGCCTGGACGAAGGCCATGGTCTTGTTCTGCCACAGGGGCAGCACGGCTGCCAGCGCCGGATGCAGACCGAAGTAGCCGTCCAGGTCCAGCGCACCGTTGTCTTGCCCGCACTTGGGAATGGCGATGGTAGGCCGGGCTTGGTAATAACGGTCGTCCGCGAAAGGCACCACCACGTTCAAGCCATCCACCGCGCCACGCAGGAAAATCACAATCAGCCGGCGGTTGCCGGCGACGGCATCGGACAAGCGCGCGGCCCAGCCGCGAGTGCCGAGAGCAAAGAGTGTGGCGCCTGAAAGCAGCGCGGCATGCTGAAGAAATTCACGGCGGTTCATCGTTTACCTCCTTCACATTGAACAAATCTTGAGCATCTCTCGCGCACAGAACCCTCGATGCTGGGTTAACCGGCCCGAACATCCCTGTCCGGGCGTGAAGCTGAATCGAACAGCGAACGATTGTTCGATGAAAGTACCGGCCTCACGCTCACTTCTCACCCTTCACTCCTGACGCCTCACGCCTCACCTTCTTATCAGCGGTACTGGAACTGTGGGCTGCCGAGAATCAGGCCGGCGCGCAATGGCAGCGGTTGCGAATCAATCTGCACGATTTCCTGGGGCGTGAACAAACCACGCAAGGTGTCAAACAATTGTGTGACACGCTGCTCGGGTTTTTCGGGGCGCATGCCATTGGAATCAAGCCGCAGGTTGCCGTAACCGAGTGCCGTGGCAAAACTCAGGCGCATCATCATGGCATCGGGGTTGAGCCACACATCCCGGGTGTTCTTGTAGCCGTCGGGCGTGAGACAGCCGTACAGCGGCATGCCGAGGCGCGCCATCATTCCCAGCAACGGCTGCACCTGGGTGAGCGGCTGGCCGCCGGCGCGCACCATGGAAATCACATACTCATAGGGTGTCTTGAACTTATTGCCGCGGTATTTCGCCGACCAGAATTCCGGACTGTGGAACAGCGTGTCCAGCACCGCGGCGATATCGCCGTCGCTGTGCAGCCATTGCTGCGTCAGACGCTCCACCAGCGCGCTGGGCGGATGGTCGGCCACGAAATACTGGGCCAATTCGTAGCTGAGGTGATGGGCCGTGGCCGCACTCGAAGCCAGCATGTCCAGCGCCTGTTTGATCTCCTGCTCGCCGCCACCGGATATGTTCCGGCCCAGAAATACCTGATCGTTGAAATCGTGGCGCTGGGGATCGAAACAAAAACCGCTGGGTCTGGAAAAATATCCGCGGGGCGGACACAGTCCCCAGCCCGTCAAGATGTGCGCCAAGGTGGTGACATCGGTCTGGGTGTAGCCGCCGTTCACGCCCAGGGTATGCAGTTCCATGATTTCGCGGCTGTAGTTCTCATTGATACCCCGGAAACGGCCTTTGGCGTGCGGCGTGCCGGGTTGCGTGTCCAGCCAATTGTCCAGATAGAACAGCATGGCCGGACTCTCGGCGGTGGCCATCAACAGATCGCGGAAATGGCCGAGGACGTAGGGGCGGATGGCACGCTCCTCATAACTGCCAATCCACAGGTAATCGAGGCCTTTGCCGGCGAATACATTGAAATGGTTGAACCAGAACGCGGTCATGACTTCCTGCAACTGCCGCGGGCTCTCGACGGCGCGCAGCAGGCGCGCCTCGGCGGCCTGCTGCAAAATCACCCGGGCGCGTTGGCGCAGCGCTTTGCGTTCCGCCGGCGAGGGTTTGTCACCGCGGGGGCGCGGCGGCGGGCCGTACTGCGCGAAGAGCTCCGTGGGCGAAAGCTGCAGCGTATCGAAGCTGGCGAGCTGCTGTTGCAGCGCTTCCGGCAGCGGCATGGAATCCGGGTGCAGTTGCTGCTGGATGTACTGATCCACGCCCATGTTTGCGACGCGCTGCACATCCCCGGGCGCCGGACCAAACGCCAGACGATTCAGAACATGCAGCGCCTGGGCGTCGCTGGACGCCAAGGCGCTCACCGACAGCGAAAATAAAACCGCCGTCACCAGAACCGGCAGCCACGCTCTACGCTTGCCCGGCCTGATGACGGCGGTCATGGCCTTCAGCCCGTGGATCAGCCGTGGCCGTGATGGTTCTGATGATGGCGCACGCGGCGCACATGCCGGCGATTCTTCTTGTCGTGACGGATGTCGCGCTTGTCCTTGCGCATGTCCCTTACCTGGGTCCTGGCTTTCCTGAACTTGCCCTGGGCCACGTCACGGTTGATCTGGCGCTGGTCATGACGCACATCGCGCCGGTCATGATGGATGTCGCGGGTATCCTTGCGGATATGGCGGGTTTCCTTCTGCTGCGGGGTTGGGGCCGGGGCTTGCTGGGCATACACTAGCGAAGAGCCGGCGAGGGCTAAGAGCGCGCCCGCAACCAGGGTGGTGGTCAGTTTCATGGTCTCTATCTCCTAAGGGTGTTGAAAATCGGCAGGTTGCCCCACCTTAGGCCCAACAACGGGGCGCCCGGGGAGGCGTTGACCGGGTGGGGATAGGAAAGTAATGTGACCCAGGCGTCAACGCCTTAAACGTCGTGCTTCCCCCTCACCCCTCACCTCGGTATTCAGGGCGTATAGCCCAGATTCGGCGCCAGCCAGCGTTCCGCGGTGGCCAGTTCCATGCCTTTGCGTTGCGCATAATCCCGCACCTGGTCGCGGTTGATCTTGCCAACGGCGAAGTAACGGGACTGTGGATGGGAGAAATAGAAGCCGCTGACCGCCGCCGCCGGCCACATGGCGTAGTGTTCCGTGAGTTTGATGCCGGTACGGCGCTCCACGTCCAGCAACTGCCAGAGGCCGCCTTTCTCGGTGTGTTCTGGACAGGCGGGATAACCGGGCGCCGGTCGGATGCCAGTGTACTGTTCCTGGATGAGCGCATCATTGCCGAGACGCTCATCCGCCGCGTATCCCCAGAATTCCCGGCGTACGCGCACGTGCAGCAGTTCCGCGAAAGCTTCCGCCAGACGGTCGGCCAGGGATTTCAGCAGGATGGCGCTGTAGTCATCGTTGTCCGCCGCAAAGCGCTTTAGAGATTCTTCGATGCCGAGCCCCGTGGTCACCGCGAACGCGCCGAGGTAATCGGCGATGCCGCTGGCCTGGGGCGCGACGAAATCCACCAGCGACTGGTTGGGTTTGCCGGGCGGCCGGAGCTGTTGCTGGCGCAGGAAATGGAAGCTGATGAGTTTCTCATCGCGCTCGGCGTTGCGGAACACCGCCAGGTCGTCGCCGTTCACTGCGTTCGCGGCAAACAGTCCGTACACGCCGCTGGCCCGCAGCCATTTTTCCGCGACGATACGGTCCAGCATGTGCTTGGCTTCGGCCAGCAGCTTGCGCGCCGCCTCGCCTTTTTCCGGATCCTCGAGAATGCGCGGATAACTGGCTTTCAACTGCCAGGTATGGAAGAACGGCGTCCAGTCTATGTAGGCGCGGATGGCTTCCAGGTCATAGTCATCGAAGACTTCCACGCCCAGCCCGCGGGGTTTGGGCGGCGAGTAGCCTCGCCATTCGATAGGCGTGGGGTTGGCGCGAGCCGCCGCCAGCGTCAGCCATTGGCTGTGATCTTCGCGGCCGGCGTGCTGGGCGCGCACCTGTGCATATTCCTGTTTGGTAGTATCCTCGAACGCTTGTCGGCCTGCGCCCAGCAAACTGCTGGCCACGCTCACGGCCCGGGAGGCATCCTTCACGTAAGTCACCGATCCGGAATAATTGGGCGCGATCTTGACCGCCGTGTGCGTGCGCGAGGTGGTGGCGCCGCCGATTAGCAGCGGCAGGCTGAAATTCTGGCGCTGCATTTCCTTGGCCACGTGCGCCATTTCTTCCAGTGACGGGGTGATCAGACCCGAGAGGCCGATGATGTCAACGTTCTCGGCGCGCTCTGTCTCGAGAATTTTCGCGGCCGGCACCATCACCCCCAGATCCAGCACTTCGTAGTTATTGCACTGCAGCACCACGCCCACGATATTCTTGCCGATGTCGTGCACGTCGCCCTTGACGGTGGCCATGAGGATCTTGCCCTTGGCGCGGCTATGGGTGTCTTTCTGCGCATCTATATAAGGGATCAGGTAGGCCACGGCTTTTTTCATGACGCGCGCGGACTTCACCACCTGCGGCAGGAACATCTTGCCGGCGCCGAACAAGTCGCCGACCACGTTCATGCCGTCCATGAGCGGACCTTCGAT
>Ga0307372_10014174_pt1 | contig 10232 bp, 9 predicted proteins | sample OX1MG_FD_202533 | JGI IMG/M metagenome (GOLD analysis project Ga0307372, IMG submission 202533) | Soil microbial communities from Risofladan, Vaasa, Finland - OX-1 | ecosystem: Environmental > Terrestrial > Soil > Coastal area > Acid sulfate soil | place: Finland: Risofladan, Vaasa | collected... | reverse complement strand
CGCCGCCAGCAGGCGGTTGTCTCCGCCCGGAGTCCAGAGCAAGCTCCGGGCTGATCTGCCCCTTCGCCCGGCCTCGATCAAACCCGCAACCGGTCCGATCCCGCCATCCGGCCCAGCACCGGGAGTGCAAGCGGGGCGATGAGGGCAGCGCCGGCTGCAGCGCCCAGGCTGAGCCCGAGGACGAGCCCCGGCAGGGGGCGAGCCCAGCCCAGGAGGAGGCCGGATAGGGCCAGGCTCAGGGTGTAGGCGGCGGCGGCGGCGACGGCGGTGAGCGCGACCCAGGGCGCGCGCGGAGTCAGATGGCGGGCGGCTGCGGCCGCCACCGCGGCCGCGGCCAAAAGGGCCAGGGCGTGGACTCCCAGCGGAGCCGAAGACGACAGATCCAAGAGCAGCCCAGCGCCCACCGCGGCGCCGATGCCCCCGGCAGGTCCCCGGGTCCAGGTCCAGACCACCACGACCGCCAGGAGTGGTGCGGAGGGCACCCCGAGCAGGGGCAGGCGGTCGAGCAGCGTCACCTGGAGCAGGACCAAAAGGAAGAGGAGAAAAAGGCGGAGGACGCTCATCGACCGGGGGATGAGGTCAGAACCAAGACCACGCTGATCTGGGTGACATGGTTGGCCCAGGCCAGCCGGGCCGACTCCAGGATCGCCGCCGGCCGGCTGGCGAAGCTCACAACGCGCCCGACCATGATGCCGCGTGGGAACTCCCCACCCACCCCCGATGTCAGCACCGCCTCACCCGCTCTGGCCACCACGCCAGGGCTTGGAATGACGCTCATGAGCAACGCGCCGGGCCCCCCACTGACGGTGCCGTTGAGCTGCGAGGTGGCGGTGTAGGCATTGACCCGCAGGCGCGGATCAGCCAGGGTCTGGACCTGGGCCGAGGCGACCGCGGCGGCGCTCACGATCCCGACCAGGCCGCCGCCGGTGACCACCACCATGCCCGGGGCGACGCCGCTGCTGGAACCGCGATCGATCGTCAGGCTGGAGTCCAGCCCGGCTGCGCTCTCGGCGATGACCTGGGCCGCCACCATGGCGCCGCCGAAGCTGCGCTCAAAGTTGAGAGCCGAGCGCAGGTTGTGGTTCTCGGCTCCCTGCGCCTGCAGGCCGGCGATCTGGGCCTGAAGGGCCTGGTTTTGGGCCGCCAGGCTGCGGTTGCGCGCGCGCAGACTGGAGATGTCGCCGAACACCGACAGACCCTGGCCCAGCCCTCCCCAGAGCGAGGTGGCAAGCTGCTCGGGAGGTGCCATCAGGCCCCGCATCGAGGCGGCCGGGGCGGTCATGAGGGGCGTCTGGAATACAAAGAGCATCGCCAGCAGGGCGCACGCGACCAGGGCGAAGCTGCGCGCCGGCGATACCCGGGAGCGCCTCAAGGCATCGACCTGGTCAACGCCGGCCTCAGTACCTGAGGGCGCGCACCCGACGCTCCTTGACCAAAAGCCGGCTCATCGTCTCCAGCCCCTCCAGCACCACCCCGGTGCCGCGCACCACGCAGGCCAGGGGCGCCTCGGCCACGCGCACCGGCATCAGGGTCTCGTGCGCGACCAACTGGTCCAGGCCGCTGATGAGCGCGCCTCCCCCGCAGAGAACGATTCCGCATTCGGCCACGTCTGCAACCAGGTCGGGGGGGGCGGCGTCGAGGGTGGAGCGGATGGAGCGCATGATCTCGACCAGGACTGGAGCCAGGGCCTCGCGCACATGGGCCGTGGTCAGCTCGCCCACCTTGGGGAGTCCGCTCATGAGGTCGCGGCCGCGGACGGTGAAGGAGCGCTCCTGGGCGAAGGGGAAGGCCGAACCCATCGAGCGCTTGATCTCCTCCGCTGTGCGCTCTCCGATCAGAAGGCCCAGATTGCGGCGCACGTACTGGATCACGGCCTCATCCATCTCGTCCCCGCCGATGCGGATCGAGGACGCGGCGACCACGCCCCCGAGTGAGATCACCGCCACCTCGGTGGTGCCGCCTCCGATGTCGACCACCATCGATCCGCCCGCCTGCTGGACTGGGAGTCCGGCGCCGATCGCGGCCGCCATTGGCTCCTCGATCAGATGCGCCTCGCGGGCACCGGCGCTGAGCGCGGCGTCGATCACCGCCCGCCGCTCGACCTCGGTCACCCCGCAGGGGACGCCGAGCAGGAGCCGGGGATGCGAGACGTGCCACTGGCGATCGTGGGCGCGGGCGATGAAGTAGCGGATGAGCTGCTCGGCCTGGTCGAAATCGGCGATGACCCCATCGCGCAGTGGACGCAGGGCAACGATGTCCGCCGGTGTGCGCCCGAGCATGGCCCGGGCCTCGGCCCCCACGCTCAGGACCTGGCCGCTACGCCGGCTCACCGCCACCACCGAGGGCTCGTCGATGACCACACCCTGGCCACGCACGTGGACCAGCGTGTTGGCGGTACCGAGGTCCACCCCCATGTCCGCCGACCAGATGCCGAGAAGCGAGTTGATTAGGTTCACGTTTTGTTCTGGGACGCGTGCAGAAACTGGACTTGGGCCGGACTCGATCCCCAGCGCGATAATACACTCCAGGTGGTGCTCCGGCGCGGTTATCGCACCAATATTTAGGGCCCTACGAGTTATTTGGCCATCGCAGCGGGTGCCGCCGCCAGAGCCCCGCCAGAGCCAGGACGAAGAGCGCCAACAGAAGGCTCAAAGCGATGAATCGGGCGGCGCCCGCGGCGTCGCCGGAGCCAGGAAAGATGAACTCGGACACGAACAGGCCGCAGTACGGAAACCAGAGCAGGGTCCGGATCGGTCTCGCCATCGGCGCCCGGGCCGACAGGCCCAGCAGTCCGGGCAGGCAAAGCACGTAGAGCACACCGGCCAGGACCTTGACCTCTGTCGCCCCGGGCACCAAGAGCACGGCCACCACCTGGGGACGCAGGTTCTGGGCCGGGATACCCGGGGCCAGGACGGCCAGCGACCACAGTCCCTGATAGATCAGCAATCGTCGCGCGGACGCCGCCCCGCCGAGGTCGGCCCAGGCCAGCCAGCCAACCAGCGCCAGCGCCACCAGTGCCACCCCCAGGTCGCTGTCAAGCGGGGAGAGGGGGCTCAGCGGCATCGCCAGCTGAGCTGAGGCAAGGAGACTGATGGCGATCGCGGGGGCGACCCAGGCTCGCCCACCTGGGGCCGCGGCCGCGAGCCCCAGCCGAGAGGCGAGCACCTCGGCCAGGGCACCCACGGCCAGGGCCAGCAACCCTCCGGGGAAGACTAGAAGGGCGAGGGTGGCCGCGAGCTGGGCTGAGAGGGACATCCTCGAACCTAGACCCGCGGCTCAGGCGCGACCGCGGAGCGCACCACCGGCTCTAAGACCTGCCGGCGCCGGCTCTGGGGCTCACTCTCCAGTGTCCTGCGGCCGATGGCACCGCGGGCGTCAGGGCGGGCCAATTTAGTCACCGGCCAGACCGAGGAAGAGGCCAGGCAGCAGGCCCAGAGCCAGACTCACGGCCAGGACCACTCCCACCCCCAGGCGCATTCCGCCGCCCGGGCGGCCCAGGCTTCGACCGAGCCGGAGAGAGTGCAGGGGCCAGAGCAGCAGGGGCAGGATCAAGACCACGGTCAGAGGCCAGGAGACGGCGGCGCTGGCCCGGAGCAGGATCAGCCGAGCGCTGAATCCGGCGAAGGGGGCGGCGCCGGCCAGCGCTGCGCCCACGATCAAGCTCAGTCCCCCGGACGGCTCGTGCTCCTCGCGCCCAGGGCGGCGCGACCAGGCCCAGAGCGGGAGGCGCACGGCGGTGATGCCGAGCAGGGCCAGAAAGCTGGCCGCGCGGCCATCCGGACTCCAAAGTGCCAGACCGACCAGGACCAGCCCCCAATCGGCAGCGCAGGAGAAGTGCCAGGCCTGATCGATCTCGCTCGCGCGCCAGGCCCCGATGGTGCCCACGACCAGGTTCATGAGGCCCACGGCGAGGAGGACGGAGCTGAAGACCGAGGCCTCGTCGGCGTTCAGGCGCGAAGTCAGGAGCAGGGGCAGGCTGAGCGCCACCACGGGCGCGACCAGTGCGGTCCAGAGCAGGCTCGAGGCAAGCAGCGGAGCTGCGGCGTCGGGCTGGCGGTGGAACGGTGCCAGTCCGGCCAGGGCGGGGATGAAGAGGGCCAGACTGAGGGCTCCCACCCGTCCCAGGCCAGGGTTGTTGGGAGCGCGAAGCAGCAGCTCTCCGACGCTTAAGAGCAGGACGGCGATCGCGGGACCGCGTAGGTTCGAGCGCAGGGCCAGAGCGGGTTCGAGCGCGATCTGACCCCCGACCAACACCAACAGCACGAGGAGGGTCCAGCTCACGCCGGGGCCGGCCACGGCCAGCGCGGCGAGCACAACGGCGGCCAGGCCGGGTAGCAACAGGGCCAGAGCCCACCTGCGGGATCCGCTCAAAAGGCCGATCAGAAGCACGCTCAAGAGGATGGCGGCGAGCAGCACCCGCTCGGGGCGAATCAGAGCGATACCGGGGCCCGCGACGAGCACCGAGCCCAGCGCCAGGGCGCCCAGCAAGTGTGTGGGGGCGAGCGAGCCGGCCGCCGCGCGGAGCGCTCGCGGAGCCTCAATCCTCACTTGGTCGACCCCATATCGGCACCGGCGAGGGCAGTAAGACCAGGCCCGCGGCCAGTCCCCCGTAGAACACCCAGGGCGACCCCGCCATCGCACCGGCGCCGAGGGCCAGCAGCGCCAGCCCAGCCAGGGCCGGGGCGCGGGATCCCGCCGAGAGCACCCGGATGGCCCCCGTTGTGGCGATCAGCAGACCGCAGAGTAGAGCTGGACCGCCGAGCCGGCTCAGGGCGTAGGCCCAAAACGCCAGGGGCACGAAGAGTGCACCCAGGCTGGCGATGAGGCGGGGCGTACTGCCGGCGGCGAGCGTGCCCCAGCCCGTCGGTCCTTGAAGCAGAAGCAGACCGGCGCCGGCCACGCCGAGCCCCACGATCAGCCCGATCTGCGCGGCCGTCTGCACCGGGTTCTGAGCCAGCCCGATCGCGGAGGCGGCCAGGAGCAGGCCCAGGGCGAGCCCCCGACGGCCGTCGGAGAGCGCGACCAGAGATCCGCCGGTCCAGGCCAGGGCGACGGCAAGCACGGCCAGAAGCGCGCTCAGCGCGTCACCACCAGAGCCAGGACGGCCATCACCACCAGCCAATACCAGGAATTGGAGCTGGTGGCCGCCGCCCCCAATGTGCGCAGCGATAGCACCCCACCCAGATTGGGGCGTCGCCGCATGCGCGCCGGGATCTGGGGCAGGTGAGCGGAGGCCGCGATGAAGGCGGGGAGCTCGGGCTCATCCGGCGGCGGCAGTGCCGGACGGGCGAGCATCAGGGCCACCACGAGCAGCACCAGCATGGGTGGTGCCAGCTCCAGGGACGGCCAGCTCCCGCTCGCCGTCGTGACCCCCGCCAGACCTCCGCTGAGGGTCCCCGGGGGGAAGCGGACCAGAGCCGCCGCGGCCGGAATCGCGAGCGCGGATTCGGCCGCGCCCAGCCCCACTCCGGCCACCAGGGACGCTCCAACGCCCAGCAGCACTCCGGGGATCGAACCCGGACTGCGCCGGCTCCGTCGACTTCCCGGTAACCGGACCGAGCGCACCAGGGCCGCGATGGCCAGGAGCCACGCGGCCATTCCCAGGAGTGCGAAGAGTGCCGGCAGAGGGCCCGATCCAAAGGCCGCCTCAAGGCTCAGGAGCCTGGCTCCAAAGACCAGGCCGGGGGGAACTCCGGCTCCGATGGCGAGGCCCCAAAATACGACGCGCGAGCGCGACTCCGGTATCAGGGGCAGGATCCCGGCCAGAGCCTGGGTGGCAAGAACGGCCGTCGCCGCCGCAGCCAGGCCGATCGGGGTGCCCAGGGCCAGGGCGGCCAGCGCCAGGCCGCCCTGCAATGGCACCATCTCGGCCAGACAGCCGCGGCGGTCGCTCGCCGCCTGGGCTCGCAGTCCCGCCGCCAGGGCGACCGCCGTGCCCAGCGCGCCCAGCGCGAGGTTGAACCAGGCACTGGGCCAGGTGCCAGCTCCGGCGCTATAGGCGCGCGCCAGCAGGCTCAGTCCGACCGGCATGACCACGGCCACGGCGAGGGTGCCGGCAGCCATGCTGGGGCCGTGCCAGGCACGGGTCGGCCACCAGCGCCAGGGCAGAAGTCCGCAGCTCAGCAGGCCGGCTCCGGCGAGTAGAGCGAACGCCCCGGGGGACAGCCCGCCAGCGGGGATGGCGCTCCAGACCGAAGTGCCGGCCGAGGCCTCGGTCGAGGCCGAGGCCAGCAATAGAAGAGTCCCGGCGGTGACTTGGGAGGCCCAGAACAGCCGCATGGCGCGAGGCTGAGTGGTGCGAAGGCCAACGCAAAGCAGGACCGCCGCTGCGCCCAGGCCGACGGCGGCCAGGAACATGCTCGAGGCCGAGATGGCGACCTGCGCCGCCGCCAGGGCCATAAGCGCGATCTGGCCCTCGTGGACAGTCCGCTCCTGAAAGGTGAGGAGGAGCGCGGCGGGCACCAACAAGGCGACGCTGAAGAGCAGCGAGACCGCGTCCAGATCGAGTCCGAGGGGCGAGGCGCCGAGGCCAGGGGTGGCGCTGTACTGGAGCGGCACCTGACCCCCCTGGCGCCAGATCAGCACCACCACGGCGAGCGAGGCCCACGCGGCCGCCCCGGCTAGCAGGCGAGCGTGCCGGCGGCCCAGCGGGATGAGCGCAGCGCCCGCCAGCAAGACCGCGGCCGGGCCGAGCAGTATCGAGGCAGGCATGAGCCGGATTCGGCCTAGGCGCTGCCCAAACGCTCGACCGCCGCTCTCAGCTCCTCCAGCCGGGCCCGCTTGGCCGCGACCACCGCCACCGGCGCCCGAGCCACGAATTCGGGATTGGCCAGGCTGGCCTCGGTGCGCTCGATGTCCTCGACCAGGCGCCGGCGCTCGGACTGCGTGCGCTGGGGATCAGAACCGGACGCGAACTGGACCCGGCCGACGGCCTCGGTCAGCTCGAGCGCCCCCTCACCGACATCGTCCACCAGCTCGAGCCGGGCCAGCTCGGCCACCAGAGGCCTCAGGCTTGGCTCGATGCCCGAGGCCAGGCTCAGCCGTCCGACTCCAGCCCGGCCTCCGGCGCGCCGGAGGCGGCGAATCTCCTCTACCACCGCCACCAGGCGCGCCATCTCCTGCTCGGCCCGAGGATCGACCCAGCCCGGCTCGGGGGAGGGCCAGGGGGAGCGGACCAGAAAGTCACGACCCCCGGGCAGGCGCTGGAAGAGATCCTCGGTGATGAACGGCATGAACGGGTGAAGCAGCCGGAGCAGTCGATCCAAGACCTCCAGGGCGACCCATCTGACGGTCGTCTCTCCCGCCCCCAGGCGCGACTTGGCCGCCTCCAGGTACCAATCGCAGAGGTCGTGCCAGGTGAAGTCGTAGAGCGCGTTGATCGAGTTCTGGAAGGCGTAGCCCTCCACCCCCTGCACCACCGCGGCCCGGGTTGCCTCCAGGCGAGAGAGGATCCAGCGGTCGCTCACCTCCAGGATCGCCCCCGGCCGCTGCGGCGGCTCCTTCCCCATCCCGCCCAGGATCAGGCGGGTGGCGTTCCAGAGCTTGTTGGAAAAGCGCCGGAAACCCTCGATCCGGCTCTCGTCGAAGCGCACGTCCTGGCTTGACATCCCGACCAGGCTGGCCCAGGCGCGGAGCCCGTCGGCGCCATAGCGAGCGATGATCTTCCGGGGATCGATCCCGGTGCCGAGCGACTTCGACATCCGACGACCATCGGCGGCCTGGATGGTGGCGTGGACGATGACGTCGCTGAAGGGCACCCGCCCGGTCAACTCGAGTCCACTGAAGATCATCCTCGTGACCCACAGGTTGATGATGTCGCGTGCGGTGACGTTGAGGGCGGTGGGGTAGAAGGCCTCGAGCTCGTCACCGGGCTCGGGCCAGCCCAGGGTGGCGAAGGGCCACAGAGCACTGGAGAACCAGGTATCGAGGACGTCGGGATCCTGGGTCAGCGCGCTCGAGCCGCAGTTGGGGCACACCCTCGGCTCCTCCACGGCGGCGAACACGTGGGCTTTATCGCAGGTGTAGACCGGGATCCGGTGACCGAGCCAGAGCTGGCGGCTGACGCACCAGTCCTTGATCCCGCCGAGCCAGTCGAGATAGGTCTTCTCGTAGCGCTCCGGATGCCAGCGCACGGCACCCTCGCGACTGGCCCTGATGCAGTGCTGCGCCAGGTCCTCCATGCGTAGGAACCACTGCTCGGAGACCAGGGGCTCGATCACGTCACCGGAGCGATCGCAATGCCCAACCTGGTGCCGCAGGGGATCCCGGCGGAGCAGCCGGCCTTCGGCGCTGAGGTCCGCCACCACGTGATCCCTGGCCTCGGCCACGGGCAGGCCGTCGTAGACCGACCCGGGGGCCTCGATCAGACCGCGCGGGCTGATGCAGGATCGCACCTCAAGCCCGTGACGGGCACCTATCTCCCAGTCCAGCGGATCGTGCCCCGGGGTGATCTTCAGCACTCCGGTGCCGAAATCGGGATCGACCGCAGCGTCGGCCACGATGGGTAGCCGGCGTCCGCCCAGGGGCAAGATCGCGGTCCGTCCCACCAACTCGCGATGCCTGGGGTCGTCGGGATGGACGGCGATGCCGCTGTCGGCCAGGATGGTCTCCGGCCGAGCCGTGGCGATGGCGATCCGACCTCCCCCCTCGAGGTCGTAGGCGACCTGGAAGAGCTCGTCATCATGCTCGCGCCAATCCACCTCGAGGTCGGAGATGGCGGACATGCAGGTCGGGCACCAGTTCACGATGCGCGGGCCGCGGTAGAGCCAGCCGCGCTCGAAGTAATGGACGAAGGCGGCGCGAACCGCGCGCACGTAGCCCGGGTCCATGGTGAAGCGCAGGCGGCTGAAGTCGAGCGAGGCGCCCAGCTCCCCGAACTGGGCGATGATGGTCGAGCCGACCGACTGGTACCAGCGTTCGACGCGGTCGGCAAAGGCCTCGCGCCCGATCTCCTCCTTGCTCTTACCCTCGCGCGCGAGCTGCCGTTCGATCACGTTCTGGGTGGCGATGGCGGCGTGATCGGTGCCGGGCAACCACAGCACCTCGTAGCCACCCATGCGCTTGTAGCGGGCCCAGACGTCCTGCAGCGTGGCGTTGGTGGCGTGCCCCATGTGGAGCTCCCCGGTGACGTTGGGGGGCGGAACCGCTATCGAATAGTGCGGGCGCCCGGACCGTGGGTTGGCCTGGAACAAGCGCGCAGCCTGCCATCGCCGGCTCCATTCCTGCTCGATCGCGGCCGGATCGAAGGCGGCCGGCATCCCGCTCGGGTGGTCAGAGGACCGCGACGGATCGGACCCTACGATGGGCTCGGGATCCTTCACCCTCAGCGCCTGACGACGGTGGACACGCCGACGGGTAGGGATGAGGCCATCACGCTGCGCCTAAGTCTACGGGCGCGCGGGCCGCCGCTCTAGATCCAGCCCTCGAGCGCGGCGAGAAAGCCGGCCAGGTCATCGCGGTGGATGGAATGGCCGGCCCCGGCCACCGTGCGCAGCGTGAATCCCAGCTCAAGCAACCGCTGCTGTGCCTCCTCTGGCACCTGATAGGTCGGGTCGGCGAGCAGCACCAGGCTGGGTACGGCCAGCCGATCTGGGACCAGGTCGATCGGCTGGCCGTTGTAGAAACCCTCGGTGGTGTCCGGATCCCAGTCTTTGAGCGCGGCCAGCTTGGCCGCGACGTCGGCGTCACTCCAGCGCGGACCGTCCTCTTTGACCTGGGCCTCGTCCCAGGTGCCCTCCCAGCGCAGCGCCATCGCTGTCAGCTCATGGCGATCCGACTCGATCACCCAGGCCGGGTCCTCGTAGACCGCGCGGGCCGGCCTCAGGCGCTCGACGGCACGGGCCAGGAGCGCGCCGCCGAGCGAGTGGCCGATGATGACGTCGGCCGAGGGGGGCAGGCTCCCGATCAGATCCTCGACCCAAGGATCGATCCCGTAGGGCCCGCGCTCGCTCTTCCCGTGACCGCGCAGGTCGGGGGCAAGGACCGTGTAGCCGCGGCGCTGGAGTTCCGGCCCGACCGACGTCCAGGAACCGGAGTCGCTCACCATGCCGTGGATCAGGATGGCGAGGCGGTCGCCTCCTGGCCAGCGCCTCAGGTTCAGTTTCAGTGGTCGCCTCCGACCGACCGGTGCGGGATCGAGCCCAGGGTGGGGGCGAGGCTCAGCAGAGCCTCAGGAAAGGCCGAGATCAGGCGCGCGCCCCAACGAGGCCAGAGCGGGGCCACCACCAGCTCCG
>Ga0307372_10014170_pt1 | contig 10233 bp, 8 predicted proteins | sample OX1MG_FD_202533 | JGI IMG/M metagenome (GOLD analysis project Ga0307372, IMG submission 202533) | Soil microbial communities from Risofladan, Vaasa, Finland - OX-1 | ecosystem: Environmental > Terrestrial > Soil > Coastal area > Acid sulfate soil | place: Finland: Risofladan, Vaasa | collected... | reverse complement strand
CTCTTCGTCAGTCTCTTCGTCTGGCTCTGCCCCCGGGCGGGCTTCGGGCCCTCGTGCCCGCTGACCGAACGACTCCCGGATAGGTAAACCCTACCAGGGAGGTCACCATTCCCGGCCAGGAGGACGGGAGGATCGGCCAGGAGGACGAGAGGATTAGGGTCGCCGGCCATGGAGTTCGGGGAGACCCTGCGACGGCGGCGGATGGTCCGGAGTTTCTCCGGTCGGGCTGTCCCGGGTCCGGTGCTTGAGCGAATTCTGGACGGTGCCCTGCGGGCCCCGTCGGCCGGGAACACCGGGGGCTGGGACCTGGTCGTCCTGGAAGGTCCCTCGGAGACGGCGCTCTTCTGGCAGGCAACGACGACGGCCGACTGGCGGAGCCATTCACGGCGGTGGCCGGGCCTGGAGAAGGCGCCGGTGGCCCTGGTTCTCTACGCTCATCCCGACGCCTACCTCGAGCGTTACCGGGCGCCCGACAAGCAGGGAAGCGGGCTCGGCGGGAGAGGCCGGACCGTCATGGGACCGGGTCCGGGACCGGGGACGGAGCCGGGGCCCGAGGACGGCTGGCCCGTGCCCTACTGGTACGTCGATGGGGGTTTCGCCGCGCTGTCGCTGTTGCTCGGTGCCACCGACGCCGGTCTGGGCGGCTGCTTGATGGGGAACTTCCGGGGCGAAGAGGCGTTGGCCGGCCTACTCGGGGTGCCCGAGGGCCGGCGCTACCTGGGGACGGTTCTGATCGGAGAACCCGGTGGTGACGACCCGGCGTCGTCGTCGCTGGCCCGCGGCCGTCGGAAGGCCGGCGAGGTCGTCCACCGGTCGCGCTGGTAAGTCGTCCACCGGTCGCCCCGGTAAGTCGTCCACCGGTCGGACCGGAGTCGGACCGGAGGCGCTGGGAAGCGACAGAAGAAACGGGGAGAAGAGAAGCCGAATCAGGCGCCGGTGAGGGCGGCCAGGCTGCGTCGGAAATCGGGCTTCTCGAGCCGGCGGAGGGTGGAGACCCGGGCCTGGCGGACGATCTGGGCCCGGCGGCTCGGATCCATGAAGTTGAGGCCCATGGCCAACTGGTCGTCGGCGGTGGGCTGAAAGGCGACGACGGTGGTGCCCTGGCGGCGGACGGCCAGGGCCTCGACACCGAGCTGGGCCCGGGAGACCTCACGGATGACGGCGTTGCCGGCCGACCAGCCCGTCCGGAGTCCCGGCAGGCGGGGCCGGCCCGTCCGGGACAGGGGGGCGATGACAAGGACGAGGTCGAGGCCCTGTCCCGCCAGCTGGACCAGATGGGTCAGGGAGTGGGCACCGCCATCGACGTAGCGGACGCCGTCGATGATGACCGGGGTGAAGTAGGCCGGGATGGCGCAGGAGGCCGAGACGGCATCGCCCACCCGGGCCGGGGGCGAGCCGGACTGGCCGAAGACGACCGGCTTGGCGTCGTCGAGCCGGACGGCGCAGATCCAGAGGGGTCGGCTGGGCCAGATCTCGCCGAGAAGTTTGCTGACACCCTCGTTGATCGAGGTGGTCGGGACCACGCCCGACGGTAAGAGGCCGGCCATGAGCGCCGAGGGCCGGACCTGCCAAGGCCGGCGGGCGGCGGCCAGGAGGACCTTCGGTGCCGAGGGACCCCAGGCCGAGAAGCTCCGTCCGAGGGGCCGGGAACGACGGGCCGGTTCGACGTCGACCGGGCCGATCAGGGCCGCGCCTTTGGCCGAGAGGGGCGAGCCCTCGACCATGGCGGCCATGTCGTGGGGGGTGAGGCCGGCCCGGAGGGCGGCGGCGGCGATGGAGCCGGCCGAGGTTCCCATCAACAGGTCCGCCGCGTTCGGATCCCAGCCGGTGCCCTCGGCCAGGCCGGCCAGGACGCCGGCATGGAAGGCGAGGCCCGCCTCACCTCCGGCGCTCAGGACCACTCCGATACGTGTCGTCACCGGTCGTCAGGAGCCAAGGGGGAGGGTCATGAGCAGACAGCGAGAAGGCGCTGCATGCCCCCTTCGATCCCGTTACCCATGACGTCGAGATCCTCGGTGGAGTCGTGGTCGCCGGTGATGCCGAAGTTGACCTGGCCGTCGTAGGAGAAGATGGCCACGCCGATCCGGATCTGGCCGGCCAGGGGGACGTAGGGATAGGCCTTGAGCATCCTGGAGCCGGCCACATAGAGGGTCATCTGGGGACCGGGGACGTTGGTGGTGACGGTGTTGACCTTGCGCTGGGCCACGCGGCTGGCCAGGCGCATGCCGAGGGACAGGAGCATCGGCGGCGCGAAGCCCGTCATCGAGGTGAGGGCCTCCCCGGCCACCGCCTGTTTGGATTCCTTCAGGCCGTCCATCTGCGACGTGATGGCGTGGAGCCGGGCCACCGGGTCGCCGATGCCGACCGGCAGTTCGGCGAACATGGCCGAGACCTTGTTCTCGAAGGTGCCGTCGCCGACGGCCCGGCCCGTTGTGTCACGGGGTCGGACCGAAACGGGCACCAGGGTCCGGACCACCCTGTCCACGGACTCCCCTCGGGCGAGCAGGAGTTGCCGGAAGCCGTTGGTGATGGCAGCCAGGACGACGTCGTTGAAGGTGCCACCGAGGCTCTTGCGGACCGACTTGATCTCGTCGACCGAGGTGGAGGCCCAGCCGTAGCGACGGTGGGGACCGATGGGCCCGTTGAGCGAGGAGACGGGGGTGGGCCGGACGAGACCGGCCATGGCCGAGAGACCGCGGCCGACCTCGACGGCGTGACGGATCGCCTGCCGGGGCAGCCGGGTGGAGGCCCGGAGAGCCCGGAGTTGTTCGTAGGGGTTGCGGAGCAGATCGACGACGGCCCCGGTGGCCAGGGAGAGCGAGGTGGGTGCGGCGGTCGGCTCCCAGCCGTCGGGTTCGGCCACGGGAACCGACGGGGAGAGGTCCATGATGGCCGCCATGAGGTCGGTGCCCGAGACACCGTCGACCATGGCGTGATGGGTCTTCGAAAGCAGAGCCCACTGGCCGCCGTCGAGTCCCTCGACCACCCAGATCTCCCAGAGGGGGCGGGTCCGGTCGAGGGGTTGGGACATGACCCGGCCGACGAGTTTGCGCAACTCGCCTTCCCCACCGGGGGCGGGCAGGGCGGTGTGGCGGAGGTGGTAGTCGATGTTGAAGTGGGGATCGTCCGCCCAGACGGGACGGCCGAGATCGAAGGGGACGAAACGGACGACCTGGCGGTAGCGGGGAACGAGGGGCAACTTGGCCCGGACCCGGGCGACGACGTCGGCGAAGGCGGGCGACGGACCCTCGAAGACGGCCACCGAGGCGATGTGCATATGGCTGACGGAGTCCTCGACATGGAGGAACGAGGCATCCAATGGGCTCAACCGGTCAAGGCTCACTCGACACCCCCGTCTCGAGACGGTGGCCAGCCGTCACGTACCGGAAGCTAACACCCAGACGGACTTCTCCACGGGCGAGGAAGTGAGCAAGCTTCCGGGCGAAGCCGACGGTGGACGATGGCCCGGTCGTCTCCGCCCACCGGTCGATCAGGAAGGTTCGCATCCATGTCCAGCATCACCGGCACGACCAGGCCGATCCCCCCCCGGGTCTCCGCCCGGCACGGTGTCGACGTCGTCCCCCCCGACGTCGGCGCCGAGCCGGAGGGGCCGGCCCGGTTGCAGATCGTGGCCTGGGTCGACCCCGTCGTCGACACCCTGGGTTACGACCCCCGCTCCTGGTATGTCGAGCAGTTCTGGCTTCCGGTGATCGGCCCGACCAGCAGCTGGTTCCTGCGCCGGATGGCCGCCGGCTTCGACGCCGAGCCCGGCGGCTTCGCCCTGGACCTCGACGAGACGGCGCGCGCCCTCGGTCTCGGTGGAAGCGAAGGCCGGCACTCCCCGTTCCAGAGGTCGCTCAATCGTTGCGTCGCCTTCAAGCTGGCCCGACCACACGGCCCGGCTGCCCTCGGTGTCCGGCGGCGGATACCGCCGCTCACCCTGGCCCGTCTCCTCCGACTCCCACCCGCCGTCCAGAAACGCCACGCCGATTGGTGGCAGGCCCAGCAGCCGAACGGCCTTCTCCGGCAATCACGCAATCGGGCCCGGCAGCTCGCCCTGCAGCTCCTCGAGATCGGATCCGACCGACAGGCCGTCGAGCTGCAACTGGTCCGCTGGCGGGTCCATCCGGCCCTGGCCCACGAGGCCACCGACTGGGCCCTCGGCCTCCGACCGGCCCCCGAGGTCGGTTAACGACCCTCCCACCGGGCCGGCCGTCGCTCGGCGGCGGCTCGGAGCCCCTCGGCCGCGTCGGCCGTCGCCGCCACCACCAGTCGCATGGTCTCGCCCACCCGGATGGCGTCCAGCGCCGAGAGCGGCCGGGAACGCAGGGCCATCTCCTTCATCGCCCGCTGGGCCAGCGGTGCGCCGGCCACCAGCCGGTCGGCCAATCCCCGGGCCGCGGCCATCAGCTCCCCGTGGCCGACGACCCGCCAGACGAGGCCGATCTGCCGGGCCTTCTCGGCATCGATGGTTTCGCCGGTCAGCAGCATCTCCATGGCGTCGGCCCAGTTGATCCGCTGGGGCAGGCGGATGGCCCCCACCATGGCCGGTATGCCCAGGCGGACCTCGGGATAGCCGAAGGTGGCCTGCTCGCTGGCCAGGACGAAGTCACACCAGGTCAAGAGCGTCAGTCCGTAGCCGATGCAGTGGCCGTTCACCGCGGCGATCACCGGCTTGTAGATCTCCCAGCCACTCTCGAAGGAATTCAGGGTCGGTTTCTCCCAGAAGGTCCCGCCGAACTCTCCGGTCGCTCCCGCCCCGTCGCGGAGGTCGGCCCCGGCGCAGAAGGCCCGGCCCCTACCCGTGACGATCCCGACCCAGGCCTCCTCGTCGTCACGGAAGCGGCTGAAGGCCTCGTTCAGCTGGCGGCGCATCGGCCCGTTGACGGCGTTCAGGGCCTCGGGCCGGTTGTAGCTGATGGTGGCCACATGGCCCGTCCGTTCGTACAGCACAGAGTCGCCCATCGGGGCACCGTACCGCCGGTCCTCCCCCCGGGCACCCCCCACCGGCCAGCCCCCCCGATGGTCACGGACCGTCATGGCCTTCCTCAAGATGGCCACCCTCCGTGACGATAGGAGGGTATGATGATCTGGAAAAGGCTCTTCGGCGCGGTGGCGGGCCTGCTGGCCGTGCCGGCCCTGCTCGTCTCCCTGGGCAGCCCGACGGCCTCCGGCCTTACCCCCGAGGACCAGTCCGGACCGGCCGCCGGTCCCGTGGCCACCAACTACTGGCTGGCCGGCTCCACCGGCAGTGTCATCGCCATGGGTCATGCCGCCGTCCTCGGCTCGACGGCACCGATGGCCCTCGACCGTCCCGTCGTCGGCATCACCCCGACCCTCTCCTCCCACGGCTACTGGCTGGTGGCCTCGGACGGGGGCATCTTCACCTACGGCGACGCCCCCTTCTTCGGTTCCACCGGATCGGTCCGGCTGAACCAACCGATCGTCGGCATGGCGTCGACGGCCGACGGCGCCGGCTACTGGCTGGTGGCGGCTGACGGCGGCATCTTCACCTTCGGCGATGCCAACTTCTACGGCTCCACCGGTTCGGTCCGGCTCGACCGGCCGATCATCGGCATGGCCCCCACGGCCGACGGCCAGGGCTACTGGCTCTTCGCCTCGGACGGCGGTGTCTTCACCTTCGGCGATGCCAAGTTCTTCGGTTCCACCGGGGGGATCCGTCTGAACCAACCCATCGTCAGCATGGCCTCCACCCCCGACGGCGCTGGCTACTGGGAGGTGGCGGCCGACGGCGGCATCTTCACCTTCGGCGATGCCGGCTTCTACGGCTCCATGGGGGCAAACCCCTCACCGGAGCCGACCGAGCGGATCGCCTCCAGCCCGTCGGGCAACGGCTACTGGATCATCGACCAGAACGGGACGGCCAATCCGTTCGGTGACGCCTCGGGCACCCCGCCCACCATGGGACTGATGTTCTCCGCCGTCACCCCGGGTGACGCGGCGGTCCTCTTCGCCTTTCAACAGCTGGGCAAGCCCTACATCTGGGGGGGCAACGGCCCGACCGGCTACGACTGTTCGGGTCTGGCCCTCGCCTCCTGGCAGCACGCCGCCAGCGTCTCCTTCGCCCGGGTGGCCAACGACCAATTCCACACCGCCGGCGGTCCTGTCCCCCTCTCGGCCCTGGTGGCCGGCGACCTCGTCTTCTGGGGCACCAGCCAGACGGACTGGACGACCGTCTACCACACCGCCATCTACGTCGGCGGGGGCCAGATCGTGGAAGCGACCGGCGATCATGTCCAGCTCAACTCCCTCGGTCAGTGGGGTTCGGGCGACCTGATGGCCAACGGACGCCGTCCCTGACCGACGGCCCCGGCCGAGCCCGTCATCCCCGGGCGGGATGGTGCCCGAGCGTCTCGGCCCGGGGGCGACTAATTTTGCCGCCGTGACCCCGGACCGCTTCGGCCCCATCGACTTCGATCGCTTCCACCTCGAGGACCTCCCGAACCGTCTGAGCGCACGGCCCCGGATCTTCTGCTCCGCCGATCTGCCGCTGGTCCGGCCGATCGCCTTCCGGCTCGACGACGGCCGCTCGTACACCTACACCCCCACCCCCGACGGCTTCTCCGTCAGCCCCGGCGACGACGACGCCCAGACGGTGGTCGCCCTCAGCTCGGACGACTGGACCGCCTTCGCCTGGGAGCTCAGGTCCTGCTTCGCCCTCTTCTATGCCGACCGGCTGTCCTTTCCCCGGGGCAGCTTCGGCCACCTGGCCCGCTGGGAGCCGGCTCTGCGGGTGGCCTTCGACGGACAGCCCATCTACGACCTGACCGATCCTCCCCCGGTGATCGACTCTGCCGGCCGGCCACTCGATCTGCAGCGGACCTTCCGTCTCGACGACTCCGACGACGCACTGCGCGACTTCATCGAACGAGCCGGCTTCATCCACCTGCGCGGCGTCATGACGGCCGGCGAGCTGGAGGCGCTGCGGACCGACGTCGCCCTCGGCATCGACCGGGCCCGACCCGACGACAAGCGCTCCTGGTGGACCAGCCTCGACGGCGTCGAGGTCTGCAACCGGGTCAACTACCTGAACGACCAGTCGCCGCTGATCGCCGGTCTGGGGGCCGACGAACGCTTCCGACGGATCGGCGCTCTGGGAGGGCCGGAACTTCGCCAGGCGCCCGACCGTCTCGACGGCAACGGTGTGGTCATCAAGGTGCCCGGAGCCACCTCGGGCCTGGCCGACCTGCCCTGGCACCGCGACTGCGGCATGGGCGGCCACCCGGTCAAGTGCCCCATGCTGAACATCGGCATCCAGCTCGACGGGGCCACCGCCGGTTCCGGCCAGCTCCTCGTCCTGGCCGGGTCCCACCGGGGAACGTCGCGACTGCCGGCTGCGTCGGAGGTGCAGGGTCTCCCCGTCGTCGCCCTCACCACCGAACCCGGAGACGTGACCGTCCATTTCGGTCACACCCTCCACGCCGCCCCTCCGCCGACGGACAGGGCGGCGGCGGGCCGCCGGGCCCTCTATCTCTCTTTCGTCCCGCCCCTCACCTTCGAAATGATCGGTCCCGGCCAGGGGTACAACGACGTCCTGTTCACCCGCCACTCCGGCCGCGTCCAACACGTCGACGCCTTCGGCTGAGACCTCCCCCGCCGGCGGCCCGTCCGACGCCAGCGGGGCCGACCTGGCCCACGATCACCATCGATCAACTCTCTCGAGCACCGCCTCCACCAGGACGGGTCCCTCTTCGCCGAGCGCCCGTTCGAGTTGAACGGTGAACTCCTCCGCCGTCGTCGCCCGCCACGCCGGGACCCCCATCCCCCGGGCCAGGCCGGCGAAGTCGAGATCGGGACGGCCGATATCGAGCATCCCCTGGGCCCGTGGTCCGGGTGCTCCGGCGCCCACCCGGGAGAGCTCCATCTCCAAGATGGCGTAGGAACCGTTGTTGAAGATCACGGTGGTCACATCGAGTCCCTCACGCGCCTGGGTCCACAACGACTGCAGGGTGTACATGGCGCTGCCGTCCGCCTCGAGGCAGAGCACAGGCCTGTCCGGACAGGCCACGGCGGCGCCGGTGGCCACCGGCATTCCCTGACCGATGGCCCCGCCGGTCAGGCAGAGCCAGTCGTGCCGAGGCGCACCGGCCGTCGCCCCCGGGATGAAGATGCTCGAGGTGTTGGCCTCGTCGGAAACGATGGCCCCTTCGGGAAGCAGAGCGCCGATGGCGGCGCTGGCCGAGGCGGCCGTCAACGGACCGGTGGGCCGGCCGGGCCGCTCGGACGGCTGGAGACGCGCCCCGTCGGTCGGTGCCCCGAGAATCTCGGCCAGCGCCTCGAGTGCTCCGGCGGCGTCCTCGCCGGCACCGGCCTCGGCCAGCACATGGACCTCGCAGCCCTCAGGGACCAGATAGCCGGGAACGTCCGGATAGGCGAAGAAAGAGACGGGGGCAACGGTGTCGACCAGGACAAGATGCCGGGCCGAGGCCAATTGCGCCACCGTGAACTCGGCCAGATAGCCGAGCCGTTCGACGGCCGGCAGGCCGGCACCGCGTTCGAGCGAGGCCGGGAAGGTCTCACAGAGCAGTTTCGCTCCGGTCCTCTCGCTCACCCGGCTGGCCGCCAGCAAGCCCCGCCGCCGAGTGGCGCCGCCCCCGATCAGAATGACGGCGGGCTCACCCGACATCAGCGCCTTGGCCGCCCCGGCCACCACCTCGTCGGCCACAGGCCGGGGACCGGATCGTGGCCGGGGGGAGACGACAGCACCAGCGGCCTCCAGCCATGAGACGTCGGCCGGCACGACCAGCGTGGCCACCACACCGGGCGGGCCGCAGGCGGCGGCCACCGCCTCGACGGTGTCAGCCGCCAAGGCACCGGGACTGGCCGACGAGCGGTACCAGCCCGAGACCGGCCGGGCCAGGCTCTCGATGTCGGCGGTCAGCGGGGGGTCGTTCTCCAGGTGATGGCGGGCATGGTCACCCACCACGTTCACCATCGGCGTCCGGGCCCGCCGGGCATTGTGCAAATTGGCGATCCCGTTGCCCAGTCCGGGTCCGAGATGCAGCAAGGTGGCCGCCGGCCGACCCGTCATCCGGCCGTAGCCGTCGGCCGCGCCGGTCACCACTCCTTCGAAGAGCCCGAGGACGGCCCGCATCTCGGGAACCTCGTCGAGAGCGGCCACGAAATGCATCTCGGACGTCCCCGGGTTGCTGAAACAGACGTTCACCTCGCAGTCCACCAGCGTCCGGATCAGCTTCTGTGCCCCGTTCATCGCTCACCCACCTGACGTGTCGGTTGGTCGAAGAGGACGTCGGGGCCCAGGATCCCGTGCGGATCGAATGCCTCCTTGATCCTCTGCATCAGCGCCAGCTTGGCCGGGTCCTCGAGCTCCCCGAAGTACCGCTTCTTCGCCGTTCCGATGCCGTGTTCCCCCGAGATGGCCCCGCCCATGTCCATTCCCGCCCGGAAGATGGCCCGCAGAACGTCCGCCCTGATCTCAGGATCGGCCTGGAAGACCGAGAGGTGGACGTTCCCGTCCCCCACATGACCGCATCCCGTGACCAAGGTCGCCTGGCTGTTGGCCACTTCCGCCGCTTTGGCCAGGAATCTGGGGATGGCGGCACGGGGAACGACGACGTCGATGATGTCATCCGCTCCGTGCGCCTTGGCCACGAAGAACGCCTTCTCCCGGGCGCCGATCAGTTGACCGGCGGCCTGCTGGGGCAGGACGTAGATCTCCAGAGCGCCCAGGCCGACCAACAGTTCGGCCAGCTTGGCCACGTCTTGTTCCAGACGGTCCTCCTGGCCGTTCTCGAGAACGACAACCAGATAGGCGGCGGCCGTCTCCTGCAGCTCCTTCGGAATTCCGAGATCGAGGCCGGCGCTGGCCGTGATGGCGGCCATGGTCAACATGTCGATGTACTCGAGGATCATCGGCGCCGCACCGCTGGACACGATCCGGGGCACGGCCAGGGTCACCTCCTCGAGGCTGCCGAAGGGGACGAGCACCGTCGAGGCGTGGGCGAGCCGGGGATAGAGCTTCAGGCTGGCCTCGGTGACCAGGGCGAGCGTCCCTTCCGAGCCGACGATCAGCTGGGTCAGGTCGTAACCGGTCGAGGACTTGACGAACCTCCCCCCGGTCCGGATCACCTCTCCCGTGGCCAGAACAGCCTCGAGGGCCAGAACCTGATGCCTGGTCACCCCGTACTTGATGGCCCGCATCCCTCCGGCGTTGGTGGCCACGTTTCCTCCGAGCGAGGCCGAGTTCTCGCC
>Ga0307372_10014169_pt1 | contig 10233 bp, 8 predicted proteins | sample OX1MG_FD_202533 | JGI IMG/M metagenome (GOLD analysis project Ga0307372, IMG submission 202533) | Soil microbial communities from Risofladan, Vaasa, Finland - OX-1 | ecosystem: Environmental > Terrestrial > Soil > Coastal area > Acid sulfate soil | place: Finland: Risofladan, Vaasa | collected... | reverse complement strand
ATCGGCGATGGCTGCCATGTGATCAGTGCGTTCCGTGAGCACGAGCGGGGACCTGCCCGTCCCAAGTGCCGTCAGGACATCCGCCACGACGGCCGCCGTTCGCTCATCGTCCGCAACAAGCGCAGCGTAGAGAGCTTGGATGCCCCGACCATCGATCTCGGGTGGCGCGAGAAACGCTGTCCGTCGTTCAATAACAACGTGACGAAACGCCCGTTTGGCCGCCTGGATTCGGGCATCGACCTTGTGCCGAATCGGTCCGCACTGCATGAACACGATGGGATGGTGCCCATCCTTACGGATGGGCGTGGCAGAAAGGCCCAGCACGTATCGCGCCCGGACCTCCGCGAGTACTCGCTCGAAGCTGAACGCTGGGATGTGATGGCACTCATCGACGATCACGTGCCCGTAGTCGGCGACCACGTCGTCAACTTCGCCACCGCGGACAAGGCTTGCCAGAACGGCAACGACCGGCGCCGATCTGGCCAATCGCCGCGATCGGAAGTTCCAGAAAGGCAGACAGTCGCTCTCGCCACTGGTCGAGCAGATGTCGGCGGTGGACCAACACCAATGCGTTGATGCGCCGTTGAGCGATGAGCCAAGCACCTATGACCGTCTTGCCGAACGCCGTCGGCGCGCTCAGCACCCCGACGTCGTGCTTGAGGAGAGCCCCAGCTGCCATTGCCTGATCGCTGGTCAACTCACCGTGGAAGGCGGCATGTAACGGTCGGCCGCGTTGGCGCTCGTCGGCGACGGTGACCCTGCAGCCATGTCGGGTGAGGAATTCGCGCACCGTGTCGCCATATCCGCGGGGCAGCGCGAGATGATGGGGAAAATCCTCGCCGCACGAGATGACGCGCGGCTTCCCGAACGTTGGCAGGCGCATCCGCTGCGCGGCATAGAATTCAGGATTCTGGAACGCAGCCATGCGCCGCAGATGCACGACAAGGGGCGCCGACATCCCCTCCGTGGGGATGAACACCCGATGCGAAATGACGAGGCCAACCGAAGCCGGAATATGGTCTGCCATCCTCTCCTCTGCGCGGCGGCGGGAGGGTCGGAGTTCCCAAGGACGGCCGTCCTCCCTTTCCTCGTGGAGCCAGTCAGCTCCGACGCCAATCACACGCCCCTGTTTGGCGGCGCCGCGCACAATGTACTCGACATCGTGCTGTCCGACGCGCGGCACCGAAGCTAGAAACGCCCACTGATCGCGGTACGGTTGGTCCAACGGCGGCGTGAGAAACACCGTATTCTTGTGAAGCCGTCGCGATAGACCCTGGAGGGGCAGGGCGATCAGATTGCCGAATCCTCCCTTGGGGAGGGTGTCCTGACTCGGGAAGAGGCGATCGTACGACGCAAAGGGGATCTGCGATCGGCGATCGATGGCAGCCGTCAGGATGACGCACCCAAGGTTGCGTGCTAGTGGAGCCGGAATCAAGCGATCGAAGAATACCCACAGGTGTGCGCCGTTCCCCGAGCGTGAGCGCTCCACTGCGTGGGGAACTCCGAGGGCCTCGCACGTCGCACTGAGAGCGCGAACGTCGTCCCGCCAGGCTGCCTTGTCAAGGTCGATCGCGAGGAATGCCGTCGTCTCATCGAGTTGCAGGGGGTATACTCCCAGAACACTCGCGCCTTCCAAGTGGCCCCGGATCGCTTCGTCAGTCAGCGGGAGGCATTGTGCGGGCTCGATCGGCTGACCACGCACGCGCCGTACCCCACCCCGCAGCACCGGAGAATATCCGTGGCGACCGTCGGGCGCCTCCCAGCGCTGGGCGTACACGTCATCGCGACCCCGAAACAAGGCGCGGAACAGAGCAATTTTCGCTTGCGGTGAGGCGGGGGACGGCCCTGCATGGATCTCCTCGCGTGCCGACGGGGCTGGCGCGTCTCGTGCCACAAGCTGCTCGCGCAGGGACTGGTTTTCGATCTCCATGCGTCGGAGCACTTCCCGGGTGCGCTCAAGCTCGGCACGGAGTTCAGCATCGAATTCGAGTTGGCCGTGGTCAGCCACGGCTGTACGAGCTGAGACGGGCGGCGCCCGAATCAGCGCTTCTTCGTACGCTCATCCCGACGGGCGCGCACGAGATTGAACATGACCGCGGCGAGGCTCGATACAGCCGGTTGATCCTTGCCATGTTCAGCCACTCGGAGGGCCGCCTGCTCGTAACACTCGGCATCGGCTCGGTCACCGATCACCCATACCCGCGCCACGGTGTGGTCGGCGTTCACGGTGAAGACGATTCGCCAATCACGATCGCCGACGACGATCTTGCGCCACCCCGTGAGCCCCCCTCCAAGGGGAACACCAGCGTCCTCGCCGATCTCCTCAAGGCGCACGAGCTTCGCAAGGAAGCGGGGAAGGTTACCGCTCGTGGCATATCGCCGGAGATCGTCGACCGCCTCGGGGATCAACTCGACGCGGATCGGCATCAGTCGCCGTCGCGGACCTGGTCTCTCGTGTACCCGAACTCCGCGAGGAGATCGTCGAGGGTGACTGCGGCGCCCGTGGTGGTGAGCATCCTGGCTGCGAGCATCGTCACATCGGTCAGGTCGTCTCGGAGCCTCTGCTCGTCGTCCAAGCGACGCATGCTGACGACAGCAGCGACCGGTTTGTTGTTCCTGAGGACGATTTGGTCATGGCCGTGCTCGGCAGCACGGACCAGAGCTGAAACACCTCTCTGGCTGGCCTCGGAAATAGAGAGGAGGGACTGAGTGTCGATCATCGTCATGAGTAAACTCCTGCCCAGAATTCTAGACAGATACGGGGGTGGCTGTCAAGGAACTGAGCCCACCCCACATGTGTCGGGCTCAGCGGCCGGGCGCCTGGCTCGTCCAGTCGAGAGCGATGGGGGCTCCGGCGACCTGAAAAGAACGGTTCGGATTGTGTGGGTCAGGGAGTACCAGGCGGCTGGCGGGTCTCAGGCGCCGAATTGGCCCCAGAGCGAACCGCCCCGGCTTCGCAGGGATCTGGTCGAATGAGTCCGCGGTCGTCGACCGCGCGCTTCCCGGCGACGTCGGGTCGGTGCCAGCCGGGCAGTACCATGTCCCGGCCGCGCTCCCGTGCGACCGGGCTGGTCGTGGGTCCGGAGGCGGTGCACGACGCCGCTGCGGGCAGAGGAGGAAGGTCGGATGGAGATGGCTGCGCGCGGGCTCTCGCAGGAACAGCTGCTGATGCGGGACACCTGTCGGTCCTTTGTCGACGGCTGCGTGGCCCCGTTCATTAGCACCAACTGGCAGCGCGAGTGGCTGATGACCCCGGAGGACCGCCTGCCGGCGTACATCCTCGAGGAGGCGGACAAGATCGGCCTGCGGACGCTGGGGGTTCCCGCTGAATTCGGCGGCACCCCGATCGACCCGGGCGAGGAGGTGCAGACCTTCGCCATCATCGCCGAGGAAATTGCCCGGGGAGACTCGGGTCTGGCGGACAAGCTGGCCCAGATCTGGAAGGTGTCAGTTCTGCTCCGCCAGCACGCTCCCCGTCACCTGCAGGAGCGGTGGTTCACCCGGCTGGTCGCAGATCCGAGCTTTTTGCTGGCCCACTGTCTGACCGAGCCCCGAGGCGCCTCCGACCGCTGGTTGCCCTACAACGCTCCCGAGGCGGCGATGGATACCAAGGCGGTGCGCCAGGGCGACCGCTGGGTGATCAACGGGCGCAAGCAGTTCATCAGCAATGGCTACGATGCCGACCTTTACGTCGTCTATGCCAACACCCAGCCCGGCGTGGGAATGCTCCAAGGCACCTCGAGCTTTCTGGTGCCGCGCGACACGGCCGGACTGCGGGTGGAGCGGTGCAACGAGACGATCGGCGGCCGGTTCATGAACAACGGCGAGATTTCCTTCGAAAACTGCTCAGTGCCGCTTGATCACCTGCTGATCGAGAACGTGGCCATCGGGGGCGCCGCGATTTACTTCCGCCCGGGCAAGATCATCCAAGCTGCCAAGAACCTCGGGGTGGGCATGGCCGCCTTCGAGCGGACCGCTGCCTACGTCCAAAGCTACGTTCAGGGTGGGCGGATTTTGATCAAGCACCAGGCGGTTGCTCTGCGCCTGGCGGATATGGCGACTCGGTTGTGCGCCTGCCGGGGGCTGCTTCGCGAAGCCTCTCGCGCCGTCGACCAGGGCACCGCCGACGCCGACCAGTTGAGCAATATGGCCAAGGTGTTCACCTCGCAGGAGGTGCTCAGCGTCTGCCAGAACGCGATGGAGCTTCACGGCGGTGCCGGCTCGATGCTGGATGTGGGTATCGAGAAACTGTTTCGCGACGCGGCGATCTTCCTGCACATGGACGCGACCGTGGACATCTCGCGACTGAAGATCGTCAAGGCCATGTTCCCTGAGACCGCCGGCGCTTACGCTGGCCCGGAGTCTTGAGCCGAAGTCCGCTCCTGCGCCTCTGACCGCGGTTGACACTCGGCTGGGGAGCCGACGCCGGCTCCCCAGCTCCCCCCAAGGTCACCGGAAGGGGTAACTGCCTTGAGCCGGCGAGGGGTGCCGAGGAACCTCCTCTCCTCGTGCGGATACGATCTAGCCGATGGGAGTGTCGATGGCGGCCTTGCTGGAGCTGGCGCTGTGGCGGGCCTTCGACATCGATGATGCCGGGCGGATCCTGGCCGGCCATGACGGGCCGGGCTCGTTTCAGTTGGCGGAGCTGGCGCAGGACGGAACCCCGACCCAGCTCACGGCGCTGCCCAGTGCCTGCACCGGACGCTATCTCCCGGGCACCAGAGCGGTGCTGGTCCAGCACGACCAGGACGGCGACGAGCGGACGCAGCTGTCTTGGCTATCCCTGGATCCGCTGCCGGCTGAACCAGTCGGGCTCGATGGTCTGACGCCCTTGGTGCGGGACCCGCGATATTTACACAATCTGGTCGACGTGGCCTCTGGGCGGATCGTCTACACCACTAATCGTCGCAATTCGGTCGACTTCGACGTAATTCTGCGGGATGTCGATACCGGGGTGGAGACCGTCGTCTACGACCAGGGTGGCGCGATTGCTGAGGTGTGTGTGGCGCCCGCCGGCGGGCGCGCGATTTTGGTCCGTTTTACTGACCAGCCGATGTCGGACCAATTGCTCGACGTGGAGGTAAGCGGGGGGCGGCTACACCCCTTGACCGAAAACACCGAGCCGGCGCAGCACTTTTGGCCCTTCTGGTTTTCCGGTGTCGACTCCCTGATCGTGTCCACCGACCGGCAGCGGGACCACACCGTCATCGCTCGGATCGACCTCGCCACCCACGAATGGGTCGAGCTGGTGGCGACCGAGGGGCAGGACGCCTCCGGCTGGGTCTCTCCAGACCGGCGCCTGATCCTGGTGCGCAGCAACGATGACGGGGCCGCGCGACTCGCCCTGCATGAGGCGGCGACCGGGGATTTTGTCCGTTCGGTGGAACTGCCCGGTGACGGCTGGATCGGCGAGCCGGGGCTGCCCAACCCGGTGTGGTCTCCCAACTCGCGGTTCATCGCGATCTCCTACGCCAGCGCGACCCACCCGGGCAGCGTCCTGCGGATCGACGCCGCCACCGGCGCCGCCACAACGGTCAAGGAGAGCACCGGACTTGCCGCAGGTGTGCGTCTGGCCGAGCCGGTCGCCCATCGGGTTCCCACTCCGGACGGTGAAGCGATCCCCTGCTTCGTCTACCGCAGTCCGGAGCCGATTGACTCCAGGCTGGCGAGCTCGGCCGTGCTCCACATCCACGGTGGTCCTGAGTCCCAGGCCGTCCGCAGCTTCAACCCGGTGATCCAGGGCTTGGCTGCGGCCGGATACACCGTCCTGGTGCCCAACGTGCGGGGCTCAACTGGATACGGCAAGAGCTGGTACTCAGCCGACGATGGGCGGCGCCGACTCGCCTCGGTGGGGGATCTCGCCGCTCTGCACTCCTGGCTGCCCACCCTGGGCGTCGACCCGGCCCGGGCGGCGCTGTGGGGAGGCTCCTATGGGGGGTACATGGTGCTGGCGGGCTTGGCCTTTCAGCCGGCGCTCTGGGCGGCCGGAGTCGACGTCGTGGGGATCTCCTCGCTGGTGACCTTCCTGGAGAACACCTCCGGCTACCGCCGGGCGGTGCGCGAGCGCGAGTACGGTTCGCTCGCTGAAGACCGCGACTTTCTCCAGTCGGCTTCTCCGATCAATCGGATCGACCAGATCCGCGCGCCCCTATTTCTGATCCACGGTGCCAATGACCCCCGGGTTCCACTGAGCGAGGCGGAGCAGGTGGCCGCTGCGCTCCGGGGAAATAAGCTGGCCTGCGAGTTGCTGGTGTTCGCCGATGAGGGGCATGGGCTCGGCAAGCGGGCCAATCGGCTGCGGGCCTACCCGCAGGCGCTAGCCTTCATCAGCCGCCACCTGTTCCCGCCCGCCGGAGCAGGCTGACCGGCGATCGGCCGCCGACTTCCCGACCTAGTCCCGCGCGGAGCGGAGGTCGACTAGGGCAACCTCCCCTGGCGCTGGACCCTCGAGCAGCCGAGACAGGCTCTGCGCCAGCGAGCGCGGTACCCGGGACCACATTTCCGCACTTTACCGGTGATCCCCGGGGGTATTTCTCCGACCCTGGACCGCGTGTACCGGCCGCCCCACCGGCAGACCTCACCACCGTGCGCCAGCGCCAGTTGACCAGCCTTTGGCAGCAGGAGGAAGCCTTCCGCGGCGCGGGCCGCCGGGTCGAGAGATGGGGCCCATGGGATGGCGATCCGGCGCCCCGGATCAATCACGAATATTCGGGACTGGCCCGCATCCGATCGAAGACCCGCTTCGCTCCGGGTACGGCAAGGAACGCCAGGATTAATTCGGCGCACCTACTCGGAGCGTTCACCTCCGTGTCGCATTCCAGATCGTAAAGGCAACTGGCATGAACCCGATCGATGTGATTGGCCGCGCGTCCCGCGATTCGATCGCCCCGCCCGTGCTCGCGGCGCTCCAGTTCGGGGAAGGAGCAGCGCACGGCGACGAAGACGACGTCGCCGCCAGCAAACAGCTGTAGGCAGTCGACTAGCCACGAGCGCTCGCGCAGGACATGATCCACGACGACGTTGTTGCCCGCGCTCACCATTCCCGCCACGGCCCGGTGAAAGCCGAGCACGGTTCGCTCTAAAGTGCTGGCTAATTCGGGGTTGGAGAGGGTCCGCCGATCACGCATGGCGTTGAACGCATCAACCGACAGATGGAAATACGGTTGCTGGAGAATCGGCAGGAGCGCGCGGGCGATGCTCGACTTGCCCGAGCTCGACGCCCCGTTGAGAAAGATAATCTGACCCCGGCTCGAGTCGTCACCCATTCCTCGATTATGACCTTTGGGGTGCGGCGCAGCGGCCGTGGCGGCTCAACTTTGCGCGAATACCTAGTCGATCCAACGGAATTCGCCATTCGCTGCCGAGGATGGCCACCGAGACTCCACCGGGCTCGCGCGCACCCTGGGTCGGCTCCGCCACGGCTTGGGAGCGCGCGTTGACGCCGAGTCGCCGCGTCAGCCTCGGCGACCAGCTGCCAAGCGCCTTGGGCGACGTGCCGCAGCACAACCTAACCCGGAGACGAAGTTTGCCCGGAACCACCCACATCGGGCAGAGGTCCGATCCTCTCTAAACGAGCGCTCCTGACGGACGTCCGGCGCGGCAGCGCCGCCCGACAGTTGGGACTCCACTGTTGCCTCAGCGTGGCCGGGGCGCTGACGGACCGGGACACTTACCCAACCGGAGTTTTTTGTGAGGTCATTGGCGATCCCTCCCGAACCCTGACCGGGCGCCACCGGGGAGCGGCCTTCTGCGCAGCCAAGGGGTGGTTCGAGCAGCTCGTATCTTCGGGAGCCAGTGGAGGAGTCGGCCCGGGCGCGGACCGATGGCCAGATCGCTAAGTCCGGATGGCGGCCGGGGGTCCGGGAACGCTAGCCTCATGCGAGTGGGTCGCCGCCAGCTCCCGCGGGCTGCTCGGCATCAGTTTTACGGAATGGAGGCCTGGGGAGTGAGTCGACGCGGGTGGTTGCTCTTCGCAGCAATGTGCCTCATCTGGGGCATCCCGTACCTGCTCATCAAGCTGGCCGTGGGCCACCTGGCTCCGGCCGAGTTGGTGTTTTGGCGCACGGCGATCGGATCCGTGCTGCTTCTGCCGATCGCTCTCGCGCGCGGACAGATTAGTCCCCTGCTGGCCAGGTGGCGTCCCTTGTTGCTTTACACCCTTTGTGAGATCGCCATCCCCTGGTTTCTACTGGCCGACGCGGAGACCCGCATCTCCAGTTCCCTCTCGGGTCTGTTGGTGGCGGCGGTCCCACTGGTCGGGGTGCTGATCGTCCGATACTCCGGGGCCCAGGATCGGCTCACCGGGGAGCGCCTGCTCGGCCTCCTGATCGGTTTGGCCGGCGTCGGAGCGGTGCTGGGGTTCGACCTGGGCCGGATCACCGTCGGCTCCATGCTGGAGATGGCCGTGGTGGTCTGCGGCTACGCCGTCGGTCCCCAGATCCTGGCCCGGAAGCTGGCCGGTCTCCCCAGCCTTGGGGTGGTGGCCAGCTCGCTGGTGATCTGCGCCGTCTTGTACGCTCCGGCCGGCCTACTCCAGCGGCCGAGTCACCTGCCTTCCCCGATCGTGATAGCTGCGGTAGTCACCCTCGGGGTCATCTGCACCGCCATCGCTTTCCTGATTTTCTTCGCGCTCATTGGCGAGGCCGGTGCGGTGCGGGCGACGGTGATCACCTACGTCAACCCGGCCGTCGCGGTCGCCCTGGGGGTCGCCGTGCTCCATGAACACCTGACGTTCGGAGTGGCCATCGGCTTCGCCCTGGTGCTGGGGGGCTCGGTTCTGGCCACCCGGACTGGGGCCGGGCCCGGGGCGGGATCAACCGAGCCCGCTGAGCCGGTCCTGGCAGATCTTCAAGTCGCCGGTTCGTAGACGACCTCTCATCCGCGCGGACAGGAGCCAGGGGGGCGATCCTGGATCAGAACCAACCTCGGTTGATCCCCACGCGGGCCGCCGTATCTGCCCAATCCGATGGCTCCTTTCCCTACTGCCGTCGTGCTGACCACCTGTCGGATCTGGCAGTGGTGGGTCGTGATCTGACCGCAATGCCCAGCGATCGATCGAAAAGACTACCGACGGGCGATACATCGCCGAGCGAGCCATCGACTGGGCCACCGCAGGTTTGAGGGCCGGGGAGTGAATCGGGAGGACTAGTTGACGATCTGCGAGTGAAAGTGCACCGGGAATCCAGGTCAATGCGGGCGGGTAGCGCCCGGCCGGATCCCGGCTGGCCGCCCGAAGGTTCGCCTGGGGGGGATCAGAAGGTGGCTCGTACCACCTCGCGCCACTCGGCTGGCACGCTCTCCAGATAAGTCGGCAGGTCACGCTCGCTGAGTCCGGCCCGCGAGAGGGTGGTGGGTAAGCCAAGGTCTGCTATCAACTGGCGGCAGGCTCCGGCGACCTCGTGAGGACCGGGCACCTCGAATGCTGGCGCGAGGGGGGCCACCCGGTCCGGCTCCAGGCGAGCCGTCTCCTCGATGACCACTGGCAGGAGTGCACAGGACGTGACGCCATGGGGGATGCCGAAGGGAGCCCCCAACAGCTTGCCCATCTCGTGGCTGGGGCCCATCGGCACCCCCGCCAGTCCCAGAGCTGCCCACCACGCGGCGACCTGGGTCTGGTGGCGGGCATCGACGTCGGTGGGATCTCGACGACAGCGGGGCAGGGCGGAGCAAAGACGACGGAGTGCCTCGATGGCGAGGAAGATGCTCAGTGGGTCCTGAATCGGAGACAAGACCGTCTCCACGGCGTGGTCGAGCGCCCGGATGCCACTGGCGAGCCAGAGCTGGTCGGAGGTGTGCAGGGTGACCTCGGGGTCCAGAAAAACCACCCTGGGTGCCGCCCGACGGTCCACCACGGTGCGCTTCTGGCGGCTCGATCGATCGGTGATGCCGGCCCTGCCGGTGAATTCCGCCCCGGACAAGGTGGTGGGGATGGCCAGGTGGACCGCGGTCTCGGCCCCGACTTCATGCAGCGCCGCTTTGCAGCCGTCGATCACGCTGCCCCCGCCGAAGCTGACCACGCCATCGCTGCCCAGGTCTCGCAGCAGCTGGGCCAGCTTCCCTACCGCTTCCTCCGGGGTGTGCTGGCTCAACTCGGTGAAGGTGGTCAAGTGGGTGGAGTGAATCGCCTGCTCCAATCCCGAGATCAGGCTGGTCTGGTTGGCCAGAGTCGCCGAGCTCACCAGCACCACTCGGGTAGCTCCCAGTCTTGCCAGTTCCGCGGGCAATGAGCCCGCC
>Ga0307372_10014167_pt1 | contig 10234 bp, 9 predicted proteins | sample OX1MG_FD_202533 | JGI IMG/M metagenome (GOLD analysis project Ga0307372, IMG submission 202533) | Soil microbial communities from Risofladan, Vaasa, Finland - OX-1 | ecosystem: Environmental > Terrestrial > Soil > Coastal area > Acid sulfate soil | place: Finland: Risofladan, Vaasa | collected... | reverse complement strand
TTGCTCAGCGTGCCGGTGGGCGACGCCGTGACCGGCCGTGTGGTCGATCCGCTGGGCAATCCGCTCGACGGCAAGGGGCCGATCGTGACCAGCGAGCGCCGGCCGGTCGAGTTCCTGGCCCCCGGCGTGGCCGAGAGGCAACCGGTGCGCGAGGCGCTGCAGACGGGCATCAAGGCCATCGATGCCATGACGCCCATCGGCCGGGGCCAGCGCGAGCTGATCATCGGCGACCGCAAGACCGGCAAGACGGCCATCGGCGTCGACGCGATCATCAATCAGAAGCACTCCGGCGTGAAGTGCTTCTACGTCGCGATCGGCCAGAAGGAATCGACCGTGGCCGGCGTGATCGAGGCCCTGCGCAAGCACGGCGCCATGGACTACACCACCGTGGTCATGTCGGGCGCGAGCGACCCGGCGCCCTTGCAGTACGTGGCCCCCTACGCCGGCACGGCCATGGCAGAGTTCTTCATGTACAACGGCCAGCACGCCCTGATCGTCTACGACGATCTCTCGAAGCAGGCCGTGGCCTACCGCCAGTTGTCGCTGTTGATGCGGCGTCCGCCGGGTCGCGAGGCGTACCCCGGCGACGTGTTTTATTGCCATAGCCGCCTGTTGGAGCGATCGGCCAAGCTCTCGGCCGAAAAGGGGGGCGGTTCCCTGACCTCGCTGCCGATCGTCGAGACGCTGGAAGGCGAGGTATCGGCCTACATTCCGACCAACGTGATCTCGATCACCGACGGCCAGATCTACTTGCAGCCCGACCTGTTCTTCGCCGGACAACGCCCGGCCATGAACGTCGGCATTTCGGTTTCCCGCGTCGGCGGCGCCGCCCAGATTCCGGCCATGAAGAAGGTCGCCGGCGGATTGCGGCTCGACCTGGCTTCGTTCCGCGAGTTGGAGGCCTTCGCCCAGTTGGGGACCGACTTGGACGCGGCCACGCAAGCCCGGCTCGACCGCGGCTACCGCATGATCGAGCTCTTGAAACAAGGTCAGTACCAGCCGATGGACGTGTTCGACGAGGTGCTCAGCATCTACGCCGGCACCCGCGGCCATCTCGACAAGATTCCCCGCGACCAGGTCGCCGAGTGGGAGCGCGACTTCCTGGCGTTCGTGCGCGAGCAGAAGTCGGAGATCCGCAAAAAGATCGTCGAGACCAAGAAGCTTGAGGATGACACGGCCCAAGCCCTGGAGACGGCGATCGCGGAATTCCAGCGGCAATACGCGGGCAAGAAACAACAGGCTACAGCGAAAGCGTAGAACGGAATTCATTCCGTTGCGTTCGAAGAAGAAACCAGCGAGCAAGAAACCGGCTGTTACGGCGAAAGCATCAATGAGGCGGGGCGCGTTCCGATCGTTGTTGCCCCCACGACATTGTCGCTTTTGCGGAGTCACCCGAAATGGACCAGAATCTTGAACCCCAAGGATCACCAGTTGAAAAAACCGTCACCGGCAACACGATGACCGAAAAAGACGCGCGGTTGTGGGGCGTGCTGTGCCACTTGACCGCGCTTTCTTGGCTTTTTACAGGTGTTGGTGGGCTCGTCGGTCCGCTGGTTTGCTGGCTGCTCAAGAAAAACGACCATCCGTTCGTCGACGAAAACGGCAAGGAATCGCTCAATTTCCAGATTTCCATGCACTTGTACACTTTGATCGCCAGTATTTCGCTATTCTGCTTGATCGGCTTTGTGCTGGTGCCTGCGTTACTCGTCGCGAACGTCGTGCTGGTGATCATCGCCTCGGTGAAAGCCGGCAAGGGCGAAGAGTACCGCTACCCGTTGACCATTCGACTTATTTCGTGACCGGCCCCCGGTTTTCTTATGGCTAAAGCTCGAGCCCTCGACAAGCGACGCAAGTCGATCAAGAACATCCGCAAGATCACGCGGACGATGGAGTTGATCGCGACCGCGCGGTTCAAGAAGGCGATGGACCGCGCCCACGCCGCCACGGCCTACACCCAGCGCATCACCGCCCTGGTCGCCGACCTGGCCAAATCGGGCCTTGAAGTCAGCCATCCGCTGCTGGAAGCGCGCGACGAGACGAAACACGCCTTGTTGCTGGTGATCACCGGCAACCGCGGGCTCTGCGGCGGCTACAACTCGAACGTGCAGCGGGCCGCACTGGCGCGCTATCGGGAGTTGAAGGGTTCGGTGCCGCGGACGACCCTGGAGATTTCGGGCAAGCGCGGCATCGCGTCGTTCAAGTTCCGCGAGATCGTGCCGGACGAGTCGTTCACCCATTTCGAAGACAAACCTTCCTACGAACAGGTCGAGTTGCTGGCCAACCGCTATCTCGACGACTTCGCCACCGGCAAGATAGACCGGCTCGACGTGGCCTACACGCGGTTCGAGGGAATCGCCAGGCAGTCGGCCACGGTCGAGACGCTTTTGCCGCTGGGTTCCCTGGCCGGGACCAGCACCGACGCCGAGGCGGCTTCGACCGGCGAGACGCAATACGAGTTCTTGCCCTCGGCCCAGAGCATTCTGGAGGAGGTCGTGCCGGCGAGCTTCAAAGTGAAGCTTTTCAAGTGCTTCCTCGACGCGGCCGTCAGCGAGCAGATCGCCCGCATGGTCGCCATGAAGGCCGCCACGGAGAACGCCGACAAGATCATCAAGAAACTTTCCATGACTTACAACCGCGCCCGCCAAAGCCAGATCACCGGCGAAATCATGGAAGTGCTGGGTGGCGTCGAGGCGCTGAAAGGATAGTCATTGGTCACTTGTCAGTTGCCAGTTGTCAGAATGAGCCTTGCCCGAAACTGCTGTGGTAGTGTGGCCGTCGGGCCCGCCGTTGAAAGGGCCGCCCAGCGGCCGAAGAGCCATTCCCACGCGGAGCGTGGGAACGAGTAGAAAGAAAAACTTCGAAAGACGTAACCGCCTTATGGCAAAATACAATCCCTCGGCATTGACTGGAATCGCCTTGATTTGCGTTTCGGTCTACGCATGCTCGCGCCCTGCTGTGACTGCCGGCGAACGAATGGCGACGTTGCGCGGACATGAAGATATGATTATGGGGCTCGCTTTTAGCCCTGATGGAAAACTCTTAGCATCCGGCAGTCACGATGGCAGCGTTCGACTTTGGGACATTTCAAAGCACTCCGAACGAGACGCGTTTCGCGGGCATACGAAAGGCGACTATGTTCTATCGGTGGCGTTTTCACGGTCAAACTCTGGAATGTTGACACGCGTCAAGAAGAGGCTACGCTTCGTGGCCATGCGGATTCAATAGGCTCGATCGCTTTTTCACCGACCTCCGATATTTTGGCTTCCGCCGCTGCGGGCGATGTTTTTGTGTGGGACGTACCCACACGAAACCGAATCGCCAAGCTGGAGGGTGACTCGAAAGTATCAACAATACTTGCGTTTTCGCCCGATGGTAAGACACTCGCATCGGCTGGCCTTGGGGGCGGGACAATTGAGATATGGGATCTCTCCAACTTCTCGAAACAAGCGACGTTGGACGATCAAGGCCCTCTCAAGTTGGCACTCGCGTTTGCTCCCGACGGTAGTACGATCATTGCGTCGGAAGCCAGGGCCGGGGTCGTCTTGTGGGACGCGCGAACTCGCCAGTTTCGCGAGCGGATCACGGGGCTGTCCGAAAATGTTTTAAGCTTGGCGGTTTTGCCTGATAGCAAGACAATCGCGCTCTCATCGATGAAAGGCGTCACATGCTTGGATTCTAAGACCGGGACCCCCGGCCAGGAGGCCGGACGGAAAGTGGGCTTTTTTCCTGTGCGCGATGGTGAGAACGGGCTCGTCACCGCCATCGCGGTGTCGCCCGACGGCCAAACGCTTGCTGTTTCCGACGATTTGGAAATCAAGCTGTTCGACTTGGAAAACATGAAATGATGCATGAGTGTCCGCGGTCGGCCCCCGATCAAACGACGTCAATACGTATGCCACGGAACGCCACAGAGGGCGTTCCCTACAAATGCTGAACCCTGAACCCTGAACCCACCATGTCCACAACCACCCTCGCACGTAAAGAAACCGGCGGTAACGTCGGCCACGTTTCCCAGGTCATCGGCTCGACGTTCGACGTCGAGTTCCCGCCCGACAAGCTGCCGGCAATCTATAACGCGGTCAAGATCAACAGCGAGCACAAGGGGATCAAGCTGGCTCTGACCGGCGAGGTGCAGCAGCACCTGGGCGGCGGGCGGGTCCGCTGCGTCGCCCTGGGCAGCACCGACGGCATGATCCGCGGCCAGGACTGCGTCGACACCGGCAAGCCCGTCACCGTGCCCGTCGGCAAGGCGACCTTGGGCCGCGTGTTCAACCTCATCGGCGAACCGGTCGACGGTCGCGGCCCGGTCGCGGCCGACGAATACTGGAGCATCCACCGCGACGCGCCGGAGGTGACGGACCTGTCGACCAAGACGGAGTTGTTCGAGACTGGTATCAAGGTCATCGACCTTTTGACGCCATTCGTGCGCGGCGGCAAGGCCGGGCTGTTCGGCGGGGCCGGGCTGGGCAAGACGGTGATCCTCACCGAATTGATCGCCCGCATCGCCAGCGCCCACGGCGGCTACTCGGTGTTCGCCGGCGTTGGCGAACGGACCCGCGAGGGGACCGACCTCTGGCTCGAAATGCAGGAAGCCAAGATCGGCGATACCGGCCGCAGCGTCATCGAGCAGACCTGCATGGTCTTCGGCCAGATGAATGAGCCGCCCGGCGCCCGATTGCGAGTGGCCCTTTCGGCGTTGACGATGGCCGAGTACTTCCGCGACACGACCGGCGCCGATACGTTGTTGTTCGTCGACAATATCTTTCGTTTCTCACAGGCCGGCAGCGAGGTCTCGGCGCTGTTGGGCCGCATGCCTTCAGCCGTGGGCTACCAGCCCACCTTGGCCACGGAAATGGGCGCCTTGCAGGAGCGGATCGCCTCGACCTCGAAGGGGGCCATCACCTCGGTGCAAGCGGTGTACGTGCCGGCTGACGACCCGACCGACCCCGCCCCGGCCACGGCCTTCGGCAACCTCGACGCCTTCTTGTACCTGGAGCGATCGATCAGCGAGAAGGGCATTTATCCCGCGGTCGATCCGCTGGCATCGTCGAGCCGGATTCTCGACGCACAGTACGTGGGCGACCGGCACTATACGATCGCCCGCCGGGTGCAGCGCACGTTGCAGCGGTACCGCGAGCTGCAAGACATCATCGCCATTCTCGGCGTGGATGAACTGAGCGAGCAGGACAAGTTGGTCGTCCACCGTGCCCGCCGCATGGAACGCTTCCTCTCGCAACCGTTCCTCGTGGCCGAGGTGTTCACCGGCAAGCCGGGCGAGATCACCAAGCTCGCCGACACGATCCGCAGCTTCGAGGAGCTTGCCGACGGCAAGTGGGACCATTTGCCGGAAAATGCCTTCATGTACGTCGGCCCTATCGAACAGGCCGAGGAGCAGGCGAAGAAACTCGCGGCGAAGAAGTAGGGGACAGGGGACAGGTTACAGGGAACAGGGGAAAGCAGGAAGCGAAGGATCCTTGTTCCCACGCTCTGCGTGGGAACATCGCCTCGGACGCTCCGCGTCCCCGTTACGCGTCCAGCGAGAATACTGCAACGAGGACGCGGAGCGTCCGAAGAAGCGCCCCCACGCAGAGCGTGGGAACGAGGAGATTCACCGACCAATGGCCGACCAACGACACGCCCCCACTTCCGACCCCAATGGCCGCAGCCTTCGGCTGGTGGTCGTCACACCCGAAACGACCTTGCTCGACGAGTCGGCCGACTTCGTCGCGCTCCCCTTGTTCGACGGCGAGATCGGCATCGCTCCGCTCCACAGTCCCCTCATTGGCCGGTTGGGGTACGGCGAGATGCGGCAAGTCGTCGGCGGCCAGACGCGGCACTTCTACGTGGATGGGGGGTTCGTGCAGGTGGTCGATAACGTGGTTTCGGTGCTCACCAACCGGGCCATGCCCGCCAAGAACCTCGATCGCGAGGTCGCGGCCGAGCAACTGACTGCGGCCCGCAATCGCCCGGCCCATTCGCCCGAGCAGATGGCCATTCGCGACCGGATCGAGGCCCAAGCCCGCGCGCAGCTCCGTGTCGCCGGTCGGGCCGGCCATTAGTCTAGGCTGCTGGCAGACGCGCACGAACCCAAGTTCATTGAGGTATTGGCAATATTTGCCAAGTTGACTAGAATAGAGGCGACTGGAAGTAGTGCTTGCGAGCTGGCTTCGCGGCGGGGTACGCACTTGAATTGGAGTCGGGATGCCTACGCGTAACGTCAACTTAACCGACCATTTTGATCGGTTCGTCGAAGAAGAGATCGAGGCGGGACGCTACCGCAATGCCAGCGAGGTCATGCGCGCGGGTTTACGAATGTTAGAGCAACAGACGCGAGAAGAACAGGAAAAAATGGTCTTGCTCCGTTCGCTGGCGACCAAGGCCTTCGAGCAACTCGATCAAGGGCGTGGAATCCCGATCAGCGGACATCGGGAACTCACCCATTTCATCAGCGGGATCGGCCGTCGCGCCGCGGCGTCGGCAAGGCGTCGTACCGGCGATGCCTGACGCGGTGCCCCGATATGTCATCGCCCCCGCCGCCGAAGAGGACATCGCGTCGATCCTTTCATGGACGCACGCGCAATTTGGCGAACAGGCCCGTTTGCGTTATGAGGCATTGTTGACGCAAGCGATCATGGACGTTGTCGACTCGCCGGATTTGCGCGGCGGCGCCAACCGTCCCGAAATCGCGCCGGCCGCAAAAACGTACCACCTGTTTCACAGTCGAAACCACGTTGGCGCCAAATCGGCGCGCGTGAAAGCGCCTCGTCACTTCCTCCTATACCGGACGCGCACTGACGGGCTAGTCGAGATCGGACGAGTTTTACACGATAGCATGGACCTGAATGAACACATTCCCGAAGATTTTCGCCTGCCGCGCGGAGACGCGTGAGGTGTTTCACCCAATTTCCTTGCTATAATCGAGTTTTCACACTCGATTCACCCGCGGAGCCTTTGGGCGGGACGTGTACACCTATCTGACGTTCACCGCCGGTCAGCGGGCCGGCGCCAACCTGCTGCTCGATCCTCTGCACAAGACCCGCATCGGCCGCGGCACGGAGTGTACGATCATGTTGCCCGACGCGCTCTGCTCGCGCGTTCATGCCGTGATCGCGCGTGAAGACGATGTCTGGCGGGTGCGCGACGCCAACAGCCGCAACGGCACGTTCGTCAACGGGCAAAAGGTCGACGAGGCGGTGCTGGGCGAGGGGCACCACGTGCGGATCGGCTCAACCGAGTTCGCCTTCCATCAAAGCGAACAGCCGCCGACGGTCGGCCCGTCGACCGACTTGAACATGACCCAGACGCTGATCAAGGAGACCCGCGTGGGCGCCCTCAGCGGCGACTCCTTTGCCTTTTCGGCCGCCAACCACCCGGACCAGGCCCAAGAGCTTTCGGTGCTGTACCAATTGTCGATCGGGCTCCTGGGCTGCACCGACCCGAATGAGCTGATGCGCATCGCGCTCGACCTCGTACGCGACCGGACGCGGGCCTCGGTCGTCGGCTTTCTCTGGGCCAGCGACGACGGCAAACTGAAGCCGAAGGTGGTGATTCCCGAACGCTCCGCGGCCCACGTCTCGCTGAGCGAGCCCCTGACGAAGCTGGTCTGCGAGGAGGGGCACGCCGTCTGGATCGCCAACCAGCAGTCGCACGCCTCCGACGATACGCTCTCGCACTTTGCCGACGCGCTTTGCGTGCCGCTGGTGGCCGCGGGCGGCGCGTTGGGGGCGATCCACGTGTACCTCGAAAAGGGCCGCTTCCGGCAGTCGCATTTCGACTTCACCATCTCGGTCGCCAACATCGTCACCGTGGCCCTGGTCCGCGCCCGCAAGGAAGAGAGCCTCGAAACCGATTTCGCGCAGTTGAAGGCCAAGTCGCCCGGCTACGACGAACTCGTCGGCGAAAGCCCATCGATCGTCGATCTCAAGGCGAAGATCGGCCGCCTCGGCCGGGCCACGGGCTGCGTGCTGATCCGGGGCGAAAGCGGCACGGGCAAGGAGCTGGTCGCGCGGGCGATCCACCGCGGCGGCCCGCGCGCCGACCGGCCGCTGCTGTCGATCAACTGCGCGGCGATCCCCGCCGACTTGATGGAGAGCCAATTGTTCGGACACAAGGCAGGCTCGTTCACGGGGGCCGACCGTGACCACGAGGGCCTGTTCCAGCAGGCCGACCTGGGCACGCTGTTCCTCGACGAGGTGGGGGAACTCAGCTTGCAGGGTCAATCGAAGCTGCTGCGGATTCTTGAGGGGCACCCCTTCCTACCGGTGGGCGGCACCAGCGAGATCCAGGTCGACGTCCGCGTGATCGCCGCCACGAACCGCGACCTCTTGGCCTACGTGGGAGAGAAGAAATTCCGCGAGGACCTTTACTATCGCCTGACCGTGTTCGAGCTGGTCGTGGCGCCGCTGAGGCAGCGGGGCGACGACGTCGGCTTGTTGATCGACTTCTTCCTCGACCATTTCAAACGGCAGCACGGCCGTCCCGGGTTGCGGCTTTCCGACGAGGCGCGGGCGAAGCTGCTGGCCTCGCCCTGGCCCGGCAACGTGCGGCAATTGCGAAACGTGATCGACAGCGCCGTGGTGCTGGCGGCCGGCGAGCGGATCGAAGCCGGCGACCTGGGACTGCGCGAGGCCGCCGGGCCGGTGCTGGAGTCGTTGCGCATCGAAGATTGGGAGCGGAAGCTGATCGTCGAGGCGCTCGCGCGCGCCGGCGCCAACGTCCCCGAGGCCGCCAAGCTTCTGGGCATCGGCCGCGCCACGCTCTACCGCAAGCTCGACGACTACGGCATTAGCCGCTGACGGCGCGACACCGCCGCCGGCGGTCGTCTTCCACGCTGTGACGGACGTCGGGTGTGCCTTGTGCCTGCCGCAAGCCTTGGGGTGAGGATCGCCTCGCAAAAGGACGGAAATCGTTTGACAGCCCTCATTTCGAAAGCTAAATGACCACAGTGACTTGTCCGCGACGGGCAGGCTCACCCTTCTACGACAGGCAATCGCGCGATGCCCGCGCGGGGAATGACGGTTCCCCACTCGTTGGACTGGCCGTGCCGCAGCGGTCCTCGCCGGACCACTTTGATCATACCTGCGACGGTTGGCGCCACCCTTGCCGTATTGGCGTCGTTTCCGGCTGATATCGCGCCGGGGTCCATAGTGGCCTGGGGCGTGAGCTGGTTTACGCCCTCGTTTCAAGTTATGTGCTCGTCAGCAGGCGCGGCGCGATGAATTCCCCACCGACGGTATTGATCGTCAGTACGAATCCTCTGCTGCGGGATCAGTGTGCCGGCGTGGCCTTCGATCACGGCCTGGCGTCGTACGGCCTCGACGACTTCGCAAAGCTGGCCGGGGCTTGCAGCGGAGTCGAGGTTGGTTGCGTCGTGTTTGACCTGGACCTTGCCGGAATCGAGGAACTCGAAGCGTCGCCGAGGCTCGCCGCCAACGGCGCCACGTTGCCGGCGATTGCGCTGGCCGAACGCGGCGACGCTCCGGCCGTCAAAGCGACCGTCAAGGCGGGCGGCGTGGCCGTATTGGAAAAGCCCATCGTGCCTCCGGAGTTGCTCGAGCAAGTTCATGAGGCCTTGCTCGCCTCGCGCAGCGCGCGGTTGGCCGCCGACACGCGGTCCGAAGTCTTGCGACGATTGCAGCGGCTCGCGCCGGAAGAGCGCGTTTTACTCGACGGCATCCTGACCGCGCAGTCGAACAAGGCCCTCGCCAAGGAACATGGCTGCAGCGTGCGGACGATCGAAGCCCGCCGGGCCAAGGTCATGACGACGCTCGCGGCCGCGACGATCGACGATGTGGTTCGGCTGATGGCGATCGTCAAACCGTACCTCTGCGACGGAGCGCCGCTTTGACGTAATGGAAAGGAAGGGGCATCTTGGAACAACGACGTTACGAACGTGTTGACTTTTTGTGCGATCTGGAACTGACCGCGGCGCGTGGCGGCGCGACAAGGCCCGCCCGTTCGCTCGACTTGAGCTTGGGCGGCGTCGGAGCGGTTACGCCATCGAGCTTCGAATTCGGAGAGCTGGTGACGGTCGCATTTCTTTCGAAGGACTCCGCTCAACGCGAATTCAAAGACGAGATTGCGAGCCAAATCGTCGACTTCGCGGCCGACGTCGACACCAACAGGCTCGTTCGCCGGCACCGTCCAATGGCGACGCGCCGACGATTCGGGACTTTGGCTCGTCGGTTGTGAGTTCGCACACCCCATCTCATTCGAAACCCTGGGCGAGCTCTTC
>Ga0307372_10014166_pt1 | contig 10234 bp, 12 predicted proteins | sample OX1MG_FD_202533 | JGI IMG/M metagenome (GOLD analysis project Ga0307372, IMG submission 202533) | Soil microbial communities from Risofladan, Vaasa, Finland - OX-1 | ecosystem: Environmental > Terrestrial > Soil > Coastal area > Acid sulfate soil | place: Finland: Risofladan, Vaasa | collected... | reverse complement strand
CCACGAGCGCCTGGGCGGGGCCGGCATCGGGAGAATTGACCAGGTTGACGACGCCGGGTGGGAACCCGACCTCCTCGAGGATGCGCACGAGCTCCACCACCGCCAGGGGGTCCTGGGGAGCGGGCTTCACCACGACCGTGTTGCCCATCGCCAGGGCGGGCGCCACCTTGCCCGCCATGTTGGCCAACGGGAAGTTGTACGACGTGATGCACGCCACCACCCCGACGGGCTGGCGCACGGCCACGGCGCTGATCAACCCGCCCGGGGCCAGAGGCGTGGCCTGGGCGACCTGCGGGGGCAGCGACCGCTGGACCACGGACTGCGGGTCGCGCGAGTAGCGCTCGAAGCGGTCCGCGGCGATCGGGACCTGGAGCCGTGACCCCACGGCGGCGGTGGCGCCGGTCTCGGCGATGACCAGGGGGACCAGCTCCTCGGCCCGGGCCCGGATCGCCGCGGCGGCGCGGGCCATGAGGGCACGGCGCTCCTCGGGCGCGGTGGCGGCCCACCCCGGTTGCGCCCGGCGGGCGGCGGCGGCGGCCGCCACGGCATCGGCCACGGTGGCGCTCGGGGCGGCGCCGGCGGCCTCCTCGGTGGCGGGGTTCACCACGTCGTAGGTGCCGCCGGAGGCGTCGGCCCACCTCCCCCCGATGAGGAGCTGGCTCTCGCGCCTGAAGACGGGCGCCGGCGTGTCGGCCATGGGCGGCGATCGTACCGGGTATCTGACATGCCGTCAGGTCCGCTGCTACCGTGCTGGCGGCCGGCGCCGGGGCCCCGCGGCTTGCCCTGCGCACCGGCCTGGGGGATACCGTTCCCCCAGCACTCGGCACAGCACTCGGCACAGCACTCGGGGGGGCCGACGGGGCCCAGTCTCCGGGCCCGGACCAAGGAGGGACCGCGCCAATGAGCCCGGCAGTCGGCTTCCAGGACGCCACCGCCATCGTCGGCATCGCCCAGACACCGTTCGCCAAGCACCTCGAGCCCTCCGAGGCCGAGCTGGCCTGCACCGTGATCGTCGAGGCCTGCGCCGATGCCGGCATCGACCCCTCCGAGATCGACGCCCTGTGCTCCTACACGATGGAGGCCACCGAGGAGGTCGACATCGCCCGCAACATCGGCTGCGGGGAGATCACCTTCTTCAGCCAGATCGGCTACGGCGGCGGCGCCGGGTGCGGTGTCGTCGGCCACGCCGCCCTGGCCGTGGCGAGCGGGCAGGCGGAGGTGGCGGTGGCGTGGCGGTCGCGCAAGCGCGGCTCGGGCCCGCGCCCGTGGACCAGCACCGCCGTGCAGCTGCGGGTGCCGGGCGGGTGGACCCGGCCCTTCGGCATGCTGCGGCCCGTCGACGAGATCGCCATGCTCACCCGCCGCTACATGCACGAGTACGGCGCCACCCGCGACCACCTCGCCAACGTGGCCACCGCCGTGCGCAAGCACGCCAACATGAACCCCCTGGCGTTCATGCACGACCGTCCCATGAGCCGTGACGACTACATGGCGGCGCGCTGGGTGTCGGAGCCGCTGTGCCTGTTCGACAACTGCCTCGAGACCGACGGCGCGCTCGCCTGCGTGATCGTGTCGGCCGAGCGCGCCCGCGACCTGCGCCATCCGCCGGTGTACGTGCACGCCTTCGCCCAGGGCCTGCCGCCCGAGCACCAGACGATGGTGAACTTCTTCAACGACGACCCGCTCACGGGCCCGGCGTGGGCGTGCGCCCGGAGGCTGTGGGCCAACGCCGCCTTCGGCCCCGAGGACGTGGCCGTGGCGCAGATCTACGACGCCTTCACGCCGCTCATCCCGCTGTCGCTCGAGGGCTACGGGTTCTGCAAGCGCGGCGAGGGCGCTGCCTTCACCGACGACGGCAACCTCGAGTGGGGGAAGGGCTCGCTCCCGACCAACACTGCCGGCGGCGGGCTGTCGGAGGCCTATGTACACGGCTTCAACCTCATCAACGAAGGCGTCCGGCAGATGCGCGGCACCTCCACCGCCCAGGTGGAGGGGGCCGAGACGTGCCTCGTGACCTCGGGCGAGGGCGTACCCACGAGCGCCCTGCTGCTGCGGCGCTGACGACGAGTCCGGGCACACGAACCAGCGCGGGGAGACAGACAGATGACCAACGCAGCGGCGTTCTCGGGTGGCTACGTGGCCAATCTCGGCCCGTCGGAGGATGGATTTCTCCTCCCCGCCGTCGATGACGAGAGCATGTTCTTCTGGGAGGGCACGCTGGCGGGCGAGCTGCGCATCCAGGCGTGCAACGCCTGCGGCAGGCTCCGGCACCCGCCGCGCCCCATGTGCCCGGCGTGCCGCTCGACGGAGCGGGGTTGGCGGCCCGTGGCCGGCCTCGGGACGATCTGGTCCTTCGTGGTCCCCCACCCACCCCTGCTGCAGCCGTACTCCGACCTCGCCCCCTACAACGTGATCGTGGTGGCGCTCGACGAGCACCCCACGATCCGCTTCGTCGGCAACCTCGTCGAGGGGCCCGACGGACAGCTGGACGAGGTGGACCCGGCGTCGATCCGGATCGGGGAACCGGTCGAGGTCACCTTTAAGCGCTTCCACCGCGCCGACGGCAGCGAGGAAGCCCTCCCCTTCTGGGTGCGACGAGGCTGACCCCCCTGCGCATGGCTCCTCCTCCCGCCTGAACTCCCTGGCCCGGGGCGTGCCGAACGCTCGACCGCCGGGCGCGCCATACCAGGGTGACGGCGACCGAGGAGGACCGGTGGACGTGGGCGGTCCCGGCTCCGGCACAGGGCTCCGGCACAGGGCTCCGGCACAGGGCTCCGGCACCTGATCCGTCGGCGCTGCGGACACGGCGTGGGTGGCGCTGCGGTCGCCGCTCAACTCGTCGAACAGGCGCGGATCGCCGCCTCGGCGGCCGCTTCGGTGGCGAGCAGCGCGCCTTCGGCCAGCCTGGCCATGGCCTCGATGCGTTCGGGGTGCTCGGCGAAGTAGCGCTCGATGGCCGCGGTGTCGGGCGAGCCGTCCTGGTTGCTGAGACGGAAGATCTCCTCGTCGACGCTCCCGTCGGTGGCACGGTCGCTGATGACGCGGAACACCGACCACGGGATGTCGCGTCGCTCGCACACGTCGGCGATCGCCGCGGTCTCCATGTCGAGCGAGACCACGCCCCGCGCCCGCAGCTTTGCGATCTCCTCCACGTCGGTGATGAGGGTGTCCGTCGTCCACATCGTCCCGGCGGGCTCCCCTCCCCCCAGCGGCGTGGGGTGGTACTCGGCACCGGTGACGCCGTTCACGACGAGCGCGGGCAGCACGAGCGTCCCGATCGGGGTGTCGTTCTCGACGGCGCCGGTGATGCCGACCACCACGACCCGCTGCACCGTCACGGCGTCGAGAAGCTGCGTCGTGCCCGCGGTGGCGAGCTCGGTGCCCATGCCCGTGACGATCCCCACCACGGGCCGGCCCCGCAACGTCCCCGTGTGCACGGGGAGGTCGCCGACGCTGCCCTCGTGCAGGTCCAGCTTCCGGGTGAGGGGCTCCAGCTCCATCGGCATGGCGCAGACGAAAGCGGTGTGCGCGGCGACGGTGGGGTCCATGGCCCTACTCTGTCGCGTCCCGAACCTCAGCGCAGGAGCGACAGGACGAGGCCCGCCTGGCCGAGGTGGTACGTCACCATGATGGCGACGTCGGCGCCCCGGAAGGGCCGCACGAACCGGTTCCAGGCGATCATGGTGTCCGATGACACGAACAGCGTGGCGCCCACCCCGGCGAGCACGTTCCCGGTGGCGAGGGCGGTGGCCAGCATGGCCGCGATGACCAGCATGTAGATCGCCACCGGGGCGCGCAACGAGGCGTGGGCCCGCAGCGCACGCAGGACGCGCAGCCCGAACGGCGCCACCACGACGACGACGACCCCGGCCGCGACGACGACGGCGAGGGCCCCGGGCCCGTGGGCCCACAGGCCCGCCAGGTACGCCAGGTGGCCGACGAGGAACGCTCCCAACCCCGCCACGAACAGGTCGCCCGGGAGCATGAGCACGACGTCCCCGGCGAGCGAGCACACCAACGCGGCGACGAACCAGGACCGCCGTGCGCCGGCATCGGAGGCCGGCGACAATGCGACCGCTGTCCAGGTGAGCGCGCCCAGTGTGGCCGGCTTGCACAGGTACTCGAGCCACACCCGGCGGCGCGCCCGGGCGACCCAGTCCCCGCACGCGGACACCCCGGCGATGACGAGGGCGGCGAGAGCGGCGGTCGTCACCGCACGGGGGCCCGTGCGCCCGTCGGGGTCCTACGCATGGCGGCCGGCGGGTCGCGCCGTGGCGGTCACGTCGTCCCCGCCCAGCCGATGGGCCCGAGCTCCTCGGCGATGGCGGCCATGGCCACCTTCTCCCTCGCCCACACCTCGGCGATGTGCTCGGCCCAGCCCTCGCGCAGCAGGCGCTTGTTCGCCACCAGCGCGGCGACACCGTGCGCGGCGAGCTGCTCGGCCAGGGCGACGGCATGTTCGACGGCGCCCCCGGCCGGGGCCCGCTCCAGGGCGAACCCGGTGGCGACGGCCTCCGCGGCACTGAGCGCGGACCCCGACAGCACCATCCACGCCGCCTGCTGCGGGCCCACCCGGCGCGGCAGGAGCCAGCTGCTCCCCGCCTCGGCACAGGTCCCGAGGCTGATGAAGGGCATGCGGATCTCGGCGTCGTCGTCGACGACCACGAGATCGCAGTGCAGCAGCAGCGTCGCGCCGAACCCGACGGCGAGGCCGTTCACCGCGGCCACGAGCGGCTTCGGGAAACGCGCCAGCCGGTCGAGCAGGGGATCGAACGCGACGCCGAGCTCGGCGCTCCCGCCCGCCCGGCTCATCGCGGAGAGGTCCACGCCCGCCGAGAACGCCCGGCCCCGGCCGGTGAGGACGCAGACCGCCACGTCCGGGTCGGCGGCGGCGGCGTCGAGCCGCGCGGCCAGCGCCCGGTAGCCCTCCGCCGTGAAGGCGTTCAGCTTCCGGGGCCGGTCCAGGACGACAATGCGGACAGGGCCCCGGTCCTCGGCGGACACTTCGTAGTCGGGCGTCGACTGGCTCACGCTTCGCTCCTCGCCGATTTCCTCGCCTGCATAAGCTAATGGCGGGCTCGACGCTGGCGCGGTGGCGTGGGGCGGTGGCGGGATCCGCGCCACGGCGCCATGCACCACGGCGACACGGCCCGCGGCGCCGCCGACGAGGGAGGGCGAATGGAGACGACCGGGCCGGGGACCGAGACCACGGCGACCGACGTGCTCGTGAGCAGGCCGCGGCCCGAAGTCGCGCTGGTGACGCTCAACCGACCGGAGCGGCTGAACGCGCTGACCTCCACCATGCTCGCCCACATCTACGAGGTGCTCCAGACACTCGGTCGCGACGCCACCTGCCGGGTGATCGTCGTGACCGGTGCCGGACGAGGGTTCTGCGCGGGCGACGACCTGCGCGACTACACGCCGCCGGCGTGGGTGCCCGCCGACGTGGGGCCCGTCCACTCGAACATGTACCAGCAGAAGTACGTCGCCGAGCTCGTGCCGCGCTTGCGCGCACTCCCCCAACCGGTGATCGCGGCGGTCAACGGGCCCGCGGCCGGCGCGGGCTATGCGCTCGCGCTCGGTGCCGACCTGCGGGTGGCGGCGGCGTCGGCGGTCTTCGTCGACGCCTTCGTGAAGATCGGGGCGTCGGGGGCCGAGATGGGGCTGAGCTGGCTGCTGCAGCGCATCGTGGGAGCCACCCGCGCCGCCGAGCTGGTGCTGACGGGCCGCCGGGTGGACGCCGCCGAGGCGGCCCGCATCGGGCTCGTCCTCGAGACCGTGCCCGACGGCGAGGTCGTGGACGCCGCGCTGGCGCTGGCCGAGCTGATCGTCGTGAACACCCCCCTGGGGACGTGGATGGGGAAGGCCACGCTGTGGTCGAACCTCGAGATCCCGAGCCTCGAGGCCGCCATCGACCTCGAGGCGCGCACCCAGATCCTGACGCTCGGCACCGAGGACGCCAAGGAGCAGCTGCAGGCCTTCCGCGACGACCGGCCGGCCCGCTACACGAACCGGTGAGCTGGCGCGGCCCCACAGCAGCCCCACAGGTTGGCCCGCTTACCTGATAGGTGCAGTCACAGAAGGAGTGTGTTCGATGTACCGCTACGGCCCTCTCGGCTTCCATCACGGGCCCGGCCCGCTCGCCTGGGTGTTGCTGGCCCTGTTCCTCGCCGCCATCGTGTTGGCGGTGATCGCCGTGGTCCGCCTGTGGAGGCACCCCGGCGCCTTCGGGTCGCCCGTGGTGCACGCGGGGCCACCGCCGGTCCACCCGGTCGATCCCGCGCTCAGCGAATTGCGAGTCCGCTACGCGCGCGGTGACCTCACGTGGGAGGAATACGCCCAGCGCGCCACCAACCTGGGCTTCCCGGTGGCACCGCCGGCACCGCCGGTCCCTCCTCCGTCCGCACCCGCCGCGTAGGCAGCCGACCGAGCGGGCCCGCCCGCCACGACGCCTGACCGTCACGGGGCCCGGCGGGCCCGCCGCCGGGAACGGGTTCAGCCGGCCCGACCGAAGTCGTCCTCGAGCCGCTCGATGTCGTCCTCACCGAAGTAGTCGCCCACCTGGACCTCGACGAACACGAGCGTGGTGTCACCGGCGTTGGCGATCCGGTGGGCGGCGCCCTTCGGGATGTCGATGGCGTCCCCGGCCCCGAGGCGATGGACGGTGCCGTTCAGCGTCACGTCGGCGTGGCCCGCCACGACGAACCAGTGCTCGCCACGTCGTGCATGGCGCTGGTAGCTGAGGCGGCGCTCGGGCAGGACCTCGATGCGCTTCACCTTGTGACCCGGGGCGTCGTCGAGGACCGTGTACGACCCCCAGGGACGGTCGTCGCGCTCGCTGTGCATTGGGCCATTGTGCCGCGCCCGACCGACGGCGTGGCGCCCGGGCGGCCCGTGGTCAGCCCCGGGGTGCCATCCGGGGGCGCAGGGTCGCCAGGCCGTCGCCGGCGAGCCGTCGGAACCGCCCGGGCGGCCCGTCGTGGCCATCAGCAGCGACATGCCGGGGCCCGACACCTCGGGCCCGGCGCCGTGGGAGCAGTCGAGGTCGGTGGCGGAGAGGCGGCGGCCAGGCGCCGGGCCTCGCGGTCCATCATCGTGTCGAAGCGGAACCCGTTGGCCGCCATGCGCCGGAAGAGCCGGCCCGGGGTCTGCTCGGCCCCCGCCAGGACGTGGGCGGCGGCCACCCGCACCGACCACCCGGTGCACAGCGACGGCTCGCTCCACCGGCCCGGGGCGAGGGCGCCGAGCGTGCCGGCCAGGGCCGCCCGCTCCGTGTGGATCAGGCCCCAGGTGTCGGAGTCGTGGACGACAGGGTCAGACATGGCGTGCCCCCCGGGCCGCCAGGTGCCCCACCAGCACCTTCCTCACCCACGACGAACGGGGCGTCGGCCCGGTCGACACCCACGCCCCGATTCCGTCCCGGGCGCTCCCGCGCCTCTCAGAACCAGTGGAACCAGGGGTGCCCGGAGCGCCACACGACCACGTCCACCTTCCCCACGATGTTCGAGGCGCGCACCGTGCCCCAGTAGCGGCTGTCGTCCGAGTCGCCCCGGCAGTCGCCCATGACGAAGTAGTGGTCGGCGGTTATGTGCGTCGTCTTGATGTGCTCGCTGGCCTGCGTGCACATGCCGGTGAGCGGGACGAGCCACGACTCCCGGAGGGGCCTGCCGTCGATCAGCACCGTGTTGCCCTCCGACGAGATGGTCTCCCCCGGCAGGCCGATCACGCGCTTGACCAGGATCGGCGGACCGCCCTGGTCCGCCGACACGTCGTGGAAGACGACGATGTCGCCGCGGTGGACCGTCGAGAAGAGCTTGTCCACCAGGATCCGGTCCCCCGGCATCAGGGTCGGGACCATGGACGGCGTGGGCACGTAGAACGTCTGGACGACGTAGGCGCGGGCGACGATGGCAACGACGAGCACGACCGCGATGAACACCACCCATCCGAGGAGGACCCGCAACCGGGACTGCGGGCGCGACGGTCGCGCCGCAGTTGCGTCGGCCGTGGCCGGGAGGTCGTCGACCGTCATCGGGACATTCTCCCTCAGCCCGTCGGGCCGATGACATCGGGGCAGGTCGAGGGCCAATCGTCCAGGGGCCCGGTGGGAGCACGCGCCCTGGGCCCGGGCCGGGGAACTCGACGGCCCCCCGGCCCGTCGAAACGGGCGTGAGGACCACCCCGAACGACCCGACCGATGCCACGCACGCCGGACCGGCTGCGGGCACCCGACGCGCCGGGCGCCGGCGTCGACCCCCATCGGGTGGTGGCACGGGCTGACGCCGCGTCGCTGCTCCGACTGGTCCCGGTCCCTCCCGGCGCGCAACCGTCGGAAGGCCGACCGGCCGGCGTGACCACCCTGGAGCAGGCGCCGAGCACCCCGGGGACCCCGGATGTCGTCGATCTTGCGGCCTGGTGGACGGCCCCGGGCACCATGGGCTCGGTCATCGCCTGGGTGCAGGCGCACCGCCGCCCCTGAGCGACCCGGCTCGGGCCCTGTTGGGGCTCGTGACCGCAACACTGGGGGTCACGGTCGGCTCCACCTCGGCGACGACCTGACCCGCGCGACGCCTGGTGAAGCCAGACGTCACGGCGTCAGTGTCGCTTGATCACCCAGACGAACGTGGCGCTGGCGCTGTTCGTCGCATCGGCCGCCGTGACGGTGACCTTGTGCCGACCGCGTGTCGTCGGCACGCCCGAAACGAGGCCCGACGTGGCGTCGATCGACAGTCCCGGAGGGAGCCCGATCGCACGGTAGGAGAGCGTCTGGCCGGCGGTGGAGTCGATGGCGTGGATCTGCAGCACCACCCTCGACAAGACCACACCCGTCTGCTTCCCGGGGTCGGCCTCCGCGACGGGACCGCTCCAACATCCGGTCGTGGGAGAGAAGATCGGCGCCGTCGTGACGGGCAGGCCCGGCGGAGGATCGACGACGATCGACGGGTTGTTCGGATCGGTGACGGAGTTGGCGTTCGTCCACGTGCTCTCGCACCGGAGCAGGGCGCGACGCCCGGGCTTGTGGCGCGACGCCGCGTCCCCGCCCGCCCACATGTCGAAGCGGTAGAGGTGGAGGTTGTTCCAGTCACGGTCGCACTCTGAGCACTCGTCCTCGTGGATGAAGTAACGGTGCATGTACGGCACGTAGATGACCTGGCACCAGCCGAGCTCGCTGACGTCGGTGGCGAAGGTGACCGGGTCGGCGTACGTCCCCGTCCCTCCGGCGGTGGCGTGGAGGCACGGGTGGGCGATGACGGGCCCGGGGGGCGAGTTGTCGACCCAGCCGTAGAGCGTCATGAAGGCGTGGACGTCGGTGGCCTGCGCGCCGGCGGGCCCGGTGCCGACCAGGCCGATCGCCACGGCCGACACGGCCAGGGCGACGATGCCCGCAGACGCCCACCGCCCGGGTGTCCTCCGCACGCCCACGAGCGTACTTCTCGCGGCCCGGCGCCGCCCGGTTGCCGGACGGCCCCGTCACCCCGCCGAGGCTGTCGATCCGGCGCAGGCTGACGAACCGGCGCAGGCTGACGCTCTTCCAGCGGCCGGGGCCGGGCCGGGCCGGGGCGGGCCGGGGCGGGCCGGGGCTCAATACAGGGGCGACCAACTGCTGGTGCGCAGCAGCTTGCTCTCCCACCGATCGCGGAACGCCAGCGCATCGAACATGAACTGTCCCGGGCGCCGGTGCTCGGGGTCGGTGTCGTGGGTGAGCAGGTGCAACAGCACCTGCTCGTTCACGATCTTCTGCATGAGGATCGCCTCTTTGCGGCGACCGGCGCCGAACGCGACCTGGAAGACCGCCTGGATGTCGAGCAGGTTGGCCGCACGCTGCCTCATGGGCTCGTAGTACCCCGTCCCCCAGAACTCCACGTAGTCGTCGATGGCGGCATGCGGCCAGCCGGTGTCCTCCATGTAGAGCGACAGCTCGTGGGTGGCATCGCCGGTCGGGACCGTGGCCAGGTCGATCTCCGCCATCGGGGACCAGTGCACGGGGAAGAGCAGTTTGCCGGTGACGCCGTGCCGATGCTCGTCCACGGCGCGCGCCCACGCGCTAAGGTCCCCGCTCTGGATGCGCCGGGCCAGTCCCTCCCACGCGGCGCCGTCCCGGAGCGCGGTGATCGTGACCACGTTGTACGCGGGACCGCTGCCGTGCGCGTGGTTGCAGTACCAGAGCAACCGGGCGTTGTCATCGGCGGCCAGCGCCGGCATCCACCCCTCGCGGAAGGCCGATTCGAACTCC
>Ga0307372_10014164_pt1 | contig 10235 bp, 13 predicted proteins | sample OX1MG_FD_202533 | JGI IMG/M metagenome (GOLD analysis project Ga0307372, IMG submission 202533) | Soil microbial communities from Risofladan, Vaasa, Finland - OX-1 | ecosystem: Environmental > Terrestrial > Soil > Coastal area > Acid sulfate soil | place: Finland: Risofladan, Vaasa | collected... | reverse complement strand
CCCCACCCCGTCGGTTTCCAGGCAGCGGGATCGAGCTTCCCAGTGGTGAGGCGGCCGTCGGAGACGATGGAGAAGATGCGGTCCGCCTCCGGGGTAGCGCAAAAGCGGGCGTAGTCAAAGTCGGCGGGATTGGCGATGCCATCGGACGCGTTCTGCGCCCAGCTTTTCCGGGATGCCATTGCTGCCGCAGACGCACCCAGAATCTTGCAGAAATCACGACGACGCATAGTGCTCCCCCTCCAGACCAGTCGCTGGCATGAATACGGTTACAGGAAACCAGCATAACGCATGCGGACGGGAAGCAAGCGCTGGACTGGGGACGGCAGGCGAATCGCGTGAAGGAAGTTTCAGGAGTGCAGGACCTTTGCAATGGCTCTTGAACTGGAGCGAGGCAGACGATAGGATCGACTTAATTCAGAAATAGCAGGAAACAGGCGGACGAATCCCCGTAACGAGCCAAGGGTGCCCTGTTTCCGGTGCAACGTCCGAGGGGTTTGCAGGAAGTGATTGCAATCGCGCGAAGATCCCTGCATGCTGTCGAACGGGCGATTCCCCAAACCGATAAAGGAACCATGAAGGAGCTGGCGTTATGAAATTCTCTCGCATCGGCTTGTCGGCACTGGCGCTTGCGACGGCGCTATCGATGACGGCGTGCCACTCGAAAAGCACCCCAAGCGACAACACCCAGACCGCGCAGAATCCGCCGTCGGATTCAGGGGCGCCGGGTCAACCGAGTTCTGGAGGCTCGGGACGCAGAGAGCAGCCGCGGGAGCGGCATCGGCAGCCTCCGCCGCCGCAGGTGGTGAATCTGCCGGCCGGCACGGCGATCCGGGTGCGGTTGGACCAGGACCTGGGCTCGAAGATCAGCCAGCCCGGCGACAGCTTCTCGGCCACGGTGGCCGATGACGTGACCGCGAACGGCCAGGTGATTATTCCCCACGGATCGAGGGCGGATGGCACGGTGATCGACGCCAAGCCGCTGGGCCGATTCAAGGGTGGAGCGCTGCTGGCGGTGAAGCTGGAGCGGGTACGCACGCAATGGGGCAGCTACCCGGTTGCGACCAGCACCATCGACAATGTTGAGAAAGGCAAAGGCAAGCGCAGCGCGGTATTGATTGGCGGCGGCGCGGGGCTGGGGGCGTTGATCGGCGGGCTGGCGGGCGGCGGCAAGGGCGCGCTGATTGGCGGGCTGGCAGGCGGCGGCGCGGGCACCGCGGGATCGGCGTTCACGGGCAACAAGCAGATTGTGCTGCCGGCGGAGACGCTGCTGACATTCCGTTTGAGCAACTCGGTGCAGATCACGGAAGCGGGCGCGCAGGGCGGCGACCCGCAGTTACAGACGCGGTAACGGTTGCACCGGTGGCCCGTCTTCCACGAAGGCGGGCCTGCCGTGCCTGAAGCGTCACCCCGATACAATAAGGACTGTGAGCGAATCGGTGAGCACGGACCTGGTGCAAATCGCCGCGGCGCGGCGCGTTCCCGCGCCCAAGCCGGAGTGGCTGAAGGCGCGCGCGCCCATGGGCGAGAATTACCACGCGTTAAAGCGGCTGGCGCGGGGACTGAACCTGCACACGGTTTGCGAGAGCGCGCAGTGCCCGAACATCGGCGAGTGCTGGCATCACAAGACGGCAACCTTCATGATGCTGGGCAACCTGTGCACGCGGCGGTGCGGATTCTGCGCGGTGCCCAAGGGCAGGCCCGAGGCGATCGATTTTGATGAGCCGCGGCGGGTGGCGGAGGCGGTGGCCGCGCTGGGACTGGAGTTTGCGGTCATTACCAGCGTGAACCGCGACGACGACCTCAAGGGCGGGGCGCGCGCGTTTGCGATGGTGATCGAGGAGATTCGGCGGCAGGCGCCGGGATGCAAGGTGGAGGTGCTGATCCCGGACTTCCAGGGCGACCGCGAGGCCGGAGATCCTGAACCACAATACCGAGAGTGTGCCGCGGCTGTACCGGGTGGTGCGGAGCGGAGCGCGCTACGAGCGCACCCTGGAACTGCTGCGGTATGCCAAGGAGCTGAACCCGGCGCAGATCACGAAGTCGGGGGTGATGGTGGGTCTGGGCGAGGAGACGCGTGAGCTGCTCGAAGTGTTCCGCGATCTGGCGGGGGTGGGCTGCGACATCCTCACCGTGGGCCAATATCTGCGCCCATCGCGCGATCATCTGCAAATGGCGCGGCTGTACACGCCGCGGGAATTCGCGGAGCTGAAGGCGGAGGCGCTGAAGATGGGGTTCCGGCACGTAGAGTCGGGGCCGCTGGTGCGGTCGAGCTATCATGCGCATGAGCAGGCGGAGGCGACGGGGCTAAAAGTGCTGGCCTGAACGGGTTGCTATTCAGCCCCCGCTGTATCCGGATTCTCTTCCGTGGCGCAACGCCTGGATTACGATGCGGTTTTCGTGAGTGCGATATAAGACGACGTAAGCGCCTTTCCCGAACGGGATAATCCACTCCCGATAGCCTGCCGGAAGCCAATCAATGGCGCGGTCGGCCTCGGGCGCTTGCTTAAGCGTATCGATACCGGATCGAATGGTGCGAACCGCCTTCGACGCGGCTTCAGAACTGTGAGCTGCTAAAAAGTCACGCACCCGCAAAAGGTCGTTGCGGGCATTTGGTGTCCACACGATCCCCACCATTCAAGCGTGCAACTCGGGTAGGCCTGGATTCTGGCCCTGCTCCATTGCGGCAAGCCATGAATCGACTTCGCCCTGATCCAAATGGAGCCCAGTCAACTGAAAGTGCGCCCAGTCGTCAGCCAGATCATCGCGCAGCCTATCTCTATTCAGCCCCTGCTGTGCAATCTCGGCGATTCTGGCGAGGAGAGGCTCCACAAAGACCTTCGGTGTTACGCCGGTTGATTCCGCTCTGGCCGCCAGAGTGTCTGGAACCTTAATCGTAATGTCCATTCTCAAACCCTACTACCGGCGAGGTTTAGTAAAATAGCCCTTGGCAAAGCGCACCTGAAGCGAGGAGCAACCGTATGGCACCTTCTGCAATGGCCGGGATTCCGGCTTTGAAAGAACTTTACTCCGATCTGAAGCGCCGCATGGACCAGGCGGTGGCGACATTCCAGTCGCAACTGGCCTCTACGCGCACCGGCCGCGCCAGCGCGCATATGCTCGATTCCATCAAGGTGGACTACTACGGCACGCCGACGCCGATCCCGCAGATGGCGCAGGTGGCCACGCCGGAGGCGCAGCTCATTGTGATCTCGCCCTACGATCCCAGCATCGTGAAGGACATTGAGAAGGCGATCCAGGCGTCGGATCTCGGGTTCAACCCGCAGACCGACGGAAAGATCATCCGCATCCCGGTGCCGCCCATGACCGAGGAGCGGCGGCGCGACGTGGTGAAGCACCTGAACCGGGTGCTGGAGGAGCATCGCACGGCGGTGCGCAACGTGCGCCGCGACGGCAACGATGCGCTGAAGAAGCTGGCAAAGGAGAAGAAGATCAGCGAGGACGAGGAGAAGCGCTCGCTCGAAGACGTGCAGAAGATGACGGATGAAGAGATTCGCAAGATGGAAGAGCTGTCGAAGCGGAAGGAAGTGGAAGTGATGCAGGTGTGAGGAAATGCGCGCGCCAGGAGGCAGGCGATGGAAGAAGTCATATTCGAGGTCGCTCAGGAGGCAGATGGTGGGTACACCGCGGAGGCCATTGGCGAAGCCATCTTCACGCAGGCGGATACGTGGGACGAGCTGAAGGCGAATGCACGGGAGGCGGTGCAGGCATTTTACTTCGACTCGTCGCCGCCGCGGTCGATTCGTTTGCGCCTGGTGCGCGATGAGGTGCTGGTGGTCGCATGAAGCTGCCGCGCGATCTTCGCGGTGAGGATCTGGTACGGCACTTGATCCGCCATTGGGCATACGCAAAGGTTCATCAGGTTGGCAGTCACATGATTCTGCAAACCGATGAGCCATCGCCGCAACGGATTGCTGTCCCGGCGCACAACCCGTTGCGTGTGGGCACGCTGAACTCAATTCTCGCCGCAGTAGCGAATCACAAGAGTGTGAGCAAAGAGGCTATTCTCAAAGGCCTCTGACCGGCTTGCTATCTCTTCGCCCGCTTGTAGAAGGGCAGCGGCACCTGCTTGGCGCGGACGGCGTTGGCGCGGCACTGGACCACGACATCTGCTCCGCTGGCTGCCACCTCCGCCGGAACCAGCGCCATGGCGATATTGGTTTTGAGGAAGGGCGCGGGCGAGCCCGATGTGACCACGCCGACCTGGCGGCCTTCGAGATCCATCACCGGGTAGCCGTCGCGGGCGATGCCGCGATCGATCATCTCCAGGCCGACGATGTGGCGCTTCGGTCCACCTGTCTCTTTCACGGCCAGCAGGGCGTCGCGGCCGATGAAGCCGCCCTTATCGAGCTTGAGCCAGCGGTCGAGGCCGGCCTCGAGCACGTTGATCTCTTCAGAGATTTCGTGGCCGTAGAGGCTCATGCCGGCTTCGAGGCGAAGGGTGTTGCGCGCGCCCAGCCCGCAGGGGCGGATGCCGAACTCGGCGCCGGCTTCCATCAGCGCGTCCCAAATCTTCACGCTGGTGGCTTCGTCCGAGGGGATGTAGACTTCGAAGCCGTCTTCGCCGGAGTAGCCGGTGCGGGCGATGAGCACGTTGGGAATGCCGGCCACGGCGCCCCAGGTGAACCAATAGTTTTTGAGCGCCGCCAATTCAGTCTTTGTCAGCTTTTGCAGGGTGTCCAGCGCGCGCGGACCCTGGATGGCTAGCTGCGAATAATACTGCGAATAGTCGCTGATGTGGACGCCGGAGCGGGCGCCCAGGTGTCGGCGAATCCAGGCGTAGTCCTTGTCCTTGGTGCCGGCGTTGACCACCAGCAGGTAGTCGTTCTCGCTCAAGCGATGCACCAGGATGTCGTCCACGAAGGTGCCCGCGGGCGTGAGCAGCGCCGAGTAGTGGGCCTGCCCGTCCTTGAGCTTCGAGGCGTCATTCATGGTGATGTGCTGCACGGCCTCGAGAGAGGCGGGGCCGCGGAACTGGATCTCGCCCATGTGGCTCACGTCAAACAGGCCTACGCCGGTGCGAACCGCGAGGTGCTCGGCGATGAGGCCGCCGCCAGCGCCCGGATACTCGACGGGCATGTCCCAGCCGCCGAAATCCACCATTTTGGCCTTCAGCGCGCGGTGGGTGCTGTTCAAGGCGGTCTTTTTCAGCGGAGTTGCAGCGGGGGCTTGGGTTGTGCTCATGATGGTTCCTCTGGTCGCCTTGGAGAGCGCTCTTTTCCTTCCCAACGATAGGCAGTGGGCCGCACCGCGGTCAAACGCGGGAGACAGACGGCTTGTACGGGATGAATCGGCGCCGCGGCTAGCGCGCGCCGGCGGCGTCGGGACGGCGGGGGGAATCGACGATGAGGACATGACCGTCGGTAAGCGCCCTCACGTAATGGCGGGCGTTGGCGGGCACTACGGCGGCGAGGCCGGGGCGAGCGACATAGGTTTCGCCCTCGATGGTCATTTCGAGCTCGCCTTCGAGAACGTGGTAAATCTCCTCCTGCGGATGATTGTGTTCGTGGATGCTGGAGCCGCGGGTGAAGTCGTAGTGCGCTACGGTCATGTGCTCGGAGTGGAAGAAGCGGCCGCGCCAGCCGGGCAGGCGCTCGATCTCGGGCAGGTGGGAGATGTCGACGATTGGCATAGCGACTCCTTGCCTGGTCAGCTATGGTATCAAGCGGGAAGCCAGCCCCGAAACGTCGTCGGGGCCGGTTGATTTGGGGACGAGAGCAGCGAGTTGGCGTCGCTTCGCGACGTGGCAAGTTCGCAAGTTGGCTGCGGAGATGAGTACTGGCGCGGGCACTCCATGCCGGGACGGCGCCGTTTCGGCACTGCCTGAGGGCGTGCCCGGTTACAAAACGGATATGCGGGGCCGAAGTTCCAGTAGTGTCTAATGCGGAATCGTCCGGCATCCAGGCACGATTTTGTTCGTCGTTGCGGAAGGAATTGGGGTATTATGCGGCTACTCCCCCAAACGTGACAGCGAGGATGCCATGGTTCGCGATCGTTTGCGGCAATCCGCAAGATACGGCGGTGTAGTTGCCGGTTTCCTGATCTGTGCAGGTGCTCAGGTGGGGCGCGGGCAGGAGTTGGTGTCGGCTCCGGCGCCCCATGCCGAAGTGCAGCCCGCGCAGGCCGCCCAGGCACAGGCGCAGGTGAACCTGGCGCTGCAGCAGCGGCTGCTGGGCCTGGTTCCCAATTTTTTTGTGGTGTATACGCCGCATCCGGTGCCGCTCACGACGAAGCAGAAATTTGAGCTGGCATTGCGGTCGGAGGTCGACCCGATGGCGCTGGCCGGCGCGGGGGTTTCGGCTGCATACGGGCAGTGGCAGGACGATCCCAAGTCATTCCGACAGGGCTCGGAGGGGTATTTCAAGCGGGTAGGGGCCACCTACGGCGCGAACTTTATCGGTATCATCACGGGCGACGCGATTGTGCCATCTATTTTGAAGCAGGATCCGCGGTACTTCTACAAGGGCACCGGCAGCCTGCGATCGCGGTTCTTCTATGCCGTTTCCAATTCGTTCATCTGCATGGGCGACAACGGCCACTGGCAGGTGAATGTCTCGCAGCCCATGGGCAGCCTGACCACGGCGGGAATCACGGAGTTGGAATATCCGCCGAGCGACCGGTTTGGGATAGGGCGAGTGTTCCGGGATTTCGTGATCAGCGAGTTCGCGGCCGGCGGGGAGAACGTATTCCAGGAGTTCTTTTCGCGGCGGTTCACGTTCAAGCTGGGCGGCCGGCGGGAGCTCAATCGCTGATCGGGGATTGAGGTGCACCGGGAGTGCTCGAACAGCGGATTCCCTGCGGGAATGACAGAAACAAAAGCAAGAACAGAGGCAAAGGCAGATGCCTACGTTTTGGCCATGCGGCTGCGGAGGCGCTTGAGGACATTGGGGGGGACGAGGCCGGTGACGTCGCCGCCGAGGGAGAAGACCTCCTTGAGCATGCGCGAGCTGACGAAGGAGTAGCGGCCGGCTGGCTGGAGAAACACGGTTTCGATTTCGGGGGCGAGGCGGCGGTTCATGAGGGCCATCTGAAACTCGTACTCGTAGTCGGAGATGGCGCGGATGCCGCGGAGGACGGCGGATGCACCCTGAAGGCGGGCGAACTCGACCATGAGGCCGTCGAAGGTGGCGACGAGGACGTTACTCATGGCGCGGGTGGCTTCCTCGAGCATCTCCACGCGCTCGGAAACACTAAAAAGCGGGTTTTTGCCGCGGTTGTTGAGGACGGCGACGACGAGCTGGTCAAAGAGGCGGGAGCCGCGCTGAATGAGGTCGATGTGCCCGTTGGTGGGCGGGTCGAAGGTGCCGGGATAGAGCGCTTTGACGGCCATGGATCCTTCAAGTGGGATTGTACGGCATTCAAGGCAGGGAGTAGGGAGTAGGGAACAAAAGCAGATTCCCTGCGGGAATGACAGAAAGAAAGGCAAGAACAAAAGCAGATTCCCTGCGGGAATGACAGAAAGAAAGGCAAGAACAAAAGCAGATTCCCTGCGGGAATGACAGAAAGAAAGGCAAGAACAAAAGCAAAAACAAGAGCAAAAACAAAGGCAAGAGCAAAAACAAAGGCAAGAGCAAAAACAAAGGCAAGAGCAAAAACAAAGGCAAAAGCAGATTAATGGGCGGGGACGGCTTCTTCGGCTTCGTGCCTGGCGGTGCGGGAGGCGATGTAGATGGAGATGACGGTGATGTCGTCGGTCTGGCCGAAGTGGCGGGCGGTCTGGGCGATGTAGCGGGCGGACTCGTTGGAGACCTGCTGGGTGCGTTCGAAGCCGAAGAGCTCGCCGGAGGCCGATTGGGCCTCGACCACACCGTCGGAGAGGAATACGAGGCGGTCGCCCTGGTCCAGGTGATAGGTGACCTGCTCGTACTCGACGCCGGCGATGACGCCGAGGGGGAGGCTGGAGGGGAGCTCGAGCTCGCGCCCGTCGCGGTAGGGGCCAAGATGGCCGGCGTTGGCGACGACCAGCTTGCCGCTGGGATAGATGCGGGCGCAGAGGCAGGTGGCGAAGCAGGGGGCGGCGTCGAGGTCGGGGACGTTGCCGGGCGAGGAGACGGCTCCGATGAGGACGCGGTTGAGGTGATTGAGGACAGTGGCGGGCTCGTGGGCGAGCTCATTGCGCAGGGCGCCGACCAGGGTGCTGGAGTTCATGGCGGCCTGGAGACCTTTGCCGCTGACGTCGCCGACGACCAGGAGAAGGGATTCGTCTTGTAGGGGCAGGACCTGGAAGAAGTCGCCGCCCACGCCGTGAACGGGGAGGTAGGCGCTTTCCAGCATGAAGTTCTTGTTGGAAGGAAGCTGGGTGGGGATGAGGAGCGACTGGACGCTGCGGGCGGCGGCGATCTCGGCGTCGGAGCGCTGCTCATCCTGGCTGACGCGGATGAAGCGGTAGAGGATGACGGCGATGAGGCTAAGGAGGAAGATGCTGTAGGCCACGATGCCGGTGCCGAACTGGATGGGGCCGACGTGATAGAGGGGCGAGGCGAGGGTGTCGGGCAGCCAGTGATGGCTGGCGGCGTAATCGATGACGGTGTTGGCGGAGTCGGCGGTGGCGCCGAGGAAGAAGGGGACCAGCATGACGCCGGCATCGGTGCGGCCGGCGCGCCAGGCGCGGAAGAGCAGCACGCAGACCAGCACGCAGAAGACGACTTCCGCAGCGACGGAGAGGATTTCGTAGACCTGGTCGAGGTGGACAAAGTAGAACAGCGCCAGCACAAGTACGGACGCCTGGAAGATGCGGACAGTCTTGTGCGCCTTGCTGCCGGTGAAGCGGAGGACGAACTCAGCCGTGACGGCCATGAAGATGTGGCCGGAGACGGCGCTGAAATTCTGGTAGACGGAGAGCGGGATGAGGGAGAGACCGTAGATCGCGTCGAAAGCGCCGCGGATAGCGACCGTGACGCAGAGGATTCCGAGCCAGAGGTATTCGGGGTGGTTGCGCTGGGCCAGATAGAGGGCGAAGCCGAGGACGGAGACGCAGAAGAAAAGGAACGCGACCACCAGGGAGGAGACGGCGTTCTCATCCCACTGGCGGGCGCGGTCGGTCTGGAGGCGGTCGGCCAGGTCGGAGGCGGGCCCGAGCTCGACACGACTGAGAATGCCGCGATGGATGGTGACGGATGGACCGGCCCAGGAGCGGATGGCGAGGACGATGGGGGTATTGGGGCTGGGCGGCAGCGGGACGGTGAAGGGCGGCGACTGATACATGGAGAGCTGCTCGTCCATGCCGCGGGTGCGGCCGGTCTCAATGCCGTTGATGTAGACGGCGAGCTGGCCGACGGAGTTGGGGGTGACCAGGAGTTCGAGCGGCTGTCCGGCGGAGGTGCCGGCGACCGTGGCGAGCGGGCGGGGATCGAGGCGCAAGCGGTACCAGGCGAAGCCGGAGTAGGAGTCGATGCCCTGGCTGGAGGCGGGCTGGCTGATGTCGACGGTGGGCCACGCGGAATCGTCGTAGGCGGGATCGGCCCAGCGGGGATCGTCGCCGATGGCGAAGCGCCAGGGGCCGTCGAGGCGGACGGTGGCGCGGAGGATTGGGGCTGGTTGGGCGGTGGACTGCGCAGAGGCGGCAGAGGCGCTGGGCTGGGTTGCGGGCTTCGAGGCCGGTCGGGCGGCGGGGGATTGAGCCGCCAGCGGCATGGCCCAGAACAACAACAGGGCGAGCCGGAGAAAAGCGGGGGTCCGCAGAAGATGCAACGGGGCTCGCGATGGCAGTGGCATCTGACTCTCCAGTTTAGAGATTGTGCCACGGAAATGGAAACGGGCTATTGTCAGGAAGTGGCAAGGCTTTCGTAAACCAGCGCGCACGTTTGGATTTACGCAGGGGACGAAGCAGCGGTTCCGCAGAGCTATTGCGCGCCCGCAGTGGCCTTATTACTCCACCCCGGCTGGCTTCTCTCAATCGGGCTTGGCACCATGCGAGTCTGGTTCTGCATTGCCGAGCAGATCGATTTCTCCAGTGGTTACATGCGCTCGCAGCCGATAATCGCCGCTTGAGTTCTGCCTGCTGAAGCTGCGGAAGAAGCCGCCTTTGTCGGCGCCGAAGGCGAGCGCCTTGACTTCGCCTATGCTGACGGAGGCGTCTACGCTGCGGTAATCCCCGCCGTGAATGGAGGAGATCGTAATCTGTCCCGCTCCCACTTCGATATCCTTGTCGCCCTTGACCTCTTCCACCGTGACTTCGCCGGCAAACATGCGAACGCTGAGATTGGTCCTTCGCGGAA
>Ga0307372_10014163_pt1 | contig 10235 bp, 10 predicted proteins | sample OX1MG_FD_202533 | JGI IMG/M metagenome (GOLD analysis project Ga0307372, IMG submission 202533) | Soil microbial communities from Risofladan, Vaasa, Finland - OX-1 | ecosystem: Environmental > Terrestrial > Soil > Coastal area > Acid sulfate soil | place: Finland: Risofladan, Vaasa | collected... | reverse complement strand
GTCCGTAGCCCGGGAACCGGGCGAAGTAGGCCTCGCGCAGCCGCCCGATGCCCAGGACTGGGTCGCGCCCGCCAGGGTCCAGATCGAACGTCCAGCTCCGCGCGTCATGGACCGGCCGGGTCCGGCCGGGAATCCGTCCCGCCCGTCGGCTCCACCCCGCCCCGCGACTTACGCCACGAGGCGGGACGCAACCTTTGAAGGCCACGGCGCCCGGCAAGGACGCGCGCCGGGAAAGAGCCACGCCTGCCAAGCGGTGGGCAGCCGCGATGAGGGCGTCCGGCCAGGCACCTCGCCCGAGCCCGCGCCGGCCCGAGCGGTCTTGGAATACACAGGTAGCCGCGGGCCGGCTGGGTTGTTGGGTGCCCGGGTCCCAGAGCAGGCTGCGTACCTGGTTCGATCGGGACGGGGGGCAACGCCGTCAGGCGCCCCAGAAAGTCCCGGTTCCTGGCGAGGAGGCTTTCGATAAGATCGTGGTGACAGCACCTGCTCGCGGCTGCCACGACCGGCACATGAGGGGGACCTCGTGGCACGCGTTCGGACGCGTGCAACCCCGACGGGTGACCGGCGGGTGATAGGAAGTCGGGGTGCTGTTTCGCCGCCGCTCGTCCGTCGAGCTAGACACACTCCTGGGTTTGGCAATCCGGGAGGGCCCCTCCTATCCGGAGGTCGGTGCCACCGGAAACGCCGTCCTGCCACCTGGATACCGTCATGACCGCCATCGCCGCCGGATTGGCGATTCGCAGGTCTATGACCGGGCCGCTACCGCGCTACGCCACTGGGCCGCTCACGAGGGGGCCGGAGTCCACATCTTCCCGCACGACCATCCTGTTTCCCTGGGCGCGACGATCCTCGCGGTCATCTCGCTTGGGCCCGCGCAGATGGTCGCGCCATGCCGGATCGTCCGCGTCATCGACGAGTCCGACAGGTTTGGCTTCGCCTGCGGCACGTTGCCAGGTCACCCAGAGCGCGGCGAAGAAGCCTTTGTCGTCGAGCGCCGCGCCGACGGAACGTTCTTCAGCATCACCGCCTTTTCGAGGCCTGCCGATCCGCTGGCACGGCTCGCCGGACCGATCAGCAGGGCCATCCAGCTAGCCATCACCCGCAGGTTCGTGAACGCGCTGGCACGCCACGGTCAATCCGGGGTGTAACGGCGAGTTCCGAACACCCTGGCTCAGCGGCGTACGTCCTTGTTCAGCCGGCGCGCCCGGGGCCTGCGGGGAGCAGGTCGCCGCATCCTGTGAGCGCTGGCTGGCCCGCACGGCGGAATCGGTGCCATGCACGTCGATCTCCTCCAGGCGCACCACGGGAAAGCGCCGGCTCGTACGGGAGAGATAGAGCCGGACGTGAGGGAAGGCCCGGGACACCGCCGCGAAGGCCCGCTCGCTCTCGGCGCCTTCGAGGACTACCGGGATGACCAGCTGACGGCTCCCGTGCCGCTCGATCTCGACCGGCCCGCCGGCACGCAGGTTCACGAACCAGGCGGGGACCCGGTCCCAGCCGCCGTTGGCGCCGCAGATGACCGGCGTCTTGTCGAGCTCCACGTAGGCGACGAGAACCTCGCGCACCTGGCCGCTGCGCCACCCCCGGGTGCGCAGCAAGAGCACGTCGTCCACCCCGAGGGCCTTGACCCCGAGGCTCATGCCGAGGTGACGGTAGGCGACCACGTCGAGGCGGGTCCACCAGCGCGCCGTCATCCGGTCGAGCGAGGATCGCCGTCGCCCCCGAGGTGCGAGCGGCCGGTAAATCCGGACATAAGCACTGGCGAGATGGCGCCGGTAACCGGGACTTCCCGTCATGGGAACCTCCCTTCATGTCCTCACCAGGGCATAGAGACCTACTCGATGGACACTCTCGGCGTCGCCTCGATCGAGATCCGCAGGGCGAGTTCCCGGCCGAACGCGGCCGGGCCGAACGCCCCCGCCTTTCCCTCAAGCTCTCGTGGCCCGAAGGCAGCCTGGGCGGCGACGACCGCACCCTTTGCCTCAAGCGCCTGGCGCATCGCGGGCAGCGCACCTTTCGGTGCGACGGCGAAGGTGCAGAACACCCCGACGGGCCTGCCCCCGAGCCGGGGCAGCCCGGCCAGCCAGGTCCGCATCGCCTTGGCCGGGCGGACCCCTGTGACCACGAAGCCCTCCACCCAGCTCCCCACCACCACCACGTCGGCGGCCGCCAGCTCCGCCGGCCCCGCCTTGGTGATCGGCAGCACCCGGACCTGGTCTCCTCGTGCCGAGAAGCCATCAGCGATCGCCTCGGCGGCCCGCGCGGTCCTGCCTCCGCCACTCTCGTAACAGACCAGCACGCGCTGTCGCCCGTTCGGCCGCACATCGTCCGAACGCATCGGGCGGGCCGGCCGGGAATCGAGCACCGCGTCCGCGGCCCGACGGCCCTGGGCCATGGCCTCGACAACGGTGGCCGGCCCGATCAGCGCGTCGCCGATAACCCACAGGCGCTCGGTGACCGGAAAGGCTGCGCTCCAAAGCCCGATCTCGCGCCCAAGGGCGAGTGTGCCGACCGGGTAGTGGTCAGCGAAGGCCGAAGCCGTGCGGCCGAGGATGCCGCTGGCGCTCCAGCGCCGGTCGGCCACGCCGATGGCCTCCCGGCGCACGGGCGTGCCCGGCAGGGAGCCGGCGAATGCCGGGTCAGCCCGGTAGCCCATCGCCATGACGACGAGGGCGACGCTGAGGACCTCGGGATCTCCGGCGGCAACCGTGGGGCGCCGGTCGGCCCGTGCCTGGGTCGTGCGGGCAAGCTCGGCGCGAGTGACCCGGCCGGCCTCTCCGCGCAGCGCCGTCAGGGTACGCGAGAAGCGGACCTCAACCCCCTCGTGACGCGCCTCGTCGAGCTCGTCGGGACGGGTGAGGGCGAAGCGCTCGTCGAGCCAGTCGACGCATGTGGCCCCGAGCCCGAGGCGTCGTGCCGTTCTGGCCACGTCCATCGCGGTGTTGCCAGCACCGAGCACAAGCACCAAGGGCGGCCGGCTTCCCCGGTCAGCGTCCTCGCCCGCCAGCCCGAGCGTGGCGCGGAAGCCGCCCGGATCGCCTCCCGCTTCGAGTGCCGCCTTCGCGCCTTGCAGGAAGGCCGTGGCGTCAGTGACGCCGTCGAGCTCGGCACCGGGCACCGACAGGCGCAGCGGCACGGACGCGCCGTGGGCCACGATGACGGCGTCGTGGGCGCCAAGGAGCCGGTCGAGGTCCTCGGGGTGGATCTCGGTGCCACAGCGCAGGTCAAGGCCGGCTGCGGCGAGCTGGCGCCATGGCCGGGCGGCAACTGCCTCAGGGAGGGTGAAGTCGGGAATCCCCCAGTTACAAAGGCCGCCAGGGGCGGTGTCCTTCTCGTAGACGGTGACCGAGGCACCTGCCTCGATGAGTTCCCAGGCCGCGCCTGCCGCGGCGGGACCGGAACCGATGATCCCCACCGACAGCTCGCCCGTCACCGGAACAGGAGCGGGCACGAGGGGCGGCACCGGGAGCGTGTCGGCGACGAAGCGCTCCAGGCGGCCGATGGCGACCGGAGTGCCGCCCGCGAGGGACCAGCTGCACGCCCCCTCGCACTGGGCCGCCTGGTTGCACACCCGGGAGCAGATGTCAGGCAGCACCGAGGTGCGCCGCAGGATCTCGTGCGCGCCCGCCAGGTCGCGGTTACGGACCGCGGCGATGAAGCCGGGGATGTCGTTGTGCGCAGGGCAGCCCCGCACGCAGGTCGGGTCGGGGCATTGCAGGCACCGGTCGGCCTCGGCGAGCGCTTCTGGCCAGCCGGCGAAGCCGGAGCGGATCTCGCCGATGTCTCCCAGCAGGCGCTCTGGGTGGGCCGGAGCGGGCTCGGCGCGGGGGGCGACGAGCAGCGGCCCCTCGACGACGATGGCGGAGAACGGGCAGGTGCGCTCGCACTGGCGGCACCCGACGCAGAGATCGCCGTCGGCGAGCGCCACCCAGCGCTCCGTGTCCATCGACAGCGCCCCGGCCGGGCAACGGATGACACACTCCTGACATCCCGCGCAGCGGTCGGTGAGGACTCGCGCGTAGGGCCGGGCGCTACCGGCGGGAACCTCGTTTGTCGCGGTCAGGGTCATGGTGACTCCTCCGTGCCGAGTCGGGTCTGGCTTTCCGGTGCCTGTGAAGATCGCCATCGCCGGTCAGTCCGCTGCTTGCATCGCCACGTAGAGCACCGCCGCGGCCACTCCGCAGACGGCCACCAGTCCGAGGGTGGTGACCCGCACGGCGAGGGTGCTGCGACTCAGCGGCACCAGCTCGCGGTTCGCGATCCGCCACGTCGCCCACAGCGCGCCGAGTGTGCCGATGGCCATCACTGCCACCTGGACGGCGACGATGTGCGGGTCGGTGAGTATCCGGGTGTTGTAGAGCGACGAGCGGACGCCGGAGAAGCCGAACAGGTGCCCGACGGCGGGCACGACCCGCGGCGAGTGCTGGAAGAACTTCGGCAGCTGGCGAGCGAAGTAGTCCGCTCCGACGACAGGGATGAGCCCATAGGCGATGGGGACGAAGAAGGCGCGGGAACGGGAACTCTTGCCGGCGGAGCTGCCCGGGCGGGCGAGCTCGCCGTCGCGCCGGGCAAGGAGTGCCCCGATGCCCCAGGCCGCCCCGGCGGTGGCAAGGGCCAGGAGGCCGATGCTCCCAAGGTAGCCGACCGGGTTCGGGTAGTGGGGGAAGCGGAGCTGGCTGTTCAGCCAGTCGTCGAGACTGGCAAAGGCGCTGGTGGCGTTGATCTGCTGGTAGAGGACGAGTCCCCACAGCAGCGCGATCGCCCACGCCACATCGGCACGCCGGCGCCGGGGGGCGACGACGGACGTGAGCGGCTTTTGCAGGAACAGCCCGACGTTGCCCTCCGGGCAGGACTTGTAGCACTCGCTGCACAGCCCGCAGTACAGGTTCGAGTCCGCGCTTCCCGGCCACGTGTACCAGGGGCACCCGAAGCCCTCCGCCCCACCGCGCATGCAGTCCTTCGTCGTGCAGCTGAGGCAGACCTCGCGGTCACGGGTGCGGAACCCTGCGACCGAGCCCATCGAGCCGACGGTGCCGATGAGGGAAGTGAGCGGGCAGATGTAGCGGCAGAAGGTGCGCCGCTCGTAGACCAGGAAGAAGACGAGCGCCGAGCCGACGATGCCGATGACCATGAAGCTCGTCGCCGCCGGGTTGCCCGGCCCGGCGATGTTGAAGTACTCCTCGATCCAGGTGAGGAAGAGGAAGGTAAAGACCGGGAGCACGAAGCCGAGGCGGGCGAGGGGCTCGGGGAACTTGCGGCCAAGGCCCAGGGTCTTCTGCGTGCGCTGCCAGAACGTGCGGCGCTGCACCCACTCGGCGAAGCCGCCGAACGGGCACATCGCGCACCACGCGCGGCCCACCACGACCATCATCACGAACACGAGGCAGAACCAGACGTACCAGGTGATCGCCGTGGCGAAGTTGAGGCCAGGGATCGCCGTGCCGAGCAGCCCGACGACAATCACGGTCCAGAAGATGATCTGGTTCGGCAGGATCAGAAGGAACTGGAACTTCCGGTTGCGCACAAGTCGGGCGATCCGGGGATTACGGAGAAGGTCAAGGCCCGGCGAGGGGTCCGACGGGCCGAAACGCTCGGCGAGACCGGCACGCTCCGGCGGGCGCAATCGCACCGCGACGGGCACCGGATCGGCGAGGCGAGCTGTTCGGCCATCCACATCGAGCGCCATGCGCACCTCCGTACTTAGTGTAGTTATTAACTACACGTAGGACCGTACAACTACGCATTCATCAACGTACTACTACTGGACCTGATGTCAAGTCCCTCGCTATACTTAAGTTTGTGAACCTGACACTCTCGAAGCGGGGCGACTACGTCGTGCGCTCGGCGATCTGCCTCGCCTGTGCGTACGGGTCGGGTACGCCGAAGAAGCGGCATCAGGTCTCCGCCGAGATGGGGGTACCCAGAACCTTCGTCTCCCAGATCCTCGGCGACCTCGTCCACGCCGGTCTGGCCGTCTCCTCGTTCGGCAAGGACGGCGGCTACCGCCTCGCCCGCCCGCCGGCCGAGGTCAGCCTCCTCGAGGTCGTCGAGGCCGGCGAAGGCCCGCTCACCCCCGCGAGGTGCGCACTCGGGGACGGGCCATGTCGCTGGGAAGCGGTCTGTCCGCTCCACGAGAGCTGGGGCGCGGCGAGTTCCGCGCTCCGAGGGGAACTCGCCGCAACGAGCCTCGCCGACGTCGCCGAGCGGTCCCGGGCGATCGAGGCCGGGACCTACCTCGTCCCGGCCGACGCCCACCGCCGGGCGGCACTCACGGTGGCCGTGGCCGACTCCGTCCAAATCGAGCTCGCCGCCCCGGCGGTGGCGGCGAGGCTGGGATCGGGCGGGTCATGGCTCGAGTCTCACGTAGCGGCGGCCTCGGCCGATGGGGAGGCCACCCGCATGCGGGTCGGACCAGGGGGGCCAGCCTGGCTCGGAAAGATTGTCGCGGTGCACGTCGGTCAGCCGGAGGGGACCGACGAGGCGCTCGTCATCCCCCTCACCTGGGAGGCGACCGGGCCAACCGGGCTGTTCCCACGCCTCGAGGCCGAGCTGCGCCTTTCCGCACTAGACCCCGAACGGGCCGAGCTGGCCCTCTCGGGCCGCTACCGGCCCCCGCTCGGCCGCGCCGGACAGGTCCTCGACGAGACACTGCTCTCCCACGTCGCCGGCTCGACAGTGCGCTCCTTCCTACGCCGGGTCGCCCGTACCCTCGAGGAGATGCCGGCGGCGCCACGGCCCGCCTCGCGGACCGCGCAGACCGGATCGGCGCGGTCCGGGCCGCCAGCCTTCGATACCACTGTCGTCGGTGAGAAGTGATCCTCGGACGCTTGCCGCCTCGCTCCTGCCCGGAGTGCTCAGCGGCGCCGCGAAAGCGGCGATCTGCGCTTCTCAGCCAACCTTTCTGGCATCCGGCGCCCGAGGATCTCGGCGAGGACTTGATCGAGCTCATCAGCCGACCGGTCGCGCCGGACGATGCCGAGCATCGTCGAGGCCGTGACAGCCACGCTCACGACCAGGTAGGCGGCGATGGTGCCGAAGGATGCCACGACCATCACGCCGAGCAATATGCGGAGTATCTCGACCATGGCTTCATCGTGAACCCGGTGGCCGTGAGACGGAACCCGGAGACCACGGGTCGATGGCCCGAGGTTCTTCGGGTGCTCCTCGCACTTCCACGTGGTGCACCCGTGGTTTCACGCTGGCGGCCGACCTGGCCGCCAGTCAGCCGGGGGGTGGCATGAGCGAGCGAGCGCCGGCGGCGGCGCCGATCCGCGTCGTGATCGTGGACGATCACGCCCTGCTGCGCGAGGGCACGATCCAGCTCCTTGAGCTGCAAGCTGAGATCGAGGTTGTCGGCCAGGCCGGCTCTGGCGAGGAGGGCCTCGAAGTCCTCGGCCAGCTCCATCCTGACGTGGCGCTCATCGACGTCCACCTCCCCGGAATGAGCGGGCTCGCGCTCGCCCGGGCTGCGGCGGCGTCACTTCCCGGGGTACGAGTCCTCATGGTGAGCGCTTACGACGACTACGCGTACGTAGCCGAGGCGCTCGAGATCGGGGTAGGCGGCTACCTGCTGAAGACCGCCACCGCAAGAGAACTTGTCGACGCGGTGCGGGCCGTGGCCGATGGGGTATTCGTGCTGGACCAGGCACTCTCTCGCCGGCTCACCCGGCGGCGGAGCAGCGGCCCGCCGGCCGCCAGCGCGCTCACCCGACGGGAGAGTGAAGTGCTCGGCGTGCTCGCCCGGGGCCGGTCGAACCAGCAGATCGCCGCCGAGCTCGGGCTCGGCCAGCGCACGGTCGAGGGTCACGTCTCCAGCGTGCTCGGCAAGCTCGGCGTCGCATCCAGGGCCGAGGCGGTGGCCTACGCGCTCGGCCACCGCCTCGTCGTCCCGCAGGACCATAGTGACTCGCGCGACACCGGCTGAGTTCGCCGCCGTCGCACGCAGGGCCGCGCATCCGCCGGTGCGCGAGGGGCGCTTCTGGATCATCCAGGCGATGGTGCTGCTCATCGCCGGCATTCACCTGCTCGCCGACTTGCGCTTCTCGACCCAGACCGGGGCGTTCCCAGCCGGTCTCCCCGTCGCTTTGCTGATCATCCCCGTCGGTTACGCGGCGCTCCGTTACGGGCTGACGGGCTCAGCGGCCACGGGCATCTGGGCGACGCTGGCCTGGCTTCCCGACTTGCTGTTGCCCCACGACCACGGACACGCGGGCGCCGACTTCGTAAACCTGGTGCTCGTCGACTTCGTCGCGTTTTTCTTCGGCCAGCACATCGAGGCCGAGCGCCTCGCGCATGCCCGCGTCGAGCGCGCCACCGCCGAGCGCCTCGCCGCCGAGGCCCGCTACCGCCAGCTCTTCGAGACCAACCGGTCCCCGATCCTCGTCCTTGACGACCACGGCAGAGCTTCCGACGCCAACCCCGCGGCGAGAGCGCTGCTCGGCGGGGACGTGGTCGGGCGCTCGAGCAAGGAGCTCCTCGACGGGGACGCCACCTTCGAGGAGCAGGCCGGGCGGGTGCTCTGCCTGCCTGGCGGCCGGGACTACCGGCTTGACCTCGTGTCCCTGCCCGCGGGCACGGGCGACCGGTCCACCCAGGTGATCTTCGAGGACGTCACCGAGGAGCGCAGCGAGGGCCGCCGTGCTACGCGCTACGCCGAGCTCGTGGTCGAGGCCGAAGAGGACCAGCGCCGGCGGCTGTCGCGTGAACTGCACGACGAGCCGCTCCAGCTCTTCTTGCACCTGGCCCACCGCCTCGAGGGCCTCGGAGGGACCCCAGGCCTCCCTGGCACCGTGACCGGCAGCCTCGGAGAGGCCCGCACGCAGGCGCTCAGCGCAGCAGCGCGCCTGCGCACCCTCGCCAGGGATCTGCGCCCCCCGACCCTCGACGAGCTCGGGCTCACCGCCGCACTCTCGAGCCTCCTCACCGACGTCGAGGACGAGACCGTCCTCGACGTCACGTTCACGGTCACCGGCACCGAGACTCGCCTCGCACCCGAGATCGAGCTCGGCGTCTTTCGCATCGTCCAGGAGGCGGTGCGCAATACGCTCCGCCATGCTGAGGCTAGCCAGCTCCTGGTGACCCTTGGATTCCAGACCGACGAACTCGCGCTCAGCGTGTCCGACGACGGGCGGGGCTTTGTCCCCGAAAGTCTCGGAAAGCAGGACTCAGCGCATCTCGGTCTGCTTGGCATGCACGAGCGGACGAGACTCCTCGGGGGCCACATCGAAGTGCGCTCGGCCCCTGGGGAAGGCACCGTCGTCGAAGCGACCGTCCCGTTCAGCACCTCCCGGCCCGGGCGTGGCGCAGTCTCCCCCTGACCCACGCTGCGCGGGACCGCTGTCCGCGAGAACGGCCCGGTACCGGCGGGGGTACAAGAGAATCCGCAATAAGATGATCAAGGATCTGGCCACCAGCGCAGTCCAAGGCGATCAGAGGCTCTACTATGCCGAGTTCCAAACGGAACTGCGCAAGGCATCAGGCTTGAGTCACCTGCTCCGGCTCTCGCTAGCGGCATTCTGCCCCACGCAGTGATCGCCCGGAGGCGGGCATCCACACCGGACCTGGCCTAGCCGAACGTGAGTCCGACTCTCAGCCGACGCGAGGAAGACCCGGGCGCACGATCCCAGCCGCCACGGGCCAGCAGGAGAGCCGCACCGCCCTTTCGCCTTACTGTACCACGTGCATGCGGTACAGTAAGGTCATGGAAGCCCAGGCAGTGATCGAGCGGATCAGCGAGCTGCTCGACCGCGGAGGCGTGGAGACGTCCAACACCTCGATGCGGATCCCGGTCGCCCTGCGCGACGCCGCCGCCCTGGCCGTCCGCGAACTCGGCGTGGCGCCGTCGGCCACGGCCCTGACCACGGCCGCGCTGCGCTCGATGCTGGAGGCGGTCGTGATGCAGGCCACCCTCGACCGGCACTACGCGGACCACCCGCACGCCCGCGCCGACCTCGGCGACCTCGCCGTCGCCGCCGCCGAACTGGACGGGCACCCCTTGGCAGCCCAGCCCGGCCGGCTCCGCCGCGCGGCTGCCGAGATCACCGCCACCCGGCCCGCGGCAACCCCGGACGACGTGCTGCTGTGGGCCGAGGCACGCGCCTACGCCGCAGCATGAGCCACCTCGTCATCCTGGACAACGAAGCCGTCCAGGCCCTGCGCGACCCCGCCCACCCCAAGCACCGCCGCGTCGTGGCCCACGCCCAGGTCGTCACCAGCCGCAAGCGCCGCGCCGCCGC
>Ga0307372_10014160_pt1 | contig 10237 bp, 10 predicted proteins | sample OX1MG_FD_202533 | JGI IMG/M metagenome (GOLD analysis project Ga0307372, IMG submission 202533) | Soil microbial communities from Risofladan, Vaasa, Finland - OX-1 | ecosystem: Environmental > Terrestrial > Soil > Coastal area > Acid sulfate soil | place: Finland: Risofladan, Vaasa | collected... | reverse complement strand
ACGTGGGCGGCGCCCTTCACTCCGCGCCCGGCCGCGCGAATGGCCGGCGCGGCCTTCTTCATGTCGAGGGTGAGCGTGAGCGTCGTGCGATGCGTCGACGAACCAAATGACGATTGCGCGAGCAAGGCCCGATACTGCTCGTTGGACCAGTCCGCCGCGTACGTGGCGTGCTCCTCGTACCACTGGGCGACCTTCGTGCCGGGGTCGGGAATTGTCGACTCGAGGATCTGCAACGCCGCGCAAGTGCCCGTCTGGGCCAGGGACGCGAGCACGCGCCCCCAGGCCGACACGCGTTGTACTTGTTCGCTCGGCGCGAGCAATACGTAAGCCGAATGCGACACCGCTAGAACCGCCGAGAGCGTTTGACGGTGGGGGTCGTGAATCAGACACGCTCTCGTGTCGGGGTCGTTAAAGAATCGCAGCTGAGCCGCGTCACCCGGCAGGGCCATCGTGCCCGCCGGACGTGGCGACGTGACGCGCACCCGGTACTCCGCCTGCTTCGCCGATACGCGGGTCGCCCAATGCAGCAGAAAGGGCAACCATTCGACGATCGGCTCGCCCTTGCGCGTGACGAAGGCACTAGCTACGAACAACATCCAGAGAGGACCCGTGACGAGGAGACCGAACCCGCCGCCAGTAAGGAGGCCGACCAGCATCGTCAAGAACGCGAGTCCAATGGCGCCACAGCGCAGGGCCGAAAAGCCGAGCATCATTCCGCGCGTTGGACGTCGAGCGAATCGCACCGTCGAGGGACCTGTGATCGTAGTCACGACTTATTCCCTTGGCGGCTCGGGCGGCGCGACGGGGCGCGGCAGCGGCGGTTGAAATGGTGGATCTTCCGCCGCACGGGGTGGCGCGGGTGGCGGGGGTGCCTGACTAAATGACGCTGGAGAAACGGGAACGTCGAAATTGCGAGTCTGCGGACTGGAGGTCGGAGGAGTGATTGAGTTGCCAGGTGAACTCGGTGTCGGGTCTTGCCTGGTGCGAGATGTACCAGCAGCCCGCGGGACAACAGGTGACCCACTCGCGCTACTACCAGTTGACTCACCAACTGACGCACCCGACGCGACCCCTTTTTTTGCGGCGCCCGAGATTTCTCTTCGTATTCCATCGCCGGCCTGCACCGCGCCAGCACCGACAACGCTGGCCACACCTGCCGCGGACGTCCCCGCACTCGTGGACGTCGAGACGTCACCGCCTATCGGACCGAGTCCGGAACCGGGCGGCGGTGCTCCGGAACCCGAGCGGTGTCCCCCGAGCATCGACGCCGAGTACTTCATTTGCGCTGCTTTCTGGGGAGCGCCCACCACGGTCGACGCACCCGCACTGGCGTGCGACGCCGACTGGGCCATTGTCGCGACGTGGTCGCCGGTGAAGTGCACGAGGCGTAACGCCATCCAGGGTGAGAATCCCGCGACGAGAAGAATGAGTAGTCCGGTGATTTCGCCAGTGATGGCGGTGAGTGGCGTGCCACCAGTCGCAGAACCCATACCACCGAGAACACCGAGTCCGATCACGAAGATGATGATCAGAATCAGCTTGGAAAACACCAACGCCAACATTGCTTCGAGCCACTTACGAACCCATCCCCGCGAAAGGTCGGCGACCCCTCCGGCGAAAGCGATTGGCGCGAAGATCGCGGTAAGGATGATGAGCATCTTTCGAATGACGAGCGCGAACCACACAACGGCGACCGCGACGATCGCGAACAGTGACAGGATCAGAATCGTGGCGGGACTAGCGAAGGCGGTCGCGAAAACGGCGCCGCCGATGATCTTCGTGCCGAGGGTTGCGATGGTGCCACCGGTCGCGACCTTCACGATTCCGACGCAGAGTTGGTCCACTCCGGCGAGCAGCACGTTCAGGCTCGCCAGGGTGATCGCACAACCGACCGTCGCGATGACGAGCCCCCGGAGGGAACGACCGATGCCTCCCGCGTCACGTCGTAGTGCGGAGACGGCCATCTGAATGACGAACAACCCGAGACAGAGCACCACGGCGATCGACACCACGATTCCGAGATCCAACTCGAAGTTGGCGCCACCGAGTGAAACCGTCGTTGACGAAGACAACTGTTGCCAGAGCCAGTTGATCGCGGAATCGGCCGTGTTTCCGAAGGCCGACGCGACGCTGGCGAACACCGACGTCGTAACGCTGCTCCCCACGTGTCCGATGATTTGACCGACGTCGCACGCAATGTCAATCTTGGAGCACACCTAGTTCACGGTCCAGTCATTCACGACCACGGCTCCGTAGCCGGGGTGCCACGAGGCGCCTCCGAGCGTCAGTACGAAGAAGATCGACTCGACGTCCGGAGCGTGACCCGGTGTCGTGACCGTAAGGGTTCCCGAAACGTCGTACATCGCCACGAGCGGATCGACGGACTTCCAGCCCGTACTGAGCAGCTGAGTCCACTCGGGACTTACCGAAGTCACGAGTCCGCTGACGCGCCAGGTCGTTCGAGACGCCGCCAAACTTCTCCACTGCGAGGACCTCGGCACCGGCGTCGGGTTTATCGAGAGCGCCGCCGGAAGGACCTTCAGATTGATTGCGGCAGGCATAGTGACGAAGCTGTTCGGCGCGTTGTTGTAACTCGCCCAAGCAAGGAGATCCTCTCTTGTTGACGTGGCGAAGTCGAGGTCGAGGAGCTCCTGCGTAAAGGCCAATGCGTACGAAGTTGGCGATGATGAATCGGTCCCGTCGATCGGCGGAAACGCCGCGGACGTGGCAGCGCCGGGAAGCACTGCGGCCGACGACGCGCTCTCGCCGCGCCAAGTCTGCGCGAAGCCTTGATTCACGGTTCGCTCAATCGCCGTTTGGGGCGGCGTGACGCGAAGGGGATCATACGAGGGCATCGCGGTATGGGCCTTGGCGAGTCCGACCTCAATCACTCCCCCGGCCGGTGACTCCGACGCAAGACGGAGCGCCAGCAGAACGACCGCGATGAACACCACCAGCAACGGAGCAGCGAGGAGAAGTTTCGCGCGGGCGGATCGCCCGGCACCCATCACTTGATACTCGTTCCGAGGTTGAAGAACGTGTTGATTAACAGGTCCGAACCGCCGATGAGCATCGCCGCCACGAGACAAACCAGAAGTCCCATCTTGCCGCGACTCGACCACTGCGGGTTCGCGCTGTGGTGGCCAACGGCCATCGCGATCGCGCAGCCGATGAAACCGGCGAGCGAGAGGACCAGTCCAAAGGCCATAAGGGATCCCACGAGCGTGGACAAGGTATTGAGGCCTGGTATCGCCGTGGTGTTCGGCGTAACGTTGACGCCACTCGCTACGAGTCGGACTGAACTGAGATGGGTAATCACTTCTCTCCTTTGTTGGTTGACGTACCGCCGCCCTCACGACTTGCGAACTGCGACTAGCCCAGGTGACGAATCCCCGACAGGCCGCCGCTGACGAAGTAGGTGTACGGCTGAACGATTACCCCGTACTGCACGTCGACCGCCGACTCGACGAGCCCCTCTCCGATGTAGAGACCCACGTGACCGGGATTCGCAACGGTCCCGTCACTGCCGGGTACGAGCACCAGATCCCCCGGCGAGATCTCCTCGTACGAGGAGACGGGTGTACCTTCGTTGATTTGGTCGCCCGTGTAGTGCAGCAACGTCACGCCGGCCCGAGCCCAAGCCATCATGGTGAGACCGGAGCAGTCAAAGGCGTCGGGTCCAGCTCCGCCCCAGAGGTATCGTGTACCAAGTTGCTCGAGCGCGTAGCTAATAACTACTGTTTCGGCGGCCGTGGCATCCGCTGGAGTGACATAGTCCGAGGGCAGGCCATTTCCGACCACTCGTGAACTTGGCAAAGTAACCGATGCGGCGGCTCCGCAGTTGGTGTTGGTCACCGTCGTGGTCGTGGTAACTATCGATGCGTCATTCTTATTCTGTGAATTGGAGAGGACACATGCTGCTCCCTCGGTCGTTCCGCCCACCGAACCGGTCAGTGTCACGATGCCAAGTAGCGTCGTGAAGAAGCAAAGAATCGCGACCACGAGAACAAGCACGAAGTTCCTCACAGTGTTGCTGGCTCCAAAACGATGGAAGCATCGATGCGATGATGCGCCGGCGGCGTTTCATCTCGGTAAGGTCGTTCGAGTTCGTGCGCGAGACCTCTTGCCATCAGACGCTCCCGTTGCCATTCACGTATCGCAACGGTCGCGCACGAGCGTCAATTGAGGAAGACAACTTAAATCGCCGCGTTCATCAGCTTCAAAACCAGCCTCAAGCGTCATTTATAGACCATTGAAAACGCCGAAAGAATTTGTGCAAAATGTGCTTTTTCAAAACCTTCGTATTCTGAACGTGCGAAGGTTGACACGTTCACAAGTCAAGCCCGCACACAACCCCAGTCCGTTTTCAGTAACGGCACGACTCAAGAGCAGGGCCCCCTGAGGAAGTTGGGCATTTTCGTCCGTCGCACCGCCCGCTTCGAATCCATCGGAGTTCATTTATGGCGATATCTCCTACCAAAGTACGAGGATTTACGATGTGCGCAGGCCTTACGGCTGGTCCGCCGCGTTCATCGACACTGAAGGCAGATTCACCGCCCAGCACAAGTGCGGCAATTCTGAATCTCCGTCGCCCAACGTGCGTTCCCCGACTCGACGGAGCGACCCGGCAATGAACCAATCGTGAAATCGCGCGTGAACGGCCGGATAGAACTGTCGAAAAATGAAGTCAACAAAAGAAAACACGTCCATGGGAGCGACACATCCGATTCGGCAGTCATTCGAATTTAGCGTTAGGTGCGCAGCCGGATGCCCCTCCCAAACGGACGTCGTATCAAAATCAATCCGAATGGGAGACCGTAGGAGCACCGGAGAGCCGGGATCGTTCACATGTGACTCAATGACCTCATCAAACGCGTGAGAAAGAATCAATTCACCCGGTTCGATTCTAAAGGGACACGGAAAATATCCGAGACGGTGCCAGGTTATCCATCCGTCTTCCACGTCACACGAAAGCTGGAGCAAACTACCGTCATACAAAATTGCTGAATATTGCCCGGATCGTATGACGTCCAAATATTGGTCCACCGTGGCCCATTTCGACGACGACAGATGTCCAGTTTCATATTGGCCCCAGCTAACGCGACGGCCCGAAATCATTGGATAATTGCAATACACGGCGATCTCCTGTTTCGCCAAGAAATCTAGAACATTAGTGATTTGTATCTTTACGCTATTGAGGGTCGGCATCAACGTCGTCTGAACTCATCTTTTCGAGCAACCTAAACCTCAATTGCTCGGGGAGATCGCGAAGATCGATTTCGTCCCTCTCAATCGCTTCTAGGAACTGACTTAGATTCTTCGCCGCGCGCCGAACCGACTCCTCCGTTTGGCGTCCTCTATCTCGGTGCACTATCCGAAGTTCACGCAGTTCTTCCGCCGTGGGAACCTCAAACTCCAGCTTGAAGTCTCGATGCATGACCTCTTTGGCTTCGCTTTCAATCGATCTCATCTCCTCGCCCCAGCCACAGATCCGCACCCACGCCTTGCTTCGCGTAATTGCCGTGAAGAGAATATTCCTTCTCGTGACCGCGTTGAATTCTGACGCCGCGTACTGCGCATCAATGCAGTAAACCATCGGTCTTTCATTTCCCTTGGCGCGGAAGATGTGTGCAAGCGCGACTGATCCTGGCTGAAAAATCTCGTCGACACTGGTATTCACTCCTGCCAAATGTGATTCGATACCCAGTCGTCGCAACGCCGCCATGAGTCTCGGAGCACGAGTCTTTGCGCGAAAAGTATCGGGGATGACGACGAGGATGTCATCCGCTTCCAATTCGTCACGATTTAGATTCAGGGATATTTGGTCGGCGATCCAAGCGTCTTGAGATTGCTCGTCTGTGAATGATTGGATGACCACGGCGTCTACCGGTGTCAATAGCGTGTCGAAGTACTTCGGATAACTATTTACTGAGCGTTTCAGCGTGACGCGGCGTCCTTCCGCTAGGTCTCCGCTCACAACGTCGTATCCGATGTCCTGCCATAATTGTGGTTCATCCGGGCTCTGGAGCAGTCCTCCATTCCTATACACACCAATTCCTAATGCGTGTGCGACCGCGAGAGCCCATGGGGTATTGCGGTAGCAAACCGGCAACACGATGTCTCGGCGTGGCGACCGAGGAGTATTCGCCAAGCTAACTTTTGCGTCACCATTTTCTTGATACCCGAACAACTCATCTGTCGAGGGCATAACCGATTCCGAGAGTTTTTGTAGTTCATCGAAGCCCCAAACAATGCGCTTTGGCTCTTTCGTAAATAGGTAGACGAGACGAAAGAACTCTGGTGGGAGATCTTGGGCCTCGTCAATTAGAACCGCGTCAAAGATAGGGTCCGGTGCCGTGGGAAGTGACTCCGCGATCTCAAGAAGTTCCTTGCATATCCCTTGAAAGCCATGATCACGCCCGTACGTTCCTTTCGCATAAGCGAAATCCCTAGGAGTGGCCCCAAGTTCAGCCGCAATGAGGCTATACATACCCACTCGCGAACGCGATCCCCAAGAATGGACGATCTTCAAATGCTCGGGATCCCTGGTGTCGTTGCTGTACTCGAAAGTAAAGCGGTTGATCAAATCGTCGAACTGCTGATATAGGGATCTCGACTCAAACGTAACGGCAATATTCCAGTCGGGATTTTTCGTGTGCCAGAGCGAAGCCTTGAGCGCCAATACGATCGTCTTCCCAGAACCCGCAAGACCGCGAATTCTCTGCGGGCCCTCTGGAGACTCAATTGCTGCAGCCTTTTGCCAACTGTCGAGATTAGCTATCTCGCGTTCGATCTCTTTCAAAACAGCGCCGCGTGATCCTTCTGTACGGACCTGTTGACGCTTCTTAACTGGCTTAATCGTCGAGACCCTCTGAATGGCTGACTGTATCGATTTCTCGACTTCTGGCTCAATTGGTTGGCAACTTTCCAACCAATCTGTAATTTGGTCGAGTGGAAGATAATGTCCAATGTCAGTTGGTGGAACCCCTTTTGGAGAACCAGTAAAAACCGTCACCGTTTGGGGCTCAAGTGCGAGCCCTCTACCAACGCGAAGTTTGGGATTTTTCATCAGATGATTGAACAACGCTGCGTAAAGCCGGTCTTGATCGTCGACTATCTGCTTCCAAGATTCTTCGTCGGTCGGCAATCCGTTCGCAATTATAAATGCGACCAGTCCACACCGAGGACTCACCACCAGGGCGTCAACGACAACCAACTGGTCGGCAGACGGCAGGACCGGATATCCAATGTAAATGGTCCCATCACCGATGACCGTTTCAAGCAATTCCGCCAGGCTCATTGCGGCGACCTGGTTGCTCGTCTCGCCATACACGACATCCACGCTCATCGACCATTCACCCCATTTCGCAATGTAACCGAGCGCTCACTATAGGATGATCGCGAACTCAGCTGCTTAGTCAACTGATCCTTCGGCAAATCGGAATCCCAGCCTCATGGAGATCTTGCCTTCTTGTTCACGGGAGAAGGTATTGCCAAATACACCTCTATACTTGACAAAATCGTTAGAAACGGCTACTCTGCTGGACAGGCATACCTTGTCAGGTAAAGCAGACGGAGTTTGATCAATGACTAATGACGAACTAGAGCAGCTTTTCTTCTCCCGGTTTCCCGAGCCATTCAGGCGCAGGTTGCTGGGTTCGGTGTTTTCTTCCTATCGAATTAGTAAGGAGCAGTGCCAAGTGCAGTTCGCGCCAACTGAAGCCGTGAACGTTGAACCGTTTTATCGACGCGGTGTGCTCGAGGGGCACTTACGGGACGCGGCGGAACTCTCTCCTGAATTGACTATTCGAATCTCTCGTGCCGAGGGAAGCAATTGGAACCACACAGAGATTCAAGGGGGTCAAGTCGTTCTAACTGCCAGCACGGTTCCTCATGCCGGAGCATTGGTTAGAAAGGCGGACTATCGAATTGATCTCGCGCAGACAAATGCTCCTACCTTGTTCAACGCCTCCGAGGAGTCTACGGAGACTCCCTTGTATGCAATCCTCATTCACAGCCGGAGCATCTGGGACACACAGGAGGAACGAGCGAAGTTCGCTCATCTTCCTGGGTCTGCCTACATTGCGTTTCCCGATGCGTCACTTGATGGGTACATGCACAAGTTCAGTCTCTTCGATTTGTATCCTGAGATCGTGGAGAGTCACCAGCCAGACGATTTGGATGGACTTGCCAAGATTCGATACATTCAGCGCTCGCGTGCTGGTTCTTTGGCAGCATGAAAAGTGGAACACCAGGATTTGTCGGTGGGCGACTTCGTGAAGCCCGCGAAGCACGTGGTATTTCTGCGATAACGCTGTCAGATTTGGTCGGCGTCAGTCGTCAAACAATGTCGCAGTACGAAAAGTGTCAGATTACGCCAGGCCCAGACGTACTGGCGCGTATATCGACGCGATTAAATCTTCCCGAGCGATTCTTCTTGATGCCAGTAAGAATTACCGAGCGCGGAACCATCTTCTACAGGTCCATGGCGGCGGCGACAAAAGGGGCTCGAACAAGAGCAGAGAGCCGTTTCGCATGGCTCCAAGACATAACTGAGTATCTATCAGAATTTGTTGAGCTTCCCGAATCCGACTTCCCGATGCTGTCACTTCCTCAGGATCCACTATTAATTTCCGATGACGAAATCGAGGAAGCCGCCGAAGCGCTGCGCGCTTACTGGAACTTAGGCGATTCGCCAATTGCAAACATGGTTTCGCTTCTAGAGAACAAAGGAGCGATTATTGCGCGAGGAGCGCTCGGCGCGGAGACATTGGACAGTCTTTCTGAGTTCGCGCCGGAGCAACGGCGTCCGTTTATCGTTATCGGAACGGACAAAGGAACTTCGTCTCGTTGGCGATTCGATGCCGCACACGAACTTGGTCACATCATTTTGCACGCTCATGTCTCGCCAGACGTGTTAGTCAGACCGGACAGATTCAAGTTGATCGAAAGCCAGGCACATCGCTTCGCCGGAGCTTTCCTGTTGCCTTGCGCATCCTTCGGAGACGATCTCTACGGAGCAAATCTAGACAATTTTAAAACGCTGAAATTGAAGTGGAGGATATCAATATCTGCGATGGTGATGCGTGCGCGACAATGCGCATTGATCTCCGAGGAAACGGAGCGCCGTTTATGGATCAACCTTTCGCGAAGAGGTTGGCGTAAATTGGAACCGTACGACGACATCACCCCGCCCGAAGAGCCGCGACTTCTAAAAAACGCGATTGAGCTCATTCTCGACGAAGGTGGACGGACACCGGATGAAATCTTGGATCAATTGGCCCTCCCGTCGTCAGATCTTGAATCGCTGACTGGACTTCCTGAGGGATATTTCAATTCATTCTCTAGGGTCTCGCTTCGACCTCGCACCAGCGATGGACAGTCGTTAGCTGCGAAGACGTCAGCTTCAATCATTCCCTTAGGGGTTCGTCGTCGCTCCACCTGAGTTGCTGTCAGAATCGACTTCTATGCACTAGGCGGAGGTCGCGTCCCACGGCGCCGCAACGTCGGTCTGCCAAAGGGTCTCAACTTGGGCCGCCGCCCGTGGTTTGGCTGAGAGTTTCGACAGCCGCCCTCCTTCCCCCTTTTCCGTCGCTACTGCGGTTTACTTCCCTACAATTTGCGAGTTCACTCAGCCGCCAATACTTCAGACCTCGCATCCTCGCTCCTCTCCCTGCAATTCTCACCTCCCTTTTTTGTTCAGTTCCTTGTGGTCTCACACGTCTGGCACTTGTGGTCAAAACGTGTCGAATTGCATCTAATGCGATCTCGTCACTCGCGTTGCTACAGCGACGCGAGCCGCATTCGCCCGGGTTTACAGGGCGATTGAGCCCGACTCCGGAGCGTCTGGCGAGACATTTATATACGGCGCGCCGGCGTTGCCAACCCTATCAGGGATTAGCCGGGACCATCGCATCAGATGCGATATTCTCGCATTGAATGAATGCGCGAATCGGGAGAAAAATGGTGTCGAACGAGGGTCCGATAACGGGTTCGGCGGCGCTCGTGCTCGTCGACGGCGTCTCGCTGCTGCACCCGGACGAGCAGGTGTTCGAGGCGATGCTGCGCGGCTGGAGCAACCAGGGGCTGGCGCGCAATCTCGCGCCCGCCACGGTGAGGGCCCGCGAGTACCAGGTGCGCGCGTTCCAGTTGCACGCGGACTCGTTCCCGTGGGAGTGGATGGCGCACACGGCCGATGACTGGTTCGCCGATCTGCGCGCGGTGCACCACCTCGCGC
>Ga0307372_10014158_pt1 | contig 10237 bp, 8 predicted proteins | sample OX1MG_FD_202533 | JGI IMG/M metagenome (GOLD analysis project Ga0307372, IMG submission 202533) | Soil microbial communities from Risofladan, Vaasa, Finland - OX-1 | ecosystem: Environmental > Terrestrial > Soil > Coastal area > Acid sulfate soil | place: Finland: Risofladan, Vaasa | collected... | reverse complement strand
GGACGGCAACGATGAGATGGAGCCTGCAACCGGCCACGGTTGGGCAGAGATACTCAACGACGGCTCCCTCGAAGGTGAGATTTGCCTCGAAGGGGGCGACGAGATTCCTTTTATCGCACGACGATCATCTGCTTCTTCAACAGCCTGCTAGGGCTCTGCCGGGACCACCAATATTGCACAGGGCGCCTGTTCGGTCGCCTTTGCGGTAGTGCTGCCATATCAAAGACGATAAAGGGTGCCATGGTGGTGGGTGCGTAGCATCAGCAGATCCGCGCCAAGCTTGCGTCCGTGGCTGAGGATTATGTCCAAGGGTCGGCCCCTGTATTGTCAGGACCTCATCTACTCGAACTCCATTTGTCCGAAGTTTCGCAGCGAGGGCTTGAGTCTGCGCATGTTCTGCAGAAATCGCTTTGGCGTGCGACTCGCGAATTAAGTCCTCCTGACTTTCCTCACTAGAAATCGGCCGCTTGAGATAGCCGACAAAACCAGGATCGGGCTCGGCAACATGAATGATATGGACACTCGCATTAAGCGCGTGGCCAAACCGCTGCACTTCACCTAACAGGCGATCAGTTCCGGTCTTCAAATCAATCGCCACTAGGATGCAATAATCACCGATGTTGGTCTCGCGGGTTTCGAATTGGTCGATCGGCTTCTGTAGGAGGCTCTACATCCGACGCCTGATGCCACTCAGTCAGTGACCGCAAGTGACGCCGGTCACAAAAAGCGCGCAAGCAGCGCCGATGGCCGCTAAAGCAGCAGCCCTACCGCTTGGAAAACCGTAAAGCTTAAGAACGCGGCCCAAGCGATTGTGGTGAGAACACCGAAACATAGCCCCGAGATCGGTAGAATGTTGCCAAGGAACATGACATGTCCTCTGCTGTACAGCAAACATGGCGACAGCATGCGTGCGTTTTGATGTGATCGATGTGACAAACAGCACACCGGTCACTGTTTTTTCGTCGCCGAATTGAAAATGAAAAGATTCGTGATCCGTGTCACTTTTTAAAGGCAACTTCGGCGGCTTCGCGGTCTGTCAATAAAAATGCGGAGCATCGCTCGGCCCGCTCTGTTTCTCTTGCTAGGCCATTCAGCTATTTTTGCGCAGGAATTAAACGACTGGCGCGCTCTTACGTTTACTTGTCTTTCGACTCGACGTTCGTGCTGCATTCTTGCGCTGCTGAAATGGCCAATCGAGTTCCCTATTCTTGCGGAAGCGCATCCGACGGCGGTGCGGTCCCCGCGGGAGCGTCTGGCGCGCTTGAAAGCGTTCGTTTAGCGAGTCGATGGATGAGCACGCGTATGGAATACCAAGCCGTTTTGTTAAACGATGACGGCAGCGAAACTTACGAATCGACGGCCGTGTTGGCGGTCAATAACTCCGATGCCATTGAAAAAGCGAAGGTCTGGACCGTTTCTTTGCCGGATATTGCCGATGGTTCATGGCTCCAAATCAATCTAAAGGGCATAGGAATTAGAATTCTACGACCAGGCGAATTTTAAACCTGCCCCGGTTAGCGGCTGCGACCACGGATTGCCGCGATCGAATTTGCACAGAGCTCATACCACTCTCGCGCCGCGCGCGGCCGATAAAGTAAAAGTTCCTGCCAGTGACCGCAGATTGGGCGACGCCAATCAGGGGCGTTATAGCGGCATCAAGCGGGGTGGCCCAGCCCGAACTCCATGTGGCCAAACGCGGCAAAGTTCTTCTCGGTGTTGACGGCGCTGTGCGCGGACATGAAGTGGATGTCGCGCCACGCCCGCTGCAGCGGGTGCGAGGTATTGAACGCCGCGGTGCCGCCCAAGGCGAGCAACGTGTCGATCACGCTAACGGTTAGCTCGGAGACTCGCGCGAAGTCGCGCAGTGAGCGGGCCAGATGCTTTGGCGAATAGTGTTCTGGTGCGCTGGTGACATTGACGGCGCGACGCATCAACAAATCGGCGGCATCGAGATCTGCCGCGGCGCGCGCGATACGTACCTGGACCGAGGTCTTCGCGGCTACTGATGGACCGTCGTGCGCCTTAGGCGTTTTGGCCCATTTGCGGAATTGTTCGTAGGCGCCTTGTGCCGCGCCCAGCATCGGCGTTGCCACCGCGATCGGCGCGAAATACGAGTAGGGCGTACGAAAAATCGCATCGCGATAGATCGCGCTGCCGGGTGTTTTGCCATCGCGCAGGTCGCTCATTTTCAGCACCAACCCGCTCGGCACGAACGCATCCTTGGTGACAATGGTCTTACTGCCGGTGGCGCACATACCGGCGGTGAACCAGGTGTCGCGTATTCTGTAATCGCTGCTTGGTAGCAGAAAGAAGTTCCATTCGGGCGCGACGCCTGCGCGAGTATCAGGCGCGCGACCGCTGAGCATCGCCCAGCTGCAATGATCGACGCCGCTGACAAACGGTGAGCCCTCGCTGGAAATGCGGTAGCCGCCATCCACCGCGGTGGCCTGTACGACGGGCAGCAGCGACACCGCGATCGGAACGTCAAGACCATCCGCCCACAGCCTTTTCTGCGCTTAGCGCGAGCAAATGATTGTGGTGAATGATCAGACTCGCGCACCAGCCGTGCGAGGCGTCGGCCTTGGACAATTCGCGAGTGACTTCGAACCAGGTGTCGAAGCCGAGTCCGTAGCCGCCGGCTTCCTTCGGAATCAAGATCCGGGCGAGACCGGCCTCGAGTATTTCGGTCACCGACTCTGGCGGAATCCGCCGCGCCTCTTCCGCTGCTGCCGCGCGCTCGACAAAACGCGGCGCCATGACCCGGGCGCGATCCATGATCTCCTGCTTGGTGGTGCTCATGGGCGGGGACGAAGACATTTTCGCGACACAGGCAAGCTCTTTGTAAAACAGAAAAACGGTTGAACGGCATCGCCGCTATTTAACTATACATGGGAGCGCTAGAAGAGGTCGATGAATGGCTTTCCGTCGATGTTAACGTCGCCTTCGCCGCCATCAAACGATCGAGCCTCTTGCAAAACTCTCGGCGGTAGGGCGGGCGTAGGGAAGCGTTTGCTTGTTTGCGGGGCGCGGCAGGTTCAACCTATCGCTTTTCGACAGTTCTTGGCGGATCTCCGGCGCGGCTCGTCCGTGACATGTCCGGCTGCCAATCTCGACTATGACGCGCAGCGGAGACCAGCGCGGCTACGTCACCAGCCGCATCAGTTGCTCCACGGTCAGCGCCAGGATGCCGAACATCAGGTGGCAGAATACTTTGTCTTGGCCGCGCACCCGCACGGACCGGCCGCCGTAGCTGTCTTTCAAGCTGCTGTTGACCCGCTCGGCGGCACTGCGCTCGTTGTAGCGCAGGTCTTCTGCCAGTCGATAGTTGGCGCGCCGCTTTGCCCGCGCCTCGTCCTCGTGTGCACCTTTCCCGCCGCGCCGCGGGTTTACATCGATGATCGGCACATGACCGAGCGCATTGCTCCGGGCGCGGATCTCGGGCGCATCATACGCGCTGTCCATGAGATCGTAGAGATTGGTCACGCGCGCCGCGGTGATCGTCGCCAGCGGGATCGCCGCCTGACTGTCGTGCAGCGACGCCGAGGTCAACAGGCATGATACCGGAATGTCGCCATCGGCGACGTCGATGTGCAGTTTGTAGCCGATCCAGCTCGTCGTATGCCCTTTGGCATTGCGCTTGGTGCCGACGGTGCACTGGGTCGGCAGATCGGCAAGCATCTCCGGCAGCGTCATGCCAGCTTGGCGTTCCAGCCGTCGGGGCTGCTTTTTCACGACCCCCAACTCGCCCTTCCGCGGCCGGCCGCGCTTGCGGTTGGCCGGGGTAGACGGCGGGGTAGGCTCTGGCGGTTCGGTTTTCACCGGCTTCTCGCGGGCCTCGATCGCGGTGGCATCTCGCGAGATGTGACCGACGAGACGCTCTGCGTGCGTCTTCTTAATGAGCGTCTCGTGCACGCGAGCGAGCATGCCGGCTTCGGCAAACTCGGCGAAGGCGCGCGAGAACGTCGCTTCGCTCGGCACCTGTCCAGGATGTTCCCAACCACACAGCCGACGCAGCGTCTTGTCGGCGATGAGCCGCTCGATGAGCATGTTCGTCTGCGGCAGCCCGAGCACGGCCTTGGCGACGAAGGCGCGCGCAATAGCATGCCGGTCCGCAGGCGGACGCCCCTGCAGACCAGGCCACAGGTGGACAAAGGCCTCGATGCGCGCCATCTCGAGAACGACGCCCGAACCGAGCGCGAACACCTCGCCCAAATCCCCCATCAGGATGAAAAACTCGACGCGTCGCGCCTATTTTGCAAGGGGCTCAGCAGGAGATTAAGGTTACGCCAAAATGCTCCGGAACCATATTTACAAGCGACGCCCGGACGTATGTGGTTACGAAGACGCAAAGGGAGCCGGCCTTCAAGAACCTATTGGAAAATCAAAGAACACCCAGATTAGGCACGTTGCCAGAGGTTCTGAATGGAGCCGACACGCGGTTATTCTCCAATCCGCCAGATACCGTCAGGTTTCGGGTTTGTCGGCGAAAAAGCACAGGCGACATAGTTTGTGAAATGTAGTTAGGGTCCCCGGGTGCTCGGATTAGACAACGATCGCTGGGCTGAAGCCGAAGGGTGCTTGCCACAGACCACGAGATCATGCGCGGTGGGCGGGTGTGCAAAAGATAGGCGTCGAAGTGATCGCGGCAGCGAGGGACTCAATACAATCACCTTCGCACTTGGCGATTAAAACGCGTGGGCGAGGTGCGGTGTTCTGCATTTGGGCTAGGTGGGTCGCTTACAGCCGTCGCCGACGGACCGTTTGACATTGGTTGAAGTAGTCACAGGCAGGCATCAACCAATGGATAAGCGACCGCCACCCAAGGTCCGCTGCCGGGAGATTGGCGCCACAGATTTGGAAGCCATCGCGGATCTCCTGGCCACCGGATTTCCGAAGCACTCGAAGCGCTTCTGGATGATGGTGCTTGAGCTTCTCTCGCATCAGCCACCACTTCCTGGATATCCGAGGTATGGCTTGATGTTGGAGGTCGATGCGATGCCGGTCGGCGTCCTTTTGCTCGTATTATCTCGGGTAGTAAATTCTACCACTCTGCGATGCAGCGGATCCGGGTGGTACGTGGCGCCGGCTTTCCGATCCTACGCGCCGCTTCTGATTTTGAAGTCCTTTGCCTACCGCGCGACACACCTGAATCTGTCGCCATCGGTCGAGACGTTACCAATAATTGAGGCTCTCGGTTACAAGCGGTTCTGCAACGGCGTCTTCGTCACCCTTTCGGCGTTCGCTCCAAAAGCTGGCAAGGCAAAGATTCGAAGGATCCGAGACGCGGAGCACCCTGAGACATTCGTGTCGGCTGCCAACTTAAAGCTTTTGCAAGAGCACGAAAGGTTCGGGTGCCTCAGTCTTTGGTGCGACACGGCTGACGGGGGATATCCTTTCATTTTCAGGCGCCGTTTTGTGAAGGGACTGGTGCCCGCGGCGCAGCTCATCTACTGCACCGCCGTTGACGATTTCGTACGTTTCGCCGGTCCGATTGGAAGATTTTTGGCGCTCCGCGGGATACCCTTCATCGTCTTACCGGCGAACGGTCCGATCCCTCAACTTTTAGGAAAGTACTCTGACGGCAAGCCGATGTATTACCGTGGCCCTGAGCAGCCGCGATTGGGGGATCTGGCCTATACGGAAACAGCCCTGTTTGGCTTCTAGCGGCAATGTCGATCTGAGTCACCGCCATCGAAGTGATCCGACTTGAGCAATGCGATTTGGCATCAAAGAGGACCGATACGTCCAGGAAGGGATACAAGCCTAAAGAGATCGTTGCGAGGCCGCGGCAGGCAGATATGCTGTGTCACGGGGGACGAGCTTGGCCGGTGCGATCGGCGTGAGTGCGGTGACATTTTATCGATGGCACCAGGAGTTCGGCGGCCTTAAGAGTAATTTGGTGAAGCGACCGAAAAAGCTGGAGCTTGTGAACAGCCGATTGCCCAAAGCCGTCTCTGACGCCGGACAAGCTGATCCTGACCGAGGCCGCCAGGGAAAGTTCTAAGCCCCTTGCGCCGTCGCTCCCGCATCAAGCACATCGGTGAACACTCACACATCTCCGAGCGTCGCGCCTGTGCGACGCTCGGGCGGCATTTTGGTGAGTTTCGACAAGTGGTTGCGCGAGTTGTCGTCACTAAATACCGGTGCTGCCGGCATCTGCCCGACACCGACACCGGCATAGGCAAAGCCATGCCGGAGCATTTCATTGGGGGGATACACGTTGCGCAGATCGACAATAACGGGACATGCCATAAGGTCGCGCAGGCGATCAAGATCCAACGCACGAAACTGTTCCCATTCAGTCACGATCACGAGAGCATCGGCCGCCTCAGCGCACTCATAGGCGTTTTCACAGTAGACCACATCGCCGAGCAGAGCCTGAGCCTGGCCCATTCCGGCCGGATCGAAGGCGCGCACCTGCGCACCCATGTCCTGCAGCGCGGTAATGAGCGAAAGCGACGGTGCTTCGCGCATGTCGTCGGTGTTTGGTTTGAAAGTCAGACCAAGCACGCCAACCGTGCGACCGCGCAAAACGCCGCCGAACACCGACGAGACCTTGCGGGCCATGGCGCGCTTTCGGGTCTCGTTGACGGCCGTTACTGCTTCAACAATTCGCAGCGGCACTTCGTAATCCTGAGCCGTTTTGATCAGCGCACGCAAGTCTTTCGGGAAACATGAACCACCAAAACCGGGACCTGCGTGCAGAAATTTGCTACCTATGCGGTTATCCAGACCTATGCCACGGGCAACTTCCTTGACATCGGCGCCGACCTTCTCGCACAAGTCGGCAATTTCATTGATGAAGGTGACCTTGGTCGCGAGGAACGCATTGGCAGCATATTTGATGAGCTCGGCCGCCCGCCTGGTTGTGAATAAAATGGGCGCCTGGTTTAGACTCAAGGGCCGATAGATCTCGGCTATGACCTTCTTGGCGCGTTCATCGTGTGTCCCGACCACGATACGATCGGGATGCTTGAAGTCGTGGATGGCCGCCCCTTCACGCAAGAACTCCGGATTCGAGACCACGACAAAATCCGCATCCGGCCGCGCCTCGCGGATGATGCGTTCGACCTCGTCGCCAGTGCCGATTGGGACAGTCGACTTGGTAATGACGACGGTAAAACCCTCAAGCCCCATCGCAATTGCTTGTGCCGCATCATAGACGTAGGAAAGATCTGCGTGCCCGTCGCCACGCCGGGAGGGCGTGCCGACCGCGATGAACACTGCGTCGGCCGCCCGAACGGGTTCTACAAGCGTTGTCGTAAAGGACAATCTTCCCTGTTCGACGTTTGAATCGACAAGGTTCTGCAACCCCGGCTCATAGATCGGAATTTTACCGCGCGTTAGGGCTTCAATCTTCTCGGCATCCTTGTCGACGCACACCACAATGTGGCCGAAATCGGCGATACAGGCTCCGGACACCAGTCCGACATAGCCGGTGCCAATCATTGCAACTCGCATGGCAAGCCTATTGTTGATTTTCAGATGGCGGGTGCCAGGATTTCATTTATCACTTTGCTCAGTGAGGCTTGCTTAAGCAAATGCTATTTGGTGTTGCTGGGATGTTTGCTGATCATATGGTCAATCGCCCGATCAGTTGCGTCGGCATGTCGGAATTTCCAAGGCCTTATTTCCGCAATTTCGGAGCTGTACTGAGGGCCGATCGGTGTTGTCGACGCCAAGGTCGTTTCAGACAATGCCGTGCAAGCACAAATTAACTGTTGCAACTGGTCAATTCAGTTCGCCGGTCGCAAAAGGTTGGCCGCCAAAACGAGATTAAGGTGAATTTGCATGGTTTATTCCACCGTGACCGATTTGGCCAGATTGCGCGGCTGATCGACGTCGGTGCCCATCGCCACTGCGGTGTGATAGGCAAGAAGCTGAATGGGAAGCGCATAGACGAGGGGGGCTACTGCGGCGTGCACGGTCGGCAAAGTCAGCACTATCGATGCACCGCTAGCGGCGCGCGCACCCTCAGCGTCGGTCATCAGGACGAGCCGACCGCCGCGCGCGGCAACCTCCTGCATATTCGAAGCCGTTTTATCAAATACCTGGTCGTGCGGCGCGATCACGATGACCGGTATGGTCTCGTCGATCAGCGCTATTGGGCCATGCTTGAGTTCGCCGGCGGCATAACCCTCGGCGTGGATATAGGAAATTTCCTTGAGCTTGAGCGCGCCCTCAAGCGCCAGAGGGAAACTGGTGCCGCGCCCGAGATAGAGCACGTCGCGTGACTTCGCCAGTTCGTGCGCGATAGTCTCAACTTGCGGTTCAAGCGCGAGTACCTCGCTCATGTGCCTTGGCACTTCGATCAGCGCCCGCACCAGTTCCTGCTCGCGCGCCTGGTCGATTACGCCGCGGTAGCGCCCGGCAGCAAGTGCCAGCGCCGCCAGTGCGGCCAATTGACAGGTGAAGGCCTTGGTCGAGGCAACGCCGATCTCCGGTCCCGCTAGCGTCGGCATGACGATTTCGCTTTCGCGGGCAATCGTGGACGTCGGCACATTAACCACTGAGAGGACGTGCTGTTGTTTTTCCTTGGCGTAGCGCAGCGAAGCAAGCGTGTCCGCGGTTTCACCGGACTGCGAGATGACGATGGCGAGATTGCCGGGCTCGAGCGGAACGTCGCGGTAGCGATACTCCGACGCGATATCGACCTCGACCGGCAGCATGGCAAAGCGCTCGAACCAGTAGCGCGCCACCATGCCGGCGTAATAAGCGGTGCCGCAGGCAGCGATCGAGACGCGCTTGAGCTCCCCCCATTCGAATGGCAGCGCCATCGGCAGAGCGACGCGCTCGGCGGTCATGTCCATATAATGCGCAAGCGTGTGGCCAACGACTTCGGGCTGCTCGTGGATCTCTTTCGCCATAAAGTGGCGATGATTGCCCTTATCGATCAGCATGATCGAGGCTTGTGACTTCAGCAGCGGCCGATGCACGGCGTTGCCCTTGGCATCGCGGATTTCGGTGCCTTTGCGGGTGACGATGACCCAGTCGCCGTCTTCCAGATAGCTTACGGTATCGGTGAAGGGGGCCAGTGCAATCGCATCCGAGCCGATGAACATTTCGCCATTGCCATATCCGATCGCCAGCGGCGAGCCGCGGCGCGCCCCAATCAGAAGGTCGTCCTCGGCGGCGAACAGGAAGGCGAGGGCGAAGGCGCCGCGCAGCCGCGGAAGCGCCGCCCGCACCGCCTCGACAGGTGTAGCACCCTGCTTTAATTCGTCGGTGACAAGATGGACGACGACTTCGCTATCGGTCTGTGTTTCGAATTCGGCTCCCTTGACCTCAAGCTCACGGCGCAACTCGGCGAAATTTTCGATGATGCCGTTGTGCACGACGGCAAGTTTTTCGGTCGCATGCGGGTGGGCGTTGTTTTCGGTCGGGCGGCCGTGCGTCGCCCATCGGGTGTGGCCGATACCGATGGTGCCCGAAAGCGGCTCGCGCTGCAGCCGTTGCTCCAGGTTTTTGAGTTTGCCCTCCGCCCGCCGGCGGGTCAGCGTGCCAGACTCGATGGTGGCGACACCCGCTGAATCGTAGCCGCGATATTCCAGCCGCTTGAGCGCTTCAAGCAGATGCGGCGCAACCGGTTCATTGCCGATAATTCCGATGATGCCGCACATTGGCGCGGATCTCCTCAATCGCTGTCGCGATGTAACCGGTTGTACTGATAACGTTTATGGGAAAATGATGGCCATCAGCCACGATGCGGTGACAATGGTCTTTGCCCTTTGACAGAGTCCACAACTACCCGTGCCGTTATCAGTTAGCAAAGCCGCGTGCTGCAGATCATTACCGGTAACATTAATCGCCATCTCCACCAGCGGCTCCCGTTGAAAGTGCTCCGATTTGAAGTCACCGGTCCGGGCTGCCGCCATCGGGCGCCGTACCGTTCCGCGGTGCAACGGGCAGATCCCCTTGCGGTTTGACCCAGGGTCCAAATCATCTTCGAAATTTCTCTTTGTTTTCAAAAGTATGGCGGTATTTACCGAGGTCGCTTCATGGTGCCTTACCAGGCGGTGCCGCGGCTTAAAATATTGTTTACCTTACAAGATAGTGGCACAGTGAATTCGTATTGTTGGGTCAGTGCGTACGGGGTTGTTTGTGCGGCGGGGCATAGTACTCGACGCGGTTGGATAAGGCGTTGAGTTGATTCATAAAAGCGATTCTTTGCCTGGCAGCGAAGGATCGCGCTCATGCAATCGATATTCTCGATCGCCTTATCCAGGGCGGTAGCAAA
>Ga0307372_10014157_pt1 | contig 10237 bp, 10 predicted proteins | sample OX1MG_FD_202533 | JGI IMG/M metagenome (GOLD analysis project Ga0307372, IMG submission 202533) | Soil microbial communities from Risofladan, Vaasa, Finland - OX-1 | ecosystem: Environmental > Terrestrial > Soil > Coastal area > Acid sulfate soil | place: Finland: Risofladan, Vaasa | collected... | reverse complement strand
ACGATCGAAGACAATACGGAAAAACTGGCGTACGACCTCTTTTACATCAAGAATATTTCCGTGGGGCTAGACCTGCTGATTATGTTCCAGACCATTAAAATTCTGCTTTTGAGCCGAGGTTCCCGATGAGTGCGGGCGGCGAGATCGTTTTTTGGTTTGCCGCAGCTTGGCTCGGATATGTCTATATGGGCTATCCGATTTGTCTCGCGATTTTTGGAATTTTCCATAGATTTCAAGGGAATACGGCGGAAGGCTATTTCCCCCAGGTCTCGGTGCTGATTTCCGCCAGAAATGAGGGTAAGGACATCGGCTGGAAGGTCAGGGAGACGCTCGATTGGGAATATCCCCCGGATCGATTAGAGGTTCTTGTCGCGTCCGATTCCTCAGAAGACAACACCGACGCCATCCTTTCTTCCATGCAGGATCCTCGCCTTCGGTACTTTCGTTTAAAGCAGAGACAGGGCAAGAATAATGCGCTGAATCACCTGTTTGAATATGCCCAGGGGGAGATCCTTTTTTTTACCGACGCGAATTCCCACATCGAGAGAGACTCCCTACGAAAGTTGGTTCGGCATTTTGCAGATCACCGAGTTGGATGTGTCACCGGTTCGGAACACACGATCCGCGAAGGAAGTGAACTGGCTGTTGTTTCCGGCACTCGAGCATTCCTGGGCTACGAATCTCTTGTGAATACCCTAGAGAGCCGCCTGGGTTCCGTTCTGGTCTGTGACGGCTCAGTTTTTTGCATCCGCAGGAGCCTGTTCCACCGCCTCGAGCCGGATCTGGCGAACGATTTCGAGTTGCCGATTCGCATTGCCTCGCAGGGATCGGCCATTCTCTTCGATCATGAGTTGTGGTCTTTCGAACGGGCGACGTGCGCTCCCGATGAAGAGTTTCGCCGCAAGTGGAGAATCTGCGGCCAAGGCATATTGGGATTTTGGAGGTTGCGTCGGTGTTTACACGGATTGCGTGCTTGGCAATTTTTATCGCGCAAGATGCTTCGCTGGCTTGGGTTAATACCTATGGCGATGCTTCTGACCAGCAGCGCTTTCCTATATGACCACTTCTTTTTCGCGAGCGCTCTATTTCTTCAGACGATTTTTTATGCCTTAGCGTTTGTTGGCTGGTGGTTTGCAACCAGAGGCCGCGAAGCCAGCAGGTTGATTACCTTGCCCTTCTATTTTGTCTTGGTTAACGTCGCCGCATTCAAAGGGATTCTGGATGCTTGCCGCGGAAAGCGATTCAGCGTTTGGGACAGTCCCGCACGGTCTCGGGGACTCAACTTGGAAGAACCGCAAGTCGAAACCAAGGACGGCGTTTTGGCAGCGTCTGCTTTGGAAGAACGGTCTGAACTTACGACTCGTGAATACTGCGGAGATTTGCGCGCGGGAAAATCTTAGCCATGACATGCATCTTTTCCATAGACGTAGAGGATTGGTTTCACATTCTGGATCTGCCTTCGACTCCTGAATTGAGCCAATGGGAGGGCCTACCCTCGCGAGTGGAGAAGAATTTCCTGAAGCTTCTGGACCTCCTAGATGAGGGGGGAGCCCAGGCCACTTGTTTTTTTTTGGGTTGGGTGGCAGACAAATTTCCTGGCTTGCTTCGCGAAGCGGCCCGACGCGGCCACGAAATCGCTTCGCACAGTTATAGTCACAGGCTTGTCTATCAGATGTCCCCCCAGGATTTCTACGACGATGCGGTGCGATCCAAGAAAACATTGGAAGATATCGGCGGCCGGGCGGTCTTGGGATATCGCGCGTCCGGCTTTTCAGTTACGGAGAAGACTCCCTGGTTCTTCGACAAATTAGTAGAAGCTGGTTATCGCTACGACTCCTCGGTTTTTCCAGCGCCGCGCGGGCATGGGGGGATGCAGGATGGATGCCTCTCTCCATACCGGGTTGATTCATCTTTAGGCAGATTGATTGAGTTTCCTGTGTCCGTCGAGAGAATTCTTGGCCGACCGGTTTGCTTTTTCGGTGGAGGCTATCTGCGCGTTTTCCCATACTGGATAATCCGAAATATGACGAACCAAGTATTGCGGCGAGGGCGACCCGTGATTTTCTATGTGCATCCACGTGAAATTGATCCGAACCATCCGCGCCTTCCAATGACCTCGGCCAGGCGGTTCAAATCCTATGTGAATTTACGCACCACAGAACAAAAGATTCGGCACCTGATTTCAGAGTACCCGATGAGTTCCTTTGAGAGCTTTCTGACGAAAAATCGGGACTGGTTTGGCGATAGCCAGAAGTCGAAAACGGCACCCCTGTCGTCGGTTGCCGCAGAGAACGATCTTCGCCCGAACTTGGGAGGGCGGCCGTGAACGTTGAACTTTGTAAGGACTCGGACCGTTGGGACTCGCTGGTCACCGAGATGCCCGAAGCGTGCAATTACCATCGCTGGGGCTGGAAACGGGCCATCGAAGACACCTACGGTCACGAGGGTTTCTATCTGATGGCTTTAGACCACGCTTCAATTGAAGGCATTCTGCCCCTGTTCGAGATGAAAAGCCGGGTATTTGGTCACTTCCTGGTTTCGATGCCATTTTTCAGCTACGGTGGCGTCGTCTCAAAAACAGCGGAAGCTCGAAGGCATCTGCTGGAAAATGCTGTAGAGTTTGCCAAGGAGCACAAGGTGTCGCACATCGAATTGCGACAATCTACACCCGCTGAGATTGGCTGGCAGGATTCCGCAGCAAAAGTAACCATGGTGTTTCGTCTGCCGGCCACCGAAGAGGCGCTGTGGAAGGAACTGAGTTCGGGAATGCGAAACAAGATCCGCTATGCTGAAAAAAACGGCCTGACGGCTGAGTGGGGTGGCCTGGAAGCGATAAACACCTTCTACTCCATTTTTTCGATGAACATGCGAAACCTTGGAACTCCCGTCTATCCCCAGCGCTGGTTCGAAAATCTGTGCCGCTGTTTTCCTGCTGAGACCAGAATCTTGACGATTCGAGATGGGAACCAGGCTATTGCATCGGGACTGATGACGTCTTTCCGAGACGGATTGGAATTGCCCTGGTCAGCGACGTTGCCCGAATCCCGGAAGAAATATTCGGCCGTGTACCTCTATTGGTCTCTGCTGCGATGGGCGTTGAACAATGGGTTCCGGCAAGTCGATTTCGGGCGTTCCACGAGGGGCAGCGGCACTTATGAATTCAAGCGACACTGGAACTGCGAAGAAAAGCCGCTACATTGGTACTATTGGCTCGCTCCCGGTGTGCCGCTGCCGGAGCTGCGACCGGACAGTCCCAGATATCATTGGGCGACACGTGTATGGAAGCGACTACCGCTTCCCGTGGCCAACTTTCTAGGCCCACGAATTGTTCGCTCGATTCCCTAGGCAGTGTGAGCCAAATGGGTTCTCCCTTCGTCGAAAAATCGCACAAACGCACCAATCCGCAGGAGCTGGTTTGCCTCTGAAGCCAAACCGCGAGCTGAGAGAAGACATGCAGGCGCAGGTTGATCACTCAGCCGAAAACACTGGTGAGCCTGCGCTCACTCGATCAAGTACGCCGGGTATGAACTTTCCCAGCAACGGCGTTTTCACATTCTGGAAAGGGCGCATCGCGCTGTTTGCAATTTTGAAGGCGCTGGGCGTGGGACGCGGCGATACAGTCATCGTTCCCGGATATACATGCTTTGCGGTGCCCTCCGCGATCGCATTCACGGGTGCTCGACCGATCTACGCAGATATCGATCCCTCCACTTTCAATCTTTCACTGGAAAGTATTCAAGCAGTCTTGGCAGATCAAGTAGGCGCGCGGATCAAGGCTATCTTGATTCAACACACATATGGAATACCCGCGAACAGCGCGAGCATTGTGGCGTGGGCAACGAAATGTGGATTTGCCACCATTGAAGACTGTGCTCACGTTTGGGGCAGTCGTTATCGGGATCAGCGGGGTGATTGGCGCGATGCAGGCTCCCTTGCTGATGCCGCCTTCTTCAGCTCGCAATGGACGAAGCCTGCCGTTACGGGAATCGGCGGGTGGGCGAGAACTGAAAACCTCGATCTGCAGCTGCGGCTGCGTCGCTTCCGTGAAATAGAGTGCGTGGCTCCCGCCATTTGGGATGTCTCCATCCTCGCGGGGCAAGTCGCCCTTCGTGGGATGATTTCTACTCCACGATTGTCCTCGGTAGCAAAAGCGGTGTACCAAAAGCTCTACAGTGCAGGTTTGATTGTGGGAACTTCTTCGCCGGAAGAACTTCATGGAAGAATGCCGGTATCTTATGCCAAGCGAATGTCGCGTTTCCAAGAGTGGTTGCTTGGCCGCAGACTTGCACACATTTCTGTGCTAGCGCATCGACGCCGCTTGAAGTCGGTCTATGACGAGGCTTTGAAAGCTGCCGGACTTCCTGCGATTCAGGTGCCCGGATATTCGGATCCAGTTCTTTTGCGCTATCCAGTGCGCGTGGCTCGAAAGAAGACGGTGTTGGCGGATGCCAGGAAGCGCGGGATCGAAATGGGAGATTGGTATTCGCGACCCGTGGACAGTCCTGACAGCTTCGACCTTGAGGCCGTCGGATATCGCGCGGGAATGTGCCCGGAAGGGGAGAGAGCGGGGCGAGAAGTTGTGAATCTCCCGATGGGCGACGAAATAACGGTGGAAACTGCGCTCCGCATTGTACGCTGTTTGAAGGAATGCCTCTAACGAGGAATTCGGTCTACAGAAGGACGCTGAAATGTTAGCTGTATTCACATTGATTGACGCGTTGGGATGGCGGTATCTGGAAGACCGTCGGTTTCTCAATGACTTACTTCCTTATCGGAAGCCGCTGCGGACCGTACTAGGATTTAGCTCAGGGGCGATCCCCACCATTCTGACTGGAGTTCCGCCGGCGCAGAACGGGCATTGGAATCTATTTTATTACGATCCGCAGAACTCCCCGTTTCGGTGGGTACGATATTTTCGTATTTTGCCCGCGCGCGTGCTCGACAATCGCATTTCGCGCAAGTTGATGAAGGAGTTGGGACGACATGTACTGGGTATGGGCCCGCTTTTCGAATGTTGCGTGGCCCCCCCTCTGTTGCCGTATTTCAATTGGGTGGAGAAACGTAATATCTACGACCGTGGTGGAATCAGTGGAGCGCCTTCGATTTTCGACCAACTCGCTGATCGGGGCGTGCCCTATCGTGTGTACTCTTACCACCACGCGACCGATACCGAGATCCTCAAGCAGGCCGAGCGCGACATCCGCAAGCGAGCGGCCTCGTTTTTTTTCATATACCTGAGCGAAATGGACATGTTCCTGCACCTGCATTGCACGTCTCCTCAACAAGTGGAACAGCGTCTTCAGTGGTATGCGGCGAATTTGCGCAAGGTTATCGAAGCGGCCCGTGAGGCGGATCCAGATTTCACTTTCACGGTGCTTTCGGACCACGGGATGACTCCGGTCCAGCATCACTATGACCTCGTAAGAGACGTCGACAATCTGGGTTTCGAAATGCCGAAGGATTATCTGGCTATTTTTGACTCGACCATGGCGCGCTTCTGGTTCTTTTCCGCCCAAGCGCGGTTCCAGATTACGCAGCTTCTGGGCAGCCGGACCTGTGGCCGGATCCTTCCCAACGAAGAACTGCAAAGGATGGGAGTTTTCTTTTCAGACCAGCGTTACGGTGAAACGATTTTTCTGCTCGATCCCGGCTGGTTACTGGCTGAAAGCGACTTCAATGGTAATGGATGGAATCCGGTGGGCATGCACGGTTATCACCCGGCGGATGCTTATTCGGATGGCATCTTCCTGAGTAACCGCGAGCCCGCTGTTGCAGTCAACACTGTCGCCGATGTTCATCCGTGCATGTTGCGTGCTGCTGGATTGCAGGGAATCTAGGAATCTATATGAAGAAGGCAATGATTACCGGAATGGGGGCAAAGGCGGCAGGCATCCCAACGGGCATCCGCTGGACTGGGGAGATCACGTATAGGGTCTCATGCGCCGTGAACCCAACACCGAGCTTCGCTCAGAACACACCCCAGACTTCCGTGGACGAGTCGCATTGAGTGTTTCTGCCGCTAGGACTGCAGTTGGCGCGCTGTGTGCAAGCGCGATGGTTTCTTCCGGCCCTGCCATGGCTGGCCGATCGATCTGGAAGAGGATGTTGGAGAGCTAAATTGACGAGATCTTTCCCACTGCCGGTGTTGCATTTCTCGAACGAGCTAGTGCGCGCAGGTGTCGAAGAGCACATGCTGACGCTTCTGCGCGAGTTGGACCGGAAATGCTTTCGTCCGCTGCTCGTTTGTCCGCCTGAATGCGCCGAAAAACTCGGCCCCGACCTTCCCAGCGATGTCGAAGTTCTGCCTTTGTCCTTACAAACTCCAGACCAGGTGGGCGCTGCATTTCGTTTCGCTCAGTTTCTTCGAAGACAGCAAGTGGCCATTCTGCACTCGCATCTGTTTCGCGCCAGTTTGGTGGCATCGCCGATTGGATGGCTGTGCCGGGTTCCAGTAATCCTCGAAACTCCGCATGTACGCGAAGCCTGGCGCAAGGGTTGGTTAAAAGGCAGTTTTTTCGTGGATCGCTTTGCTGGACAGTTTGTCGATCGCTACATCGCGGTATCGGCGGCCAACGCACGCTTTCTCATAGAGGAGAAGCAGTTGCCCGCCCGAAAAGTTCAGATCATCCATAACGGATCCGATCTACGAAAATTTGACCCGAAGCATCTCGCGCCCGCAGGCATGAAGCAGGCTCTTGGTTTCGACGAGAGCGATCCGGTGTTGGTCGTCGTGGGACGACTCGAGCCACAGAAGGGGCACAGCGTGATGTTGGAAGCTCACGCTCAGATTTTGAAGTGCTTTCCGCGGGTTCGGCTCGTCTGCATCGGAGAGGGCGCCTTGCGCCAGCAGTTGCAAGCTCGCGTAGAGGCGCTTGGGATTCGAGAATCCGTTCGGTTCGTCGGCTTTCAACGAAACGTTGCCGATTGGCTGGCGATGGCGGACATCAGCATTCTGCCATCATTCTTTGAAGGATTGCCCCTCGCAGCCATAGAGTCTCTGGCTGCCGGACGGCCGATCGTTGCGACGGAGGTAGACGGGACCTTGGAGGTCGTCATCAACGAAAAAACCGGGCTGTCGGTTCCTCACGGGCAAGCAAAGGCGCTCGCGAATGCGATCTTGCGTCTGCTCGGCGATCCGGAATTGGCGAAGGAATTGGCGCACGCAGGACGCCGCTGGGTTGAAGAACACTTCAGTCAAGAACAACAGATCCAACGAACGGAGAATCTTTATCTCCAGTCTTGGGAACGAAGTTCAAGGGGACTGAAACACAAAACTGCGGACGGAGCCGTGCAAGTTGCTGCTTGTGACAACCGTGAGGGTCGCTCCCTCTTGGTGGAAAAAGCCTCAGGAGAGGTGAAGCGGCGATGAAGGGACTCCCCAACGCCGCATTCGCCGAGGAACCGAGCGTGCCTCCTGCCACGCGCACGAACGAGCTTCGAGACGCGGTCTGCTCGGCGACGATTGCAGAATGCATGAAGTTGCGCGACAGAGGACTCCAATCCATTGTCCTGACTGGAAGTCTCGCGCGGAAGGAAGCCACATTCGTTAGGATCGGTGGCGAATGGAACGTACTGGGTGATGCGGAATTCTTTCTCGTTTTCACCGTTCATGCTGCGTTGCCATCGGAGGCGTGCGTCCAAGCGACTCGAGCTGCTGTCGAAGCGGAACTGGGACGGCGGGGAATTCGCTGCGAGATTGGTCTGAGTCAGGTCCATCCACAATATCTGCGGCGTCTTCCGCGGGACATTTTTTCTTACGAGTTGCTTACGTGCGGCGAGGTCATCTGGGGCGACGAGAAGATTCTTTCTATCATTCGGCCGTTTGCCGCCAGTGAGATTGTGCGAGAGGACGCTTGGCGTCTCCTTTGCAATAGATTAATTGAGCTTCTCGAATGCGCCGCCGAAATGCCCGCCGATGATAGTGCGGCCTTGCTGCGGATTAACTATCGAGCCGTGAAACTCTCTTTGGATATGGCTACGTCACTTCTGGTTTTTGTCGGTGCCTACGCCCCCACGTATCGTGAACGGCTGGAAAATCTGCGACGCCTTGCGAACAATGGAGCATTTCCGGCTGATTTGGCTATCGATTCACGGCATTTTGTTGAGCAAGTGGCCCAGTGTGTTCGGATAAAACTTGCAACCGATATTGGAGAGCCGAAAACGCCTTCTGGAACTTGGCAAGAAGCGATTCCCATGGCTCATTCCTTGTGGCGCTGGGAATTGGCTCAATTGACGGGAATGGATCAGAAGTCGCCAGGCGACGAGATCTTTCGGCGTTGGATGCGTAAACAGGCGATCCGCGAACGCATTCGCGGATGGGTGTATGTGCTTCGCGCTCGGGGTTGGCATCGTAGTTGGCGAGAGTGGCCGCGATGGCTGAAGCTAGGCCTCCGCGCCTCTCCTCGTAATTGGATTTACCGTGCCGCCTATCGCCTCATGTTTGAAGTGCCGGGCATGTTGGCTTCTTCTGCGAACCTGCCGACCGGAAATCTCGATTGTGTAGCCGTCAGCAACTGGTTGCCAGCCAGCAATTCAGTTAGCCCTGAGCAGGAGACGTTGTCGTGGCGCACCTTGGCTTCGCTGATTGTGGCGAATTATAAGGAATTCCTCGTGGGCACGCGCTCGTAGGAATACCGTAAGCATTCGACGAAACTATAGAGGCGATTAGGGAAGGGTCATCTTAGGAACTTTCCAATTCTTCTTCCATCTAATGCGATTCGGCTTTGATAATCTAAGAGTGAAAAAAGATCATGCGCATACTGTTCCTTTCTCAAAAAAGCCCGTTGCCTGCCAACAATGGCTCCAAGATGAGGACTTGGGCTTTGCTGCGTGCGCTGGCGGCGGAGGGCCATTTGATTACGCTGCTTGCGTCCTCGGGGGGGCATAAGATAGAGAACGAAGGCGCTGTACTTCGGGAAGTCTGCGAAACAGTTGAACTCATCGGGATCGACCATGCAGCTCCCTCGCAAGGCAAGATTAATTTACGTCGCGTAAAAAATCTATTCTCCCGTCTGCCCCATTCCGTTCAAGAGTTTCGCTCTCGTGCCATGTCGGAGCGAATCGTCGCATTGATGAACAGTCAATCGTTTGATGCGGTGCTGTGCGAGGAGACGGAAGCCTTAGTGAATTTACCGAGCACGCTGCCGATGCCGCTGATTGTGGACAATCATAATGTCGAGCACTTGATCTTCCGGCGGTACGCGGCCTTGGAACGCAATCCGGCGAATCGCCTCTATGCCTGGCTCGAGAGTCGGAAAGTTCGGAATTGGGAGCAGCGATCTTGTCGGCGTGCCGCTATGGCCGCGGCATGCTCCGAGTACGACCGCAGCGTTTTGCAGAGGCTATGCCCCGGTACCCCAATCTTCGTGTTGCCAAATGTTGTGGATGTTGATGATTACCATCCAGCGGACACAGAGGAGCCTCGGAAAGTTTTGTATCAAGGGGGCATGGATTGGTATCCCAACCGTGATGCAGTGGAGTTTTTTGCCACTGCCATCTTGCCGATTCTTCGAAAACTAATCTCCGACGTACGGTTTGTTGTCGCGGGGCGTAACCCCTCGGACGAATTTCGCCAGCGCATCTCCGCCATTTCCGGCATCGAATTCACCGGAACCGTACCTGACATGCGCACAGAGATCGCGGACGCAGCGGTTTGCGTTGTTCCGCTCCGAATTGGCAGCGGCACTCGCTTGAAGATTCTTGAAGGCGCCGCCATGGCTAAGCCGATTGTCTCGACATCGCTGGGCGCGGAAGGATTGAACCTCGTGGACGGCAAGGAAATCCTGCTGGCCGATGAACCGGAGAAGTTTGCACGATCGATTGCGAGACTGCTTCAGGACGAGGCCCTTCGCAGGAGCCTTGGCCAAGCCGCGCGTCGGCGCATCGAAGACCAGTACAGCTTTTCCGCTCTCCGCGCTGCAGTTCGCAGAGCGATATCCGCCATGCAAGAAAAGACCTCGACAAAGGAATCACACAACGAGCTGCATTCGTTCGCAAATGAGGGCCCATGATCATTAGGATCCTGGAGAAGCTCATCTGTCAAGCGCGTGGAGATTCCGGGTTTGTGAAACATGGGGAACTTAGCGATCATGTCTGTGATTTAGGACAATCAGGGGTATCGCGATGATTTTCTTTTATTGGCTCATCTGGATTTTGCCGCTCGTTCAGCATCCGCTCTGGGGCCGAAGGGTGGGGCCATTCACAATCTTCGAATATATCGGAATTGTATGTCTGGTCT
>Ga0307372_10014156_pt1 | contig 10237 bp, 5 predicted proteins | sample OX1MG_FD_202533 | JGI IMG/M metagenome (GOLD analysis project Ga0307372, IMG submission 202533) | Soil microbial communities from Risofladan, Vaasa, Finland - OX-1 | ecosystem: Environmental > Terrestrial > Soil > Coastal area > Acid sulfate soil | place: Finland: Risofladan, Vaasa | collected... | reverse complement strand
GTGGCGGCTGGGCGCCCTCGTATCGTATCGGCGCGCCCGGAACGCTCCCGCGGCCCCGCCGATGGTCCGGGACCGTATCCTCGGCGCCGTGCATGCGATCCGAGACAGACGCCGTAGGAGGTTCCGCCGCGGGCAACGCCGGGCGGCGACGGCGACGGCGGGCGCATCCCTCCTCGCCGCGCTCTTCGCGCTCGGCGCCGGCTCCGGGCCGGCCGCGGCGGCACCGGCGGGGCGTCCGCACGCCGGGCGCGCCGGCATCCCGGCGTTCGGCCACGTCTTCGTCGTCGTCGAGGAGAACCTCGGCTACGCCGGGACGCTCGCGACGCCCGGCTTCGCCGCGCTGGCGAAGCGCTACGCCCTCGCGACGCAGTACTACGGCGTCAGTCACCCGAGCCTGCCGAACTACCTCGCCCTGACAGGCGGCAGCACGTTCGGGATCACGAGCGACTGCACCGACTGCTACGTGCGGGCCCCCAACCTCGCCAGCCAGCTCGGCGCCGCGAAGATCTCCTTCGGCGCCTACATGGAAGGCGCTCCCGGCCCGTGCTTCCTCGCCCAGTACGGCGGCAACGACTACGCGTCGAAGCACGACCCCTTCCGCTACTACGACAATGTCCGCTCGAGCCGCGACCTCTGCTCGCGCATCGTGCCCGAAAGCAGGCTCCCGGCGCTTCTGTCGGGTCCGGGCGCCAAGGTGCCACGCTTCGTCTGGGTGACGCCGGACCTGTGCAACGACGGCCACGACTGCGCCGCGACGGTCGCCGCCTCCTGGCTGACGCGCTTCGTCAACCAGGTGACCGCCAGCGCGGCATGGAGGCAGAACGGTGCCCTCTTCGTCACCTGGGACGAGTCCGACAGCGACAACTCCGCCCTCCTCGCCTCCGGCAAGGTCGCCGGCTCGGGGGGCGGGGGCCGGGTCGCCACCTTCGTGATCGCGCCGCACGTGCGCCGGGGGCTTCGGGTGGGGATCGGCTACAACCACTACTCCCTGCTCGCCACGATCGAGGACGCGTTCGGGCTGCAGCTGCTCGGCCAGGCGGCGCACGCCACCCCGCTCGCCGCCTTCTTCGCCCAGCCGGCGAAGGGCTGAGCTGCGCCGGGCATCCGCGTCCTCGCCGGCGCAGCTCGGTACGATCGGCCCAACATGCGCCCGCCGCGGTCGGCTCGGCCCGTTGCGGGCGCGACGAGCGTGAGCGAGGCGCTCAAGGGCGTCGGAACGGGGCGATGATGGACCAAGGCAGCGCGCCGGACGAGCTGGGCGAAGCGACACCGATCTTCAGCCTCTACCGCCGGGGCGGCTACGACCCCGATCAGGTGGACCGTTACGTCGCCGACCAGCACCGGCGCCTCGACGACACGCTGCACCGGGCGACCGAGGCGGAGCGCAAGCTCGCCGCGGCCGTCGGCCAGCTGCGTGAGCTGCACCGCCGGATCGCCGTGCTCGAGAACCAGGAGCGCTCGGCGCAGCCGCAGCCGCCGCCCCTCGACACGCTCGGCGAGCGCGTCCAACGGATCCTCCAAGAGGCCTGGGAGGGTGCCTACGCGCTGCGACAGAACGCCGAGCAGGAGGCACTCGAGCAGCGCGAGCGGGCCGCGACCGAGGCCGAGGACATCATCGCGACGGCGCGGCGCAAGGCCCAGGCCATGGACGAGGAGATCGAGCGCCGGCGCCGTGCCTACCTCGAGCGTGTCGAGGAGGACCGCTCCCGCGCCGTCGCCCAGATCACCTATCTCCACGAACAGCGCAAGATCGCCCTCGGCGAGCTCTTGCGGGTGAAGGAGAACATCGAGGCAACCGTCGGCGACGTGGTCGCCCCGAGGCCCGGGGTCGCTCCTGCAGGAGCCACCCCCCGCTCGTCGCGCCCAGCCGCTACCGGCCGCACCACAGCTCCGACCGGTACCGAGCCCGGCCGGCCCGGAGCGAAGCTGGACGAGGCCGAGCCCGACCAGGCGGCTCTCGGCGCCAGGGGCGAGCCGAGCGGCACTCCCGACGCGCGCGAGCTCGACGCCGAACGACATGGCGCCCCCGGCGCGACGCGCCGCCCCCCCGAAGACGCCCCGGTGGCGTCGCGCCCGTTGCACTCGGCGAGCCGGCCCAGAGCGCGCGACGCCCAGGAGGGCGACGAGGCGGGCGGGCCGCCGGCGCACGCGAGGCCTGCCGACGCCGACGAGCGGCCGACGTTCACCACCGGCGAGCTGGCGCGGACCATGCCGGTCCACCGGCTCGAGGCCACGAGGACCGACGACGCCGGCGAGCCTCTGGACGCCTCCGAGCTCGTGCGGAGCCACCGCGAACGCGCCGAGCCGCGGGAGGCCGGGACCCGCCGCTCCCGCGAGGGGGCCGAGGACCTCACCGCGCGCCAGGCCCGTCGGGCAGGCGTCTTCGACTTCGAGAAGGAACAGCCGACCTGAGCCGTCGAGCGCCCGGGCGGCCGAGATCCGCCGGGCCTCCTCCGCCGCGCCCGCAGCTCGGATCTGCCCGCCAGCTCGCGCGTGGCTCCTGACGGGCGACGATCACGCGGGCCGGGTCAACCCCTCCCGGTCGAAGACCGCGAGCACCTCCTCCGGGGTGACGCCGAGCATCGCCGCGAGGCTCCACGCGTCGTCCGCCCGGAGCACCACGACCCGCCCGAGCCGCCCTCGCCGGCGCGAGCAGACGATCGAGACGAACCCTCGTAGCTGGTCCCAGCCCGGCCCGTCGAGCTCGTCGAGCCGGGCGAGGTCGATGCGGAGACGAGCGCCTCCGAGCTCGGCGAGGCCGAGCTGGTCCGCCCACGACGACCGTGCCCGGCCGACGACCGAAGGATCGACGTCGACCGACTCGGGGATCAGCTCGTCGAGCGCGACGCCGTAGAGCGAGGCGAGACGGAGCAGCCGGAGCACCGAGATCGTGCGCTCCCCGCGCTCGTAGGCGCTGACGCTCGCCGCCTTGAACTCGCTGCGGGTCGCGGCCTCGACGTCGTGCAGCGTCATCTGCGCTCGGGCCCTCGCGCCGCGCAGCAGCATGCCCTGCGCGGCGGCGAAGCTCGCCTCCGCATCGGTCGCGGCCGCGTCGAGCGACATGCCAGGAGGCTACTCACCGCGCCAGTTGCTGGCGCGTACCAATACCGTCGCGCGCCGCCCGCGGTGCCGGATCGGTCGGCGCGGACCCGTTGCGCCGCCCGCGCCTCAGCCCCAGCGCCAGGTCGGCGCGACGATCACGAGCTTGGCGAAGTCCTCGGCAGAGACCGGCGGCGAGAAGAAGAAGCCTTGGGCGAGGTGGCACCCGAGGTCGTTCAGCGCCGCCAGCTGCTCCTCGGTCTCGACGCCCTCGGCGATCGCGGCGATCCCGAGCGCTTCGGCCATGCCCACCACGCCTGCGACCACCGCCTGGCTGTGGGGGTTCAACGGGAGCCCGGCGACCATCGAGCGGTCGACCTTCACCCGGTCGATCGGCAACTGCACAAGGTAGGCGAGCGAGGAGTAGCCCGTCCCGAAATCGTCGAGCGCGAAGTGCACGCCCATGTCGCCGAGTCGACGGAGCGTCCAGCTCGCCCGGTCGAGGTCGTGGATGACCGAGGTCTCGGTGATCTCGAGCACAAGGCGATCGGGGGCGAGCCCGCAACGGTCGAGCGCTTCCGCGACGCGCCCGATCAGGTCGGGCGAGCCCAGCTGGCGTGCCGAGAGGTTCACGGCGATGCGGATGTCGCGCCCCTCGACCGGCCACGCAGCCGCCTCCTCGCACGCCTGCTCCACCACCCACGCGCCGAGCGGCACGATCGAGCCGGTCTCCTCGGCGAGCGCGATGAACTCCGACGGCAGCAGCAGACCACGGGCCGGGTGCTCCCAACGCACGAGCGCCTCCGCTCCGACGATCTCCGCGCTGCGCAGGTCCACGATCGGCTGGTAGTGGAGGATGAACTGCCCGTCGGCCATGCCGTGGCGCAGCGCGGACAGCGTCTCGATCTTGTCCTGCGCCTTGGTGCGCATCCCCTCCTCGAAGACCTCCGAGCAGCCGCCGCCGCGTGCCTTGGCGGCACGCATGGCGACGTGCGCCTCGGCGAGGTGCACGTGGAGATCGCCGCCGCCGCCGGCAGCGCCCGGCGGCACGACCGTCGCGCCGACGCTCACCGTCGCGTAGACGTCGCGCCCGCCGATGAGCATCGGCTCGGCCATCGCCCCGACGAGGCGTCCGGCCACCGAGAAGGCCTCGCTGCGACTGTGCAGGCTGGTGGCCAGCACGACGAAGTCGTCACCGCCGAGGCGGGCCACGATGACGGACCGCGCGAGCTCGTCGCCGAGGCGCCGCCCGACTACCCTGAGCATCTCGTCCCCGGCGGCGATGCCGAGCCCGGCGTTGACCAGGCCGAAGCGGTCGATGTCAACGTGGGCGAGCGCCGCCCAGCCGCCCGTGACCTCGAGGCCGTGCAACCGGCTCCAGTGCTCCTCGAGGGCCCGCCGGCTGGCGAGGCCCGTCAGGGGGTCGGTGAGGAGGAGCTTGGAGACCTCCATCTCGAGCTCCTTGGCCCGGCTGATGTCCCGGATCGAGATCTCGAGGATGCGGTGGCCGTCGTCATCGCGCTGGCGGAAGGTCGCGCGCGCCCACACGTACGAGCCGTCCCGGCGCATCGAGCGGTACTCGTAGGGCTTGTCGGAGAGGGCCTCGTCGTCGTAGTCGGCCCGCAGCTGGTCGATGATCGGCGGCTCGACGGTGGTCAGCAAGAGATCCATTCCACCCTCGTAGATCTCCTGGTCCGTGTACCCGGTGAAGTGGACACACGACGGGCTGATGTACTCGATGTCCGAGTCGCCGCCGATCCGGTAGCGGATGACGAGATCACTGGAACGCTCGCCGAGCAGGCGTACCCGGTCGAGGGCCCGATGCTGGTCGGTCACGTCGAGCGCGACGCCCCGGATGCGCAAGGGCACGCCGTCCTGCTCGTCAAGCACGATGGCGCTCACGGCGAGCCAACGGACCGTGCCGTCCTGCAGCACCATCCGATGCGTCGTCGAGGCGCGGTTCGATCCGTCCAACGCTGCCGTCGCCAGGTCGAGCAGCCGGGCGCGGTCACGAGGGTGCACGAGATCGAGCGAGATCCGGCCCGACGCGTCCATGGCACCCTTCAGCCCGACCGACGACCAGTCGCCGCCGGCCCACCAGACGGGCTCGTGGCCGGAGAGGTCCACCTCCCACGCGAGGGCGCCCGACGCCTCCAGCAGACCTTCGAGCCGGGTCGAGGCGATGGCGAGCTCGGTCTCCATCCGGCGCTGCGCGGCGAGCTCGCGGAGCACGATCACCATGCCCGTCACACCACCCGACGCGTCGAGCAGGGGCGAGGCGTGCACCTCGACCTCGTGCGTGGAGCCGTCCGGACGGAGGTGCACGGTCGGGTAGCCGACGACCGGCTTGCCGGCCGCCGCCCGCGCGAGGAGCGGCGCGAGCACACCCGAGGGGACCCCGCGCACGACCCGCTCGATCGGCTGGCCGACCAAGTCGGCCGCGTCGCATCCGAAGAGGCGCTCCGCCTCCGGCCCGAGCGAAAGGATGCGCCCGTCGCGACCGACGACGATCGTCGTGCAACCGGCGTCGTCCGCGGGCAGAGGCGCGAAGAGGGCGTCGCCGGCCGTCACCGCGCCCTCCGGCGCCCGTGCTCGATCAAAGCCCTCACGTCCGTCCCGCCTCCACAGTGCGACACCCACCAAGGCACCGCCGTGTGGATCTGTCGCGGCGGTCGGCCGGGTCGGAGCCGATGGCCGCGTCCACGGGACGTGCCGGTCGGCAGCTCGTGATCTAGGGCGGTGCGTCTGAAGGTCCAACGGTCGACGCGCGGCATCCTTTGAGGCGTCCCGCCAGGGGAATTTGGCGGCAATCGAACGCCTCCGATCGTCTGGACCGCCCGGCCACGAGAACCCTCAGGCTGGCGGGCCGCCGCCGGTGGCGCCGACGTACGCGCCCCCGAGCGGCCGTCGCATCCACCCGCGCGGCTCCGGCGCATCTGCTGGCACGTCGGCACATCGCGACGACTCTCCGGGCATTCCGACAGCGGAGGCCGGCCGGACGCGCGCTGCGAGCCTGGTCGGCACGGGAGGTGGCGAGGTGCCGCGGACCGGGGCGGCGGCGCCCGTCTGGGCCGACCCGCGCCCGTCGGGCCTTCAGAGCTTGTAGCCGATCGCGCGCAGCAGCGACTTGCGTTCGGCCACGTCGGCCTCGCCCTCGGCCCCGAGCGGGGAGGCGCCGTCGACGACGCCGAGGACGCCCCGTCCGAGCGGCGTCTCGGCGAGGAGGACCTCCACCGGATTGGCCGACGCGCAGTAGATCGTGCAGACCTCGGGGACCTGCTTCAGCGCGTTCAGGACGTTGACCGGAAAGCCCTCACGTAGGAACACGACGAAGCAGTGCCCGGCGCCGATGGCGAGCGCGTTCACACGCGCCAGGTCGACCAGGTCCCCGTCGTTGCCGGAGGTGCGGACGAGACGCTTGCCTGACGCCTCGCAGAAGGCGATGCCGAAGCGCAGCTGCGGGCTGCTCCCGGCGAGCGCCTCGTGGAGATCCTCGACGGTCTTGACGAAGTGCGCCTGCCCGAGGATCACGTTCATGTCGTCGGGCTTCTCGAGCGCGACGCTGACCAGCTCCATGTCATCTCCCTCGCTGTCCTGTTTCTCGGCGTGCCCCCTGGACCGTCCGGCGCCCCGGCCGACGCAGCCCGCCGTCCCGGTGGGTACTTCGGCCCTGGTGCGCGAAGCGGGACCCGCCCATGCTGACGGTACGACAATGGGAGGGGACCATGAGCGAGCGACGAGTGTGGACCGTCGAGATCGTTCTCACCGAGGACGCGGATCGCACCCGAGCTGACGCCCACCTCCGTGCCCCGCACCGCGAGCTCGCGGCCTGGGGCCGGGCCCGGCGCAACCCGGCAGATCCGGACGTGCCGGCCGTGGGTGAGGAGCTCGCGGTGGCGCGGGCCCTGTCCGAGCTGTCGCACCTCCTCGTGTCGGAAGCTGCCGATACGATCGAGGCGTTCGAGGGCAAGCCGGTCGAGCTGCACCTTTGAGCGGGCAACTCGGAGAGGCGCACGGGCTTCGCGCCCGTAGCCGGTGGTGCGCGTTTCGGATCGGGGCGTCCGGGCTCCTCTAGGCTCGCGGCGTCGGGCGATCGGCGAACCGGGTAGCTCAGCGCCCGGGTTTCGCTTCGCCCCTCGGGCCGCTAGCTCATCGGGTAGAGCGGGGGACTTTTAATCCCACGGTGCCGGGATCGAGACCCGGGCGGCCCACGGGTCTGGCGCGGAACGGGTGGGCGCCGACGCGATCGGCCGATGTTGCCTGCCGAACGAACGATCACGGCGATCAACCACTGGCCACCGGTGGTTCCGTCGTTACGAGAGCAGCAAGGGCTCCGTACGGATCGTGTGCGGTGTCCGACACGCCGAGTACCGAGGATGCGGGTTCCGGGCAGCCTCTGGCGACCGTCCCCGGTGGTCACATCGAAGCGGCGTCTCGACAAGCCGTGTCAGCCTCTCCGCTCACCCCGGCAACGGGTACGGGCTCCGGTGAGGGGCTCCGGTGAGGGCTCCGGTGACCGGATCTCCTCAACTCAGGAGTCGGCGCGATCGACCGGACGGTGCCGGCACCTCGGCGTCGGTAGCCGGGCGCAAGCGGACTGGGTCCGGCGCCGGAGTCGCGGCCCTCGCAGAGACGGGAACATCCTCGCCGCTGAGCCTCGTTCCGATCAGGTCCGACGCGATGTCGCTCACGGACGAGCTCACGGCTCCGCATCGGGTCCCGCCCCTGCTCGCCGTCGGAACTGAGGCTTAGGAACGACCGCCGCCAGCCAGGAGACGCGCCGATCGTCGGATCGAGCTCGGCGTCGTCGAGACCGCGGGCCCCCTCATCAGGGCGCGTCGACAGCATCCGGGCCAATGGGGCACCCACTTCGCCGGTCCGCGGCGCCTCCGGCGAAACGGTGCAGAGCGGCCCACCATCGCGCAAGATGCCGTGAACAGCTATGGACCGGCAATTGGTCAATGCGGTCACACCTTCGGCCGTTGATTCGGTTGCGCTTTAGGGTCGATCACAGACCATTTCGTGTCCTATGGTCTGAGCCAACGTCCATTCCGTCGCCGCCGCAGCGGCTCGGGCTTGCACCGGTCGGGTCACGGGCCCCCGGATCTCGTCCCCCTACCGAAGGTTCGCCCCTTCGTCTACGTTCTCCCACGTCACTGCTGTAAACAGCAGCCGCTCAGCGCCGATGGCGGCGTGCTCGTCGCTCGGCGTCTGCGTCTCCCGAGAAGCAGATGTTTAGCAACTACAGCATCGGGGTAATTACTATTTTCGCTCTACATCAATCGCATTGCACTTTCGTGCTATTCACGATTAGATGACGCTCAACCGGAGTGAAATCGGACCTTGCTTTTTCGCGCTCGCGCGTTGGAGTATGGAACCGGCATCAGGCAACTCGGGACCGGTCGATTGGACCGAGCCATTCACGACTACCGGTGTCATTGGGCAGCAGCAGTCAGTAGCAGCGGTCCTCGGGCAATGCGGTATCGCCCATGAGCCTTTGAATACGGCGACTGTCGGCTGACGCTGCCGGCACCGTTGCCCGAGCGCGTACGGCTCGGACAACGAACACGAGAGAAGGACGGGAGCACGTGGGCGAGGAATCTGTCGAAGCGCAGCACCTCGGGCGTCCGCTCAGCAGGACTACGGTCGTGCTCCGCGCGGGCGCGCTGGTGTCAGCGTGCGCGATCGGGGCTGGGATGCTGGCCACAGCCGGCGCCGCTGCATCCGGCCTTCCTTCCAGTGCCGGGCCGAAGTCTCAGTACTTCGTCGAGAGCGGCTCAGTCGTGTCCGCGAAGCTCGCCGTCGAACGTGACGCGGGGCTCGTGGTCTCGACGATCCCCCAGATCAACACCGTCGTCGCCAGACTGACCAAGGCGCAGGCGACCGCGATCGGTGGCTGGGCCGGCGTGACGGTCTCGCCCGACCAGTCATTCTCGGTGGCGCACGACTCGACCACGACGAAGGCGACGCACGCTCCCAGCGCCGTCTTCAACCAGGTCACCGGTGCCAGGCAGCTTTGGAACCGCGGCGACAAAGGGCGCGGCGTGACGGTGGCCGTCATCGACACCGGCATCAACGCCGCGCTCCCGGACCTACGTGGCCGCGTGATCGGCGGCGTCGACCTCGCCGGGTCGGGTAGTCCGTACCAGGACAGCTACGGCCACGGGACCTTCGTCGCCGGGCTGATCGTGTCGAACGGCGCCTCGTCGGGCGGGAAGTACGTCGGTGAGGCCCCGGGCGCCAATCTCGTCTCGATCAAGGTCGCGAACGCCAAGGGCGGCACGAGCGAGAGCACCGTGGTGAAGGGCGTGGAGTGGGCGATCGCCCACCAGCACACCTACGACATCCGCGTCCTGAACCTGTCGATCGGCTTCAAGCCCTCCGGACCATCCGCCCTCGATCCGATCGACCGGGCCGTCGAGCAGGCTTGGAAGGCCGGCATCGTCGTGGTCACCTCGGCAGGCAATAACGGGCCGGGTTACGGCACGATCGCTGCGCCGGGCAATGACCCGCTCGTCATCACGGTCGGAGCGCTCGATGACGGCGCCAGCACCAATCCGGCCAACTTCAGCATCCCTTCCTTCTCCAGCGTCGGGCCGACACTGCACGACGGCTGGTTCAAGCCTGATGTCGTAGCACCCGGCCGATCGGTGATCAGCCTCGGGGACCCGGGTTCGATCGCGTACGACCAGAACCCGTCCGCCCACATCGGCAAGGTGAACTTCGTCGGGTCGGGCTCATCGTTCTCGGCGGCGATCACGTCGGGCGTCGTGGCGCTCGAGCTCTCGGCGCACCCGACGCTCACGCCCAACGACGTGAAGGCGACGCTGATCTCCACCGCCAAGCCGGGCCCGGTCAAGAGCCCGTTGGCTGACGGACACGGCATCGTCAACGCTTACGCAGCGACGATGTCACGCCCGGTCATGCTCAACCAGGGCGTTGCCATGCAGGCCGAGGCCTACTCCAGCAAGACCCCGCTGCCGTTGTCGGCCACCTGGGCCGCCTCCACGTGGAACCCGGCGAACTGGGTTACCGCCGCTTCCGCCACCTCCGGCGTCAGTGCCGGGCTCGGCAGCGCCGGGTGGAACTCGGCGGGCTGGAACAGCGCCGGGTGGAACTCGGCGGGCTGGAACAGCGCCGGGTGGAACTCGGCGGGCTGGAACAGCGCCGGGTGGAACTCGGCGGGCTGGAACAGCGC
>Ga0307372_10014155_pt1 | contig 10238 bp, 6 predicted proteins | sample OX1MG_FD_202533 | JGI IMG/M metagenome (GOLD analysis project Ga0307372, IMG submission 202533) | Soil microbial communities from Risofladan, Vaasa, Finland - OX-1 | ecosystem: Environmental > Terrestrial > Soil > Coastal area > Acid sulfate soil | place: Finland: Risofladan, Vaasa | collected... | reverse complement strand
GGGCCGTGTCGGCGGATGGCCTCCGCCGCGTAGGCGGAGCAGGTGGGCAGATACCGGCAACCGGTGGGCCGTCCGGCCCGTAGCTGCTGGTAGGCGTGGATGGTCGCCAACAAGATCCGGGTCACCCGGCCCCGCGACGGGGTGACGGCCGGCGCTGCCGGCCGCCCTTCAGCCTCCAGAGTGATTGCCATCAGGTCCCCTCGTCTTCCGGTTCGCCAGGTCCGACTCCCGGTTGGCGGTCGCGACCCGCACAGCTTGGCTCATCGCCGCCCTCAATTCATCAAACGAGAGCTCGGTGGCTCTCGGGCCTGCGCTCACCAGGTACGCGCCTGGGGATAACCCGACACCCTCGGCCGACACGATCGCCCGGAGGCGGCGGCGCAGGCGATTTCTCACCACCGCGCCACCCAGCCTGCGGCCCAGCGCGTAAGCAATTTCTGCCCTTGACCAGGAGTTTTGCCGCACGAACTTCACTCGAAGGGGTCCGGATGCGCCACTGGTGCCTGAGGTGCGGAACAGGTCGAAGGTGCGCTGCGACCGTATTCCCTTCACTCCCACGCCGGCTGATTGGACAACCGACATCGCCGGTATCAGGCCGAGAGCCGTTGCCGGCCCTTCAGGCGGCGCGACTGAATCACTGCCCGCCCCGCCTTGGTCGACATCCGCTTTCGAAACCCATGGGTCTTGGCGCGCTTTCGCACGTTCGGCTGATAGGTCCGTTTCACAATTCCACTTCCTTCCTCACCCTGAACCGTGGACTCGAACGTCCCGTGCGGCAGGGGGGCCCGTCACATCGACTCGGGCAATTCCGTACATAGTAGGCGCGAACAGGAGCGACGCTCTAGTCGGCGATCTCGTCGGCAAAACCCCTGCGCACGGTGTACCGTTCCGTCCACAGCACAAATTCCGGCCTCGGCCAGGTGCCCGGACCGGAGTTTCCTGCCAAATTGAACGACATGCGGCATTCAAGTACAGCGGTTCCCGGCCACTCCCAATTCAGGATGAATCGAGATTCGACAAGCAGTAATCCACATCTGTGGATTTCCTTGTGGACCGCTTTGGCTGCTGAAGGGCGGAGACCCACGTGAACGACACCGAAGGCTTGTGGACTCTGTGCTCCGAGGCTCTTCGAGAGCAGGTTTCCGAGGCCAGTTGGCAGGCGTTTTTGGCTGGAATTACACCAATCTCGATGGCTGACAACGAAATCGTTCTGGGGGTGCCCAATACGCTGATCCGCGACCGGGTGGAAGCCCGATTTCTGGGCCTCATCCAGGACACGGTGGTGAGCACCGTCGGCGCCCCCCTCGGCATCCGGCTGGAGGTGGTGGCGCCGCTGCACGAACCCGCCGAGGAGGTGCTCGCCGCGGCCGAGCTCGAAAACGCCCTTCTGCCGGAAGCGGGCGGCAGGACTTCGAATCGGCGAGGGTCCGGCCACCGTGGGCAGAACGACCGCTCGCCGTCGGTCGCTCCCGACAGCCGTTATACCTTCGACACCTTTGTCATCGCCTCTTCGAACCGTTTCGCTCACGCGGCCGCCCAGTCAGTGGCGGAGACCCCGGCTCAGTCCTACAACCCCCTCTTCATCTACGGCGACGCCGGTCTGGGAAAGACCCATCTTCTGCATGCCATCGGGAACTACGTCCTGGAGAACTTCAAGAGCCGGCACGTTCGCTACGTCTCCACCGAGACCTTCATGAATGAATTCGTCGACGCCATCCGGACCAACACGACGACCGCCTTCAAGCGCGGCTACCGCGAGTGCGACGTTCTGTTGATCGACGATGTCCAGTTCATGGAAGGAAAGGAGTCCCTACAAGAAGAGTTCTTCCACACCTTCAACTCCCTCTACGGCGCCTCCAAACAGATCGTCCTGACCTCGGATCGACCCCCCAAGGCGATGGCCACCCTCGAGGACCGCCTTCGCAGTCGCTTCCTCATGGGGCTCATCACCGAGGTCCAACCGCCGGAGCTCGAGACCCGGTTGGCCATCCTCCAGACCAAGGCCGAACGGGAGCAGGTCTTCGTTCCCGACGAGGTCCTCCAGTTCATCGCCACCCATGTCAAGGACAACATTCGGGTGCTGGAAGGCGCCCTGATCAGGGCGACCGCCTTCGCCAGCCTCAACCACCAACCGTTGACCCTCGAGCTGGCCGAGACCGTCCTGGCCGATATCGTCTCCGCCGATCAACCTCGGCGGATCACCCCCCAGATGATCCTCGAAACCACCTCGGAGACCTTCGGCTTCAGTATCGACGAGCTTCGCGGGCCCAATCGCCGCCGCCCGCTGGTCACCGCCCGACAGGTCAGCATGTACGTCTTTCGTGAGCTCACCGACTTCAGCTTTCCCGCCATCGCCCGGGAGTTCGGCGGCCGCGACCACTCCACCGTGATGCACGCGGTGCAGAAGATCACCAACCTGATGAAGGAGCGCCAGCAGATCTACAACCAAGTCACCGAGCTGATCCTCCGCATCAAGAGCGGCACCTGAGCTTCCGTGCCCGGCCCCTCCATTCATCCGGACGTGTTCTCCCATGCCTCTTCATCGGGGTGCGCGCGACTTGTGGATAGCCGGCCTTCAGCCTGTGGCAAATCTGTGTGGTTTGGGACGGTTGTCCATAGCTGGTTACCACCCACCCCACCCCCTGGCGGGCCACCCGGGAAACCGGGGATGGACGGTGGAAACAGAAAGGTGCCCTACGCTGCATCAACCGTGGTTGGTCCACAATCCACAGCCCTTATTACCACCACTCTCAATTTTAAGTACTTAAAAGACAGTCAATCAACAGCATGGGAAAGGACTCCTAGGTGAAGTTCCGCTGCGAACGCGACTCCTTGGTCGAGGTGCTGACCACCGCCGGGCGAGCCGTCAGCTCACGTACGACTTCCTCGATAGCCCTCAGCGGAGTCAGGATCGAATCTGAAGGAAACCGGTTGATGGTGGTGGGCACCGATCTCGATCTCACCGTCCACGTGTCGACCGAGGCAATCGGGCTGTCCGACGGGGTGTGCGTGGCGCCGTCCAAGCTCCTCACCGACATCGTGCGCTCCCTCGAGCCCGGAGCGGTGACCATCGAAGCAGAGCAGGACAAGATCGAGATCGCCGCCGCCCGGTCGCGCTTCAGTCTGCGAACGTTCCCGGCTGACGACTTCCCGACCCTCCCCGATCCACCGTCGCCGACCGCCATGCTTCCGGCCATCAGCCTGGTCAACGCCCTTCGCCAGGTGGTTCGGGCGGCGTCCAATGACGACGCCCGCCCGCTCCTGACCGGCGTGCTGATGGCCGCCGAGGGGTCCGGCATCCGGCTGGTGGCCACCGACTCCTACCGGCTGGCGCTCCGGGACATCGACGGCAAGAACGAAGCCCTCGAAACCACCCAGATCCTGGTTCCGGCTCGGGCGCTGGCCGAACTCCAGCGTCTGTCGGCCTTGAGCGCCGACGGCAAGGATGCCAAACCGGCCGACGGTGATGAGGCGGGCGGATCAGGAGCGACGGTCGGTTTGTCCATCGGCGAGCACGATGTCACCTTCACCGCCGGCGACGTGCGGGTGAGCACCCGGCTGCTCGACGGGAGCTATCCCGACTACCGCCAGCTCATCCCGGCCGAATACCCGAACCGGCTTCACGTGGGCAAGGACTCCCTGCTCGACGCCCTTCGCCGGGTGCGACTCCTAGTCCGCGACAACACCACCCCGGTGCGCCTGTCGATGCGGCCGGGTGGTGTGGACCTCACGGTTGTCTCCCAAGAGGTGGGAGATGCCAGTGAAACCGTGGATGCCGATTTCGAGGGAACCGACCTCACCATCGCTTTCAACCCGACCTACCTGATCGACGGGGTTGACGCAGTCATGGGCGACGAAGTCCTGCTCGAAACCATCGACGCCACCAAGCCGGCCACGGTGAGGGGAGCGGAGCAGTCCGACTTCCGCTACCTGTTGATGCCCGTCCGCGTGTCGTAGGCGATGATCGGCAGGGCCACGGCGGCGAACCCATGTATCTCGCCTCACTGAGCATCTCCGACTTCCGGAACATCACCGAGGCCACCATCGCGCCGGATCCGACCGGAACCACGGTGATCACCGGACGCAACGGCGCCGGCAAGACCAGTCTGCTGGAAGCCATCGCCTATCTGGCCACCCTGCAGTCGTTCCGCGGCTCCCCCCGGGAGGGAATGGTCCGACTGGGGGCCGATCGCGCCATCCTCCGGGCCGTCACCGACGTCGGTGGCCGGTCGATGGACATCGAGGCCGAACTGGCCGCGGCCGGGAGATCCCGGACCCTGGTCAACCGGCAAACCGTGCGACGCCGGACCGACCTCGGCGAGGCATTGCGGGTCACGGTGTTCTCACCCGAGGACATCGGGGTGGTGCGGGGCGGGCCGGCCGAACGGCGCCGGTTCCTCGATGAGGCCCTGGCTGTCGTCGCCCCGAAGGCCACCCAGCACGCCGAGGAGACCGAGAAGGTCCTCCGGCAGCGGACGGCGCTGCTCCGCCGGGCCGGGGGCCGACTGAGCCCCGAGGTGGAAGCCACCCTCGATGTGTGGGACGCCCGGCTCGACGCCGTCGGGACGGCACTGGTCGAGGCCAGGGAGACCCTCACCCAGCAGCTCACCCCACTGGCCGAGCAGCACTACTCCCGCCTGGCCGGGGCCGACGTGAAGGTGGGCCTCCAGTACCGGCGGTCGTGGACCGGAACGCTGGGAAACGCCCTGCAGGCGTCTCGAGCCGACGACCTGGCGCGGGGGATCACCCTGATGGGTCCTCATCGGGACGAGCTGGAGCTGACGGTGTCCGGGCTGGTGGGTCGGACCCACACCTCCCAGGGGGAACAGCGTTCGCTTGCCCTCGCCATCCGGCTGGCGACGCACCAGCTGGCCACCGATCGCCTGGGGTCGGCCCCGGTGCTCCTCCTCGACGACGTGTTCTCCGAGCTCGACCCGTTTCGGACCCGGGCACTGCTGGAAGGGTTACCCCCCGGCCAGTCGATCCTCACCACCGCCCTCCCCCCGCCTCCCGAGGTGGCCGCGGCGGCCACCTACGAGGTGAAGCCGGGCGGGACGGTAGGAGCCGTCATGACCGGCAGCAGGGACCGATGACGGGCCGGGGGAGGGGCGACAAGGGGCCCCGGTCGATCGACGCCTCCCTCGACGCCCTCTCCAACCAACTCGGGCTGGGTGGATCGCTGGGTCTCGGACGCCTGTTCGCCCGGTGGGAGCAGATCGTCGGGCCGGCCATGGCCAGCCACGTGCAACCGGTCCGCCTCGACGCCCAGGCCCTGGTCGTCAACGTCGACCACCCGGCCTGGGCCACCGAAGTACGTCATTTCGGGGACGACCTTCTCGACAAGGTGGCCGCGGCCACCGGCACACCGCGACCCGAACAGCTCGAAGTCCGAGTCCGTCGCTGAGGGGCCAGGCCGGACCCGACCATCGGCCTGAAGAAGGGCCTTGAGCGGGTACACTGGGGCATCGGAAACAGGGGATTCAGCGCCGCTGAGAACAGCGCCTTCAGCGCCACGGCCAGCACTCCCAGGTTCCCCGTTATCCAGACGAGGTTTGAGAGGACGCGCCCGTGGCGCTGAAATCAGAAGACAAGCGCACCGTGTCCAAAAGCAGCTACGGCGCGGAGGACATCACCGTTTTGGAGGGTCTCGACCCGGTCCGCAAGCGGCCGGGGATGTACATCGGGTCCACCGGCCCGACCGGGCTCCACCACCTGGTGTGGGAGGTGGTGGACAACTCGGTGGACGAGGCCATGGCCGGCTTCGCCAAGCGCATCGACGTCACCCTGCTGGCCGACGGGGGGGTCCGGGTCAAGGACGACGGCCGCGGCATCCCCACCGGCCCGATGCCCAAATACAAGGGCCGCTCGGCCGCCGAAGTGGTGCTGACCGTGCTGCACGCCGGCGGCAAGTTCGGCGAGGGGGGCGCCTACAAGGTGTCCGGTGGCCTCCACGGGGTCGGGGTGTCGGTGGTCAACGCCCTCTCCAGCCGCCTGCTCCTGGAGATCGACCTCGACGGCCAGCATCACGAGATGGAGTTCGTGGACGGCGGCCGGCCCACCGGCAAGTTGACGGTGGTCGGCCCGGCTCCCCGGGGGCGCACCGGGACCACCATCAGCTTCTGGCCCGACCCCACCATCTTCGACGAGATCGATTTCCGCGCCCAGACGGTGACCGAGCGGCTGCAGGTCATGGCCTTCCTCAACCGGGGCCTCGAGATCCGCTTCGTCGACGAGCGTCCCGACGGCAAGGCGTCCCAGACCTTCCAGTACAAGGACGGCATCATCGACTATGTCCGCCACCTGAACGCCTCGAAGGAGGCGCTGTTCCGCAAGGTCGGGTCGTACACCCGGAGCGAGGACACCATGGAGGTCGAGGTCGCCCTCCAGTGGAACACCGGCTTCTACGAGAGCATCCACTCGTTCGCCAACGGCATCTCCACCATCGACGGCGGGATGCACGAGGAGGGCTTCAAGAAGTCACTCACCAACGTGGCCAACAAGTACGCCCGGGCCAAAGGCGCCTTGAAGGAGAAGGACCCCAACTTCTTCGGCGAGGACATCCGGGAGGGCCTGACCGCCATCATCTCGGTCCGATTGCAGGACCCGCAGTTCGAGGGCCAGACCAAAGCCAAGCTGGGCAACGTCCCGGTCCGGTCGCTGGTCGAGCGGGCCACCAACGAGAAGCTGTCGGAGTGGTTCGAGGAGAACCCCCGGGAGGCCAACCAGATCATCCAGAAGGCCGCGCTGGCTTCCCGGGCCCGGGTCGCCGCCCAGTCCGCCCGTGACCTGACCCGCCGAAAGTCGGCGCTGGATGGAGCCGGGCTTCCCGGCAAGCTGGTCGACTGCTCGTCACGGGATCCCCGGGAGAGCGAGTTGTTCATCGTGGAGGGCAACTCCGCCGGTGGCTCGGCCAAGGACGCCCGCAATCCCAAGGTCCAGGCCATCCTCCCCATCCGGGGCAAGCCTCTCAACGTCGAGCGGGCCCGCATCGACAAGATGCTGAAGAACGCCGAGATGCAGGCGCTCATCGCCGCCGTCGGGGCGGGTCTGGCCGACGACTTCGACGTCACCAAGATCCGCTACCACAAGATCATCATCCTGGCCGACGCCGATGTCGACGGCTCCCACATCCGCACCCTGTTGTTGACCTTCTTCTTCCGGCAGATGAAGCCGTTGGTGGAGGGAGGCTTCGTCTATGTGGCCCAGCCACCGCTGTATTCGACCCGGGTGGGCAAGGAGAAGATCTATCTCAAGGATGACGCGGCCAAGAACGCGTTCTTGGCCGCGAACCCGAACCACAAGGACGATTTCCAACGGCTCAAGGGACTCGGCGAGATGGACTTCAGTGAGCTCCGGGACACCACCATGGATCCCGGCCGGCGCTCGCTGTTGCAGATCGGGGTGGAGCAGGCGGCGCTGGCCGATGAGGTCTGCTCGGTCCTGATGGGCGAGGACGTCGATCTGCGGCGTCAGTTCATCCAGACCAATGCCAAGGACGTCCGGTTCCTCGATTTCTGAGGTTGCCGGTGGACCGGTTGGCGTAGGGCGCGGCTCGAGAGTACGAAGCGAAGGAAAAGGTATGGCAGCAAACGACGACAACGGAAGCGGGGGGAGCGGGGTCGGCACCGACGAAGCGGTGTCGGGCTTCATCGAGCCCATCGAGATCCAAGAGGAGATGGAGCGCTCGTTCCTCGAGTACTCGATGTCGGTCATCGTCTCCCGGGCCCTGCCCGACGTGCGCGACGGGCTGAAGCCCGTCCACCGGCGGATCCTCTATTCGATGTTCGATCAGGGACACCGACCGGACCGACCCCATACCAAGTGCGCCAAGGTGGTCGGGGACGTCATGGGCTCGTACCACCCCCATGGCGACTCCTCGATCTACGAGGCGCTGGCCCGCATGGTCCAGACGTTCTCGATGCGGCATCCGCTCATCGACGGGCACGGGAACTTCGGCGGCACCGGTCCCGACGAGGGACCCGCCGCCATGCGCTACACGGAATGCCGGCTGGACCCGCTGGCCCTCGAGTTGATGGCCGGGATCGACCAGAACACCGTCGATTTCACCGCCAACTACGACGGCACCACCGAAGAGCCGGTGGTCCTTCCCTCCCGGTTCCCCAACATCCTGGTCAACGGATGCCAGGGCATCGCGGTGGGGATGGCGACCAACATCCCGCCCCACAACCTGGGTGAGATCATCGACGCCACCGCCCACATCCTCGAGCACCCCGACGCCACCCCTGACGACCTGATGGAGTTCGTCAAGGGCCCGGACTTCCCCACCGGTGCCCTGATCCTGGGTCGCCAGGGCATCCTCGATGCCTTCCGGACCGGGCGTGGCTCGATCAAGATGCGAGCGGTGACCGAGATCGAAGAGGGCCGCGACGGTGCCACCCGGATCACGGTGTCGGAGATGCCGTACCAGACCTCGGTGGCCAACGTCTCGAAGAAGATCGAGGACCTGGTCCGGGCCGGTGACCTCGACGGCATCGCCGAGATCCAGGACGACTCGGCCGGCGGGAACACCAGCCTGGTCATCCGGCTGAAGCGGGACGCCAATGCCAACGTGGTGCTGAACAACCTGTTCAAGCAGACCCCGTTGCAGACCTCCTTCGGCGTCAACGCGGTGGCCCTGGTGGACGGGGTGCCCCGCACCTTGAACCTGGCCCAGATGCTCACGTACTACGTAGCGCACCAGGTTGAGGTGATCACCCGGCGCTCCCAGTTCCTGCTGGACAAGGCGCGGGCCCGGGCCCACGTGGTCGAGGGTTTGTTGAAGGCCATCGACATGCTCGACGCGGTGATCGCCACCATCCGGGGATCGGACGACCGACCGGCGGCCCTCGAGGCACTGCAGGCGGCGCCGTTCGAGTTTTCCGAGGAGCAGGCGAACCACATCCTCGACATGACCCTGGCCCGGCTGACCCGGCTGGGCCGGTCCAATCTCGAAGAGGAGATGACCAAGCTGCGGGAAGAGATCGCCGAGCTGGAGTCGATCCTCGCCGATCCGGTGAAGCTGCGGGGGGTCATCGCCGAGGAGCTGGGCCAGATCCGGGAGAAGTTCGCCAACGAGCGCCGATCGGTGGTCACCCACGACCCCGGCGACATGAACGTCGAAGATCTGGTGGAGGACGAAGAGCTCGTCGTCACCATGAGCCGGGCGGGCTATGTGAAGGCGGTTTCCGCCGATGCGTTCCGCACCCAGGGCCGGGGTGGCCGGGGAGTGAAGGGCGCCAGGCTCAAGGAAGAGGATCTCATCGCCGATGTGGTCCACACCTCGTCCCACGCCCACCTGTTGCTGTTCTCCAACCGCGGGCGGGTCTTCCGTCTCCGGGCCCTGGAGATCCCAATGAAGGAGCGGACGGCGCGGGGAACCGCCATCGTGAACCTGCTGCCGCTGTCGCCGAGCGAGAACATCCAGGCGGTGATCGGCACCCGCGACTTCTCCGCTGACAACTACCTGGTGTTCGCGACCAAGCTGGGCCAGATCAAGAAGACCTCGTTCAGCGAATACGACAAGTCGCGACGCGAGGGGTTCATCGCCATCAACCTCCGGGAGGGGGACGAGCTGGTCCGGGTGGTGGAGACCGGCGGGGATGACGACCTGTTTCTGGTGACCAGTTCGGGGATGACCATCCGTTTCTCCGAGCATGACGTCCGGCCGATGGGGCGGGATGCTTCGGGCGTGCGCGGGGTCCGGTTGAAGGAGGGGGACCAGGTGGTCTCGTGCGACGTGGCCCGCGATGACACCGACATCTTGATCGTCACCGACGCCGGCTTCGGCAAGCGGACCAAGCTGGAGCGGTTCAACCGCCAGGCCCGGGGCGGGCAGGGAGTCCGGGGGATCAAACTCACCGCCAAGCGGGGAAGGGTGGTGGCCGCCTTCATGGCTGCCCTCGACGACGAGATCCTGCTGGTCTCGACAGGTGGGGTGGTGATCCGGACGCCGGTGCGGGAGATCGCCTCACAAGGTCGGGACGCCACCGGGGTGCGGGTCATGAATCTCGACGAGGGCGACGCGGTCGGCGCGGTGGCGCCGGTGGAGTCCGATTCGGCCATCGAGGGGTGAGGCACCGCTACACCGATCGGCCGTGTCGGCAGCGACAGGCTGTGGTGTAGCGTCGCGATTCTGTTTGCGGGGCTATAGCTCAGTCGGTTAGAGCGCAGCACTGATAATGCTGAGGTCGGAAGTTCGATTCTTCCTAGCCCCACCACAACGTCCCTGGTCAGACCCT
>Ga0307372_10014154_pt1 | contig 10238 bp, 13 predicted proteins | sample OX1MG_FD_202533 | JGI IMG/M metagenome (GOLD analysis project Ga0307372, IMG submission 202533) | Soil microbial communities from Risofladan, Vaasa, Finland - OX-1 | ecosystem: Environmental > Terrestrial > Soil > Coastal area > Acid sulfate soil | place: Finland: Risofladan, Vaasa | collected... | reverse complement strand
GAACGCTCGAGAGGCGGTTCGTGTCCGAGTAGTTGTGCAGTCCCCACAGCGTCGGCGTCGGCATGCGCAGGTGACGCAGCTCGGCTTTGAATTTGGAGATGTACGTGAGCGTCGGGCCGACCTGGTTCTGGTCCAGGATGTCGAGGCCGAGAATCGCGCATTTGGCGCAGTCGCGCCTGAGCGCCTGGTAATATTTCGCCGATTCGACCGCCGTCGGGCTGTTGAACTTCTCGTAGGTGTAGCGGACGTTGCCCCGGTTGGTCTCGTTCCACGGCTGGTACAGATGAACGCGCGGGAACAGCTGCATGAACCGCTTCGTGTCCCGTTCGTAGATCCTGATGCTCGGCATGCGCGTGGGTGTGTACTCGGAGTGGTAGAACGCCACGAGCACCTGCTGGTGCTGGGCTTCGGCGGCCGTGATCCACTGTCTCGCCTTCGTCAGCGAGTAGCCCCGCACGGCGGCGTCGTAGGGAACGATGTAGCGAGTGATGTGTGTGTGCAGCTGCCGCCACAGCGGGTCGGAGAACATCTCGGTTCCCTCATCCGCGACGCCCACCTGAAAGGAGGCGGCCGCGTGGGCCCTGGACCTGCTCTTGGAGTGAGCGGAGAGCGCCGCGGGCACGCCGATGGCGAGCAGCAAAACCGGCGCGAGCAGGGCGAGAATACGAACTCGTTGCAGCATGGCCTGCCTTCCTCTTCGGTTTCCCCGCGTCGCGCGTGCACACAGCCGCAGCCAACGATGAAACGCGTAGCGGCCGATCATCTCCCGGCAGCAACTGCACCTTCAACAGCACAGCGGCCGCGAGGTTGCGCTGACAGGACCACACCGTGGCCCTGTTGATTAGGCCGAGTGGTACCGCGTGGTTAGGTGGTGGTGGTGTAGATGACCATCGCCAGCCCGAAGATCAGGCAGTAGAGAGCGAATGGGGTCAGCGTCCGGGTTTGAAACCAGCGCACGAGGAAGCCGACGGTGAATACCGCTGTCACCGCGGCAGCGGCGCACGCCACGAGCGCCTGGCCGCGTATCCCGTTGCCGAGGTGGCCGAGCAGGTCGGGGAGCTTGAAGATGCCGGCGGCGAGGATGATCGGTGTGGCGAGCAGGAACGCGAACCGCGCCGAGTCGCTGTGGTCAAGGCCACGCGCTAGGCCCGTGCCCATCGTCACGCCCTCGCGACTGATCCCGGCGATCAGCGCCGTGGACTGGGCGGCACCGATGAAGAGCGCCTCGCGGTACTCGAGTGTGTCCAGTACGCGTCCCCCGTCGGCCTTGGCGCCCTCGCGGACGGCCAGTTCGCGTACCTCGGCTCGGCGGCGGAAACGCTCGGCGGCAAGCAGCACCAACCCGTTGACCATCAGGAAGAGAGCCGCCACTTCGGGCTTGGCTGTAAGCGTGCGCAGCGGATGCTCAAACGCCAAGCCGAGGATCCCCGCGGGGATGCTCGCCACGATGATCAGCCACGCGAGGCGCTCGTTAGAGGTCTCGATTCGCCGCGTGCTCAGCGTGCGCAAGAACGCGCCCACGATTTCGACCCAGTCGCGCCGGTAGTAGAACAGCAGCCCGAGGGCGCTGCCGACGTGCAGCATCACCACGAACGCCAGCCACGGAGACTCCGATTCGGACTGAAACCTCACGACACTGTTCCACCCGAACAAGGTTGGGAACAGCACCGTGTGCCCGAGGCTCGAGATCGGAAACAGCTCGGTCGCGCCCTGCAGTATCCCGAGCACGATCGCCTGGAAGTATGTGACGGCGGAGGCCATGATCATCAGCATCGCGGCGACAGCTTACGGACATGGCAGCACCGAGGCGACGGGAGCTCTGCTCGTACTCTCGATCCGCCGCGCCGCACGTGGCGCCTCACGCGGAGGACGAGCTCAACTCCGCCTCACGTGCCGCGCCTCCCGGGCGCTGGGTGCGCGCAAACCATGCGAGTCCTGCCAGCGTGAGGAGGCTCGCTACCCAGAAGTTCAGGCGCATCCCAAGGATGTAATGCGCGGGATCGACGCGCAGCAGCTCCTCGAAGATACGAAACGCCGAATAGCCAGCCACGTACAAAGCGAACAGCCCGGGCGCACGGACGCTGTCGCGCTGTGCGAGCCAAACCAGCCCGCCCGCGAGCGCGAGATCCCAGATCAGCTCATACAGAAAAGTGGGGTGAAACGTCGCGTAGTGGAGGTAGCGTTCGGGACGATGTTCGGGGCTGATCTGAAGACCCCAGGGAAGACTGGTAGGTCCGCCGAAAAGCTCTTGGTTGAAGTAGTTACCGACCCGGCCAATCGCCTGCGCGACCAACAAGCCGGGTGCGGTGGCGTCCATGAACAGGGGGATGCTCACGCCACGACGATGCAACAGCCACATCCCGGCGGCGGCACCGGCGGCGATCCCACCCCAGATCCCCAGGCCGCCTTCCCAGACCGCGAGCCATCCCCACCAGTTGTGCGGCACCGTGTTCCAGCTCGTGATGTCGTGGTAGAGGCGGCCACCCACGATCCCCGCGGGGACACCCACGATCGCGACTTCGTGCACGAGATCCAGATCGCCGCCCTGGGCTCGCCACAACCGGCGTGCCAGGATGATCGCGGCGATGATCCCGGCCACGTAACACAGACCGTAGGCATGAACAAAGAACGGGCCGAGGTGGAACCCGTTGCTCGACGGGCTTGGGATGAAGGCGAGCATCGCGGCATTATCCCGCCACACGTGCCCGATCAGCGCCACACCTGTTCCCAGGCGGCGGCTTGTTCACGCTGAGCACAGCCCTGCTGCTGTGCCTGCTTGGTTTCGCCGTCGGCGCGTTCGGGACGCTCGTCGGCGCGGGCGGCGGGTTCATCTTGACTCCAGTTCTGCTGCTGCTCTACCCCTCGAGCACACCGGGGCTGATCACGGCGATCAGCCTGCTGGTCGTGTTCTTCAACGCGAGCTCCGGCACCGCCGCCTACGCACGCCAACACCGCGTGGACTATCGCTCGGGTCTGATCTTTGCCGCGTGCACGCTGCCTGGGTCGGTTGCGGGGGTGATCCTCGCGGGCAAAGTCTCGCGCCCCACGTTCGACGTGATCATGGGCGTCGCGCTGGTGGCACTCGCCGCGTGGCTGCTCACGGGCCACAAGGACGCCGGCGAAGGCACGGAAGGTATCGGGGTTCCGCGCGTGATCACTGACCGTGAGGGCAACACTTACCGCTACCGGGCACGCACTCGCACCGGCGCGCTGCTCAGCGTCGGCGTCGGCTTCATCTCTAGTTTCCTGGGGATCGGCGGTGGCGTCGTGCACGTACCTCTGCTCGTCGGGGTGCTCGGCTTCCCGACGCACATCGCGACCGCGACCTCGCACTTCGTGCTCGCATTCATGGCCTTGGTGGCCACGATCACACACATCCTCACTGGTACCTTCCAGCACAGCGTCGGTCTGCGTCGCGCCGGAGCGCTGTCGATCGGTGTGATCGCGGGCGCCCAGCTCGGCCCGCGTCTCTCAAAGCGCCTCAGCGGCCAACTCATCCAACGGCTCCTCGCCGGCGGGCTGCTGCTACTCGGAATCAGGCTGATCCTCAGCGTCGCGCTGTGAGACCGCCAAGTCAATGCGATCCACACGATCGCCATCCGCCAAGTCGACGAAGTCGCCGCCATATCGTCCTACGATCTAGGGATGGCGAACCGCAGGAAGCAGTGAACGCGTGTGCCCGTGATGGCACACCCTTCTCGCTGGTGCGTCGTTTCGAGAAGCGATAGCCGTTCTCCGTCGGACTTCAGCGCGTCTACTTCGAAGTCGGCGCTCGCCGGGGCACCGATCCGCACGTCCCAGGTGTCGTGCGGGACCGCCGTGATCTCAAAGCGCGCTGTTGAGCGGTCACGCGCGAGGCGCAGCACCGCTTCCTGGGGGCGTCCGACGAACGAGGAGAGTGAGACGGGTGTGGAACTGTCTGTCTTCGGCTACCCGCTGATCGCCGCGAGGGCGGCGGGGCGCTCCACTGTTTCCCTAGTGACGAGTCCCTCGCCCAGCCGCCCGGCGGCCTGCTCGAGCATGTTGATTCCGCCGGGCGCGCCGACGGGGTCGCCGAGTGTGCCCGCTATGCCGCCTTTCTCGAGGCGCGAGGCGTGAGGATGATCCTCTCCTCAAAGGCGAAGCCCGCTTCGAGCGCGCGGCGCGCGGGGCAGGTGTCGGCGACGCGCTCTAGGCGCCGCTGCTGGTCGGTCGTGAGGTGGTCGGGAAGGTGCACGTCGATCGCGACGCGACGAGGGACGCTGTCGTTGTCGTAGTTGACGTCGACAGCGATCTCTCCGATGTCCCAACCTCGGTTCTTGGCGTACATCGAGATCATCGTCGCGACACACGAGGCGAGCATCGCGGCGAGCAGCTCGTGTGGCGCGGGACCCTCGTCGGTGCCGCCGAGGTGCTCGGGCTCGTCGGTCACGATCGTGTGGCGGCCGTTGACGTCCACTTCGTGCTTCAGGCTGTTGCCGGCGCGGCGGGCTGTGGCGGTCATGGCCATCAGAGCATCACCCGTCCACGCTTGCGGGTCGTCAGGAACATGCGCTCGAAGGCGAGCGATGGGATGAAGGTGAAGTCCGCGCGCTTGTCGAGGATCACGATCCGGTGATGCTCGTCGAGGTGTTTGCGCAACTCGAGCGCCGCGGTCAGCCCGGCGAAGCTGGATCCGACGACGACCACCTGCTGGGGACTATCGACCATGTCGTTCCTCCTCTGGGGAGATCTTGACTCGATCGTCCCTCAGATCGCGTTGAAATCCATCCCGCGCAACTACCCGGCCCGATCCGTAGCTAATACTGATACAACGACAGTAGCATACAACCATGCAGTTGTGGTATGGTGGGCAACATGAGCACTGCAACGGAGATTCCCCACCCACTACCGGCGCCGCTGGTCGAGCTGATCGCAGAGCGCTTTCGCGTCCTCGGCGAGCCGATGCGTATCCGTCTCCTGGACGCGCTGCGCGAGGCTCCGGCCACCGTCCAGGAGCTCCAGCGGGCGACCGGCGCATCGCAGCAAAGCGTTTCGAAGCATCTCGGCCTGCTGCTTCGCAGCGGGTTGGTGAGCCGTAGCAAGGAGGGCAACTTCTCGCTCTACGCGGTTGCCGACGAGGGTGTGTTCGAGCTGTGCGAGCAGGTCTGCGGTGGACTGCGCCGACGGCTGGACGAGCTCGACGCGGTGCTGCCGTGAGCGCGACCGCTCTACCCGGTGCCGCCGTCAGGCTCCTACCGCCGAGCGAGCACACGGCGCGCGTGGGGCCGATCGGCCGCCTCGGGCGCTACACGGCCACGCATCTGCGTACCGTGCTGATCGGTTGGCTACTCGTCGCGCTGGTGCTCGGGTTCTTCGCGCCACGGGTCGAGAAGGCACTATCCGGGGCAGGGTGGGAAGCGAGCGGCTCGCAGTCGGTCCAGGCCCGCAAGCTGGTCGAACGCAACTTCGCCGGTCTCGGTAGCTACGGCCTGATGACGGTCCTCTACTCGCCGACCCAGACGGTCAACAGCCCCGCCTTCAGGTCGACGATCGCCCGCGTGGAGCAGACGTTGCGGACGAATGCCGCGGTGCGAACGGTCGTGTCGCCGGCGCCCAGGCTGTCGATCTCCCGCGATGGTCACACCGCGATCGTGCAGGCGGGCGCAGCGCGTAATCCGAACGAAATGGTGGCCGCCGCCGAGGTAATGGTCGCCGTGTTCTTCACCTTCGCCCTCTCAGGGCCACTACCACCCAAGGAGATGGGGATCATCCTCGGCGTCGCCGTCCTGCTCGACGCCACACTCATCCGCCTGCTCCTGCTCCCCGTGCTGCTGCGCCTGATGGGCGCCCGCGCCTGGTACCTGCCCAGGTGGGCGCGGCGCATCCTCCCCGACGTCCGCTTCGGACACTCGTGAGCATCGGCCTGCGCGGCGTCCCTTCGATCGAGCCCGCGTGCGCGGCCGACCGCTTCTTCAGCGGGGCGATCTCGCTCGTCGACGTCCGCAGCGATCGCGAGCGCAGGGCTATCCGTATTCCCTGTGCGACGCACATCCCTCTGCCCCAGCTCCGCCGTCGCATCGATGAGATCCGCACCGATCGACCCGTCGCCCTGGTGTGCCGCTCCGGGCACCGCAGCGCACTCGCCGCACTCATCGCCCGGCGCCACGGCTTGGACGCAATGAGCGTGGCCGGCGGCACGAGCGCCTGGCTCACCGCGGGACAGCCTGCCGTCTGGCCCCGCGAGCTGACGCTCGAGAGACAACTCCACGAGCCGGGCAAGTCCCGCGCCGCCAAAGGCTCGAGCAGCGGTTGGCGAGGCCGCCGATGAACACCGGGACTAACGCGCTGAAGCTCGAGCGTCTGCCGCGGCGCGAGCAAGTGCGCAAGCTTCCCAAGGCGCTCGACGGCGAGGAAGGGCTCGTCCTGATCGATGCGACATGGGGAACAATCCAGCCAATGACGCTCGCGCCGGGCGTCCAGACCATCGGCGAGCTCGAGTTGATCGAACATCTGCGCGCCGGCCGCCAGCTCGTCGACACACGCCTGGCTGAGTTCGTTCACCAGGGCACGATTCCCGGCGCCATCGCGATTGCACACACAGAGATTCAGAACCACCTCGAAGAGCTCGATCCAGAATGGCCGGTCGCCCTCTTCTGCAACGGCCCCCAGTGCGCGGCCACACCAGACGCGGTGCGCCGGCTACTCACCGCAGGCCGTCGGCCCGGGCTGATCCTTTACTACCGCGGCGGGATGCACGACTGGATGACGCTTGGGCTGCCGGTCGCGCTTGGCTAGTGCATGGCGCTCGCAGCGGAACTTGCGTCTAACAGTGGTAAGGCCGCAACCACCGACGGCCTTACTCGTGAGCGATCGGTCCGCATGGAACAACAGTTGGCGATCGACCCGAACAAGGTCCGCAGTCTCGATCCCGGGATGGCGTATCTGATCAGTCGCGGACGCGCGATGAAGGTCCAGGTTCCACGGGCACCCGCCCTCAGCATTCCGTTGCCCGAGCTGGGTGATCCGGCAGAACAACATGCCCTCCAAAGTGTCCGGTTTGCCGGTACCTCCCCGGAGAAGGGGCTGGATCTACCGTTCTGACCTTGAGGAGATGGGTTTTTCTTCATGCCGACCCTGTTGAAGGCAAAAAACGCTTGGAAAACCACCAGGAAGCTCGCCGCAGCTTGGCTTCGATGCCCGCCAACGGCGTTTCCGGCACCCGTTACCCTCCCCTCATGGACGATGAGCAGCGCCAAGAGCCTACCGAGCGCACGCCGAAGGGCTACGAAGTGCTGGTCCCGAAGCGCGGCGAGTTCCTCGACAACCTCAAGAAGGTTGCGAAGCCGCAGACCCCCGCGCCGAGGCCGCAGCAGTCCGGTATGCGTGGTAAGGGGAGTAGGCGACCGCCGCCGCACCACAGCAGCGGTCGAGGTAAGTAGCTCCCGAGCTACTCGGCCGACTCAAGCGTTTCCAGCGCCGATAGGGCTGAACGCAGGAGCGCAATCACAGGCTGTCGGTCTGGAAAGCTCGGACTATGCATCGCGGTCTCGGAGCCATGTGGACCTAGAACCTCGACGACGGTGCAGACCACGCCAAGCTCGCAGTCCTCGTCCCCGTAGCGTCTTTCGAGGTCATCCATCTGATCGGCGGCAGCCTTGCCGAGCTTGGTCTTGTCGAACGCCATCTCTGTCTCCTCCTCATCGTCCGTTGCGAGCACTTCGGGTATGTTGCGAAGACCACTCGCCCGCTGGTCGTAAGCGTCCGTGGTCCGACCGATCTATGGCGTGTAGCGAGCCATATATCTGGTTTGGTGTTCATTGGGACCGCAAGTCCAAGAGATCAGGTCGTGACCGTTTGGGCTCTGAACGATCGGAGGGTTGCCTCCACCAAATTCGCCGCAGCTTTGGTGCGGGTTGGACACCATGACCGGCTGTCCAAATCGACCGTTGGCCCCAGCGGTTGTGAACCAAATACCAGACCTGGACCTGCCGTGGGCACCGCGATATTGCGCATCCCACACGAGGATTGAGCGGCCACGGTCATCCACCGCCGCAAAGACATCCTCAGGGGTCGTGACTTGGAAGCGCTGCTGAGATCCCAGACTCCCTAGGGTCTTGCCGATCTCAGCGGTCACGGCGTTCTGGCGATGGGGGACCCATGCTACGAGCAGGGTCTCTTGTCCGCCTGCAGCTATCGCCGTTTCATCGGTCAGTCCGCTGATCCGTCGAGGATCCCCGAACGCGTGTCCGGGGGCGCGGCGGACCATCCAAAGCTGCTTCTGCCCCCGTTCGTATATCAGCGCCTGATTGCCGCTAGTGTCGGTCGCAAAGCCAGTGTAGATCCCTAGATCCACCGGGCTGAAGGACGATACAGCCCCTCTGTACACGGCTTCCCACGCGCCGCCTCGATCGGCGGCCGCAGCAAAAGCATACGTAGGTGGGAGTCCATCCACCCAGTTGAGTACGGGTGCCCCAGAGCCGGTCTGCTGAACCCCGAACTGTTCAATCCCAAACAGGCGCGCGGACGCGTAGAGCGTCTGCGTTTCATATCCGCCGTTCCTGGCGCGCGCTACCTGAACTCTGAACGTCTCTTGGTTTTCTGTTGCCCACGCTGTGAACACGTGCCCGGTGTCATCGATCGCGACCTGTGGGGTTTTGATCACCTTCGTTTCAGTGTTCTGCGGTGAGAGCTCGGCGAGCACCGGAGGTCTCGCGCCGAGCCTCCAGCTCGAGACGCCGACACTGTCACAGCAGGCGTCGTAGTTAGCGTCGACCAATGCCACCTGGTCGTTGTTCGCGAGCGCGAGGTCCAGCGGCGTCGCGCCGGCTTCCGCCCCTTCTGCACCGACGGATTTCGCCGGAAGGCTCACGATCTGCGGGTCCTTCAGCCCACCGTCCCGCGCAAGTGAAGCGACGATCACGACCGGCATACCGTCCCTGTGGGAAGGATAAGCCACCACAGCTTGGCCGGAATCATTGATCGCGAAGACACTGCGCTGTTCTTCTTCGCGTCCCAAAACAGGCGAGAGAATGATCGGCCTGCTCAAACCCGCGGCGTGCACCAACGCCGGAAAGGCAAACAGAGCTACCAGCAAGGCAGAGATCGTGAATGCCATGACTTGTCGCATCTGATCTAAGACATCGACACGCACCCAGAGTTGCGTAAGCGGGCAATGAACCCTTCCAGAGTTGCTTGTTCTTCATTCCAACGGCTACGACCTTGACCCGCTCCGATCTTCGCCGATGGCGCGCGAAGCGCAAGGGTGCCTCAGTGCCTGTGAGGCTTCGGTTTACGGTCGTTCGCTAGGCGGCGAGCGCTGGCGAGGTGCGTCTGTCGGCCATCCGAGCGCGCGGCGGCGGCTCGGGCACTGAAGGCGCGGTCGAGCAAATGGCTCTAGAATGCCAACTCTCCTCCGCCTGAGCGCGCCACTCCAGGGAAGATTGCCCGTTGCGCGTGCGGCTTGTACGAAGATGCCGGGCTCGGTCCTAACGCAAGCAAGGTGGGTACCGGTCGATGGTCGACGCCCCGGTCGTCAGTGGCTGGAGGGCGGTCGCGAGGAAACTCAGGTAGCGCCCCTGAGCTCCCGGGCGAGCGTCACTTAGGAGCTTCTGGAGCGCACTGATGCGGCCAGCGCGGGTGCAAGCAGCGCGCGCCTTGTCGATGTCGACGAGCAAAAGCGGTAGAAGCTGCTGCTGGAGCCCACGCTGGCGCCCGAGTCCCCTAACTAGCTCTACGACGTCGTTCAGTTCCGTGCTCTCGTAGTACCTCGTTAGCGCCGCGGTGCCCAGACGGTGCCGCAGAAAGGCTTGCAGATCGAACGAGCTGCCCCGCTCGCTCGCACGCCTCATGTCTCGCTGGATCGCGGAGGGCGAAACACCGGAGCTGTGGAGTCGCTTGACCGATGCGCCTCCAACGATGTTTGAGACGGGATCTTTTGCGCTTCGCCGCAGCGCGTTTGCCGTGATACGCACATCTATGCGCGCTCGCCGCAGCGCATCCGCATACGCGAGCCCTACCCGTTCCTGACTCTGCAGAGCCGTTGCCAGTAGCCCCGCATAGACCTTTCGCGCTCCCTGCTGTATCAGCTGTGTTTCCGAATCCTTCTTTCTCCGCGCGATCAACGTTCGGTTGCGCGACACGGCGAACGCCTCGAGTACGGACTCACTGTCCTTGGCGGCGGCGACGTACCGTGCGGCCAACACCGAGAGCCTGTTGCAGACGCGCTGACTGACATGTGCGGGGCACCGGTGGCGAGACCCACTCGGCTTTGCGCTGCC
>Ga0307372_10014153_pt1 | contig 10238 bp, 7 predicted proteins | sample OX1MG_FD_202533 | JGI IMG/M metagenome (GOLD analysis project Ga0307372, IMG submission 202533) | Soil microbial communities from Risofladan, Vaasa, Finland - OX-1 | ecosystem: Environmental > Terrestrial > Soil > Coastal area > Acid sulfate soil | place: Finland: Risofladan, Vaasa | collected... | reverse complement strand
CGCGGGCGAGTCGGTCTTCCGCTTTCTGGCCGAAGAGGTGGTGAGCTCCCTGCCCGCCGAGACGCGCGCCCAACTGCACGCGCTGGCGCTGCCGACCTCCGTCGACCCGGCGACGGCGAACGTGCTGCTGGAGCGCGAAGACGGCGCGGCGATCCTCGACGCCCTCACCCAGCGCGGCCTCTATCTCACCGTCGACCGCCGCGGGCAGCGGCGCTTCCATCACTTGTTCCGCGAGTTCTTGCTGCACCGCTTTCGTCTCGAAGACCCCGCCGGCGAGCGCGAGCTGCGCCGGCGCTACGCGGTATTGCTGCGCGAGCGCGGCGAGAAGCTGGAGGCCCTGGGACAGCTCATCGAGGCGGGAGCCTACCTCGACGTCGTGGAGTACGTGCAAGAGGCGCTGATGACGATCCGCTTCACGGATCGCTTCCGCGCGTTGCTCGACCTCTTGGCGCAAGTGCCCGAGGCCGTGAAGCGGCAGAAGCCGATGCTCTATCGCCTGCACGCCATGGCCCTGCAGCGCTGCGGCTTGCTGCGCGATTCCGACGAGCAGTTGGCGCGCTGCTACGACGCGGCCCTCGCCGCGGGCGACGACGCCACCGCGTGCATGGCCCTCTTGGAGCTCGGCGTGGGCTCCGACGACTTTCGCTTTCAAGGGCACGGCGAATTCCGCCGGAGCGAGGGGTACTTCCGCCGCGCGCTCGAGCTGGCGCGCTCGCGCGAGCTGCGCGGGCGCACGGGTTACCGCCGGCTGGCCCACTATTTCTTGGGCATGGCGCTCGCGGCGCGCTACGCCTACGGCGAGGCGCTGCGGCATCTCTCCGCGGCGGAGCGCCTGGAGCTGGAAGAAGGGCGTCACGGCGAGCTGATCCTGGTGGGCGAGGCGTTGGCGTTCGGATGGATGGGCGAGTGGCGCCGCTCGCTGGAATGCGCAGAGCATGCCGAAGAGCTCTTTCGCAACGGCGCGGAGTTTCAGCTCGGTCATGCGTGGCTTGCCCAGGCGCGGGCGCAGTTGGCCCTGCGCGAGGACGCGGCGCGCGCGCGGGAGCTGTGCGCGCAGGCCGTCGAGGCGTTTCGCGCGGCTCAGCAGCAGGACGAGTTGGGCGGGGCATATCTGACGATGCTGCGAGCGCTGCTGGCCGCCGATCCCCCCGATCTCGCCGGGGCCGCCGCCGCATGCGATGAGGCAGCGCGCGCCCTCGATCCGCGCGATCCCGTCGCGCGTTTCGAGCTGGCCTTCGCGCGCGCGGAGATCGCCGCCGCCAGCGGTGAGACGGACGTGGTGGAGGCGCGTCTGGCCGACGCGGCGGCCATTGCGCGCAGGAGCGGAGACCGGCGGCGCGCCGCCTTGGTCACGCTCGCGGAGGCGAGATCGCGCGCGGCGCGAGGGCAGGACGAGGAGGCGGCCGCGCTCTTCGGCGAGGCCGCCGAGCGCTTTGCCGGCGTCGGCGACCGCCACCATCGCGCGCTGGCGCGCTTGGAGTGGGCCGCGAGCGGCGCTCGGAGAGGCACGCTTACGGCCGAGGCGCTCGGCGAGACGCAGGTGCAGTTGGAGACGCAGCACCTGGAGCACGTGGCGAACGCCGCGCCGCGCGCAGCAGGGGCGCTGCTGGCATGGGCGCTGCGTCACGGCGTCGAGGTCGAGCGAGCGGAGCGTCTCTTCGGCGGCTTCGTCGCCGACGACGAGGAGGTGGCGGCCGTGGCGCTCGACGCCAGCCTGCCGGCGCCGGGACGCGCGGCGGCGGTGCGTCTGCTGGCCAAGGGCGCCCAGGGCTCGTGCCGCGCCCTGATCGTGAAGTTGACCAAAGACGGCGATGCGCTGGTCTCCTCGACGGCGACGGCCGTGCTCAACCTGCTGCCCGCCGGCGATGCGCCGCAGCTGCGCGTCTCCGTGGTGGGCGAGCTGCGCGTGCAGGTGGGCGGCGTCACGTTCTCGGAGCGCGATCCGCGCTTCTCGCGCAAGAAGGCGGCCGAGCTGTTGAAATACTTGGCGCTGGCGGGGTCACCGGTCTCGCGGCGCAGCGCCATCGAGGCGCTGTGGCCCGACGGCGGGAGCGGCGCCGACGTCACGCTGCGCGTCACGCTCCACGCCTTGCGCCGCGCCCTCCAGCCCGCCGACGAAGGCGTCGGCGAGTACGTGGAGATTCGCGGCTCGTCGATCGCGCTCAACCGCGAGCGCTTCGCGGGAACCGACGCGGAGACGGCGCTGGCCAACGTGCGCCGCGGCACCTATCTGCTGGCGCGCCGCGAGCTCGACGAGGCGCGCGCCGCCCTGGAATCCGCCGTCGAGCTGCTCGAGGGCGCGCAGCGCGAGGCCGAGGTTCCCGAATGGATGGGCGTGCACGCGCGGCGTTGGCGCTCGGCCTACGCGGAGGCGCAGCGCAGCCTCGCCGCCGTCCACGCGGCCACCGGACGCAGCGACGCAGCCCTCGAGGCGGCACTGCGAGCGCTCGCTTACGATCCGCTCGACGAAGAGAGCGTGGCGCTGCTGTTGGATCTCTACGGCGCGCGCGGCGACGTGGAAGAGGGGCGCGCTCTCTTCTCGCGCTACAAGCACCGGCTCTCGGAGGCGCTCTCGCTGAGTCCCAGCCGCGAGCTGGTGGAACGTTACTCGCGTCTGCTGGCGCGCCGCGTGGAGTCGGAGCGGCGGGGCCTCTCGGAGCGCGAGCTGGAGGTGCTGCGCCTGGTGGCTCAGGGGCGCAGCAACAAGGAGATCGCGAGCGCGCTCTCGCTGAGCCCCTGGACGGTGAACAATCACATGGCGCGGATCTTGCGCAAACTCAACGTCGAGAATCGAGCGGCGGCAGTCTCCATCGCCGGCAGCGTGCTCGGCGGGATCGAACGGGAGGGGCGATGATCGGCTCGCGTGCGGCTACCATGGTCGCGGCGGGCGCGGCGCTCGCGTGGCTCTCGGGGTGCGGCGGCGGAGGCGGCACGGCCGCGCCCGGGGCCGCGACGGCGCCGGGCACCGGCTCGCCCTCGCCCGCGCCGACGGCCGGGGCGACGACCTATCAGGTCCACTTCATCATCACGATGGCGGGTCAGACGCAGCTTGAGGTGACGCCGGGCAACGCGGCGCCCGTGGCGCCTCCGGGCGGCAGCGTGGGTGCGGCGGCCGCCGGCGCCGTGGTCACATATCCGAACGGCAGCACGCAGGTGGCCGACGCCGCGGGGGCGTTCGTGCCCTCGGCCTCTGCCTACGCCGTGGGCAACGCGGCGGCGATCCAAACCAATCCCGTGGCCCAGCCGCACGTGAAGGTCGCCGTGCCGGGCGGCCAGTCGCAGCCCGCCGCGACCTACGTCTCCGCCTACGGAGCGGCCAGCATCGCGATGTCGTCGCTGCGGCGTCCCGCCGCGCAGGCGCGCTTCGCGGAAGGGAGCGGCGCGCTCACGAACTTGGCCGGCGTGCTGGTGCTCCCGGTGGCGACGGCGCTCTCTCCGGGCGACGTGATGACGCTGCAGGTCGAGGGCACGGACGTCGACGATCTACCGACCTCGTTGCAGGACGCCACGATCACCTGGTCGTCGGCGAGCGGCGCCTCGATCACGTCCATCGCGGGCACGGGGAGCGCCGTCTACGCCGCGCCGGCCGTCACCGGCAGCACGCCGCTCACGGACACGGTGACGGCCACCGTGCGCGTGCCGGGCTCCAACGTGGCGTACGCGGCCACCAGCCGCGTGATCACCATCGCTCCCGCGGCGGGCTTCACGGTCTCGGGCGTGCTTCAAACCTCGGGCGACACTCCGCTGGCGGGCGGCACGGCGCTCTTCGTGCAGGACGACGCGCCGCGCATCTATCCCTCGTTCAACTGGTTCGCCAACGCCGACGCCTCCGGGAACTACTCGCGCACGCTCCCCGCCAACACGGACTTCGGCGTCTCGCTGAGTCCGCCGGCGAGCGCGGCGCCCGGCGGCGCCGCCAACTTCTATCCCGCCGTGCTCCCGCCGGGCGGCGAGTCGTCATACACGACCAGCGCGGCGGGCGGCTCCGCGAGCGTGAACCTGGCGCTGGGTAACGGTGACGCCGGCTTCGACGACGCGCACGACGATGCGGCGAAGGCCTATCCCGCCCCGGTGACGGCGGTGCGCGACGCGTGGTACGCCACGGCCTCCGCCGTGCATCCGTATCCGTTCGACGCGGATTCCGGGCTCCAGCAGATCCTCGCCAGCGTGCCGCCGGCCTCGACGCTGCCCTCGCCGGCGCAGCCCACCACGGTGCCGACCGGCCTGTTGGCGCAATGGTGCTATCAGTGGGTGGCGCTGGGCGGCGCTCCCGCGCTCGTCGTCGTGGAGAACGCCGGCGCCGCGTGCGGATCGCCCGGCAACCTGGCCTACGTGATCACCCCCGGCTCCACGCCCGGCGCGTACGCCTTCGCGGGATACGTCCTGCCCAGCGGCTCGTTCCCGATGGCCTCGCCGCTCAATCCGTCGCCGGGGGCGGCGCTGCTCTCCGTGGCCGGAACGTGGACGCAGACGCCCGCGCCGGCGGGCGCCGCGCCGAGCAACGACGCGGCGAGCATCCAGTTGGGCTTCTACGGTCAGGGGAGCCAGGTGCTGGGCTCGCCGCTGTATGCGGAGAGCTTTCAGTACACGTACACGCTGGGCGGCGGCATGGCGATGGTCCAGCTCTCCAACGAGAGCCTCACCGATCCCGCCACGGGGCGCGTGCTCCAGCGCATCGCGTTGGTCAGCGCGCAGCAGGTGGCGCAGCTCAACGGCGCCAGCGGCTGCGTGGGAACGCCGGCCCCGTGCTATCAAGCCACGGCTACCGGCGTGACCCGCACGTTCGCCGTGGGGAGCGGGACGCAGACGCGCACCTATCAGCTCTCCGCCGCCTACGACGGGGACGGCTCCGAGCGCCGCGTGCTCAGCGCCTCCGGCGGCGGAGACCAGAGCAAGGTGGTGATCCCGATCGCCGCAAACGCCGGGCGGACCGCAGGGAGCTGCATCGTCTGCGCGTCGTCGCTCGGGGCGTTCTACGATACCGACGGGCAGACGCAGATCGGCTCGTTCACCATCACGAGCGCCGGCATCGTACGGTTCTCGCTGCTGGATACCAGCGAGGGCGGGGCGCCCGGAAACACGGTCGACATGCTCACATTCATGTTGTGAGGCGGCCTTTGTGACGGGGCTCACCAGGGTGTTGATTCATCATAGCTAACGCGCTCATGGTTGCGAAACGCGCGGCCGAACGGCGGCGCAGTACGCTCGCATCAACTCACGATCCAACCATGAGGCTCACGATGAAGGACATGCGACCGTACGCGCTTCTGGCCGCCCTCGGACTGCTCGGCGGACTCTCGGCTTGCGGCGGGGGAGGCGGCGCCTCGGCGCCGGTGCCCAACGCCGGCCAGCCCATCACGCAGAATCCGCCCGCGTCGAACGTGACCACGGCCAGCAAGCTGGGCGTGACGTTCGCGCCGTCCGGCGGCGGCACGTTGCCCTTCGCCAGCGCGCGCCGCACGGCGTCGTCGGCGTCGGTCAGCGGCACGCCGGTCACCGTCACCTACAACGGGCAGACGGTGGCGACGGGAACGCTCGACAGCAAGGGCTTCGCCGAGCTGACGTTTACCTCGGCGGTCCCCGCCGGCGCGACCGTGACGGTCACGGCGGGCACCGGATCCTCGGCGGTGACGGTGACGCTCGTCTTGGCCACCGCCGTGGGCGCGACGGCGGCCAACGTGGTCTACAACCCCGGCCCGCCGCCCACCGTCACCGTGATCACCGCGGCCGATCAGAACGACGACGGCGTGGTCTCCAGCAACGACGGCCAGCAGACGACGGAGACGGAGAATCCCGGCGACGGCCAGCCCGAGGACGTGAACAACAACAACGCGCCCGACCTGCCGTCGAATCTCCCGATCACGATCTCCGTCTGCAAGGACTCGACCATCACCGTCGCGCCGTCGGCGAACGCGCCCAGCGGCCTGAGCATGCAGTTCGAGGAGAAGGTCCACGACGACGACAGCGGCGCGAACTTCGAGTACACCGCCAACCCCTTCACCGCGCCGATCACCTTCCCCGTGACCGCAGACGCGGCGCGCGTCGACATCGAGGTCTTCTCGAACGGCCAGAAGCTCGTCTCCATCGAGGCCCCGATCGGACTGCTGCAGGGAGCCACGGGCGGCTCGACGGGATCGCCGTCACCGTCCAGCTGCCCGACGATCTCGCCGATCATCGGCGCCTCGCCGATGCCATCGGCCTCGCCCAGCAGCATGCCGAGCGCCTCGCCCTCGAGCACGCCGAGCGCCTCGCCCTCGAGCACGCCGAGCGCCTCGCCCTCGAGCACGCCGGCAGCCTCTCCGTCGCCCAGCGCCACGCCGTAGCGGCGTCGCGCTCAGCGCGGGATCTCGAAGGGGGCGCGTCGCACGCGGTGCGGCGCGCCCTCTGCGTTGGGCCAGGGCGCGGCGGAGCCGTGGTGGAAAGCGCTCCTATCATGAAGCACCTGGACGAGCTCTACGGCGCCCCGTCGCCGCAGGCGCTCTACGAAGAGACGGTCGCCAACTATCGCGACTACGTCAACCCTCCGCTCGCGCGCGTGATGAAGCTCTCGGGGTCGTCCGTCGAGGTGCGCGCCGCCGGCGCCACCATCTACGACCACCACGGCAAGGCCTATCTCGACTTCGCCGGGGGGTACGGCGTCTTCACCCTCGGCCACTCGCACCCCAAGGTCGTCGCGGCGGTGCGCCGTCAATTGGAGCTCATCTCGCTCTCGGGCAAGGTCTTCTTCAATCCGCTGCTGGGGCGGGTGGCCAAGAGGCTGGCGGAGCTCGCGCCGGGGGACCTGCGCATCTCGTTCTTCGCCAACAGCGGCACCGAGGCCGTGGAAGGGGCGCTCAAGCTGGCCAAGGCCGCCACGCGTCGCCACAAGATCGTTTCGACCGCCAATGCCTACCACGGCAAGACGCTCGGGTCGCTCACCGCGACGGGGCGAGAATACTTTCGCCGCGAGTACCAGCCGCTGGTGCCGGAGTTCGAGCATGTGCCGTACGGCGACGCCGAGGCGCTGGACCGGGCGCTGGTCGATGCCGCGGCGTTCATCGTGGAGCCGGTGCAGGGCGAGGGCGGGGTCAACGTTCCTCCGCCGGGATACCTGACGCGAGCGCGCGAGCTCTGCGACGCGCACGGCGCGCTGTTGATCGCCGACGAGGTGCAGACGGGCCTGGGGCGTTGCGGCTTCCGCTTCGCCGTCGACGAGGAAGGCGTGGTCCCCGACATCATGACGCTGGCAAAAGGGCTCTCCGGCGGCGTGATCCCCGTGGGCGCGTATATCTCGCGCCCCGATTGCTGGAACGCGGCGTACGCCAAGCAGCCGCTGATGCACACCTCCACGTTCGGCGGTGGCGAGCTGGCCTGCGCCGCGGCGCTGGCGGCGCTCGAGGTGATGGAGGAGGAGCATCTGGTGGAGAACGCGCGGGAGCGCGGGCACCAGCTCATCGAGGGTGCGCGTGCCGTCGCCGCCGAGTACCCCGAGGTGATCGCCGAGGTGCGCGGCAAGGGTCTGCTGGTCGGCGTCGAGATGACCAACGAGGGTTACGGCGGCGCGATCATCCCCGAGATGCTGCGCGAGGGCGTGACGGCCGCCTGGACGCTGAACATGCAGCGGGTGATCCGTCTGGAGCCGCCGCTGGTGGTGACGGAAGCCGAGGTGGAGCGGGCACTCGCCGCGTTGCGCAAAGGGGTGGGGCAGGCCAGGGAGAAACTCGGGGTCCTGCCATGCCCTACGTAGAGTCCTCGATTACCGTCAAGGCGCCGCCCCGTCGTATCTACGAGATCGCCAAGGAGCAAGAGCGCTTTCCCGAGTTCATGCCCGACGTCGAGTCCATCTCGGTGGTGGAGCGCCATCCCGGCCGCGTGCTGACCAAATGGAAGACGCTGGTCGAGGGAGCCCCGATCGAGTGGATCGAGGAAGACGTCTTCCATGACGACGTCTGCCGCATCGACTACAAACTCCTCGAGGGCGACCTCGACAAGTTCGAGGGCACGTGGACCTTCAGCGACGACGGCAACGGCGGGACGCTGGTGACGCTGGGCGTGGACTACGACTTCGGCGTGCCGACGCTCGCCGAGCTCATCGGGCCCACCTTGCGCAAGAAGGTCGAGGAGAACTCCACGATGATGCTCGAGGCGATCAAGCGCGAAGCGGAGGCGAAGGTCGCCGGCAAACCGGCGTGACCTGAACGCCGCCGCTGCGCGAGCGGCACGCTTCGCGCATCGGCATCTCACTCCGGGAGACGCTCCTTCGCGCGCGATCCGGCGTGTGGGGGAAGATCTAGCCGCGGTGGCAGACCTCCCATTTGTTGCCGTCGGGATCCTCGAAGAAGCAGGCGTAGTACGTGGGGCTGTAGTCCGCGCAGAGCTCGGGACCTTCCATGCGCTGCGCCCCCGCGGCGCGAGCCGCCGCGGCTACCTGGTCAACGTGCTCGCGTGAGCGGCCCGCCAAGGCGATGCGCGTCTCGCCCGGCGTGTGGCGCTCGTCGACGATGAAGCCCAGAAAAGGTTGCGGGGCGCCGTTCTCGGGCGGCTCGTAGCCGACCCACGAGGGCGACTCCGAGATGACCGTCAAGCCGAGCTGCGGCGCGAGTGTGTCGTAGAAGCTCTTGGCGCGCTCGCGGTCGCGGACGCGAAGGTCGATGTGATCGACGAGCGGTGTGTTCAGCGGCATGCGTTGATCTCCTCACAAGGGTGGTGACCGGCCACGGTGTCGGCGGCGCGATACAGCAGGCGCGCCACTGAGAGACGCCATGGAGCCGGGGAGCGGTGCACCTCCGCGCGGTCGGTGCCGCCTTGCTCCCGCGCCAGCCGCTCGTCGCGGAGGGCCTGGCAAATCTCCCGGTGCCGCCTGCCGACGGCGATGGAGGCGATCTTTGGGTCGATGAGACTCATGGCGGCGTCCTCGCGGCTACGTGATAACCTGTAAAAAGCATACGAAGGTGATTATAACTTGTCAAGCGATTTAGATGGTGATATATTGCACCCATGGCCCCCGACAAGAGTGAGCCCCCTGGCCAACTGGACACGCTGAGGGACTTCGTCAACACGGTCGACCTCGAAGGCGGCAGCGAGACCTTCTCGTCACCCGAGACGCTGCACGCCTGGCTCCTGGAGCGGCGGCTCGTCGATGCGGCGGCCGTGGTGGACGAGCGGGACGTGGCGCGGGCTCGCGAGGTGCGCGAGGCCTTCCGAGACATTCTCACGGCGAACACGCGCAGGGAGGAGCCCGATCCGGCGGCGCTGGCGGTGCTGAGCGAGGTCGGCAGCGCGGCCGCCTTCCGCATGACCTTTCATCCGCACGAGGGGCCGCTCATCGAGCCCGCAACCGACGGCGTCTCGGGGGCGCTGGCCGCGCTCGTGGCGATCATGGCGCAGGCGATGCTCGACGGCTCCTGGGGGCGCTTCAAGGCCTGCCGCCGCGACGGCTGCCGTTGGGCGTTCTTCGACTGGACCAAGAACCAATCGGGTCAGTGGTGCAGCATGGCCGTCTGCGGCAACCGCGTGAAAGCGCGCCGCTACCAAGAGCGCAAACGTTTGAGGGGCTAGGCAAGTTGGCGGGTAGTTTCCGCCTGCGAACGCCGCCCGGCGTCTACCGTGGAATCGCGAACGCGACGATCTCGTTCTTCTTGAAGTCGTTGCTCCACAGGCGCTCGCCGTCGCGGGCGAGCGAGATCGCGGGGAAGGGCGATTGCGCGAGCCACTGCACCTGCGGCGTGGCCTCGTCCGGACGCACGCGGGCGATGAGACAGCCGCCGCGGTCGCGCCCCCACCACGTCGAGACGTAGAGGTCGCGCTCCACGAAGGCGACGCCGACGATCTCCTCGCCGATCGGGATCTCGCGCACGGGCTTCAAGTCGCGGTCGAGCTCGAGGACGCGCTTGAGGTAGCGCTGGCTCAGCCAGAGCCGCTCGCCGTCGAACGCTAGGAACGAGCCGGCGTCGTCGGGGAGCGGCACGCGCTCGCTCGTCTTGAAGCCGTGGCCGGGCACGTAGCGGCGGAAGAAGCGGCTGTTGTCCTCCTCGCTGCAGACGAGCCACAGGTCGTCGCCCACGGCCACCGAGCCCACTGGCTTGCCGGGCGCGGTGCTCTCCTCGAAGGCGCTGCCGCTGTGGGCGTCGATCCCGTAGAGCCGAGCCGTCTCCCAGGAGCCCACCCAGAGCGCCTCGCCGTCGAAGGCCAGCGACTGGGGGCCGGGGCAGGGAGCGGGAATGCGCACGAGCTCGTCGACCGTGGGTAACGTCGTCTCC
>Ga0307372_10014151_pt1 | contig 10239 bp, 9 predicted proteins | sample OX1MG_FD_202533 | JGI IMG/M metagenome (GOLD analysis project Ga0307372, IMG submission 202533) | Soil microbial communities from Risofladan, Vaasa, Finland - OX-1 | ecosystem: Environmental > Terrestrial > Soil > Coastal area > Acid sulfate soil | place: Finland: Risofladan, Vaasa | collected... | reverse complement strand
GAACCCCTCGGCGGGGGTGTCGTACACGATGTCGGCTTCGCCGAGACCGCTCTGGGGCCGAGCGCCTTCCGGCTCGTTGCCGACCTTCACGGCGAGCGCCGGCCGGTCGGGCACGCCGTGCGGCGCCGGCAGGTCGGTGAGCGGGCAGCGCGCGGACGGTGTCGGTGCCGTCGTCGACGGGGGCGTGGTGGTGGTCGTCGCGGCCCGCAGCGCGACGGGCGTCGCCCCTCGCGTGAGTGCCAGGCCGGCACCGACGCCTCCGGCGACCACGACGGCGATGCCGACGGTCACGGCGACGCTCCTGCTCCGGAGCCCGTTGCCCGGGGCCGACCGGCTATGCGCTCCCCGGCGAGACATGCTGGTCAGGGTAGTCCGGAGCCGACCCGCGGCAGCGGCGGTGCATCGACGCGCGCGGCGGCGACGGGTTCGTGCGGTCGCGCTCCCTCGGCCTCCCCTGCCGGAGCGGAGTAACGGCCGTCCCGCTCCCCACCGAGGAACCTCCCGATGACCGGGAGCTCCCAGAAAGACTCGGCACGCGCGATCGCGACGGCGACGGCCGGAAGGTGCTCGGGCGCCCGGTAGATCACGTAACGGCCGATCCAACGGGGGTGGTACTTCGCGTTGAACCGCCACAGCGACTCGATCTGCATCGATCCCGACATGCGCCGGAGCAGCCATCGCTTCAGCCGCAGGCTCGTGCTGTCGTCGCCCTCCCCGGCGAGCACGGCGCGCATCGTCGCGAAGTTGAGCCCGAGCGCCTGCATCCCCTGGCTGCGCAGGTGGGCGATCGTCGACACGATGACGAAGTCCGTGAGGCCGTTCGGATGCTCTCCGTCGTCGCGGCGCATGAGGTCGAGCGAGTAGCCACCGATGCCGGGAGCGGGCACGTACTGGCAGAACGCGACCGGCCGGCCGTCCGGATCGCGAGCAACGGCGATGAGCAGATCGTCGTCGTCGGGGTCGCACAGGCGGCCGAGCGTCATCGAGAAGCCGCGCTCCCGGCCCCCGCGCCGGCTCTTCGTCATCACGTCTCGCAGGGCCTCGGCGACGTGCTCGTCGCAGTCGCCCGGACCGTGGAACGCGACGGTGTAGCCGTGCCTGGCGATCCGGTTCACCGCCTGGCGCAGCCCCTTGCTCCGCCCGCCCTGCAGGTCGAAGCTCGCGAGGTCGACGATTGCCTCGTCGCCGACGTAGATGTCGTGCATACCGGCCGCGCGGTAGGTCGCGAGCCAGTCGTCGGCGGCGCCGAGCACCGCGACGTTCCACCCCTTCGTGTCCGCGAAGCGGCAGAACCGCGACCAGGCTCTCGCCCGGTCGCGGCGCGGCCCGATCGGGTCGGGCGAGACGAGGCAGACGCCCCCGTAGACCGCGTACGTCACGAGCGTCTCGCCGTCGAAGAAGTGCTGCTTGTCGTCACGGAGCGCGAAGTAGTCGAGCGTACCGGCGCCGTGACGACGGACGAGCTCTCGCGCCCTTCGACGCGAGCTCGTCCCTGCGCGCCGTCGCCGGTCGACGACCGGGCGTGAGACGAGGGCGAGCGCGAAGCCGGCGAGACCGAGGCCGGCCGCGAGCAGGCTCGGGGCGAGGAAGACGTCGACTCGGTGCGGGAGGGCGATCGTCTGGACCCCGACGAGCCTCTCCGCGACGGCAGCGACGGCTCGCAGGGGCGGGATCGGGTTGTTGTCCGGGTCGAGGAGCAGCGACACCTCGACGGCCAGCGTCGCGAGGGCGGTCGTGAGCACGACGCCGACGAGCAGGGCTCGTACCGCGAGCGAGCGCGACGGCCGGTCTACCGACGTCGTGAACGAGCGGCGCCGCGCGACGAGCCACACGAGCGCGCCGAGGCACATCGCCGACTCGGTGAGCTCGATCCCCTTCACGAGATGGAGCAGGGCTGTGCCCGCGAGCAGCGCGCACGACACGAGCCATGCTTGGCGCTGGCCGCGTCGCACGCCGCGGGCGAGCGCGAGTAGGACGAGCGCCGAGAGGGCGACGAGCGCCCCTGCTGTCTGGGAGACGACGAGAGGCTCGAGCTCGAGCACGAGGTGGAGGCCTGCGCGCATCGGCGGCGTCGCGGCCGAGGCGAGGTTCGCCGCGCCCGCCACGAACACGATCACGGACGCGATGCGGCGGGTGCGCTCGAGGCGCGCGGCGTCGAGCTCGTCCGGTGCGGGAGACACGGCCCGTAATCATCGCAGCTCTACGGGACGCGGGCCGTTCAGCCACCCGGGAGGACGGCGCCTCGGACGTCCGTCGCCCGGTACGGTGTGGACCGGTCGGACGCGGGGGAGATGATGGCGACGGTTCTCGTGACGGGATCGACGGACGGCATAGGCCGCCAGACGGCCGTCGACCTCGCCGTCGCGGGCCACCGGGTGGTCCTCCACGCCCGGAGCGAGGAGCGGGCGGGCCACGCAGTCGCGGCAGTCCCCGGCGCGGCGGCCGTCGTCATCGGCGATCTCGCGTCCATCGCGGAGACGCGCGAGCTCGCAGTTGCCGCGGACGCCGCCGGGCCGTTCGACGCCGTCGTCCACAATGCGGGAATCGGAGGCGGCGGAGAAGAGCGCAGGACGAGCGCCGACGGCCTAGAGCTGATCTTCCAGGTCAACGTCCTCGCGCCCTACCTGCTCACGGCGCTCATGGGCCGGCCCCGCCGCCTCGTCTACCTGACGTCGGGCCTGGAGGAGCGTGGCCGGGTCGATCTCGACGATCTCCAGCACGCGCGACGGCCGTGGGACGGGCTCCAGGCCTACAGCGACTCGAAGCTGTGCGACGTCGTGCTCGCGTTCGCGGTGGCCCGGCTGTGGCCCGCCGTGGTCACGAACGCTGTCGACCCTGGCTGGGTCCGGACGCGGATGGGCGGTCCGGGCGCGCCGGACACCCCAGCCGACGGCGCGGACACCCCGGTCTGGCTCGCGACGGGCGACGACCCGGGAGCGAGGGCGTCCGGACGCTATCTGAAGCACCGCGAGGAGCTGAGGGCGAGCGAGGCGGCCTACGACGTCGAGGTGCAGGAGGCGCTGCTCGCCGCGTGTGCGGGCCTCACCGGCGTCGTGTTCCCGCGCTGAGCCCGCCTCCCGACCCCGGCTGTCGCTCGAACCTTCGGCCCGCGCGCCGATCGCTCTCCGCAGCCCGTAGACTAAGAGGAGCCCGGAGACGGACCTCCGGCGCTCTGGTACCGCCGCAGCTCGGGCGGACGTCCGATCATGGACAGAGGGACGACCGGCGATGCCGACGGTGGACCGCACGGCACCCGCGCCGGCACCTCCCGCGTTCTCGATCCACTGCGACGAGACCACCGTGCACATGCCGCGCCCGAGAGAGGCGCTGTGCCACGCGGTACCCGTGGTCGTCGAGGGTGTTCTCGCACCGATGGTGCTCTTCTACGCGACGCTCGTGCTCGCGGGCTTCCGCGGCGCGCTGATCGCGGCGCTGTGCTGGTCGTACCTGGCCCTGCTCCGTCGGCTCCATCGCCGAGAGCGCGTCTCGAGCTTGCTGCTTCTCGGCACGGTGCTCATCACGGTCCGCACCGCGATCGCATTCGCGACGGGGAGCGCCTTCGTCTACTTCGTTCAGCCGCTCGGCACGACCGTCGTCGTCGCCGCGGTGCTCATCGGATCCGCGGTCATACGGCGCCCGTTCACCCAGCGCTTCGCCCATGACTTCTGCCCCCTCGACGCGTCCTTGCTCGGCCAGCCCGGCGTCCACCGGTTCTTCGTGCGGATATCGCTCGTGTGGGCAGCTGCGCTGCTCGCGAACGCCGGCCTTGTCCTCTGGCTCCTCCTGACGACGTCGCTGAGGACGTTCGTGCTCGAGCGGACGGCGGTGAGCTGGGGTCTCACGGCAGCGGCGATCTTCTGGTCGATCTTCGGCTTCACGCGGGCGATGCGGCGGGCCGGTCGGACCGTCGAGTGGGGCCGGCGCCTGCCTGCACTCGAGCCGGTAGTCGCAGGAGTGGTAGCGAGCTCGCTCGCGGCGCCCGTCGCTGCACCGTGACGGACGGCGGTATCCGGGGAGCCCGGGCTCCTAGTGCGACGGGCGATGATCGGACCCACGCGCGCGGTCCGTGTCTTTTGCGGCTCCCACCCGGGCCGCAGGCCCGGGCATGTCGAGTCCGCCGAGAGCGCCGCTGACCTTGCCCGCGCCCTCGCGCGCTGCGGAGCGCGCCGTCGTCGGCTCGATGCACGAGCGCACGGCGCCCATGGCCGAGTTGTCCGACAGCTTCGTCGCGGCTCCGGGCGGCACCGGCACGTTCGAGGAGTTCGCGGAGATCGCGGAGATCGCGGAGATCGCGGAGATCGCGACATGGTCCACGCTGCGCCCGAGGGCGGCGCGGTCGAAAGCGTGGGGTCGACAGCGCGCCGAGCTCCTGATGAGTTGCGCGCACAATGACAAATGCGTGTGCACACTCCGTGGCGACGGGAGCCGGACGATGACGTCTTCGGCGCGCGTCGAGCGCTCTGTCCCGCGCGTACCTGCCCTCGGGGCGTCGCCGGGGGAGCGCGCCGCGTTCGTGCTCGGCGGCGGGGGGAACCTCGGAGCCATTCAGGTCGGCATGGTCTACGCGCTCGCCGAGCGGGGCATCCTGCCGAGCCTCATCGTCGGCACCTCGGTCGGCGCGATCAACGGGGCGTTCCTTGCGAGCCGGGCGGATCTCGACGGGATCGCCGAGATCGCCGAGATCGCCGAGATCGCCGAGATCGCCGAGATCGCCGAGATCGCCGAGATCGCCCGGTTCTGGCAGTCGCTTCGCCGGGCCGACATCCTCCGCGTCGACGCGGCGACAGTGCTGCGCGGCCTCCCGCGGCGCGACGGCCACCTGTTCGACTCGTCGGGGCTGCGGTCCGCGCTGCAGTCCTTCGTAGGCTTCGAGCGGATCGAGGAGGCGCCCATCCCGCTCGCGGTGGTCGCGACCGAGAGCGGCTCTCGCCGGCCCGTCGTGCTCGACTCGGGAGACGTCGTGATGGCCCTGCTCGCGAGCAACGCGATCCCGCGCCTCCTGCCGCCGGTAGTGCATGCAGGCACGGTGCTCGTCGACGGGAGTGTCGCCGCGGACATGCCGGTGCGCCAGGCCGTGGCGCTCGGGGCGACGCAGCTGTTCGTTTTGCCCACGGCGCGCCACCAGCTCCACGTCCTCGGAGTCGACTCGGTGGGCTCGGCTGCGCACCCGCAAATGCACGTCATCCCGGCGCCGCAGGTGCGCGCGCCCCGGGCGGATCTTCGCCACACCGGTCAGCTGCTCGAGATCGGCTACGAGCACGCGCGGGCGTTCCTCGCAGCTGGCACGTCGAGCGGCACCAGCCTCGCGGGCCGTTCTCGACGTGCACCGCGCGGGCCGGGTCCGAGCGCACGTGCCCGGCCCGTGTCGCCCCCGCGCACGCGCCGCGACCGCCCGCGTAGCGCGCGGAGCGGTTGTTAGTCCGAGGTGACGTCGCCGAAGCCGAGACCGAGGTCCGCGAGGATCACCATGGCCGCGTTGCGCCCGGGACCGCCCGAGACCGACCCCCCGGGGTGGGTCGTCGCCCCCGTCTGGTAGAGGCCCGCGATCGGCATCCGGTGCGTCGCCCAGCCGGCCGCGGGGCGGTTCTCTCCGGACTGCGTCGGCCCGGAGTCCCCGCCGTGGCATGACCCGTGCCAATTGTGCGGGTTCGCTCGTTCGAGATCGAGTGGGCTGTGGATGCTGCTCGCGAGGATGATCTCGTCGCGGAGCGCCGGCGCGTAGCGGCGAAGATGGCGCAGGTGGGCGTCGGAGACCTCCTCGGCGATCTCGTCCCAACGGCTCGCTCCCCCGGCGATCTCGTAGGGGTGGAAGCCGACGACCTTCAACGTGTGCGCTCCCTGCGGAGCCCGAGTCGGGTCGAGCACGGTGGGAGAGAGCACGAGCAGCGGGGGGTCGTCGGTGGCCACGCGGCCGTCACGAACGTCGAGCTCGACGCGGCGCATGCGGGACGTGGAGACGGGCGTCCCCGATGCGAGCGGCGTGACCGGGCCCGTCGCACCCGCGTACTCGAGCGGCGCGGCGAGGGCGAAGTGCGTGACGAACATGCCGATGCCCGCTTGCCAGCCGCCGACCGCCGCGCGGAAACCCGCGTCCCACAGCTCGCTCGGAGCCATCTCCACGAGGTGCTTCACATGGATCGTCGATACGACGGCGCGACGGGCGTCGAAGCGCTCCCCCCGCTCGGTCTCGACCCCGGTGCAGCGTCCGTGCTCGACGCGTAGCGCCACGACGCGCTCCGCGGTGCGCAGCTCCCCACCTCCCTCCTCGATGACGCGGGCGAGGGCGGCGGGGAGAGCGGCGGAGCCCCCTTTCGGAATGACCCAGCTGTGCTGCTGGCGTCCGTAGACGAGCGAGTACGCGTTGAGCCCCGTGCCGGCCTGGTCGAGCGGCTGGATCGTCATGAATGCCATCCAGGCCATGAAGGCGCGGACGTGCTCGTCCTCGAATGTGGAGTCGATGACCTCCCACGCGCTACCCGCAGCGCGGCGCGCCCACGTCGCACCGTCCGGGCGGGCGAGAAGAGACTCCTCGAGCGACGGTCCCCATCCGATGGGCGTGTACCTGAAGGCGCCGTACGCGGGAGCGATCTCCGCGTAGTCCGCGATCAGCTGTCGGTACGCGTCGGCATCGTGCGCCGAGAACCGGGCGATCTCGTCGCAGGTCCGGTCGAGGTCGCGCCACTGCGTCATCGCGGTCCCGTCGGGGAACGGCACGTACACGACGGGGTCCGGGTAGAGGTACTCGAGCCCGCGCGCCGCGAGCCCGAGCTCGTCGCGGCGCAGCGTCGGCGAGGACTGGATGAGGTTGTGGGCCGTCGAGCAGCTGTCGTGGAGAAAGCCGGGGAGCGTGAGCTCCTCGGTCGCCGTGTCGCCCCCGATCACGTCTCGGGCGTCGAGGACGAGGCATCGCAGGCCCGCCCGTGAGAGGTAGGCCGCGGTGATCAGGCTGTTGTGCCCTGCACCCGCGACGACGACGTCGAACGTCTCCGACACAGCACCCCCCGTGTCCGCCGCCCGGGACGGGGCAACGCCGGACCAATGTCTAGCCGCGAACTGCAGCGGCGGCGCGCGCGACCGCGGCGACCGAGCGGCGGACGTCCTCGTCATCGGTCGACCAGTTGCTGACCGAGACGCGCAGCACTCGCCGGTCGCGCCAGCGCGAGCCGGACATCCAGGCGGTCGAGTCGGCGATCACTCGCTCGGTCACGGCCCTCGTCGTCTCGTCGTCGCCGAACGCGACGCAGACCTGGGTGTAGACGACGTCGTTGAGCACGGTCGCGCCGTCGATCGCCGAGAGCCCGTCGGCCATCGACCGCGCGCGGCGCGCGAGCCCCTCGACGAGCTCCGCGACCCCGCTCCGGCCGAGCGAGCGGAGCGCAGCCCACACGGGGACGCCGCGTGCCCGGCGCGACTGCTCGGGGACCCGCTCGAAGGGATCGCCGGGCCCCGTGTCGTCCGCGATCACGTAGCTCGCGCGCATCCCGAGCGCATCGTGCATCGCGACGGGGTCGGCGACGACCGCGACGCCGCAGTCGTATGGGACGTTGAGAGTCTTGTGGGCATCGGTCGCCCAGGAGTCCGCCCCCGCGATGCCGTCGGTGAGCGCGCGCAACGACGGTGCCGCGGCCGCCCAGAGCCCGAAGGCCCCGTCGACGTGGACCCACGCGCCGTGGCGTCGCGCGACGTCGATCGCAGAGCGCATAGGGTCGAATGCGCCCGAGTGGAGGTTGCCAGCTTGCAGGCAGACGATGGTCAGGCTGCCGAGCGCGGGGTCGCGCAGGGCGCGCTCGAGCGCGTCGACCCGGATCCTCCCCTCGTCGTCTGCGCCGATCTCCTGCGGGGCACCGAGCCCGAGGTAGCGGAGGGAGACGTCCACGCTGCCATGCCGCTCCGCACCGACGAGCACGCGCACGCGCGGTGCGCCCGTGAGGCCGTCGCGGGCGACGTCCCAGCCGGCCCGCGCGAGCACGGCGGTCCGCGCGGCCGCGAGACAGGAGAAGTTCGCCATCGTCCCACCGGTCACGAAGCCGACGCTCGCGTCCGGCGGGAGGCCCAGCAGATCGAGCAGCCACGTCGCCGCAGCCTCCTCCGCCGCCGCGCACGCTGGTGTCGCGTACCGCATGGCCGCGTTCTGGTCCCACGCGCTCACGAGCCAGTCAGCCGCGAGTGCCGCGGGAAGCACGCCTCCCATCACCCAGCCGAAGAAGCGGCCCGAGCCGATGGCCATGAGGCCCGGCTCGGCGGTCTCGGCGAGGACGTCGACGACTTCGCGGGGGGAGACGCCCCCGTCGGGCAGCGGGCCGCCGAAGCTCGCGAGGAGCGCGTCGGCCGACGCGCTCGGAGCGACGGGGCGCTCGCCGACCGAGTCGAGCCAGACCTTCGCGTGCCTGTACGCGCGCTCGAGGGCGTCGTCGTACACACCGCGTTCGACGGTCACGGCCGACCTCCTCGTCGCTCGCCCCGCGGCAGCCTTGCAGCTCCGGCTCGGCGACGCCAGGCGCTCGCCGGCCTCCTCACGCGTCGGCGTAGGCGTGGGCCCGACCCGCTGCCTCCGCCGTTCAGGCGTCCCGCGAGTCGCGCAGCGCGCCGAGCACGGCGATCGCCCGGTCGGCGTCGTCGACGGGGACGAGGAGGTGATCGTGGTGGAAGCCGGCGAGCACGTTGCACGCGACGCCCGCGTCCGCGAGGGCGGTCGCGACTGCCGCGGTGAGCCCGACGAGGTCGAGCTCGGTGGCGATCTCCACGGTGAGCCACGCCGCGACGAAGGCCACCGGCACCCCGAGCCGCTCGGCGTCCTCGAACCGCAGGACCGTCGTCGTGCCCTCGTCCTCGACGATCGTCGCCGCGACCTCCATGCCATGTGGGACCGCGACGCCGCTCACGAGGCACCACCCTCCCGGTCGTCGGCGAACGGTGAGCCGTGCGAGGAGCTCGTCGAGGTGTTGGGCCACCGCCGGATCCTCGCACCTCCGGCGTCACCTCGCGCGGCCGAGTGCGGCGTCGCGCGAGCGGTCGCCGCGCTCCCAGGTGGGCTCCCTCGTCCGATCGTCCGACAGCCACAGGCCGGCGTCGAGATGGTCCTCGTTTGGCCCGAGCCGACGGCAGCAATGCGCTCGCTCGGGCGCGACCATGTTGGCATGACATCCGAGCTTTTCGACTTGATCACGTCGGACCCGGCCGTGCTCCACGGTCAGGCGGTGATCCGTGGCACCCGCGTTCCAGTGACGGTCGTGCTCGATTGCTTGGCGGATGGCATGAGTGAGGACGCACTGCGCAAGGAGTACCCAACCTTGCCTCGAGGAGTGGTTCATGCCGCGCTCACTTACGCAGCGGCGCTCGCTCGCGACGAGATCAGCCCGCTCGACCCGACCCAAGGGTGAAGGTCAGGCTCGACGAAAACGTGCCGGCGGCGAGACAGATCGTGGCGAGCGCCACGTAGTCGGCTCGACGCGACATCTCAGCTCTGAGCCGAGTGGCTAGGGACGGGGACCAATTTGGAGCATCCGTACGCAGTCGTCGGCGCCGTAGCGACGTTGGAGAGCGTCGAGCACGTCGTCGAATGTCATCTGCGGTCCGAAACGGCCGCTTCGAGCTGCGACGCGTCCGACGGCCCGAGCCGCGCCCAAAGCGTCGATCTGGACGGCGTCGAAGAGGAACTCGTTCGGATGCGAGACCGCCATCCCGTAGGGGAGCGAAGCCGCGGGGAAGTCTTTGAGGTTCTCCGTGACAATGAGACCGGCTCCGCCAACAACCGCAGCAGCAACGACGTGCTCGTCGTCCGCGTCGGGCAACCCGAACGTCCCTTCGAGCGCCTGGTAAGAGGCTTCTGGTACCTCGCTGTCGTCACATGCGTGACGCATGTTCGCGATCAGCGTCACGGCACGGAGGTCGGCAGCGTCCGGCGAAGTTCCCCGGCGGATCAACTTCTGCGTTTCAGCGTCTTGCAGCTCCTCGAGCACCGTCGTCGACCAAAGCGGTCGGTAGAGGCCCTCAGCAGCGAAGGAAAGCAACACGTCGCGTCTCAGACTCGGCCAGAGCGTGCAGGTGTCGAGTAACGCGGGGAACACGACTAGACACGCCGAGCCTGGCGTGCCACAGCGACGCGCCTTCGTGCGGTCTTCGTCACTTCGAGCATGGCGGCGACATCCTCTTCGTCGTCGAGTGGTAGAGCTGTCTCTTCGAGCGCCCGGTACTGCTCCTCTCGTCGTGATTCTCGAAGCCGCAACACGTCACGCAGCA
>Ga0307372_10014150_pt1 | contig 10239 bp, 7 predicted proteins | sample OX1MG_FD_202533 | JGI IMG/M metagenome (GOLD analysis project Ga0307372, IMG submission 202533) | Soil microbial communities from Risofladan, Vaasa, Finland - OX-1 | ecosystem: Environmental > Terrestrial > Soil > Coastal area > Acid sulfate soil | place: Finland: Risofladan, Vaasa | collected... | reverse complement strand
AAACAGGTCTCGTACGTCGCCAACGGTTATGGGCGCCACCGCGTACCGGCGCGGTGGTGCCACCACGATCAGGCGGCGACTCCGCAAACGGGCCAGCGCCTCCCGGACCGGGGTGCGCCCGGTGCCGAGGAATTCCGCCGCCTGGATCTCGGTGAATTCGGCCCCAGGCGGTAGCTCACCACTGATGATCATCCGCTTCAGCGAGTTGTAGGCCTGGTCGGCTCGCGTCACCCGGACGAGGGCACGGTGATTGAGCATGCGGGCGTCATGGTAGTCGGGATGCTGAGACGCGTCAACGAGCGCAGGCCCCAGTCCCTGGGAGGGGGTTGGCAGCTGGGGGCGCCGACACTGCCTTGCCCTCGGTCTTGGGGCGTCAAACATCTGCCGGCTAGATTGAGTAGAGGCGAGGCGCACGGGCGTTGGCAGACATAAGGTGGATGCCACTCCGGCGCGCCAGCCATCGGCCCCGGGCCGCGCGCTGTCGGCAGTGGCGCCACAACCTGACCGTCCACGATGCCGCCACCTGCCCCGGCGGAGGCCGCCCAGGCGCCCCTGGTCACCGCCGACTGGCATTTGGCAAGGGCTGCTGGCCCTGGTTGTCGCGTCGACCTTCTGCCCTGATCCCGCCTGGGAGCGCCGCGGTGGCTGCCTTCTCCGGAAGCATCTCAAGATTCGCTGGCACTCCGGTCCGATCGGGGGCTTGCGTTTCGCGCCGAGATGCGTCAACGTGTACTGTCGAACTGCCAGTGTGGGGTGCTCTCCCCACCGGCGGGCGGTCCCATCCTTCCACACGTCTCAGTCAAGGGGCAGCCATCGAACCGCTGACGCGTCACAAACCGCCTGATCGCCGCCAGTTCGGTGCCGCAATTCCCGACGAGTTCCAGGCATGGCAGCCGGGCGCCCCTCGGCGGGGCCACCGTCCGCAGCCTCCGCCACGCCGGTCCAATCGATCGCAGACCACTCGGGGGTGGCGCCGCAGCGAACTGGGGGATGACGTGGTCGAGGAGATCGCCCGCCAGGCGGCGGCTCGCCGGGCCGCCCGGCTGGCCGCCCGGCAGCGACTCTTCGGCCGGGTCCGCCTCTCGGCGCCCAAGCGGCCAAGGTGGTTGGACGCCTGGCGGGAGCTGGTGCTGCCGCTCCGGCTCGGGTCGCTGGCTTTGGTCCTGGTGCTGGTGGCAGCTCTGGCGGCCTTCAACCTTCCCTGGCTCAAGGTGCAGAGAGTTGAGGTGGAGGGAAGTTCGGTGCTGGCGCGGAGCCAGCTGCTGGCGGCGGCTGGGGCCCGGGTGGGGGAGAGCACGATCATGCTCAACACCGAGCGCATGACCGCCAACCTGCTCGCCCAGCCGTGGGTGGCCGCTGCCAGCGTGAAGGTCAGGTGGCCCGGCACCCTGGTGATGGCGGTGACTCCACTGCCGCCGGTGCTGATCCTGCAGCGGGGCGGCCGCCGCGAACTGCTGGCGGCAAGTGGTGCGGTGGTAGGGCCGGTGCCCCAGATTCCGACCCTGAGCCCAGTCCCCACCCTGGTCGACCAGGTCCAGGGCGCGGCCGCCGGGCCCGGGCGGGTGGCTCTGCCGGCCAATCTGACCGCCGCCCTGGCCGCCCTCTATCGGGCATTCCCGGCGGCTTACGGTGTGAGCGTGGCGCAGTTCGTAATCAGCCCGGTCGGGTCGCTGGAGATCAAGAGCTCGGCGGGTTGGGTGGCGGATCTGGGTCCGGCGCTGACCAGCGCCCAGATCGGATCCATCGGCGCCAAACTGGAGGCGCTGCGGGCCCTGGCCGCCAAGGTCAACCTGAAATCGACCACCATCAAGACCATCTATCTGGAGGACCCCTCCCAGGTGGTGCTCAGTCCCTGAGGATGCGGACCCAAAACCCGGTGCCTGGCGACCGCGTCACCCACAACATGATGTGGTTTGGGGCTTGTATTGCTCTCCCATTACGGATACACTTCAGGCGGTCACCTGCGACCGTTGACCCAGGGGCCCCGATGCCCGAGTTAAGACCCAACCCGACGTTCCTGACAGCCTTCACAACCAAGAATTGGGGAAACGCCCGATGACCAACTGCGTCCTGGAAGGGCCTCACCTGAGAGGCGGCGTCACGGCCAGGTTCCGAGTTTGAGCGGTCGCCGCTTGGTGGCCGTCGATCTGGGGACTTCGACTGTCCGCTGCGCCGTCGCCGACGACGATGGCAGCCGACTTCGCGTCCTCGGCGTCGGCGAGGCCCCGTCGGCGGGGGTGCGCAAGAGCGTCGTCGTCGACCCCGATGCCGCCACCGCGTCGATCAGCCGGGCCTTGGACCTGGCCGAACGGGCGGCGGGCGTGGAGATCGAATCGACCCTGATGACCCTCGGGGGTCGGCACCTGGTGAGCCAGTCGCGACAGGCCGTGGTTTCGGTGGCCTCGCGCAGCGGCGCGGTCGGCACCGGAGACCTCAACCGGGTGCTGGAGGCGGCCAGGGAGGCGCCTGACCTGGATGGCACCGAGGTGGTCCATCTGATACCCCGCTCCTACGCGGTCGACCAAATGGCGGAGCTGCGCGACCCCCGTGGCGTGGCAGGAAGTCGCCTGGGTGTCGACGCTGAGCTGGTGCTGGCCTCCACCGCCCATCTGGAGGCGCTGGTCGAGTGCGCCCACGCAGCCGGGTTGCGTGTCGACGATGTGGTGGCCCAGCCGCTCGCGTCGGCCGAGGGCGTGGTCCGTGATCGGGAGCTGGAGGGCTCGGTGGCGGTGGTCGACGTGGGTGGTGGGACGACCGACATCGCCATCTTCCGCGCCGGCACCATCAAGCGAGTCCTGGTGCTCCCGGTCGGGGGCCAGAACGTCACCAAGGACCTGGCCACCGGACTCCACTGCGATCTCGAGGAGGCTGAGAGCGTCAAGCGCCGGCACGGCCACTGTGATCCTGGGCAGATCCGTCCCGAGGAGATGGTGACCGTCGTCGGCATGGGGGGCGTCGGCGCTGACGAGGTGCCGCGCCGCTGGCTTGCCGAGGTGATCGAGCCTCGGGCCCGGGAGATGGCGCGCCTGATCGGCCAGGTCCTCGACCAGGAGGATGGGGTCAGCCGGGTTGTGCTCACCGGGGGCTGCGCCCGGCTCCAGGGCTTCGCGGCGGCGGTGCACCAGATCCTGGAGATGCCGGTCAGAGTCGCCGTCCCCGAGGGCCTCTTCGGGCTGGCCGACCAGTTGGGGATGCCTGAACACGCCGCCACCGCCGGACTCTTGCGCTGGGGACAGCGCTCGACGCCCGGACGCGATCACAGCAATCAGCGAACCACCCGCAGCACCGGCCGGCTCAACCGCTGGCTCCACGAGCTGTTCTGAGCCTGAAGGAGATCACGATGCCTCAAGACGACCTCGACCGCACCAGTCAGGGCAACGCCCGCATCAAGGTGATCGGCGTGGGCGGAGGAGGTAGCAACGCCGTCAACCGGATGATCCGGGCCAAGCTGCGTGGCGTCGACTTCATCGCGGTCAACACCGACCGTCAGGCTCTCGACGCCTCCGAGGCCCCCACCAAGATCCACATCGGGCGCAAGGTGACTCGCGGCCTGGGCGCCGGTGGCGACCCCGAGGTGGGGGAGAACGCCGCCGAGGAGTCGCGGGACGAGCTCTCCTCCATCCTGCATGACTCTGACATGGTTTTCGTGACCGCGGGCATGGGTGGTGGTACCGGCACCGGCGCGGCTCCCATCATCGCCGAGATCGCCCGCTCCAGCGGAGCTCTCACCATCGGAGTGGTCACCAAGCCGTTCAGCTTTGAGGGCCGGCGCCGGATGGACGCCGCTGAGCGTGGAGTCGAGGGCCTGTCCGGTCGCGTCGATACCCTGATCACCATTCCCAACGACCGCCTGATCGCCGTCACCGACAAGCGGACCACCATGGTTGATGCCTTCCGCAAGGCTGACGACGTGCTGCGCCAAGGTGTCCAGGGCATCTCCGACCTGATCGTCTACCCCGGCCTCATCAACCTGGACTTCGCCGACGTCAAGGCGATCATGTCCGGCCAGGGCGCGGCCCTAATGGGGATCGGCTACGGCAGCGGCGACAACCGGGCCCAGGACGCCGCTCGCGACGCGGTCGCCAGTCAGCTACTGGAGACCTCCATCGCCGGGGCCAAGGGGATTCTGCTCAACATCACCGCCAGCCCGGACCTGACCCTCCACGAGGTGACCGAGGCCTGCGACATGATCCGCCAGAACGCCGATCCCAACGCCAACATCATCTTCGGTGCGGTGCTGGACGATCGCATGGGCGGGGACGTCAAGATCACGGTGATAGCCACCGGGTTCAGCAGCGGGCCGGCGGTCAACCAGGCGCTGGCGGAGAAGTACCGGGCGAGCCGACCCCAGGAGCTGCAGGAGCCGCTTCCGGACAGCCTGCGGCGCTCGGTCCGGGATGAGTCGGAGGCGTATGACGACCTGGACATCCCGGCCTTCCTGCGGGAGCAGCGCTGAGCGACAGCTGAGTCCGATCAGCGGAAGTCGATGGCCCTATGGAATTCGGTCACCGCTGTCCGTAGGGTTGCCGGGCCCGGCCCTCGCCGTTTCGCCCGGGATTGAGTCTGACCGTTCCTTGCGGACGGACGGCGTGAGCAAGGCCACCCCGAGCGCCGCCAGCGCCAGCAGGGCGATTGAGGCGGGTCGCAGGCCGCCCACACGGGCAGCCGCATGCACCGCCACCAGGAACACGCTGCCCGTTGCGAGCAGGGCGGCCAGGCCGCGGGTGAGCATGGGGAGGAGATGGTTGGTCGCGCCCACCGCTGCGGCGACGCCCAGGCCCGCCAGAGTTCCGAAGAGGATTCCACCCAGATAGGAGCCGGCGGCCCGGCTCGGCGACCCGGTCATCAGAGCTGGGCTGCTGACGATGAACTGGCCCACGTTGGCCGCTCCCAGCAGGGCGACCGCGGCCAAAACCCATCCCCATCTGGTGGCCGGGGACGCGGTGTCCCGCTCCATCCTCACCGGCTCATCATCCGCCATCGGCCGGTGGATCCGGGGTCCGGCAGGCCTCGTCCGCGAGCCAGCGGTAAGGCCTCTGAGTGCCTCCGGCCGACCCTGGCACCAGCCGGCGGCCGCGGCCGTCTCCTGGCACCTGGCGAGCATCTCGAGCATCTGCTCCATGTCACCGACCACCCGGGTGGCCAGGGCGAAGCGCGCGATGTGCCACGCTTCCGGCAAGTTTTCACTGGGAATGCCTGGCCTTGGCCTTGTTGGCCATGGCCAGGGCGCAGGCGTAGTGGAGGATGCCAGGGCGGCCCCCAATGCGGGTCGTGGTCTCAGGATCCAGGGCGCCGTTCTCGGGCGGCATCGCGAGGGCGCTGCTGGGACCCTGCTGGACCACCATAGCCAAGGCGACCGGAGCGGCGCTGGCAATTGCCGGCGGTACCTTGCCCATGCTCTGGCTCATCCCGGTCAGGACCGCCCGGATATCTGGTGTGGATTCGTTCATATGGCCCCTTCAAGATGGGGGCCTTGGCCCCAAGCCGGGCGGCCCGGGGGGAGTGCTTGAATTGGCGGGTGCCCCGTCCCGCCGGTGGCGGTCGCCCAAACGGTCCCGACCGCCGCCATCAGGGTCGCTCTCTCCTGCGCCGCCGGCTGCGTTCCCGGAGACCGGAGTACGAGGCAGCGCCCCAACTCGCCAGGGCCGCGGCGCGTTCGCCCAGGGAGCGCTCTCAGGCCTCGCCCTGCGTGCTGGCCCCGCGGCTCGATGGATCTGGAGCGCCCCCGGCGTTGAGGTGCCCGCGCAGGCGCCAGGCGCTGATCGCGGCGATCAGCAGCAGGACCGGAGTCAGCCGCACCGGCAAGTAGAGGTGGGGAGACATGTCCACCAGCGTCACCAGATCAAAGGCCAGGATCCATCCGGCGAGTGGGAGAAGGCTGTGGCCGGTCGCGCGCAGCGCCTTGGCCACCAGCACCGCGGGAGCGGCGAGCAGGAGCAGCCCCTGGACCAGATCGTGAGGTGATATGAGCAGGGACAGGCAGCAGGCGGCGGTCAGCGCCAGCCACCAGTCGACCCTCGACCGAGGTGGATTTCGATGCCAGGCCCACCACAGTCCACCGACCCCGACCGGGATGGCCGCGATCCCGAGCCCAGAAGTGGCGCGGCCAGGCCCAAGCAACCTGTAGAAGAAGCCGACCACCGTCATGTCCTGGCTCGGGGGGAACCGCCTGGCGATGGTGTAGAGCTCGATATGGACCACCTCGCCCAGCCCGGCCGGGCCCAGAATGAGAGCTGTGAGGGCGCCCAGAATCAACAGAGTGGCCACCAGGACTCGCACCGGCGCCCGCCGCCAGCCGGCCACCAGCGGGACCAGGAACGCCACGAACAAGTCTGGCTTGATGGCAACTATGAGGGCGGCGACGGCGGCGCGCGGGAGGTAGCGAAGCCGCTGCGGGCATTCCAGCGAGCTGGCGAAGAGTGCCGCTGCGAGCGGCCAGAGGAGGTCGAACTGGCCCTGCCCAAGGGCCAGGTAGACCGGATAGGAACTGGCCAGACCCAGAACCAGCAGGCCCATCCTGTCGAGTAGCGGGCTGGTCCTGCCCAGCCATACCAATCCGCCCACGAAAGCAATCAGCCCAGTGGCGTCCCAGAGCAGGTATGCCGCCCGCAGGGGCAGCAGGGAGTACGGCAGCATCACCCAGGCCGCAATCGGCGGGTTGACGAAGGGTATGGCTAAGCTGGCGCCCGCTCGGTCCCTTATGAAGGCCTCCAGGGCGTACTGGAGGTGCACCGAGTAGAGCTGGGATCCGAGGCCCAGGCCGTAGATCCGAAGTCCTCGACCCATGGCATAGAACGCCGCGTAGTCATTGGGGAACTCCTGGCCGATCCCGGTGACAATCAGGATCAGCCAGGCGAGCAGGACGGCGCTCATGGCCAGGGCCAGATGGCGGGGTCCGAGCCTTCCCAGCTTCACCCTCTTCGGCCCGACGCCGCTCGATGTTCTGGCCGGCTCGGGACGTGGGGCCGCCATGCGGCCCCCGAGAGCGCCGCAGCGCGGACGAGTCCCGAGCGAGCGCCGCGAAGTCTCGCGTCGTACTCGTGGCCGGCGGCAGGGCGGCGGTCGAACGGGTAAGCCAGCCGCTGGGCGCCGCTTCGTTGAACGATGGCCACGGTGGGCAAGTTTCCCACGCTGGATCCCGGCTTCGCCCTCTATGCTCCTCCGGATCCGCTGCGTCCATCGCCGCGTCTCGGGCTGGGCGCGATCCAGCCCGACGTTCGGCCTTGAAGGGATGGCGCCGAAGACCGCGTCCTGATCCTGGACTTCGGCATCAGGGGCAGCCGAGAGCCCGGGTCAGGCCGCCCGCCAGGGTGGTCTTGTCCGGGCCACCAGCGCCAGACACCGGGACCACCTTGTGAGCTGGGCTGGGGCTTGCCGCGCCCGACCACGCCTGCCTAGTTTAGCCTCGAGCTGGCGGTCTGCGGGCGATCAGCCCCCAGGCGGTCAGCCGCATCTTCAGCTCCCCACTTTCACCTCGAAGCTCCCCTCTCATGACCACCGTGCCCCGCTCTGGATGGCGGGCGGAGGGTCGTCCTGAGATGACCGCCACCGCTCCCCTCAGGAGGTCTCCTGGGCGCACCGGAGACAGCCACCTGAGCTCCTCGATCCCAGGCGAGCCCAGGCTCGCCGCACGGAGCAGGAGCCCGTCGCAGTAGAGGCGCATCCAGATGGCCGCAGTCTGCCAGCCGCTGGCGATAAGGCCCTCGAAGATGGTGGCCGAGGCCCGCACCGGATCAACGTGAAATGGCTGGGGATCGAACTGGCGGGCGAAGCTCAGCATCTCCGCCTCCGTGATCCGGTAATCGCCCAGCTCGAAGCGCTGGCCGGCGTGGAAGTCCTCGAAGAACAGGTCGACTTGAGGACCGAATTTGCCCAAGGTGGGCACGCTGTGCTCGTCTGCTGCCGGCAACTGGATCCTCCTCTCCAACGGCGGGGCCGCGGGATCGGGGACTTGAGCCCAGCCCGCTCTGCCAGCCATGCTAACCTGCGTTGAACTCACTGCTCCAGCCCATACGGCAGTGACCCCACTCCAAGGAGATCGCAGCGCGTCCCCATGCCGGTCTTTGAGCCACTTCCCGCCCATGTCCGCTTCCCAGAGCTGGAGGAGAACGTCCTCGCCCGTTGGGGGCGGGAGCGCATCTTCGAGCGCAGCCTGGAGGAGCGCAAGGACGCCCGGCCATTCGTGTTCTACGAAGGTCCGCCCACGGCCAATGGCCTACCCGGTGTGCACCACATCCTGGCTCGGTCGTTCAAGGACTGCTTCCTGCGCTACCAGCAGATGCTGGGCCGGCGGGTCGAGCGCCGGGGCGGCTGGGACACCCATGGCCTGCCGGTAGAGCTAGAGGTTGAGCGCAGCCTCAAGCTTCGTTCCAAGCAGGAGATCGAGGAGTTCGGGGTCGAGGACTTCAACCGGCTCTGCCGGGCCAGCGTCATGGAATACATCGACGAGTGGGAGCGCCTGACCGGAAGGATCGGCTTCTGGCTGGACATGGAGCATGCCTACCGGACCTACGACGCCAGCTACATCGAGTCGGTGTGGTGGAGCCTTCAGCAGATCCACCAGCGCGGGTGGCTCTACCGGGGCTACCGGGTGGCTCCCTACTGTCCCCGCTGCCAGACCTCTCTCAGCAGCCACGAGCTCGGTCAGCCGGGGGCCTACCGAGACAACACCCCCGATCCCGGGGTCACGGTGCGCTTCCGGCTGATCGACGACCCTGGGACCAGCCTGCTGGCCTGGACGACCACTCCCTGGACGCTGCCCGGGAACCTGGCGCTGGCCGTGGGCCCGGAGATTCCCTACGTCAGGGTGCGGCAGGGGGACGAGCGCCTGATCCTGGCCCGCGGCCGCCTCGACGTCCTGGACGGTGCTTATGAGATCGAGGCTGAATTCCCCGGCTCCGAGCTGGTCGGAGTCAGTTATCAGCGGCTCTTCCCTTACCTGCCGGAGCAGGATCGGGCCTGGCAGGTGGCGGCAGCCGACTTCGTCTCCACCGAGGAGGGCACCGGCATAGTCCACACCGCCGGTGCCTACGGCGAGGACGACCTCCGGCTCTGCCAGGAACTGGGCTTGGAGGTGCGCCACACGGTTGGGTTGGACGGCCGCTTTCTGCCCTTCGTCGAGGAGTTCGCGGGGCTGTTCGTGAAGTCGGCGGACCCGGTCATCAGCGAGGATCTGCGCCGGCGCGGCCTGCTCTATCGGGAGGAGACCATCCTCCACACCTATCCCTTCTGCTGGCGTTGCGAGACTCCCCTGCTCTACTACGCGCTGGACTCCTGGTTTATCCGCACCACCGCTGTCAAGGAGGCGCTGCTGCGCCACAACGCCAGCGTTCGTTGGGTGCCCTCTCACATCCGGGACGGGCGCATGGGCAATTGGTTGGAGTCGCTCCAGGACTGGAATCTCTCGCGGGCCCGCTACTGGGGCACGCCCCTGCCGGTCTGGGTCTGCCCGCTCTGCCAGAAGGAGCGCTGCGTGGGCAGCTTCGCGGAGCTGGGCCTGGGCCAGGATATCGATCCCCACAAGCCCTTCATCGACGGGGTCACCCTGGCCTGCGACTGCGGCGGGGTGATGCGGCGGGTGCCCGAGGTAATCGACTGCTGGTACGACAGCGGGGCGATGCCGTTCGCCCAATGGCACTACCCGTTCGAGAACCGGGAGCGGTTCCAGGAGGAGCACCCGGCCGACTACATCAGCGAGGCGCTGGATCAGACCAGGGGGTGGTTCTACACCCTGCTGGCGGAGTCGGTCATGCTCTTCGATCAGCCCGCCTACCGCAACGTGGTGGTTCCCAGCCTGGTGGTGGACGACAAGGGCCGCAAGATGTCCAAGTCCCGGGGCAACGTGATCGACCCTTGGGAGCTGCTCAGCCAGACCGGCGCGGACTCCCTGCGCTGGTGGTTCTACACCACGGTCACGGTGGGACAGGAATACCGCATCTCGGCTCAGCGGGTGGCCGAGTCGGCCCTCAAATTCCTCAATGTGCTCTGGAACACCCAGAGCTTCCTGGTGACCTACGCCAATTTGGCCCAGTGGGATCCGAGCCAGACGCCACCGCCGGTGTCCGCCCGACACGTGCTCGACCGCTGGATCCTGGCCCGGCTGGCCGAGACCGTCGCCGAGGTGCGGGTGAGCCTGGACCGCTTCGATGCCCACAGTGCCTGCCGTGCCATCGCCGAGCTCGTCGATGAGGCCAGCACCTGGTACCTGCGCTGCTCCCGGCCCCGCTTCCGGGGGACCAC
>Ga0307372_10014149_pt1 | contig 10240 bp, 6 predicted proteins | sample OX1MG_FD_202533 | JGI IMG/M metagenome (GOLD analysis project Ga0307372, IMG submission 202533) | Soil microbial communities from Risofladan, Vaasa, Finland - OX-1 | ecosystem: Environmental > Terrestrial > Soil > Coastal area > Acid sulfate soil | place: Finland: Risofladan, Vaasa | collected... | reverse complement strand
TGGGAACGACGCCCCGCAGACCCGGATTTTCTAGCCGTGCGCGTGGGACGCGGCACGCACCCCTTTACCATTGAGATGCAGGTGCCTGAAATAGATATCACCGATCCAATGCTGGCCGAGGTGCAAAAATTCCAGCGGGATTTTGCTTTCGTGAAAGAGATGCCGTGCAGCGTCCCTTTGACAAAGGTTAAATCGCTGGGTATTACGGGGCCACGCCAGGTTGTGGCCGATTTCGCACGCGGGTTTTTATGCCAGATCGCGGCTTTGCATTCGCCGGAAGATGTGCGTATTCTGGGCCTTTTCCCCACCTCGCAGCAGCAGGACTGGGAATGGCTGAAAGAACTACCCCATACGCAGCCCCTCAAGCAAAGTAAGCAAAGCAAACTGGAGCGTTTGTTCGCGGCTGGTCAGGAAGAAGCTGATCTCCTGTTGAATGTGCTGCTGGAAGAACTGAGTCAACGCGCTACCAGGGGAAATGATGGTGAAGCGCCTGCTCCTGCCCCGGCAACGGCTACTGGCGAGCCGGAGATGCCACTGCCACACCTGGTTGTGATAGTGCATGACTATATCGAGGTGCGCAAGCATCCCGCCTTGAGCAATGCTTTCAAGCTTGGGGAACAACTAGGCGTATCGGTCATTTACCTCGTAGCGCAGGAGCAGGAGATACCGGGCGAATGTCGCGGTATCGTGCGCATTCTCGATCAGGACAACTTGAACTACGCGGCCGCCGGTTACGCCGGAGAGACGCTGCAGGATGTGCGCCCGGATATCATGGAGGTGGCGCTGGCGCGCAGCATCGCGCGGGAACTCGCGCCCCTGCAAATCTCCGTGGATGGCGAAGATGCCTCTGACCTGCCCTCTAACGTGCGCTTACTCGATCTCCTGGGTATAGAACACGCCGACCAGGTCAACATTGAGCTATGGTGGAGTATGCCGCCCTTTGGACGCCTGCGTGTCCCTATGGGCATGGGCTTGAATGGTCCCGTCTGGATTGATTTCAATGACAACGCGCACGGCCCGCATGGCATCATCGCTGGAACCACCGGCGCTGGCAAAAGCGAGCTGCTCAGTTCCTTGATCGTCGGCCTGGCGCTGACGCATCACCCACACCTGGTGAACTTTGTGCTGGTAGATTTCAAAGGCGGCGCGGCCTTCAAACCTTTCGAGAAGATACCACATACCGTTGGCTTCGTCAGCGACCTGAGCGGCAGGCTGACCGAACGCGCCCTGCACGCGCTCAAAAGCGAGCTGAGACGCCGCGAACACATTCTAGGCGAGGCCAACGCCAGGAAGATCGAGCGATACCAGGCTTTGCGCGCCCAAAATCCATCCGCGTACCAACCCCTGCCTAACCTGTTTATCATTATTGACGAATTCGCGGAACTGGCCAAAGAGCATCCTACTTTTATGGAAGGGCTGGTCAGCGTGGTGCAGAAAGGGCGCAGTCTGGGAGTGCATCTAATCCTGGCAACCCAGAAGCCTACCGGTTCGGTCAATCCCAATATCTGGTCAAACCTCAAATTCCGTATCTGCCTGCGCGTGGCAACCGTGCAGGATAGCCGCGATATGCTGGGGCGTTCCGAGGCGGGATTGCTGCCCATTGGCATTCCAGGCCGTGCTTATTTCCAGGTGGGGGCGGAGATCTTTGAGCTATTCCAGAGCGCGCGCATTTCGCAACCCGCGCGTGTTTCCAACGAAAGCATCATCACGGCAAAAATGGCCTCGATGGGCGCGGAAGAGGTCACAGATCAGAAGGTGCTGATGGATTTAATCGAGCCATATAACGCCACCATCGGCGCGGAACTCTTCCGGCCCTGGCCCGATCCTTTGCCACACCGTATCAGCCTGCAAGAAATCAATCGGCGGCACGATATGCCGCCGCGCGCCGAGCTATCGACGGGCGAGCAGCTTAACGCGCCTCAACCGCCCTATGGCTGGCTGACTTGTCCTGTGGGACTGGTTGATCTGCCGGTGGAGCAGCGACAGGAGCCGTTGATGCTCGATATGGCGCGGCAGGGTGGGCATATGCTGATCGCGGGTGCATCTGGCACGGGCAAAAGCGTGTTTTTGCGCACACTGATTACCTCGCTCGCGCAGACGCACACACCCGCCCAACTGCACATGTACCTGATTGATTTTGGTGGACAGGCTTTGCGCGTGTTCGAAAAGTTGCCTCATGTCGGCGGAATCTTCGGTGAAGTAGACCAGGAATATATCCGCCGCCTGCTGCGCAAGCTGCAGAGCATTATCGAGGAGCGCAAAAATATCTGCCGCGAGCAGCAAATAGATGATTTCCTGGCATATCAACGGCGTCGCCTGGAGAAGCCATCCCTGCCTGAACTGCCGGCCGTTGTGCTGGTGATTGATAAGTTTATTGAATTTAAGCAAGCTTTCGATAAAGAAATGGACCTGTTGATGGCAATCGCGCGCTTCGGACGCGGCTATGGCGTCTATCTTGTGCTGAGTGTGGATCGACCCGTATCTGTTCCCTCGCAGTTGATGAGCCTGATTGACCTGCGCCTGGGTCTGCGCCTCGTTGAATTGACCGACTCGCTGGTTCTACTGGGCAAAAACGACGCCGCGCATCTTGACCCGGCTGTACCGGGTCGCGGATATCGACGCGGGCAAACGCTGGATGAGGCGCAAATCGCTCTACCGACAGCAGGCGAAGATGACGACGAGCAAAATCGCCTGCTGGATGAGTTGATCGCGGAGATAGCGCAAGAGCATGAGGGCAATTTCGCTCCCACTATTCAACTGCTACCCGAATACGTGCATATCGACGATTTTCTGATTGAGGCCGCCTTCGGAGACACGCATTCGCTGCAATCGCGCGCTATCCGCGTGCGCGTGGGTATCGAAGATCTTTCCCTCCAGCCCATCGCGTTGGAACTGAATGCCGATACGCCTCACGCGCTGGTGGCAGGTGGCCCCGGCAGCGGGCGCACGGGCGTAGTGCAAACGAGCATGATGGTGCTGGCCAGCACGCCTACCTATGCAGATACGAGGATCGTGCTGGTAGATTTCAGACGCACATCGCGTCCGATGCGCCGCCTCCCGAACATCTGGTTGTACGCCGACAATGAAGAGCGGTTGGTCGCCGCCATCAACCAGTTGAAGGAAAAGCTGCGCGCGCGTGTGGCGCGTTTGCAGAAAGAGTTGGAGGAGCAAGAGGACGATGATGAACCTGTCGGACAGGATTTTACACCCATCCTGCTCATTATCGATGATTACGACCAGCTTAACGCGCTGAGTCAAAACCCGGTGCTCGATTTGAAGGAGTTTTTACTCCAGTCGCGCGACTTGCAGCTGCATATCCTGGTGGCAGGCGGACCGGCAGACCTGGGACGCACAGATCCCCTCCTCTCCCAGGTGCGCGCGGGACGACTGGGCATCGTGTTGGGCGGCGATCCCAACGAACAAAATGTACTGGGCCTGCGTATGAGCGATATGCCGCCCGGAAGAGGCTTCCTGGTGCGTCGCAACCAGCGCGATCTTGTCCAATTCGCCCATCTCCCCCAGGAAACTATGTTGCTCTCGGTAAAAAATCTTGTGCAGGCCGCGAAAGCGAAGCAGAAGCCGCCGGTTCCTGTGCATAGTTGTCCCTGGTGTCCGGCAGAGGCACCTGTTGATAACAGAGGCGATGAGCCAACTTCTGAAGAGGTACGGACGCTGGCGGGAGTAGATTAGCGTGAATGGGTAGTGAACGACCTTGAAGGTCGCCCACCACCCATGATACATCGTTGTGTGAGAGACGTTAGTACCCGTTCAACTGTTGGGCCGTAATCGTCTGCACGACGTTAATATTGCCAGAGGCGTCTGATTGCACAGCATCAAAGCCGCCGGTAACATTGTTGTGATCGTTGAAGTCCATCGGCCCGCTGGCTCCGTCGTAGTTGATCTTGGTACCGGCTTTCAGGGCAGTGTATGCCGTTTTGTAGTCATACACCGTTGTACCCGGCGGGTTCGCCACCGTCTTCATCTTTCCGCCAACCGCGTCACCGTTCAGTGAGCCTGCCGCGTCAGCCGCCAGCGCCAGGACGTTCATGCCATCGTAGCCATAGTCAGCCAGTTCAACCGGGGTAGCGTTAAACTTGGCTTTGTAGAGCTGCGCGAACTCTGTCGTCGCCTGAGTACCCGTTGAGGTGCCCTGCAGCGAGGTCAACACCTTCTGAGCTGTTGCAGATGATATGGCCTTAATGAAGTCCGATGAAGCCGTCACGTCGGTGCCGATGAACGGCAGGCCCAGACCCTTTAGCTCTTTGATCTCACTGAACAGCGTCGCGCCCGTCTGCGCGTCCACCTGTGTAAAGACTACCTGCGGGTTTGTCGCGTACAGCTGCTCGATCTCTGAACGATACGATGACTGGTCGGGTACCAGGCTAATATCGGCCACAATCGTGCCGCCATGCCGCTTGAAGGCATCAACTACTGGCGCTTTCAGCGTCTGCGCCGATTCATTACTACCAAAGACCAATGCCGCCTTTGTGTAGCCCTTGGTGATAGCGTAGTTCGCCATCGCCACGCCGAGCAGGTTATCAGATGGGCTACTGCGCCAGACATAAGTGCTGACCAGGTTGTCGAGTTGTGTCGTGCCACCCACGATCACATCGGGGATCTTGCTTTGTTGCAGAATAGGCAACACCGCCTGCGCCTCCAGCGACGAAGGACCCACAATCAGATTGACCTGGTCTACGCTGATCAGCTTGCGCAGCGCGGGAACCGCGTCAACCGCGTCACCGCCAGTATCAGCAGTCACCACCGTCACCTGCCTGCCCATAATACCGCCATTTGCGTTGATCTGATCGACAGCTACCTCAACTCCCTTGAGGATGTCAGGACCAATGAATGACTCGAAACCACTGAATGGCCCGATCACACCCACCTTCACGGGCGTGGTGTTTGTTGTGTTGCCGCTGTTGCTGCTGCCTCCACAGGCAGTTACCAGCATCGCCAGCAGAATAAATCCGGCGGCTGACAATTTCGCCCACCACGATGTGGAAAAAGTACGCATTTTCTTAAACTCCTCGTCTGTTAGACCTGCGAAACGAAACACACCTTCACTCATCCATGAGGTGCGTCATGTGCGGGCATTTATTGCCCAAGATAAAGATTGGCCACCTCCTTACTTTCTATCAATTCAGAGCCGAGGCCTTCAAAACGATTGTGCCCCGTCACCAGGATATAACCGTAATCGGAACGTTCCAACGCCATACGAGTATTCTGCTCGACCACCAGCACCGCTACGCCTGAGTCACGAATGCTCAGGATGCGCTCCCACACGGAGAGCGTCACCTTGGGAGCCAGTCCAGCGGTTGGTTCATCCAGCAGCAGCGCGCGGGTATCGAGCATTAAGGCACGCGCCATAGCCAGCATATTGCGTTGTCCACCGCTCAATTGACCTGCCGGGCGTTGGCGGCTATCACGCAGGTCAGGAAAGAGCGTAAACATCTCATCTATACGTCCACGATAGTTATCTTTGCGAATGTAGGCACCCATTTCCAGGTTTTCCACCACGGAGAGAGAGGGGAAGACGTTGTTGATCTGAGGCACATAGGCCATACCCAGCTTCACCAGCGCCTCCGGCTGCATGTTGGTGATCGTTTTGCCCTCGAGGAAGACGCGCCCGCTGGTCACGCGAACAAGGCCAAAAATGGCCTTCATCAGCGTACTTTTGCCTGCCCCGTTTGGTCCCACGACCGAGACAATCTGCCCCTCTTCCAGCTTGATCGAAACGCCATTCAAAATCTTGGCATGCCCATAGCCGCCCTCGACTCCCTGAACTTCAAGCACCGGAGCCGTGACATCGCTCGTATTGATCGTGCCGCCGGCGGATTGCTCCGGGTTGTGCGTCGCCATAGCTTTACCCCTCCCCTAGATAGGCGTCAACTACCGCCGGATTCTGGCGCAGTTCCGCCATAGTACCCTCGGCAATCGTGCGACCGAGGGCCATCACGATTACCGTGTGGCAGAGACGCTCGACCATCGCCAGGTTGTGTTCGATAATCAGGAATGTGATGCCTTTTTCCCTGCACAGCACCTTGATGTAATCACTCAGGCGCGATGCCAGCACCGGGTTGATACCGGCGAACGGCTCATCCAGCAGCAGTAGTTTGGGCTTCGTCATCACCACGCGCGCCAGTTCCAGCAGGCGGCGCTGTCCGCCGCTCAGGTTTCCGGCGTATTCATCGCGCAGGTGGTACAGGTCAAAGTCTTGCAGCAGCTGGAGGGCGCGCTGTAGGAACTCGTCTTCCTGCCTGCGTACCGCCGGGAGGTCCAGCAGGCCCAGCCAGAAACTCTCACCCAGTTGATCGTGCGGAGCCGCCATCAGGTTTTCCGTCACCGTCATGCGTTCAAGTTCGCGCGTAATCTGGAATGTGCGCGTCAGGCCGCGCCGCGCGATAGTGTGTACTGGCATGCGCGCAATGTCTTTACCGTCAAACATGATGTTGCCGGAATCGGCGCGAATGAAGCCCGTAATCATGTTGGCAGCTGTACTCTTGCCCGCGCCATTGGGACCTATCAAGCCCGTTATGCTGCCGCGAGCGACGGTAAAAGAGCAGTCATCCACCGCTCGCAGCCCGCCAAAGCTTTTCATCATGTTGCGTGTATCGAGAATAATTTTGTTCGCGGGTTGCGCTGTCACGGTCGCACCTCGCGCCGTCGTACCCGTGGATGGCTGGCTCATGGGTGTTTCACTACTCATAGCGTTCTGCCCTCCTCGTCCTGCGCGGGCGTGCCTCTGGCGGGCAATATGCCGGCATCATCCTCCAGGTCGGCGTCGGTGATATGTACGCCTGGACTGGCACCTGCTAATGCGGGTTGCAACTTCTGGAGCTTGCTCTTGCGCACGCGGAACCTCTTCTCGGCAATGATGCCCTGCGGTCGAAAGCGTACCGTCAGGATGAGTAAGACACCGATAGCGATGTAGCGGAAAGCGTCCACCACTTGCGGCGAACCGAAGGTTGGCAAGAAACGGGTGATTTCGGCGAACAGTACCGGCACAATCAGCGCCCCCAACATCGCTCCCCGGTTATTGGCGCTGCCGCCCAGCAGCAGGGCTGCCCACAGGAAGAACGTTTCGCCGGTTGTCCACGCGCTCGGATTAAATGCGTCCACGTAGATCACCAGCAAGCTGCCACCGATACCGGCGATGAAAGCCCCGATCACAAAAGCCTTCAGGCGCAGCGAGAACACATTTTTCCCCAGCCCCTGCGCTACCATTTCATCTTCACGCACGCTACGCAGCGCGCGCCCGAATGGTGAGCGATAGAGACGCTCTGAGAAGATGTAGACGATGAGCAAAATGACCAGGCACAGCCCGAAGAAGAAGAAGCCGTAGCCGTTGGCATCCAGGTTAAATGCGCCCTGGAAAGGCTGCGGAATGCCGGAGATACCATCCCAGCCATTGACCAGGGGCGTATCATTGCCGGCGATGGTGTAGAGTACCAGGCTGGCCGCCACTGTTACGATGGCGAAGTAGTCGCTGCGCAGGCGGTTCAGGGCCAGCAGGCCCACGATAAGAGCCAGCAGCGCAGCAGCTAGCCCACCTACTATGATAGCCGGAATAAAAGGCCAGTTCAGCCCCAGTACGTATGTTTCACCCAATGCCGGTTGCGATGGTGGCAACATCAGTAGCGAGGTGACGTAGCCGCCCAGAGCCACGAAGGCAATATACATGAAATCGAGGATGCCTGTGTAGCCCCACTGGATATTCAAGCCCATTGCCAGGGTACCATATATCGCGCCGAAGACCGCCAGAGTGAGTAGATAAAAAACAATTGTTGGCATGGTACTTTTACCTCACATTCCTGTTTATGCGCGTCCGCGCGAGGCAAAGATGCCCTGCGGTCGAATCAGCAACGCAATAATCAGAATGGCGAAAGCGACTGCGTCTTTATACTCGGAACTAATGAAAGCCGGGCTCATTTCAGTGGCAACGCCCACTACCAGCGCGCCCGCGATAGCTCCATAGGGGCTGCCAATGCCTCCCAGAATGACCGCCGCGAAGATGACGAACAGGAAGCCGAAACCCACCGTCGGGGTGAAGCTCGCCACGTTGAATGCCAGCACTACACCACTCAGACCCGCTAACCCACCGGCCATCAGCCACACGGCGTTGACGATCAGGCGCGTATTGATGCCCGAAACGCGCGCCAGCTCAGGGCTGTCGGAAACGGCGCGCATGGCCTTGCCCAGGCGCGTATAGCGCAGCAAGACATGCACGGCCAGCATCGTGGCGACCGCCAGGCCGATAATGCCCAGTTGCAATGGAGTGAAGAGGAACGGGCCGATTGAGAGCGGGCTGCCGGTATTCATGGTGTAATTCTGGAACTGCTCGCTAAATACGGCCAGGATGACGTTTTGCAGGATCAGCGAGATGCCCAGCGTCACCACCAGCATAATGATGGGCGAGGTGCCGCGGTCCGTAAAAGGACGTAAAATAAACAGATTGATCAGCCATGCTAGAACTGCGGTGAGGATGACCGCGACCACCAGCCCGATCCATATGTTCAATCCCATCTTCTGATTCACTACAAACGCCGTGTAGACGCCGAAGGTCAACAGATCGCCATAGGCAAAATTGATGTAATTCGTGATGCCGAATTGTAACGAGAGACCCACAGCCGCGATTGAGAGGATGGATGCGGTGATGATGCCGAAGCCAAAGTATAACAGCAAATTATGAAGCAATGTCATAGCCTCCTTATAGATAAGATTTCAAGGACGACTCCTATGTCGTACAAAAGATAATGCAGGCGTATCAGCTATACGTCTGTAAATGTACTACCTTCTCATTGAGTGACCGGTTGTTACGAGTTCGCCGCGTGCCAGGTCCTCCATTAACTGCTCGCGGGCTGCCGCCAGTTTAACCAGGGATATGCCAGTCGCAAATCCCATCGCTTCCAGGTACTCCACCAGCGTTTCTGTCGAGAGATTACCGGGCGCTCCGGGCGCGTAGGGGCAACCACCAAGGCCGCCTATGGCCGCATCGAATGTCGTCACGCCCGCCTGCAGCGCGGCGAATACATTGGCGAGACCGTAGCCTGCTCTGTCATGAAAATGCGCTGAAAGTGAGGTGTTTTCAGGCAGTTCCTGGCGCGCTAATTGAAACAGGGTAAATACCTGGCGTGGGTTGCCCACTCCGATGGTATCCGCCAGCGAGACCTGTTGTACCTCCATCTCCGCGTAGGCTCGCACGATACGCAGCACCGCCTCCGGCGCGACCTTGCCCTCGAATGGACAGCCGAAAGCAGTCGCGACAGCTCCGCGCACCAGCACGCCATCGGCACGCGCGCGCTGCGCCACTTCTTTCAATTGCACCAGCGATTCTTCTACAGAGCGGTTGAGGTTGGCCTTGTTGTGTGATTCGCTGGCGGAGACGACCAGGGTGATTTCTTCAATATTGGCTGCGCGTGCCCGTTCATAACCGCGCAAGTTAGGTATCAGCGCGCTATACATGACGCCGGGACGCTGCTGGAGGTGGGTTGCTACGTAATCAGCGTCGGCAAGCTGCGGTATCCATTTGGGATGCATGAAAGAAGTTGCCTCTATCGCGTTAACGCCCGCGTCCAGCAGGGCATTGATGAAGGTCAACTTCTGCTCAGAAGTTACGAAATGTTCGGCATCCTGTAGACCATCGCGCGGCGTGACATCGACAACTGTGACCTGTGAAGGCCAGGTAGGAGATGAAACCATGAGTTAAATAATCCCTTCTGTTTGTAACTGTTCCAATTCCCGCGCGTTCAGGCCCAGGAAGTCACCATAAATTGCCTGGTTATCGGCGCCCAGATCGCCGCCGCTATGCGCGATGATGCCCGGCGTCTCCGTCAGGCGCGGGACGATACCGGGCATGAAGACAACGCCCTCCGGCATGCGTTTATCGGGTATTTCGGCAAGCATGCCGCGCGCCCGATAATGCTCGTCGTTGGCTATATCCGCGATGCTCATAACTGGGCCAGCAGGTACGCCTGCTTCGTCCAATATCGCCTGTGCCTCGGCCAGCGAGTGCGAGGAGACCCAGGAGTTGATAATCTCATCGAGTTCAATATGGTTTGCAATACGAGATCGATTGTCCCTGAAGCGTGTATCTTCCAGGAGAGCGGGTTGTCTCATGGCCTGAGCAAAACGGCGAAAAACGTTCTCGCCATTGCCGCCGATAGCCAGCCAGCGCCCGTCGCCTGTCTGGTAGACACTGGACGGAGCAGCGCGCAGCAGGTCATTACCAGCGCGTTCGCGC
>Ga0307372_10014148_pt1 | contig 10240 bp, 10 predicted proteins | sample OX1MG_FD_202533 | JGI IMG/M metagenome (GOLD analysis project Ga0307372, IMG submission 202533) | Soil microbial communities from Risofladan, Vaasa, Finland - OX-1 | ecosystem: Environmental > Terrestrial > Soil > Coastal area > Acid sulfate soil | place: Finland: Risofladan, Vaasa | collected... | reverse complement strand
GATGGGCTGGGCCGACGGCTCTTTAGTGCTGGCCCAGATTCCCTCGGGAGCAGACTCCTTTGCGAGCTCGGCGCTCGAGGTCTCCCGGGTCAACCCGCAGACCGGAGCGGAGACCTTGATCAGCAACTCCCCGAACTGCCCGATCAGTGCGGTCTTCGGCAACGCCGGCTACGTCTGCTTTCAGCAGGGCGGGGGCCAAGCCACGGAGCTGGTGACCGGCGGGGCGGGAATCAGCACCGGCGCCTGGTCGCTCCCGGCGGGGAGTGGATACGGCGCCGCCTCCTTTGATGCCGCGGACCAGCAAATCCTCTTCGACGACTGCTCCGGCTGCGGGGCGAGCCCCAGCGCCGCTGACCTGAACAGCCAGATGGAGGTCCTCGACCTCGCCACTGGCTCGATTCAGCCGGTGGGGGCGGCGGGGCTGGTTGCGGACGGCTGGCTCCCCGACGGTCAAATCGTGGCCACCCAGTACTCGCAGCTGAGCTACGCGCGCCAGGGTGCGGCTCCGCTCTCCGAGGTGGTGCTGGTCGCCCCGACCAGCGGCCAGGTGACCGCGCTCACCGCTGACCCCACCTCTCAGTTCGTGGGCGTCGCCACTTCATAAGCTGTCGTTGGTTGTCGTCCGCTTCGTACACTCGGCGACCGTGGCTAGGAAATTCGGCCGGGTAGGGATCGCCACTGGAGTCGGCTACCTGCTGGGGTCGATTCCCATGGGAGTGATGGTGGGCCGGCTGGCGGCCGGGGTGGACGTGCGCCGGTACGGCAGCCGGGTGAGTGGCGCCACCAATGTGCTCCGCACGGCCGGGCCGGGGGCGGCCGCCGCCACCATTGGGTTGGACAGCGCCAAGGGGTACCTGGCGGCCCGGCTGGGGGAGCGGATCGCCGGTGACGAGGGCGCGGTACTGGCCGCCGTGGGCGCGGCGCTCGGCCATAGCTGGCCGGTCTTCGCGGAGTTCCAGGGCGGGCGTTCGGTGTTGACCTGCTGGGGCTCGCTGATCGCCCTGGATCCGCCGGCGGCGGTGGCTGCTGTTGTGGCCGGTGCCGGGACCTCCGCTGCCACCAGATACGTCTCGGTGGGGGCGCTCACCGGGGTGGGGGTGGCCACCGCGACCACTCTCGTTCGCGCCGGCGGTCGCCCCAAGCAGGGCGCCGCGTTCTGCCTCTTCGCCTTGGGATTTCTCGTTTATCGGCACCAGGACAACCTGGCCCGCCTGCGCCGGGGCGAGGAGCACCGCCTGGGCGACCAGGTCAGCACTGTCCAGGACGGGTCGCTCTCCGATCGGGCAGGATAGAATCGGCCTGATCGCGCTAGACGGGGAGTTAGCGGTGCCCTGTACCCGCAATCCGCTATAGCGGGGTCGAATTCCCCTCCGAGGGGAGGTGTCATCGGGTCAGCCCCGACCACCCGAGCGTTGACAGCCGGGTCCGGCGCAACCAGCAGCCGCTAACCCCGTCAGGTCCGGAAGGAAGCAGCGGTACGCGGAACATCTGGAGTGCCGCCGGGCTCCCCGGCTCGAGCTCGGTGGTCGGTCAGCGCCGGGGATGCCTCAACAACGAGGGGTGCGCGATCATCCGGGCACCTCGCCAGAGGCGCCGCCGTCCCCGGCAAGGCTGGCCCGCGATCCGCGGGCCGGCCGGTGGCGGGCCGACGGAGCTCCGGCTTCTCTCAAAGCGTGGTTCGGCGACCGGCGGTGCGCGATCATCTACATCAACGTGAGCAGCGCCAACTCGGTCCGCCAGACGCTCTATCTGAAGTACCGGCCGCAACGCTTCGCTGACCTGGTCGGCCAGGAGGTGGTGGCCCAGACGCTGGGCAACTCGGTGCGCGAGGGTCGGCTCAGCCATGCCTACCTGTTCACCGGGATCAGGGGCACCGGCAAGACCAGCGCGGCCCGGATTCTAGCCAAGGCCATCAACTGTGAGCAGGTCCGGGACGGCGAGCCCTGCGGGGAGTGCCAGGCCTGCCTTTCGATCGCCGGGCACCGCTGCCTGGACGTGATCGAGATCGACGCCGCCACCAACCGGGGGATCGACGAGATCCGGGACCTCCGCGAGCGGGCCCAGTTCCTGCCCAGTCAGTTCAAGACCAAGGTCTACATCATCGACGAGGCCCACATGCTCACCGCGGACGCCAGCAACGCCTTCCTCAAGACCTTGGAGGAGCCCCCCGAGCATGCCTGCTTCATCCTGGCCACCACCGAGCCGCAGCGGCTGACGGAGACGGTTCTCTCGCGCTGCCAGCAGTTCGATTTCCGGCGAATTCCCGTGGACGCGATGGCTGCCCACCTGGCTTGGATCTGCGCCCAGGAGGGAGTTCAGGCGACCCCGGACGCCCTGGCTCTGGTGGCCGAAGGTGGCGCTGGCTCGCTCCGGGACGCCATCTCGCTGTTGGACCGACTGCTGGGCTTGGCCCAGGGCGAACTCGACCGCGACGCGGTGCAGGCAGGCCTGGGGATGGCCGATCCCCGAGCCCTGTTGAGGCTGGCCACCGAGCTGGCCCAAGGTGAGATGGGCCCGGCCTGGCGCGAGCTCCACCAATTGCAGGCGGCTGGCGTGGAGCCCCGGCAGTTGATGCGCTCGCTGGGAGCGCTCGCCAAGCTCTACCTGTGGAAGGAGCTCGGTGGCGCCGCCGGCCCCGGGGCGGCCGAGCTGGAGGCCGTGCCGGCGGCCCCGGGTTTCTGGCTCGAGATGATGGCGACCGCCGCCGCGGCGGGTGCTGAGCTGCGCCGGGCCGACGATCCGTGGATGGCCTTGGAGGCGAATCTGCTCCGGCTCTGTGGTACCGGTGCCGGGCCCGCCTCCAAGGCGATCCAGCCCGCCGCTGCCGTTCCCGCCCGGCCGCGGCCGACTCCCAACCCCGCGGCTGCGCGGACGGTAGCGGAGGTGCCGCCGCTGACCACGGATCCAGCCAGGACGCCAGCTCTGAACGGAGCTGGCGCGGAGGCGGCAGCTGCGGACTCGCCGCTGCTGGATCCGGCTCCAGGGACAGCTGCGGACCCCTTGCCAGGGCCGGTCCCCGCGGAGGAGGCTTCCAGCCAGGCCGTGGTCACCCGGTGGCCCGAGATCCTGGACTGGTTGGGTCGGGAAAACCTGCCGGTGAAGGCGCTCTTACTTGAGGTGCGCGCGGTCAGTCGCCGGGATGGGGTTCTCACCGTCGAGTTCGACCAGAAATACGAGTTCCACCGGGCCCGGATTCAGTCGCAAGCCAACCGGGAGCTCCTGCAGCGAGCTTGCCTCGAGGTGCTGGGCGAGGAGGTGGTGGTAGTGGTGACCTCCACCAGCACCGATCTGCCGCCGGTGGACGCCGGGGAACCGGAGCCGGGCCCGGGTGGCGGAACCACTTCGGCCTTGAGTCAGGCCATGAGCGTCTTCCCGGGCAGCCGGGTGACCCGACTCGGCACAGGAGACCAGCGTTAGCCGGCCGCCAGGCCCGCCCTAGAATGAGCCCCAAGTAGTCACAGGAGTCTTGAGCAGTGCCCCCGCCCAACCCCAAGCAATTGCGCCAGATGCAGCAGAACATGTTGCGTCAGCTGGAGGCGGCCCAGGGGAATCTGGCCAGCCAAGAGGTGGAGGGGAGCGCCGGGGGCGGCGCCGTAACGGCGCGCGCCAACGGTCAGCAGCGGATCACCGGAGTCACCATCGACGCCGAGGTGCTCGAGGAGGGTGCTGAGTTGCTGAGCGACCTCGTCTTGGCCGCGGTGAACGACGCTCTGGAGCGGTCGCGGGAGTTGGCCGCCCGCTCGATGGAGTCGCTGCTGCCTCCGGGCTTGTTACCGCCCGGGCTGCGCTGACCCCAGCGGCCAATCCAGGGACTCGATAGTGGGACTGCTGCCGCCACCGGTCGAGCGATTGGCGGAGGAGTTTGCCCGCTTTCCCGGAATCGGCTCCAAAACGGCTCAGCGGCTGGCGTTCCACGCGGTGCGGATTGCGCCGGCCCACGGTCTCGCGCTCTCGGGGGCGGTCGCCGCGGTCGTCCAGGAGGTGGCCAGCTGTCCCCGCTGCTTCTTCCTCTCGCTGCGCGGCGAGCTCTGCGCTATCTGCGGCCAGCCTGCTCGAGATCAGTCGCTGCTGTGCATCGTCGAAGACCCGAGCGACGTCCTGGCGATCGAGCGCAGCGGCGAGTACCGCGGGCTCTACCACGTCTTAGGGGCTGCCCTCTCACCGCTCGACGGGGTTGGTCCGGGAGAGATCCATGCCGATGAGCTGCTCGATCGGGTCAAAGAGGGAGAGATCACGGAGGTGATCCTGGCCACCGACTCCGACATCGAGGGGGAGGCGACCGCCAGCTATCTGCATCGGCGCTTGGAGGCGAGCGGTGTCAAGGTGACCCGACTGGCGCATGGGCTGCCCGTGGGTGGCGAGTTGGCGTATGCCGACGAGCGGACCGTGGCGCGAGCGTTCTCCGGGCGGCAGCAGCTCTGACCTGGTAGCTCTCCGTTGGCGCGAGATCTCCTCCAGCCGGCTCAGTTGCGGTCCCGGTCATGAGGACGGCGCTGCCAATCGGTTAGGCACCGGCAGCGGCACTGAAGAAACCAGCTGTGGCGCTGCCCACCCGGCCGAGCTAAGAGGCGCTCTGGTCCCAGGTATCGCGGCGTGCCAGGAGGTCGCGGCCCAGCGAGGCCACCCCCGCGTGGCCACTGAGGGCGACGGTGAGGTCTAGTTCGGCCAGCAGACAGCGCAGGGCGTGCAGCACCCCTGGGGTGCCAGCCAGCGCCAGGCCGTACACGTACGGGCGGCCCACCAGGACCGCTCTCGCCCCGAGCGCCAGCGCCTTGACCACGTCCGCGCCGGTCCTGATCCCGGAGTCGAACAGAACCGGAAGTCCGCCGCTGGCGCCCACCACCTCCGGCAGACAGTCCAGGGCAGCTCGGGCGCCATCGATCTGCCGGCCGCCATGGTTGGAGACGATCAGCCCATCCAGCCCGGCGTCCTGGGCCGCCCGGGCATCGTCGGGGTGACAGATCCCCTTGAGGAGGATCGGCAGACTGGTCTGGGCCCGCAGCCAGGCCAGGTCCGACCAGCGGAGATCGGGATTGGGGAAGATCTCCGCCCACAGTCGGACGGCCGCCGCCAGGTCGTCCTCCGGGGGCGTCGGGAGCCGGGACCGGAAGACCGGGTCCGAGAGGTAATTCGCCAGTCCCACTCCCCGTTGAAATGGCAGATACCCGTTCGCCAGGTCACGGGGCCGCCAGGCCAACGTCCAGGTGTCGAGGGTGACCACCAGGGTTTGAAAGCCCGACCGCTCGGCCCGCTGGACCAGGCTCTGCGCGAGCTCTCGGTCAGTCGGCCAATACAGTTGGAACCAGCCGATCCCGCTCGCCCCGCCCGCGCCGTCGGCGGATCGCCGATCTTGACTCAGCTCGGCGGCCACCTCCTCCATGGTGGAGCTGGACAGGGTCGAGAGGGTCATGGGCACTCCCAATTGAGCAGCAGCCCGGGCTACCTCTAGCTCAGCGTTCGGCCGCACCGCGCCCAGCGCCCCGATGGGTGCCAGCAGCAGGGGGGAAGGGAGGGTGGTCCCCAGGAGCTGAACCGAAAGATCTGGCTCGGCCACCCCGCGCAGGTGCCGGGGCACGATCTCCCATTTCTGAAAGGCGGCCCGATTGGCCCGGGCCGTTGACTCGGTGCCGGCCGACCCCGCGACGTAGGCGTAGACCGCGGGGTCCATCACCTTGGCCGCTGCCCGCTCCAGGCCCTCGGCGGTCAAAGGCAGGTCGGGAATGCTGCCGGCCAGTCCGGCCTGGTAGATCTCCGATTGGAAGTCGGCGAATCGGGTCATCCGGAGATCGTAGTGCCACCGGGCTGCCAGCCCCCCGCTGGGGGCCCGGCCACCGCCGGCCGGCGGTCGGTCTGGAACTGGGAACCCTGGGCCTGGCATGCTGCGAGCGTTGTCGCAGCCACTGCCGGAGGGAGTCGAGTTGGGCGCCCGGCGAACCTTCGCTTGGGTGGAGGGCTGGCCCGGCTGGTGCCGGTCCGGTCCGGGTGAGTCCGAAGCGCTGACTGCCCTGGCGGCCCGTGCATCGCGGTACCTCCCGGTGGTGGCCGCTGCCGGTGAAACCCTGCCCGCCAGCTCGGTCTCGAACTTCGCCGTGACCGAGCGCCTGGCCGGTTCGATGACGACTGACTTCGGCGCCCCGGGGGCGGTCGGCGCCGCCGATGCGGTGGTGCTACTCCCCGCTGCCGGTCGCCGGCTGGCCGCGCTTCTGACTGCCGCCGGGCAGCTCTTCGATGAGGTGGCCAGTGCGGCGCCGCCTGTGCTGCGCAAGGGTCCTCGGGGCGGTGGTCGGGACCGCGATCAGGTGGTTGAGCACGTCCTGGCGGCGGACTTCGGGTACGCCCGGAAGCTCGGGCTCCAGTTCCCGGCCGCGGCCCGGGACCGAACGGCGGTAGCCCAGCTCCGGGCGGCCGTCTCCCGAGGGCTCGGGTCGCCGGATTCACTCTGTCCGGGACCTAAGGGGTGGCCGCCTCGCTACTCCGCCAGACGGGCCGCCTGGCATCGGTTGGACCACGCCGGGGAGATCCCGGATCGGAGCGGGTAGGTGCGGGAGGCAGGGTGACCCCGGGCGACGAGCGGTGAGTGGGACTACTCCTCAGCGGTAGTCGTCACCTCGCTGGCCCGAGTGAGGACCAGAGCTACCGAGAGAGCCAGTGCCACCGCACTGCTCACCCCCAGCTCGATCGCCGAGCGCTCGAAACCGGCTCCGCTGACCGGTCCCTGGAGGGCCAGCCGGGCGGAGACGGAAAGAATGTCTCGCACGGCCGAGATGATGCCAATGATCAGGAACGGCCGCAGGGGGAATCCCGACCCCTCGAAGTGAGTCAGCACGGTACGCAGGACGTCGACCACGATGATCACGATCAGGACCCCATCGATGGCACTGATGAGACTCTGCGGATAACTCGACTGGGTCGAGAGGAAGTTGATGGCGGTGCGGATGAGCACCACCACCGCGATGATCAGCAGGAACACGGCGACGCCGTACTGGACCGCGTCGACGGAGTGGTGCAGCGGGGTTTGCTTCAGGACGTTCCGCCAGCTGCCTTGCACCGCGGCGGCCGGTCTCGGTCCGGCGCCCTCAGGCTGACCCAGCGAGTGCCCGGGTTCGACTGGAGTTCCTTGAGGAGCTTGCGGGGTAGTCATCTCTTGATCCTTGTGCATCCGCCTCGGGGCACCGGATGGCGCTCAGCGGTGGCGTACCCCAGACTCTGCTGGTCCGGGTGGCGACGGCAAGCGGCGATCGTACCAGCGGCCGTCGCTTTCGCAAAGGTCGGATTGCGAGCAGCTGCGCCGCCGAACTACCGAAGCTAAGATAATCCTAGCTACTAAGTAATGTGTAGTAGCATGGCGGAGTGACCCACCCCGTCTGTGACCGGTTCCATAGCGCGGTCGAGTTGATCGGGGCGCGCTGGAGTGGAGAGATCCTCAGAGCTCTGTTCGAGAACCACCAGCGGTACTGCGATATCCGATCGGCGGTCCCCGGGATCAGTGACACCATGTTGGCGCAGCGGCTCCGCGACCTGGAGGAGCGGGGGCTGGTCCAGCGCTGGATCACAGCTGGCCATCCGGTCAGGGTCGAATACCGGCTGACCGAGATGAGCCGGGAACTACACCCGGTGCTGGAAGCGATTACCGCCTGGTCCCAGAAGTGGATCCCGCTCACCGGGGAGCCGCTGGAGGAGCTGGCCACGGCTCCGCCTCTGGGAACTTCACCATCCCGTCCGGAGGCGAGCGCTGCCCATGCCTAAGTTGCAGGTCTTCATTGTTAGCACCAGACCCGGCCGGGTGGGCTTACCGGTCTCGCAATGGTTCGTCGAGCGAGCGCGCCAACATGGCCTGTTCGAGATCGAGGTGGTCGACCTGGCGGAGGTCAACCTGCCGTTCTTGGACGAGCCCGAGCATCCGGCCCGGCGCAAGTACACCAAAGAGCACACCTTCCGCTGGAGCGCTTCCGTGGCTAGTGCCGATGCGTTTGTATTCGTCATGCCGGAATACAACTACGGCTTCAGTGCGCCCCTCAAGAACGCGCTCGATTTCCTAAATCAGGAGTGGGCGTACAAGCCGGTCGGCTTCGTCAGCTACGGGGGGATCGCTGCCGGAACCAGGTCGGTGCAGATGATCAAGCAGGTGGTGACGGCGCTGAAGATGATGCCGATGATGGAGGCGGTGCACATCCCGTTCGTCCGTCAGTTCGTGAGCGATGATGGGAAATTCGTACCCAACTTGATCCTGGAGACGTCCGCCGACGCCATGCTCCAAGAACTCTTGAGATGGACCCTGGCCCTGCAGCCGCTGCGAGACCGATCCGACTGAGTCAGAACTGGCCGCTCACCGATCTCCGGTGACGCGCCGTTCGCGTGCCCAGCGAAAGTACCCGCTAAGGGGGCTGGGTCGGACCGGTAATCTTGTCCGGCAACCCAGCGCGTCTGGTCGCCGGCAGGGCCTGACCACCGGGAGCGCCGGGAGCGACAGCCAGCTGGTGGCGGCTGGTTGCGGGAGCTCAGCTAGGGAGAGGATGGTGGATGACCACAGCTGCCATTGGGCTGGCGATCACAGTAACCGGGAGCGATGGCCCGGGCTGGAGCTGGACCGGATTCACCGGCCATAAGCGGTAGGACTGGGTCGAAGTGCGGCTGGTACCGGCCTTGGTCCCGATCGGGTTCAACTGGTTCTCCGGCCAACTAGCGGGGCGGGAGACGGCGGCGGCATGGGTGGCGCCTGCCGCCGGCCAGCCCCAAACCTGCCCACTGACCTAGTCGTCACGCGCGGGTAACTCGTCCGCACCAGGTTCGTTGCTCTCAGTTGCCGGTCAACTCCCGGCCCTAAGGTCGACTGGTGTGCAAGTGGGACAGGCGCGCCCGGGCGCGGGATCGGGGATGAGCTCATGAGTAAGTTGGGCCCCGCGGAGCGCGCGGAGACCGGCTCAAGTGTCAGCCGGGACTGATCTACTCCCGGTCGGCGTCCCGGATCAGGTGGCGTTGGAGCGTGAACGGCGCCTTCTCCGTGGCCTCTTGGAAGCCAGCGCCAGCATGCACGAGGCGCTGGGCCTGGACGAGGTCCTGGGGCGGATCGCCAACATCCTGGCCGCGGCCGGCAGGTTCGCGGGGGTCGCGGTGTACATCCTCGACCGGAGCAATGGGCTGCTCTATCTGCGAGCCACCGTTGGGGTCAGCGATGAGGACGTCGCCCGGATGCGCGCCAACCCCTTCCCGCTGGAGGGGATGCTGCCCCTGATGCTGCCGGAGATGGCGATCAGCCGCTCCTATCTGTTCGACCACCGCCGCCACCGGATGCCCGAGAACTCCGTTCTGGACGCCGCCCTCAGTGTGCCGGAGCTGGCTCCCACTTGGCACCCCGGCCTGTGGCATCCGCTGGACTCCCTGACCATTCCGCTCGACGACGGCCAGACCCGATTGGGGCTGCTGTCCTTGGACGAACCAGTCGATCAGCAGTACCCCGACCTCGCGACGGTGCAGGCGCTGGAGCTCTTCGCGGACCAGTGCGCTGCCGCCATCTCCCGGGTGCAGCTGCACCAGCAGCTGGAGCAGCTGGCCATGACTGATTCCCTGACCGGGCTACACAACCGCCACGTGCTCGAGGACTCCTTGGCGCGCGAACTGCTGCGCGCCGAACGCAGCGGTCGACCATGCGCGATCCTCTTTTGTGACCTCGACCACTTCAAGCAGATCAACGATCAGTGGGACCACGCCACCGGGGACCACATTCTGCAACAGGTGGCCGCGGTCATTCGGCAGCGGCTCCGCCGCGGCGACTTGGCGGCTCGCTACGGAGGCGACGAGTTCGTAGTCCTGCTGCCGGAAACCGCTATGGACGCAGCGGTCGAGGTGGCCGGGGACCTGCGGGAGCGGATCGGGGCGGCTCCGTCACCCCGCCCCGTCACGGTGTCGATTGGAGTCGCGGGCTCGGCCGACGCCGAACTAGATGGACCCTCGTTCCTGGCGGCGGCCGATGCCGCCATGTACCTGGCCAAGCGCGCTGGCCGCAACCGCGTGCGGCGGGCCCGGCGGTCAGCCCGGACCCGGCGGAGTGCCAGCTAGCCAGCCTCCGCAACCCGGCGCGGGGCCTCAGTTCAGGTAGGCCCGAAGTACTACCCGTCCACTCGGGTTCTCAACCCAGATCCGGTCGACCTTGCTGGGGCTGACCCCGCAGGCTAGTTCTACGTGGATCGAACCGCTCTCCGATCGGTAGCTGCCCGCCTGCCACCAGGTTCCAGTCCTTGAC